>OBEQ012360404.1_pt1 | contig 12617 bp, 9 predicted proteins | sample 1670901 | NCBI WGS metagenome assembly OBEQ01 (sample SAMEA104232315, study PRJEB22302) | groundwater metagenome | biome: forest; feature: aquifer; material: groundwater | place: USA | collected 2011-08-07 | depth 5.4 m
CCAGATACTCTGCTGCGGTGTTTGTATCCAGCACTTATCTGTACGTTGCCGGAGGGGTGGGACCCGCAGGCCCGGCGGAGAACGGATGGCGGACCACTGAGCGGGCTTCTCTCTGATGAGTATTGGCGATGTAAACGCCTTATTTCTGTACTTTCCTGCTTCCAGCTTTGGTTATGTGCGAGGTCAGACGAGCTCAGACCTAGTCCGCAACCCCCGTGAGAGTGCGGATTCTGGGACAGTCGTCAATATCAGGATGGCTTTGGGCAAGGCCCGAGTCAGCAAGAGAGGGCCAAACCGAGCGAGCAGTCCAACAAAAGGGTGTCGTTGGTCTACAATTCCGTCAGTAGCTAACGGATCAGGGAAAATGTCAGTCCTTTCATGGACTGACATTGACGACCAAGGAACAGAATAGACTGCAGGTGTTGAACGAGGTACTGGGGCGATTGTGGCCAGTGCGTACGGCAGCGGAGGTGCTTGGGGTGAGCGAGCGCCAGGTGTGGCGACTGCTCGCGGCCTACCTATCGCGTTTCTGTCAATCCGTCACCCTACCGTTTCTGAGATTTTGTCACCCTGGAGCGAGAGTGGGCAGCGGCGCGTTGAGGTGTTGTGTGTCTGGGAGAGCTGTCGCCGGCTGGACAGGTGGTCGCATGGCTAGGTTCCCTTGTTGCTCAGCGGCACGGCGGAGGGAGCCGATGCTGGGTTTCACCGCACGCCCGCTGGTCGACCACACGGCTGGATGAGCCAGGGAGATTCGCCGCCAACTGTCGCCCTGCGATCGCCGCTCGACGACGAACGGGACATCGACCTGTGCGGCCACTCGTGGCCGGCCGATGGGCTTCCCCTCCTGGCGCGCCCGCGCCATGCCGGCCTGCACCAGTACGCGGTGGCGCTGGAGGAGTGCGGAGTCCTCGTACCAGATCACCCGGGGACGTGGTGCACTCGGCGCCGCCCCAAGGGGCTCAGGCAGGTACACGGTGGGCTCGCCATCGGCGCACGGCTCCGCCCGTCCCGCGTCGGCCTGTGCGCGGAGGGCAGCTGCAAGAGGCGGGGCTTCTCCAGGTGCGAGGATCCGTCCCCGGTAGGACACCACCACGCGGCCGTCCAGGCGTTCCTGGACTTCGACCCGAGCCCTGGCATAGCTGGGGCGGTCCACGCTGGGAAAGAGTTGCAGCGTCTGTCCCCGGTACTGCACGGTGTTGTCCTTGGCCACGCGCCGCCACTCCTTGACGCAGAGCACCCCGTCCAGGTCCAGTCCCTCCTCCACGGGGCGGTAGGCTGATCCAGGCTGCGCTGCCGGCACGCCGAAGCGCGCGCTGAAGCGAGGCAGGAAGTCCCACAAGACACGGTTGGCCTCTTCCCGTGTGCATGCCCCCGCAAGGTTCAGCTCCGCCACCAGCCGGTCCTGGAAGGTCTGGTTGGCTCGCTCCACCCGCCCCTTGGCCTCCGGGCTGTGGGCAAACACCGGCGTCACGGCGAGCTCCCGCAGTGCACGGCCAAATTGGGTGGGCTCACGCTCTTGGTCCGTGCTCCCTTCCACCGCCAGCGGGCGCGTCTGGCGGAAGACCGCGTGGCGATCCGTGTAGACGCCGAGGGGAATTCCGCGCCGCTCGATGATCCCCTTGAGCAGCGCGAAGTATCCCTCGGTGGTCTCCTGCTCCCAGAACAGCGCGTAGGGCGCCGTGCCCGTCGCATCGTCGATCGCGAGGAGCAGCGTGAGCAGAGGGCCCCGGTCTCCCAGCCACGCGTGATGGCTGCCATCTATCTGGAGGAGCACGCCTTCCTGGGGCATCCGCTGTCGCCGGGTCCGGTGCTGCGGGCGACGCCGTTTGCGCGGAGCCTGCATCCCCGCAGCGGTCAGCACACGCCAGACCGAGGGGCGCGAGAGCGCAAGAGCCTCACGCTCTGCTAAGAGATCACGCAGGTGGGCCCAGTTGCATCCGCCGTACGCCGTCCGCGCTGCCTCGACGACGCGCGCCTTCACTGCGACCGACAGGGCATGAACAGGTGCTCGTCCGCGATTGCCATGGGCTAAAGCAGCGGCTCCCTCCTTTCGATACGCTGCCAGCAGCCGTCGCACCTGCCGCACCGAGAGTCCCAGCACGTTCGCTGCCTCTTGGCCGGTCATCGCCCCACCGATCACTTGGTTGAGGACCATCAGTCGTTGCTGCTCTTGCCTGTTCAAGGAAACTGTCTCCTTCTTCATAGGGTGACAGTTTCACAGAAATACCACACTCGGCAAGCGCCATTTCGATTCTTGCTAATTCAGCCTCAGGGTTCCGGACCCAGGCGGTAGACCAGACTCTGTGGATTTTCCATCCCAGGCCTTCGAGGACCTTCTGCCTCAGCCAGTCGCGGTCCCGGGCTGCGGGGAAACTGTGGTAGCGCCATCCATCGCATTCGATACCCAGGTCGTGCTTTGTGCCGTCTTCAGAAAGAATAGTCAGATCAATCCTGTACCCTGACACTCCAACCTGCCTGGCAACCCAGTAACCCTTGGCTATAAGCGCATTTTCTACAGCAGTCTCGAACGGGGACTCTGTCTCAGCAGCCGGATCGACCGTTACTTGCCCTTCAAAGGCTTGCCGAGGATTGGCCACATACTCCAAGTATCGCCGAAGGAATCGGGCTCCTTCCTGTTCTGAATGAATATCACTCGCCCGGAGAGAATGGACCACATCTACCCGCTGCCTCGCCCGGGTGACCAAAACGTTGAGACGTCTCTCTCCTCCTGCGATGTTGAGTGGTCCGAAGCGGTTGGGTACGGCCCCTGAACCCACGGTCGGCCCATAGCCGATGCTGATGATCATGTGGTCCCGCTCATCGCCCTGGACGCGTTCGAGATTCTTCACGAAGAAGGGTTCGTCTGGCCTCTCGTTGAAGCGCCCATCTACGTCACCCTCCAGAATTCTTCGCTCGTCAATCAATTGCTCTATCAAATCCGCCTGCTTTCGGGATAAGGCGACGACGCCCATACTCTCTCCTACGGGCCGCGTCCGCATGTGCTCAAATACAAGTTCGACTACTCGCTCGGCCTCTTTCCGATTGGTGCGGGTGGCCCCTGCGTCGTAACGTCCGTCAGGCACATATACGTCGTGTACACCGAACCACGAGTCTCTGATGCCAGGAGACGGGAAGGTGAGTAACCGGTCGTCGTAGAAATTGTGATTCGAGAACCGAATCAGGCTTTCATCCTGGCTTCGGTAGTGGACATTCAAGAGCGCGTCGTTGAAGAGGCGCCCAGCCCTGCCTGTCACGGCGTCTAGGATGCTTTCCATACCCACCAATTGGTTCGGGGCGGTCGCATCGTCGTCATCATCATCTCCGTCAGGGCCATCCTCGGTTAGGGAACGGCGAAAGTAGTTGGTGGGCGGCAACTGCTTTCGGTCCCCTGCTAGGATCGACTGCTTCCCACGAATGAGGGCTGGAACCGCGTCCTCGGGAAAGATTTGAGAGGCCTCGTCGAAGATCACCACATCGAAGGTCAGTGTCTCAGAAGCGTCAGCTGACAGTGGCAGATACTGACTAACTGCAAGGGGGCTCATGAGGAAGCAAGGCTTTAGCGCCTGGATGAGTCGGGGAATCTTCCCCAACAGTTTCCGAACCGGCCACTGACTCCTCCTTTTTGATAACTCGTGCTTCAGAATTCCCAATTCACTGGCTCTTGCAGAAGCGGAGTACATATTAGAGTACACATCGGGATACCCCTCGAAGACCCTCTTACGGACTTCGTTTTGCGCCGCGACTGGGAGTTGCTGGTCCAATTCCCTAAACTTGCCGATTAGGTCCTGCTGCTCCGTGGCGCTAAAGCCAATCAGCGCTGGCTCCTGTGGATAAATCCAGTCCAGCCAAGCAACAAGGACCCTGCGCTCTACTACCCGAGGGACCTGCTCGCTGTCGCTGGTCTGTTCGCGGATAAGGTCTGTAGTGGAGTCTCCAATAGAGCGATCCAACTCTGAGACTGCGGTCCGATACGACAGCCAGTCACTGGCGGAGTCAGCGTCCTGTGAAAGCTCCTTTGACCACTGTCTGACATCCTCGAAGCGGGCCTGCCCCATCGAGTCCCATGGACCTGCTTCTAGATCGTAACTACCCATAAGAGGTGCTACCTGAGTTAGAAACTGCTGAACCACTTCTGCGGCCGTATCGCCAATGCCCTGGTAGACGAACCTAGCCCGTGGTTCCTCTGCATGAGCTAAGAAATCCGCCGAGAGTCCGCTAGGCGGCGCCTTACCAAGCAGCTCATCGGTCCATGTGAGGCATGCCAGGACGTCAGGCCAGTCCGTGTCAAACCCCAGGAGGCGCGACCCGAAGTCCGCTTGGAGGGCATCCCTAGTCTGGGAATACTCCAGCTCCAGCGCTGCGAGCTGGGCACCCGAACTCATAAGGCCATAGAGAGCCCGCAAATCTGATAGCGGCTCTCGAGCGTTGGCAAGAGGGACGCCCGCTGCCCGCTCGATGCGATCCGTGGTAACGAGAGCATCTCGGATTAGTGACTCGAGAGAGGATAATGTGATGATGTCCCCCTGGACCTGCTGGGCCAAGCTAGCGGCCAAGCAAGTGTTCATAAGGCTCCCAACATCGGCAGAGACCTGCTCTAGCTTCTGAGCCAACTCCCGAGCGTGGAGTGCGCCCTGCTCCTCGGTGAGAAGTCCTACAAGGTGCGTCCTATTACCTGCCCAGCCTTCGAGAAGGCTCTGGACATCACGGATATCCCGCAGCACGGAGTCCCAATCGGTATTGCGGTCGTCATAGCGGCGCTCTATCGCAGGGGCCAACTCAGCTGAGGCAACATCCCACGCTGCTCTCCGGCGTTGTACCTCCACTATCTGTTCAACGGTTTCTAGCTCCTGAGGGAACGACATCTTACCAGGTGTGCGTCGGCATGCTTGAACAGCCTTCCGGTCACGCCGATACGCTAGACCAATGAGCCGTCCTAGACGGCTTTGGTGGTTAGTCCGGTACCGAACCAACATGTCGTGGTCAACAGCAGCAACCACTCCGGGGTCGTACTCTGAGAATAGCCGCGTCTCGCCGTCGCCAAGGTCCTGCGCCACTTTGCGGGCCCTTTCCAAGATGGCCGCAATGGCTTCAGTTTCTCGAAGTCCAGCCCATTTGATAGGAACTGGGCCAACTCGCGCTAGCGTCCGCACAATTTCCAGCAGCCTTTGAAGGTTCGTCCATGTGCCAGTAGGCTTCAACCCGAGGAAATCGGTATCTTCCGCCTGGAGAGATTGCAGTCGAACCAGCGCAGTGCTCAACTGTCGGAGCGAGGTAGACGTGGTCTGTGGACCTTGGACGAGGCGTCCCCCCCACTTCTCTCCTAGCAGGCTTTTTAGGGATCGTTCCTCCTCAGGCGTAAGGACAAGCTGTTCGGCAAGAGCAGCGAAGTCCCAGGTCGGAATAGGAGTGCCAAATGCATGAGTGAGATGCCCTATCAGAGGGGCCCTTGTTCGCTGGAGGTCGGCCTCTCGCTCCGCAACGATACGAAGACGCTTGGCGACGCCGTCCGCCAGCCATGTCCGGGGAACCCCGGGGGCTTTGGCCAGGTGCCGTGCCACGCCCTCAAGCCAGATAACTTGCTCAAGGGTCTCAGGGAGTGCCAGACCCAAGGCTTCAGCAAGTTCAGGCACAACAGATTGAGCTCTCTCGACAGCGGCGGAGAGCACCTGCATGTCCAGCCGAATCCTGTTGGCCAGCTCAAGCGAGGGTGATCCTGTCTTGAGAACCCTCCAATGACTGGTCCAGTGCTCCTTGAACTCTCTTGGTCTTAGTCGTACTCGATCACTGGCTTGGAGAATCTTCTCAAGGCGTCCCTGGTCTAGCGTACCTGTGTCTCTCACGTCAAAGGGAACATGTGGCACGTCTCGAATCGAGGCAAACCGGCCCTGGACTTGGAAGGCCGTGCGCCCGAGAGGTTGTCGAACTTGGTGGAGAGCACGGACCACTTGATTAAGCTGCCGACGACGTTCTGCCAACGCCTCGTAACCAAAATCCAGCTTGCGAACGGCCCGCGGATCATCGACGGCCTGCTGGAGTTGTTGGTACACGCTGGCCTTGCGGCCTCGTTCGCTGTGCAGGTCCAGGCAGAAGACCCCAAGGTGTTTTTCATCAAGCCGCCGCTTGACCACATCGAGGGCTGCTGTTTTCTCGCTGACGAACAGGACCGATTTCCCCTCTGCCAAGAATGTGGCGATGATGTTGGCGATGGTCTGGCTCTTGCCCGTGCCTGGCGGTCCATGGACCACGAGATTAGAGCCCCGTCGGGCGGCTGTGATTGCCAGCAATTGACTATAGTCGGCAGGGAGCACCGCAAACTGGTCACGTACGTCCAGAACGTCGTCGAGCCGCCCTCCAGTCTGGTCTTGTTGCAACGGAGGAGGAAGCGCACTGGGCGTGCTATCCCGCTGCACGGGCGGGTCGGCACCTGCCAGGGTAAGGATCGTAGGGTGGTCTGTACCGTTATTCTTGATAATCTCCAGGTCTCGCCACATGGCGAGCTTCGAATAGGCGAATGTAGCCAGGTAAACGTCGTCCTGTACTTCCCATTCAGGACGTTGCCTCACCAGTTCTCGAACAGCGTCAATGTACTCGCCAGGCGTTGCTATTCCTGTATCAGCCTCTGCAAGCTCTATCCCAGACTCGGCCAGCTTCACCGCAAGAGTGGAGTTCGTGGTGAGGTCCTCTTCCTCCTGCCACAATGTGAATGCATCCCGTGGAGACGCCCTTTCCAAGCGGCATGGTAGGAGCAATAGGGGAGCAAAGGCCTGCTGGCCCTCTTCGTCAAGCCACCGCAGAAAGCCGAGTGCGAGGAACAAGACGTTTAGGCCTTGCTCTTCCTGCCACTCTCGGGCCCGGCGTCGCAGATTCTCCAGGCGGCTCTGGAGATCAAGAGGCGGACAGTCTCCTTTGAGGTCCCCTGCGACTATGTAAGGCTCGGTGTCTTGGTCAACTGCGGGTGTAGTCTGAGGGAACCTGGCCCTCTGTCTTCGGGACCGTGGCTCCGCGTAGTCAAAAGTCAGGCCGCGACGAGAGGACAGCAACGCCTCCATTATGCTGTTCGGCGCATGTTCAGCAATACGCACGGCTGTCTTGCCGGGTCGGAAGTACAGCAGGTTGTTGTGCCGATCTAGCTGAAGTAGCCGGCGCTGCCATTCATCGACTGATTGACGAAAGTTGTCCTGAACCATGCGGAAGTCTCAGTTCGAGGACGTGGAATCCATCCACAAGGGAGTCCTTGTGACACCCCTGCAACGGCGATCTTCACAGCTTTGGGATGTGGCCGACCCTCGTGACTTGGGAGAACCCGGCCCCAGTATACCACCCTAGCGAGGCATCGCCCAGTTGCCTCCCAGGTGGTGCAAGGTACTCTTGGGTGACTGCGATACCCCTTCCTTGGGCACTATGGGGGAAGGTTCCCACGGAAATGTTCTCCGGCCACTCTATTGCCGAAGATAGTCTCCTCTCCGTACTGCGACATCTTTGTAATAGCCTGCTTCTCCCCACAGACTCTTCCCTGGGTCGACACTCCCTCTCTAGGGAAGAGTTACCATACTCTCCCTAGAAATTCTCCTCTACTCCACCTAGAAACCCTTTAGCGAGCCCTCCCCCTGTCCAAGGCTCCGTAGAGCCTAGTTGACAAGAAAATGCGCAAGTGTGACTCTACTGATGACCTGTTCAAGGGAGCGGACACTCTCATGGCTGCTCTCCAGGAGAGCCTCCATATAGAGTCCACATGGAGTCTCCATATGAGGTCGATGGAGACTCTCCGTAGAACACGTGGAATCCTCTTTAGAGTACATGGAGTAGACAGTGGAGAGCAGAGATAGTGGAGAAGGGAAAGGAGCGGACCATGGGCACGATGCAGGACATTCGAGACTTGCTTGCTGGCGGCGGCATAACGGTGGCCGAGGTCATTGAAGTGGGCTATGCGCCCTCGTCAGTGTACAAGGCGGCGAAGCAACTTGAAGGGAATGAACAGGCCAAGGAAGGGCGACCAGCGCGTGCGACGATGGCCCAGGAGAACGGTCGCCGGAACGCCTTAGAATCGCCTGTGGCAAACAACGACGAGCGCGAGGAGCTTGAGAGAGACATCGCCAGACACCGCCAGCAGGCCGAGGTGCTGCGGGCCGAACTGGAGGAGTCAAAGTGCCAAGAGGGCCGCCTGGCGCAGGCCGCTCAGCAAGTGCCGGCCCTCCAGGCGCGCGTGGCGTCGCTTGAGGCCGAGGCGCGCGAAGCAGGCAGGCTGCGCCAGCGAGTGGCGGACCTGGAGGGCCAGCTCCGCCAGGCCACCACTTCTCAAGCCTTAATGAGCCAGAACATCGACGGGTGGCGGGCCAAAGCCCTTGTCGAGGGAGGTGCCCGGCAGAACGCCGAAGCCCGCACCCTTGCCGTTGGGCAAGAGAACAAGCAGTTACATAGCGAGCTAGAGCAATGGCGGCAGTGGGGCGCGAATGCCCAGTCCGCAGTTCAATCGCTGACCGCCGAGGTTGAGGAACTTCGGCCCCTGAAGGTCTGGATTGGACATCCCTGTAGGGTGTGCAAGAGGCCGCTCCCAGGGGTCGTGTCGAGGGAGGATGCGGCGAAGCTGATGGAGAACTTCGGTCACACGGCTTGTTTGGAGAAGGAAGGCCCCGGCCTGCTTCCGTGGCTCCTGGCTGGTGGAGTGGCCCTAACTGCACTCTCACAGATGCAGAAGCGCTCTTAGCCGCTGGGAGCCAAAACAGCGTATCCTGGAATCCCAAAGCGAACTCCCTGCAGGCTACTGCAGTCTCCACGGTTGGTCCATAGCCATGCCGGGACTAGATACTGACGGCGAACCTGAGTGGGAAGGTACCATTGTGTATAATACCCCCAGTTATGATTCCCGCCCCCTTCCTGGACAGGAAGGGGGTCAGGGGGATGGTCGAAGGGGTTTTTCATCGCCCTGCTAGCGCCCCTTGAACTGGGGCTGTCGTTTCTCCATAAAAGCCTTGGCGCCCTCACGGGCATCCTCGGTCTGGAACAGGTGGCTCTGCGCAAAGCCGATAAACTCCTGGTTTGCCACCAGGTCATGGTTCTCGGCGTGATACATCGCCCGCTTCGCCACAGAGATAGCAATGCTGGGGCCCCTGGCAATGCGCTCCGCCACCTCCATAGCCGTCTCCATCAACCTATCTTCCGGCACCACCCTGCTCACCAGCCCCAAGCGCAGGGCCTCCTGAGCATCTATGTCCTCCCCAAGAGCCATCAGCTCAAAGGCCTTCTCGTTCCCCACGATCTTGGGCAACAGGTAGGCCAGCCCGCCGTCGGCGACGATGCCCCGGCGAATCTGGTATACCCCAAATCTGGTGCCTTCGGCCGCAATGCGGAGGTCGGTTGAGAGGGCCAGTCCAAAGCCGGCTCCCACGGCGTAGCCGTGAATAGCGCCAATCACCGGCTGGTCCATATCGCGCAAGATGGAAGCGGTGTTACTCTCCGGATGCGGACGTCGCCACGCAGGGCGCTCCCCACGTGGTCCGTAGAAACCACCCACATCCCCACCCGAGCAGAATGCTTTCCCCGCGCCACGTAGGATGACTACCTTGGTCTCCCGGTCCCTGCTCAGCTCCCGAGCCATGGTGGCCAACCCCTCAGTGATACCCGGACTCAGGGCGTTCCGCCGCTCAGGGCGGTTCAGAGTAGCAATTCCCACGCCACTGGGAAGACGTTCAAAGAGAAATTCCTCTTGCTGGGTCATCCTTCGCCTCCCTTCCACTACCATTGAGCTGGAGTGCTTCCGAAAACCACGCTACCGTATCTTAGCATCCGCTAGGCGTTAAGGGCAGTGCCCCCCTAACGCCCACTCAGCCTTGCACAAATTGTCATTCTGAGCCCGCCGCAGGTGGGCGAAGAATCTGGGGTGGGGTTCCTCACCTAAGGAGAAACCTCCCCCCAGACCCTTCGTTTCGCTCAGGGTGACATTGTGGTGTGGCCTTTTTGCGCAAAGCCCCCACTACCCGCACTCCGCACCCCACCCTCTTGGCCCTTTCGCCCCCGCCAATGTATGCTGACCCTAACAGGCTGCGGGATACCCTGAAGGGCCAGAATGCCCGAGACGGTGCGAACGTTCATCGCCGTGGAGCTGCCTCCCCAGGCCAAGGAGGCCCTGGCCCAGACCCAGGTCCGGTGGCAAGCCGTCGCCCCCGCCACGGTGCGGTGGGCAGACCCCCAGGGCATCCACCTCACCCTGAAGTTCTTGGGCAACATCGCCCCTGAGCAGGTGGCAAACGTGACCACGGCAATGGAGCGCGTGGCAACGGGAGTGCGTCCCTTCCACCTAGCCCTGGGCACAACGGGGGCCTTCCCCAGCCTGCAGCGCCCCAGGGTGCTATGGGTGGGGATCACGGGCCAGTTGGAGGTCTTGCAGCCACTGCAGCAAGGGCTGGAGGAGGCCCTGGCAACCTTGGGGTTCCCCAAGGAGGAGCGTCCCTTCTCACCCCACCTGACCGTGGGCCGGGTGCGCGACCCTCGGAAGCCGGCGCCAGGCCTCCCAGGGACCTTGCCACCCGCTACCTGGGTGGTAGACCAGCTCATCCTCTTTCGCAGCACCCTGCACCCCTCTGGCGCCGTCTACACGCCCCTGGGCACGGCGAAGCTGGCGGGGAGGCCTTCCTAGCCAAATTGACTCAAAGCAGCGCAAGGGCGCCTTGTGAACCCGAATGACAGCGTGGTAGACTCAGCCTGAGTTGTGGAAACCGAAGGCTGGGAATCAGCGGGTGTGAGGAGGACGCTTTGGAAGTGGCTTCATTGCCCAAGTGCCAGAAATGCAATACCGGAGATCTGGTCCCCCTCTCGGACTTCGGTAGCCAGGGCGCCCCAATCCACTATAAGGCTTGGGTCTGCACCAACCCCAATTGTGGCTTCAACATCAAAATCCGCAACGGTGACGTTTATCTCAACGAGCCCATCAGCGACGGAGCGGTGCACACCCCAAGGGTGCGCTAGCCCCACCGCCAGAAAGACCAACGGGTTCAGGCGTCTGACCTATGAAAAAGAGCGACAGGGGAGGCAACGGTTCTTCCGCGGTTTCTGACAAGGTTGAGGCCGCTGGTCCCTTGGACGCAGGCAGCGATTATCTTCTCTACCGAAGGCAGCGCCGCGAGCCCAAGTCTCGCAGGTCCCTCGGAACGGTTCTGGTGGCCCTGGGGGCGGTGCTCGTAGCCCTGAGCGCTGGGTACTTCCTCTATGCCACCTACGCCCGCTCGCAACTGGTGGCGCTGGTGGCAAGCAGCCCTCTGGACCTCCCCGTTGAGGCGCCGGTCAAGATTACGCCCCCCGAAACCGGCCAGGCTATCTACGTACTCTCTCCCGAGGCCGTCTCCCTGTACCCGGCCAGGGTCCTGCAACCCCAAGACTGGCTGAACCCGCTCTGGGCCGAAAGCGGCAGGTCTGCCCCGGGCGCAGATCTGGTAGCCCAGTACCTTCCAGTCGATTGGAACAGTCTGCCCCCATCCAGTGCTCTGCTCTCTCCCGTGAGGATGCGTATTCCGGCCATCAACCTGGACGCCAAGGTGGATGGGCTACGCATACTGAACCTGGGGGACTCTCGGGCCTATGAGACCCCCAAATTCACCGTGGGCCACATCCCCCAGAGCTCCAAACCCGGCGCAGCGGACAACGGCTGGTACTTCGGCCACCTGGAAAGCCCCATCAAGAAAGAGGGGTCCATCTTCAGCCGCCTGCCCGAGATCCCCGACCTGCTGCGGACAGGGGAGAGGGTGTACGTCGTCGTCGACAGTGAACGCACCAGCTATCTCTACCAGGTGACCACCTCTCGGGTAGTCTCCAAGGACGACTTTGAGTTGACCGCCTCGTCCGAGCCAACCATCACCCTCGTGACCTGCGTGCCCAGATGGGTCTACGACCACCGTCTGCTGGTGGAGGCCAAGCTGGTGGGGGTTATGTCTCTGGAGAGCAGCTAGCCGCTGCAGTCCTCCTCGAAGCCTCCGGCCGCGTCCACGACTGCCGCAGTTCCCCTTGACGCGACCGTACCAACGGGCTACAATCGCCTCAAGTTAATAGGCAAAAAGCTGCGAACGGGGAGAGTACGCTCTCAGCGAGGCTCAGAGAGCCGGGGTAAGGGGTCAACCCCACAAAATCGCTAGGGTTTTGTGGGAGGCCCTGGAAGGTGTGAGCCCGGTGCCCGCGCAGGAGCCGAATGGGCCCGGGAGCTGCAGTCCGAAATCGCGAAGCCCTCTTCCGAAAGTAGGCGCTGCCGGAGGGACACCGTTATCACGGTCCGCGGTCTCGCGGGGCAACAGGCGCCCCATTCGACCGGTCAAGATGCAGGCGTGCCCGCCTGAAGCACCCAAGCCTTTTGGGTTGTAGGGCAAGCCGGCGAACAAGGGTGGCATCGCGGAAAACCCGCCCCTTTTGGGCGGGTTTTTTAATTGCCGAGGAGTGGCTCTGGTGTACACACCTACCCTGGAAGAGGTGAAGCGACTGGCCCGGCAGGGCAACCTCGTGCCCGTCTATCGGGAGGTGCCCGCCGACCTGGAGACCCCCGTCTCGGCCTACCTGAAGGTCGCCCGGGGGCCCTACTCCTTCCTCCTGGAGAGCGTGGAGGGCGGCGAGCGGCTGGCCCGCTACAGCTTCATCGG
>OBEQ012783110.1_pt1 | contig 12617 bp, 12 predicted proteins | sample 1670901 | NCBI WGS metagenome assembly OBEQ01 (sample SAMEA104232315, study PRJEB22302) | groundwater metagenome | biome: forest; feature: aquifer; material: groundwater | place: USA | collected 2011-08-07 | depth 5.4 m
CGTCCCCGAGCGGGCGAAGATCCTGCCTCGACGCATCTCGGGCACCTGCGCGATGCACCAGCGCAAGTTGCGCATCGCGATCATGCGCGCGCGCCAGCTCGCGCTGATTCCGTTCACGGCGGAGTAGATTCATTGGCGATTGGCGATTGGCGATTCGCGATTTCACAATCACGACTCACAAATCACTAATCGCGATTCGAGGCACGTCATGGAAATCATTCTCAGAGAACACGTCGAACATCTGGGCAAGCGCGGCGAGATCGTCAAGGTCTCCGACGGCTATGCCCGGAACTACCTGCTGCCGCGGAAGCTGGCGCTGCCGGCCACCGACGGCAACAAGAAGCACGTCGAGCGCGAGCGCAAGATCATGGAGACGCGCGAGTCGGAGGAGAAGGGCCAGGCCGAGGGGATTGCCAGCCGTCTTTCCGCCATCGATATCGTCATCGCGCGTCGCGTCGGCGATACCGAGCAGCTCTACGGATCGGTGACGGCCTCCGACATCGCCGACTTCCTCAAGGCCAAGGGGTTCGAGATCGATCGCCGCAAGCTCATCCTTCCCGAACCGATCAAGGCCGTTGGCGAATACAGCGTGCCGCTGAAGCTGCACCGCGAAGTCACGGTGCCGCTGAAAGTGCGCGTGGTCAAGGAAGGCGCTGCACAGCAGCCACCGACCTCGTAGATCGATGGCGGCAGACCTCGGTTCGAAGGCGCCGACTTCACGCTTCCAGCAGGTCAGGCTGGCGCTGGCTCGGCTGTAGCGGTCTCGTCGAACACGAGCCGGCGGTGGAACTCGCGGCGGAGCAGCAGCAGGCTCAGTCCGAGTTGCATCACGATCGTTGCCGCCGAGATCAGCCATACCCACCGCAACGCGAATCCCGGTATCCGCGACGACAGGATGACCGGGATCGACACCAACAGGATTCGCGCGAACGAGCTGATGAGGGAAGGCAGCGTATTGCCCATTGCCTGGAACATGCTTGAGGCTACGAAGATGATCCCCGACGCGACAAAGCTCCACGACACGACGCGGAGGTATTCCTCGCCGACAGCGACGACGGCCGCCTCTTTCGTGAAGACGTCCACGATTGCGGCCGCGAAGAGCTGCGACGCCAGAAACACAAGGGCCATTGCCGCCGAGGCCATGCCGGCAGCCACGTGGAACGTCTGACGTACACGATCGGCGCGGCGCGCGCCGAAATTCCGTCCGGCCACAGGCGCTACCGCGAAGCCGAGCGCCACGACCGGCATGAAGCACGCCTGGATGACGCGTAATCCGATCCCGAAGCCCGCCTGCGCGCTCGCCCCAAAGGGGCGGCTCACGATGTAACGATGATCAGGTAGACGGTCAACAACGCGAACTCCGCTCCCGCTGGCAGGTAGTCCCTCGCGAGCGCAGCGGTCCCCGCATTCGCGCTGAGGCTGTCCGCGTAGATCGTGCGGAGCATCAGCGCGATCGCGAGGAACAGCAGGCCGAGCATCTGGGTCGCGGCCAGGACGAGGAACATCAGATTGCCGCTCAGAGCGACGGCGGCAACGGCGTCGGTACCGAGACGTCCGACCCAGTACAGGTCGACCAGCACGTACAGCGTCTGGAAGACCATGCCGACGAGCATGAGACTCGACGTCTTGGGAGGTGGCGGGAGAGCGAGCCGTGCGTCAAGTCCTGCATCGTGGCCGATGATTCTCCTACATCTTCGCGCCGAAAGCTTGGGCGGATGCCAGACGCTTGGGAGTTGGGATTTGGGATTTGGGGTTTGGGATTTTCTGGTACACTCCGCTTCCTTCCTCTTCACATCTTCATGGCCGAAACGATCGCGACTGCCGAACGTACGCTTCCGCACAATCTCGAAGCCGAGCGGTCGGTCCTCGGCGCGATCCTCGTACACAACGACGCATTCAACACGGCGGCGCAGGTCATCGAGAGCCGCGACTTCTACCGCGACGCGCACCGGCGCATCTTCGATCGCATGATCACGCTCAGCGAGCGGAACGAGGCGATTGACTTCGTCACGCTGAAGGAGGAGCTCTCGCGCGGCGGCGATCTGGACGACGTCGGCGGCCCTGCCTACATCGCGTCGCTCGTCGACGGGGTGCCGCGCGCGACCAACGTCGAGTACTACGCGCGGATCGTCAAGGAAAAGGCGACGCTGCGGAACCTGATCTACGCGGCCAACAAGATCCTGACCAACGCCTACGAGGCGGACCAGGAGCCCGAGCTGATTCTGGACGAGGCCGAGAGCTCGATCTTCGCTGTGGCCGACGACCGGCTGAAGGCGGGCTTCGTGCCGATGCGCGATCTCGTGAAGGAGAGCTTTCCGAAGATCGAGCTGTTGTTCGAGCACAAGCGCCTGGTGACGGGGGTGCCGACCGGCTTCGTCGATCTCGACGAGATGACGCGCGGCTTTCAGCCCGGCGATCTCGTCATCATCGCGGCGCGGCCGTCGATGGGAAAAACCAGCCTTGTCCTCAACATCGCGCAGCACGTCGCCGTGCAGCCGGACCTGACCGTCGGCTTCTTCAGCCTGGAAATGTCGAAGGAGTCGCTGTTCATCAGGCTCCTGACGTCGGAAGCGCAGATCGACAGCCACCGCCTGATGAGCGGCGCGATCGGGCAGAAGGACTACGGGCGGATTTCACACGCACTCGAGACGCTCAGCTCGATGCGGCTTTTCATCGACGACACCGCGAACGTCGGCATCCTCGAGATGCGCGCCAAGTCACGGCGGCTGCAGGCGGAGCACGGCCTCAACCTGCTCGTGCTCGACTACATTCAGTTGATGAGCGCGCGCGGGCGGCACGAGAACCGGACGCTGGAGCTCGCGTCGATCTCGCGATCGTTGAAAGGGCTTGCGAAAGAGCTGAACATCCCGATCGTCGTCCTCTCGCAACTGTCTCGCGCGCCGGAAGCGCGCGCCGACCATCGGCCGCAGCTCTCCGACCTCCGCGAATCGGGCGCGCTCGAACAGGACGCCGACGTCGTCATCCTCATCTATCGCGACGATGCGTATAACCGCGATCCGAACAATCCCGACGCCGGGATCGCGGAGTTGATTCTCGCCAAGCAGCGCAACGGCCCGACCGGCATCGTACGGCTCGCGTTCCTGCGCGAGCAGACGCGCTTCGCGAATCTGGCAGCAGGGGCTGGCCACTCATGATTTGTGATTCGTGATTTGTGATTCTTCGTGGCTTCGTGGCCTTCGTGGTTGAAAATCGCTCATCGCCAATCACCAATCGCACATGATCCGCAGCACCGTAGCGCACGTCGATCTGGCCGCTCTCCAGGCGAATTTCAACGCGATTCAGAATTTTCTCGCTGCAGGGGCCGTAGAGCCTGCGGGAGCCGCGGACCTTAAAGGTCCGCGCCGCAGGTTGCCAAAGGTCATTGCCGTCGTCAAGGCGAACGCGTACGGGCACGGCTCGGAGCGCGTGGCGCTCGCGCTCGAAGCGGCTGGAGCCGATCTACTCGCCTGCGCCGACATCGAAGAAGGGATCGTCCTGCGCCGCGCCGGCGTGCGCGCCCCGATCCTGGTCTTTGGCGCGCTGAGCGTCAGCGATCTCGACGGGGTGTTCGAGTTCGCGCTCACGCCAACGATTTCCTCTCCCGCCGCCGCGCGCAAAGTCCAGGCGGCCGCCGCAAAGCATTCGCAGACGCTCGGATATCACCTGAAGATCGATACGGGCATGAACCGTCTTGGCTTTCGCCACGACAACCTGCGGCGTACGCTGCCGGAGCTGCTTGGCAGTCCGAACCTCCGACTCGAGGCGGTCTTCACGCACTTCGCGACGGCGGACGATCCCGAGCTGCCCTTCTTCAACGAGCAGCGGGAGCATTTCGAGGCGGCGCTGAAGACGATCGACGAGATCGCGGCTGGTTCGGGTCCGGCTAAAGCCGGACACTACCTGTCTTGGAACGTCCTCCGACATGCAGCAAACAGCGCGGCAACCCTGCGTGATTCCCGCGTCTGGTACGACATGGTGCGTCCCGGTTTGCTGCTGTACGGCATCGTGCCACCGCCGATGGCGACGACGATTCCACTGACGCCGGTCATGTCGCTCACGAGCCGCGTCGTCGCCGTCAAGGGACTGCGCCCGGGCGAGGGGGTGGGCTACGGTCTCAGGTTCCGGGCGGACAAGCCGGTGACCACGGCTGTCATTCCCGCCGGTTACGCTGATGGCATCGACTTGCGAGTCTCCGGGCGCTGCTACGTGCTGATTCGCGGACGGCGCGTCCCGATCGTCGGCGCGGTCTCGATGGACATGATGACGGTCGATGTCACCGGACTTGATGACGTCTCGCCCGGAGACGAAGTGGTGATCATCGGCCGGCAGGGCAACGAGTCGTGGCAGCAGATTGATGCACGCGAGATGGCGGCCGCGATCGGAACGATCCCGTATGAGATCGTCTGCCGCATCGGAGCCCGAATCGAACGGCAGTACACCGCTCCGGGCCACGGAGGCGCGGAGCCACGGAGGCCGGAATAGTTTGTGCTCCGTGTCTTCGTGTCTCCGTGGCTCGTAGGAGTATATGAAGCCCCCCAAGGTCGTGTTCGTTTGCCAGGAATGCGGCGCGCAGGCGCCGAAATGGACGGGGCGCTGCAATGATTGCGGCGCCTGGAACTCGCATGTCGAGGAGCGTCCCGCTGCCGCGGACGCCGTCGGCGCGGCTGCCGCAGGCCACCGGTACGCGCAAGCCGGTGCATCAGGCACCGCGAAACTGTACGCAGAAGTTGACACGACACACGCCGTCAGGCTGTCGTCGGGCATTGGCGAGTTCGATCGCGTGCTCGGCGGCGGCATCGTTCCAGGCTCGCTCGTGCTGCTGGGCGGCGAGCCGGGCATCGGCAAATCGACGCTGCTGCTGCAGGCGGCTGCGCACTTCGCGCGCGAGGTCGGACCGGTTCTCTATGCATCGGGCGAAGAATCCGAGCACCAGATCAAGAGCCGCGGCGATCGCCTTGGCGTCGGCGCCGCGCCCCTGTACTTGCTGTCGGAGACGTGCATCGAGCGCATCCTCGAAGAGATCGCGCGGCTGAAGCCGTCCCTCGTCATCATCGACTCGATCCAGACCGTCTTCTCGATCAAGTTCCAGTCGGCGCCAGGCAGCATCGGCCAGGTGCGCGAGGCGGCCACGCAGTTTCTGTTCGCCGCGAAAGGGCAGAACATTCCGACGGTGCTCGTCGGTCACGTGACGAAGGACGGCAACCTCGCCGGCCCCAAAGCGCTCGAGCACGTCGTCGACACGGTGCTGTATTTCGAAGGCGAGCGGCACCATTCGCATCGCGTGATCCGCGCGATCAAGAACCGGTTCGGCGCGGTGAGTGAGCTTGGTGTGTTCGAGATGACCGGCACCGGCCTTCGTCCGGTTGCAAATCCGTCTCGTCTCTTTCTGTCGGAGCGCGCGTCGGGCACGCCAGGGTCCGCGGTGCTGTGCTGCGTCGAGGGCTCGAGGCCGATCCTCGTGGAGGTACAGGCGCTCGTCAGCACCAGCACCTACGGCAACGCCCGGCGCATGGCCATCGGGATCGACCAGAATCGCTTGTCGCTCCTCCTTGCGGTCCTCGAAAAACGTGCGGGCCTCAGCCTGGCCGGCGACGATGTGTACGTGAACATAGCGGGCGGGATGAGCATCGAGGAGCCGGCCGCCGATTTGAGCGTGGTCGCGGCTGTCGCGTCAAGCGTCCGCAACCGGGGATTGTCGCCATCGACGGCGGTCTTCGGCGAAGTCGGATTGAGCGGCGAAATCAGAGGGATTCCACAGGCGCCGCTGCGCATCCGCGAGGCGGTTCAGATGGGTTTTACCCGCATCGTCCTGCCGGCCGCCAACCTCGATCGTTCCGAGCCGGGTCCCGACGGCGATTGCGAGCTGGTAGGCGTGCGAACGGTCGGGGAGGCGCTCGACGAGCTGATTGCTTGATTTTCCGCCCCGGGGGCTCTAACGTTCACCCATTCATAGCCGTTCATCCTCCGTTCATCGCCCCGAGGGGAGTTCGTCATGGCCTGGTTTTTCATTGCGCGCGTGTTGTTCATCGCGGCGGTCGGCTACTCCGCATACCAGCTGCAGCCGCTAGGCGGCGAGGAACCGATTCCGAACCTTCTCTTCGGAATGGTGCTCGGCGCCCTCGTCATCGCCCTGGAAATCCGACTCAAGGACATCGCGATGACGCACATGCTCGGCAGCATGATTGGCGGCGCGATCGGCCTGGGCGCCGCGAAGACGATCGGCGCTGCCCTCTACTGGGCGGACGTCAACGATCGCCGCGTCATCTTCCTGCACAGCCTCATCCTGCTGGGCCTTCCGTACCTGGGTCTCGTCATGGGCGGGAGAAACTCCGAGTGGCTCGAACCCGAGCGCATAGTCAGCCTTTTCCGCAACACGGGCCCGCGTCGGCGCTACCGGATCCTCGACACCAGCGTCATCATCGACGGCCGCATCGCCGACATCTGTGAAACCGGCTTCATGGACGGCACGCTCGTCATCCCGCAGTTCGTGCTGAAGGAGCTGCAGTTCGTCGCGGACTCGTCTGACTCGATGAAGCGCAACCGCGGCCGCCGAGGCCTCGACATCCTCCAGAAGATTCAGAAGATGGCGGGTGTCGACGTGATGATTTCCGACGTCGACTTCCCCGATGTCAAGGAAGTCGACCTGAAGCTGATTGATCTCGCCCGCTCGCTGGAGGGGAAAATCGTCACCAACGACTTCAACCTGAACAAGGTCGCGCAGCTCCGCGGCGTCGACGTGCTGAACATCAACGAACTGGCGAATTCGCTGAAGCCAGTCGTTCTCCCTGGCGAGCTGATGAAGGTCTTCATCCTCAAGGAAGGCAAGGAGTACAACCAGGGCGTCGCGTATCTCGACGACGGCACGATGGTCGTGGTGGACAACGCGCGGAAGATGATCGGCAAGACGATCGATGTCGTCGTCACGAGCGTCCTGCAGACCACGGCGGGCAAGATGATCTTCGGGCGGTTCATCGATTCGGCGACAGCGGCGCAAACGGTGCCGATGGGGAGCGCCGCACCGGAAAGCGACGCGGCGCGCCGCGCGCGTCCGCAACAGCTGCCACCCTCTGCTGCGGCAGCTGGAAAGTAGAAAGTACGAACTCTAAACTTCCTACTTTCCACTGGTGGCGGACCGTGTTCTTCCTGATCCCCGCCATCACGGTGTACACGATCGTGCTCGGCACGCTTTCGATCGGATCGAGCCTGTTCGAGAAGAGCGGCCGGTTCGCGCACTGGTGCGCCCGCATGTGGTCGCGCCTGATTCTTGCGACGACCGGCGTGCGCGTGGATGTCGTGGGGCTCGAGCGCCTCGAGCCTGACAGGGCCTATGTCTTCGTCTCGAATCACCAGAGCATCTATGATATTCCGATCCTGTTTTGGGCGCTGCCGTACCAGATTCGCATCATCGCGAAGGAGTCACTTGGGCGCTTCCCGTTCCTCGGCTGGCATCTGCGCCGCACCGGCCACATACTCGTCGATCGCCGCCATCCCGATCGCTCCGCGATCTTCGGTCGCGCGTCGCGTCTGATGAAGGACGGTCTCTCGCTCATCGTCTTTCCTGAAGGGACGCGCAGCCGCGACGGACGGGTCGCGCAGTTCAAGGGAGGGAGTTTCTACCTCGCGCTCGAGGCCGGTCTGCCGATCGTGCCGCTGTCGGTTGTCGGCAGCCGCCACGTCATGTTGAAGGGACGCCTCGCGACTTATCCGGGACGCGTCAGGCTCGTGGTACACGAGCCAATCGATACGAGCGACGTGGCCGGGGGCGATCCGCGGGCCGCGAGGGCCTTTGCCGCCCGAGTGCGCGACGTCATTGCGCCCGACGCGGAATCGGACACCGGGTCTCACGCGGGGCGGCCTTTGTCAGGGGGCTCTCGCGAACCCGAAGGGTTCGCGCCGCGTACGTCATGATCTTTGCGATCGCTCCCGATCTCACGTCGATCGTCCGCCCTGCGGTGCTGTGGCTCGAGGACGCGACCGTCGTCTTGCGCGACCACCGCATGGACGCGCCGCTTGCCGCCGCCGAAGCGGCCGTCCGCATCAGTCCGCCAGCAGAAACAACGTCGGTGCGGACAATGTACAAACGCGTCGGGATCGATCCGACCAAGACGCGACCATCATCGGAAGCGCTGCTGCGTCGCGTGCGGAAGGGCGATCCGCTGCCGCGCATCAACTCGATGGTCGACGTGTGCAACTGGTGTTCCTTCGAGTTTCAGCTTCCCTACGGTCTCTACGACGCAGCCCATATCGAGGGCGACGTGATGCTGCGGATCGGCGTTGAAGGGGAATCCTATCCGGGCATCCGTAAGGACGATGTGCACGTCGGCGGGAGGATTACGCTCGCGGACGCGGCGGGACCGTTCGGCAATCCGACGTCCGACTCTGCGCGGACGATGGTGACGCCGGCGACAACGCGGGCGCTCGTGGTGGTATTCGCGCCTCGCGACCTCGAGACGAAGCGCCTGGCGCAGGTGCTCGACGTCACCTCCCAGCGGATGCAGCAGTTCACTGGTTGCCGTGAAATGGCGCGGCTGGTTTCCTAGCCACGTCCGCTGAGACGAAACACCGAAACTCTGAGGCACCTTCTCTGTGCCTCGGTGGTACGTGACGGTGAAAGGCGTCTAGAATCGCACTAGTGCACGTCTCAGCGATCATCGCCGCCGGCGGCCGTGGCGCGCGCTTCGGCGGCCCGCAGCCGAAGCAGTTGCTCATGCTTGGCGGCGTTCCCATCCTCAAGCGCACGGTCGATGCCTTCCTGCGTGGCTATCCGTTCATCGAAGTCATCGTCGCGCTTCCGCCGGACCTCGCGGCCAATCCGCCTGACTATCTCGACGACGTGATCGTCGTCGAAGGGGGCGCGCGCAGGCAGGACTCAGTGGCGAACGCGTTCCGAGCGGTCGCGCCAAGCGCGCAGGTCGTGGTGATTCACGATGCTGCGCGGCCGCTGGTCACTCCGTCGTTGATCGAGCGCACCGTGGACGCCGCCTTCAAGCATGGGGCGGCGATTGCAGCGCTTCAGGCGACTGATACGGTCAAGCGCGGTGACACGTCGCGCGTGATCCGCGGAACGTTGCCGCGCGAAGAGATCTTTCTCGCGCAGACACCGCAGGCATTTCGCACGGGTGTGCTGCGCGATGCCCTGGAGCTTGCCGCGTCTGCCGCCGACGCGACCGATGAAGCGATGCTCGCCGAGCAGGCAGGCCATCATGTCCGCCTCGTGGACGGCGATCCCCGCAATCTCAAAATCACCACCCCGGAGGATCTCGAGATGGCGGAGCGGCTCATTGGTGCGGGCAACAGTGCTCCGGCTATGCGGATCGGCAACGGGTACGACCTTCACCGGCTGGTGGCGGGGCGTCCGCTGATCCTTGGAGGCGTCACCATCCCGTTCGACAAGGGTTTGCAGGGACATTCCGATGCCGACGCCGTCTGCCACGCGATCACCGATGCGATCCTCGGCGCCGCTTCGGCCGGCGACATCGGCCGTCATTTTCCGGACACCGATCCTGCGTGGAAGGATGCGAACAGCATCGTGCTGCTCCAGCAAGCCGCGCAGATTGTCGGCCGTGGGGGCTACGCGATTGCGAACCTTGACGTCGTCGTGATCGCGCAGCAGCCAAAGCTCGTGCCGCACATCGATGCGATTCGCCACAGCGTTGCGCGCGCGCTTGGTATCGACGTGCAGCAGGTCAGCGTCAAAGGAAAGACAAACGAAGGTGTCGATTCGATGGGCGCCGGCGAATCAATCGCCGTGCATGCGGTCGCCCTGCTATTTCGCGTGTAACTCAAAATTCGAAACGCAAAACTGTTTGGCCTTGAGTTACGGAAATCATTGATGCGTCTCAGATTCGCGCCCAGTCCCACAGGCCAGCTTCACGTTGGCAATGCTCGCACCGCGCTCTTCAATTGGCTGATGGCGCGCGGCGCTGGCGGCACGTTCATCCTCCGTATCGAGGATACCGATTTTGCGCGGTCGACGAGGGAAGCCGAGGGAACCGCGATCGAGGATCTCCGCTGGCTTGGCCTGAACTGGGACGAGGGAGCCGACGCCGGCGGCGAGCGCGGTCCGTATCGACAGTCCGAGCGCCTCCACATCTACCGCGCGCATGCGGTGGAGCTGATGTCACGCGACCAGGCCTACTACTGCTTCTGCGCGGAAGAGCAGCTCGAGATGGACAGGTATCAGGCGCTGCGCGCCGGCGAGCCGCCGAAATACGTGGGCCGCTGTCGCAACATTCCGCATGACGAGGCGCGGCGGCGTGTAGAGAGCGGTGAAGCGGCGGTCATCCGCTTCCGCGTGCCGGACGGCGAACGCGAGATCGCCTTCACCGATCTCGTGCGCGGGCGCGTCTCGTTCAGCAGCGAGGTGATCGGTGACTTCGTCCTCCTGCGCTCCGGCGGCGTTCCTGCGTACAACTTCGCCGTGGTCGTGGACGATGCGTTGATGGAGATCACGCACGTCATCCGCGGCGAGGACCACATCTCGAACACGCCGCGTCAGTTGCTGCTCTACGGCGCGTTCGGCTGGACACCACCCCTGTTCGGGCACGTGTCGATGGTGCTGGGCCCCGATCATTCGAAGCTCTCGAAGCGTCACGGCGCGACGTCGGTCTCCGAGTTCCGGGAGCACGGCTATCTGCCGGAGGCGCTTGCCAACTATCTCGCGCTCCTTGGATGGGCGCCGGGTGAAGGCGAGGAACTGCTGCCGCTCGACGAGCTGGCGAGGCGATTCCGCATCGAGGCCGTCGGCAAGAGCGCGAGCGTGTTCGATCCGGAGAAGCTCGCCTGGGCGAACCGGCACTATCTGAAGGGGGCGTCGGGGGACCGCCTGGTGCACCTTGCAGTACCGTTCCTGACGCAGGCCGGTTGGGTGTCGACGCCGACGATGCCCGCGTTGGGGTTCCTTGCGCGTGCAGTGTCGGTGGCGGCGGCATCCGTCGATCACCTCGACCAGGTTCCCGCGCGGTTGCGTTTCCTCTTCGACTATTCGGCGACCCGCGCGCTGGAAGATCCCACTGTGCATGCCGAAGCCGAGGCTGCGCGCAGCGTGATTGCCGCGCTTGCCGAGGAGCTCGCATCGTCTGGACCGCTGACCGATCGCGACCTATTTCGCGCGGCGGCCCTGCGGGTGCGCGCTCGCACCGGCGCGAAGGGCAAGGCGCTGTTTCATTCGATCCGCCTGGCGCTGACGGGCGAGCCCGAGGGGGTGGAGCTGGATCTCGCGGTGCCGCTTATCGAGCGAGGGGCCGCGCTGACGCGTCAAGGCGGAGACGCATCCGGCATCAGGCGGATCGCAAGTGCCGCCGAACGTGCCACTGCGTTTCTGCACGAACTTGAGCCTACGGGCTCGAACGCGTGACTATTTACGGAATCAACCCGATCCTTGAAGCGCTGCGCGCTGGACGCGTGAAGGAGATTCGTGTCAGCGAGCGAGGCAACGAGCGGCTGCGGCAGTTGCTCGCGCTGGCAGAGGAGCGCGGCGTCCGCGTGAGGCGCGTGCCGGTGGACGTGCTCGAACGCGAGTCGCGGCGCGGCGTTCACCAGGGCGTCGTTGCGGACATCGAGGAGGGCGCGAGCTACAGCGTCGACGAGCTCGTGCGCGGCGCTTCCGGTCCCCCGCTGCTCGTCGTCCTCGACGGCATCGAGGATCCGCATAATCTCGGGGCGATTCTCCGGACTGCCGACGCGGCGGGCGTCCATGGCGTCGTCGTGCAAAACCGTCGATCGGCGGCGCGCGACGGGGCGGCGGCCAAGGCTTCCGCCGGGGCCGTTGCGCACGTAAAGGTAGCCGAGGTCGTCAACATCGCCCGCGCGGTGGAAGAGTTGAAGGACGCCGGCGTCTGGACGGTTGGACTCGCGGGTGAGGCGCCGACCGCCTACGACGCCATCGATTTCACCGTGCCAACCGCGGTGGTCGTAGGGGCGGAAGGGTCCGGATTGAGGCGTCTGGTTCGTGAACGATGTGACCATCTGGCGTCGATTCCGATGCACGGGCACGTCGGGAGCCTGAACGTGTCGGTGGCGGCCGGAATCGTGTTGTTCGAGGCTATTCGCCAGCGTAGGAAAAAATCTTGACCGCTTGGCAGGGTTTGTGGCACTGGCACGCTAAGTGCTATAATTCGCTCTGTGTCTGGCTGGCGTAGCTCAGGTTGGTAGAGCAGCTGGTTTGTAATCAGCAGGTCGGGGGTTCAAATCCCTCCGCCAGCTCCATCGGTTGAGTCCCGCGGCCACTCCCCTGAACTCAAACGTCGAAGAGGGTCTTCAGGTACGTACCGGACGCACGGACTCCAAAATACAGACGACAACAATGGCCCCTGGACAACCCGAGGCGCGGGCGCCCGCGAGTCCCAGGTCTTTGAGCGAACGTGATATCGGGGAGGTGGCAGAGCGGTCAATCGCAGCAGGCTGTAAACCTGCCGCCTTCGGGCTACGGAGGTTCGAACCCTCCCCTCCCCACCAACCTTCGCTCGCTTTGCGAGCTACGGTTGGCAGGCCAGCCGAATGCGAGTCGGGAGTGGCAAGCCGAGGCGAAGTGAGGGTTGAGCGAGACGCATGGGGCGCGAGGGCGGGAGTAACTCAGTGGTAGAGTCACAGCCTTCCAAGCTGTTGGTCGCGGGTTC
>OBEQ012368991.1_pt1 | contig 12616 bp, 10 predicted proteins | sample 1670901 | NCBI WGS metagenome assembly OBEQ01 (sample SAMEA104232315, study PRJEB22302) | groundwater metagenome | biome: forest; feature: aquifer; material: groundwater | place: USA | collected 2011-08-07 | depth 5.4 m
CTCAGGAGATAAATCTTCGGCTATTTTTCCGTCAACAAATTCTACCAAAGATACAAGCATTTTATCATCTTCATATTGATTTAGGAATTTTGGTATATAAATGTCAGAAAATCTTGAAGGTATTTTGTTTTTCAATCTTCTCATTGCACTGTTTAAAATTTTATACATTACAATTTCGTTGAGAAGCGAATAATAATGGTATGCTTTGATTCTTGCATCCCTCATCTTTGCAATAGCTTTTTGACCTCTATTATTTTTGTAAATTGCAAGTAGGTAAGATTTTCTGGGTCCAGTTTTTTTCATATCCGACTCAAACTTATATGTCCCTATAGTTTTGGGAAACTGTAAACGATCACTGTGAACAATTTTGCCTATAAAAAAACCGAGAAGATTCCTAAAAAGCAGTGTGCTTAGATCATAAGTACGTTGTTGTTTAGTTTTTTCTAAATAGTTTTTCATATTTAATCCTGTAAAAGTTTTATCAGCTTATTACTACTTTTATCCCAACTAAATTCAGCAACCCACTGCTTTGAGTTATTTTCCAAATAGGTCCTGAACTGTTTATCTTTTAAAACCTTGGTGATTGCATCTACCCATTTTTCTTGGTTATCCCAAGTCACTAACAGTCCTGTGTGAGGATTTTGAATTGAATCACGAAGCCCTGGAACATCCGAGGCAATCACCGTTGTTCCTGCCGCATTTGCTTCTATAATGGTGATACCCCATCCTTCTATTCTTGAAGGTTGTACTAGAGCCCAGGATTTGGCAAAAAGCTCTACTTTGGCCTTTTCACTCACCCCTCCTAAGAATTTAACTACATTTCTTAAGCCCAATCTTTTGGTTAAACTCTCAAGGTATTCTCTGCTTTCTCCTTCTCCAGCAATTGTCAAAGTTACCTGAGGAATTTCGCGTTTAACCTTTTTCATGATTCTTATTAACCGATCGACTGATTTATATGGCTTTAACCTGCCAAGGTATAATAGAGATGGGGTTCTAGTTTTACTTAAGTTTGCTTGAAACTTTTCCAAATCAACTCCCGGGCTAACAATAGAAACTTCTGATCTTTTGCCAAATCCAAGTTCCAAAATGGCCTGTTTTGAAGACTGTGATACTGTAATAACTTTTGAGTTTCTATAAACTAAAGGCATCACTACTCCCTCCAAAAACTTTCCAATTTGGGCCAAGGGAAACCTAAGATCTGTCATAAACACTTCCTGATGAACATGATGAATCAAGAGAAAAGTTTTTTCTCTAGCAAAAAGAGGGGTAAAAAAGGGAATACCGTTTTCAGAATCTATAATTACATCAAATTTCCCTCTAAACTTAAACATGTAGTAAAGAAAAGCCCACAGGTAGACCATGTAAAACCCACCTCTTCTATAAATTTGTATTCCGTCGATTGTCTCATTCCTTGAGCTTTTACTGTCATTTCCAGAAAAGATAGTGACTGATGAGCCTTCCTTAACCCATCTTTTAGCAAGCTCATGGATATAAACCTCTGCTCCCCCTGCCCATTTGTGTTTTGTATCCCTCCAATTAAAAATGAGGATCTTTAAGTTTTCATTTGATTTTGGCTTGGGACTTCTGAGACTGGCAAACAACCCAAACAGATCAGTAAGATTATCCTCAAATATCTTTACATACCTGACAATGACATGAAGTAAAATTGTTATAAAAAGATGGAGACCCCAAATAAAAGACATTACTAGGGCTATCGCTTCTGTATCTTTGTGATATGAGTAGATAAAAGCAAACTGCAAGAGAACTAAGAGGGAAGTAACAACGGTGAAGGAATAGATTCTTTTCACCAAATAATAATTTATAAAAACCTTAGAAACTGTGTAAAACGCCATGCCCAAGGTAAAGAAAGTAAGATACGGCACTATGGCAAGCGCTTTCGTTCCATAGAGGATTGGAATGGTTATTTCCCCAAGTAATCCAAAAGCCAAAAACCCGACTAGAGACAAAAGCGCAGTCAGAAATAGTAAAATATAAAATGTTTTGAGAGAATTTTTATTGGCGCCTTCTTTTCGACTTATCAGCGGAACAATAAATGGCGTTGTTAAGCCCCCCAGGAAATACACCATTTTTCCAACTAGAGAGAGGAGTGTATATTTACCTGCTTCAGTTTGGGTTAAGAAATGATTTGCCAGTAGTATATCAACAGTTAGAAAAGCTATCGAAGAAAAACCAGTCAGTAGTGACGCTGCAAAAAACTTTTTAGGGAATTTTTTAATCTCAAAGTCAGGCGCCTGATGCTCTCCCAGGTGAGTTTGCCTTACTACTAAAAGCCATCCAATAATAAATGTTCCTAAAATAGCTATTGGTACGGAAGCAAAAGTCCAAATTTGTAAACCTAAAAAAACAAGAATAATTGCAACAGCCAGTTTAATAATAGGATCAAATAAATTTATCGCCGCCAGTGAACCAAACATCAGTCTTGCAGACAAAAATCCTCGGTCTGCACCATTTGCTAATCCAACTATTAAGACCAGCCCAAAGAGTAAAAATAAATATATATTACTTACACCAAAATACTGCACAAGAAGTGGTGTAGACGCAATCCAAACTATAGTAATAACCAGTGAAAAAAGGATTGCTTTTTGCCTGACATATCTCCAAAAACTATAGCCTGCATTATCTCCGTATTTTCCTATCAAAAATCCACTTCTGAAGTTTGCAGTAGTGGTAAATGCACCAAATAAAATGGAGGAGAAAGATAACAATCCTCCAACTAAACCAATGAGTGCGAAGTCTTTAAACCCCAAAACCCTACCTAAATAAGCGTTATAGGCAAAGTTTAGAAAATTCCCAATTATAGAAGAGCAAACAAGAAGGACACCTCCGAAATAAACTTTTTTATTAGCAATAACACTCCCCCATCTTTTCCTTAAGATTTGTGGAAAAGTAAAACCTGTAGCTATTTCCTCTGCCTCAATAACAGCCTCTGCTATAGTTTCTTCCTTTTTCTTTAGATAGAATCCGTGGACTGTTTTTTCCCAGTAGTGAGGTTTAAAAATAAGCTGGTAAAGAGCTATCGTGCCTGCTATAGAAACCATCAACCAATAAAACGGCACCAAGAAAACAAATTTTATTAAGTTCCACTGTTCTTTTTTGGCCAGACCAATCATGTAGTAATAAAGAAACAGGAAGTTCCCAAAGACTAAGGATGTAACAGCCATATAAAAAACTGTTGCCGGATAAAAAGATTCAATGGTTGGGCCAACCAAGCTATAAAGTACAAAGTAGGAAACAGTCATCAGCCAAAGAAATGGATTAATAAAAATAAAGGCAATTTTACCTCCTAAAGTAAGTTGAAAAACCAGTGCATGCCAACCCTGGTTTTTAACAAGCTGGATGGGATTTCTCATATGCACCAGATAGGTTTGCATGTAACCTTTGATCCAACGTGAGCGCTGACGTAGCCAATTACCAAACTTAGAGTTGGCTTCCTCCAAAGTAACTGAGTCAATAATTGCTGTTTTATACCCCCTTTGAAAAATCCTGATCCCTAAATCACAATCCTCTGTGACATTAAAAGGATCCCAGCCTTCCAGAGCCAGTAGATCTGCTGTTCTAAAATGATTGCTAGTCCCACCCAAAGGGATAGAGGTTTCAATAGATTGCAAACCGGTTAAAATAACCTCAAACCAAAGGGAATATTCAGCTGTAAAAAGCCTGGTCAAAAGGTTTTGATGAGGATTGTGATAATTTAGTTTTGCCTGTAAACAAACAACTTTTTTACCAGCCTTAGCAAAACCCAAATAGGCTTTTTTGAGCTGATCAGGTTCTGGTTGATCTTCAGCATCAAAAATCACAATATATTCACCTGTGGCAAAGTTCAGCCCGTAATTACAGGCTTTAGGTTTAGTTTTGGGACTAGAATTTGGCACTATTAATGTTCTAATAAACCCAGGCAACTCCAGACTTTTGACAGCGTCCAAAGTTTGTGTGTCATCTTCCTCAAGCAGCAAAATTACATCTAGTTTATCTTTTGGCCAATTTAACCTAGAGATAGATTCTATAAAGTTCGGCAAAACTTGTGCCTCTCTATATAGCGGGCAAAGGATTGAATAAACAGGTAAATCTTTATCCTTAATCTCGTTAATTTCTTTATTTGATACATCAATTTCCGGTGGAAAATGTAAACTTTTAAAGATTAAAAAGAAATTAAATATAACATCAATAAAATAAATTGCGCTTAAGGCCGCCACCACTACCTGAATGGTCAATAAAGGATTTAGTATCAAACCTATTACCAAACTTTCAATTACAGCTCCTAGACCTATTTTTTGCCAGGTAGTTAAGGTTTTTAGGGCGGATGAAGATTGATGAAGTATAGTGTGGGTTATAAATCTTTTCTTGTTATAGGCTATACCTGCACCGAGCATGGTATCTGAAGATTTCGGTTCCAGCTGGTAGACTTTCTTGTGGGCAAATCTTAGCTCTACTGATTTAGCTGCCAACTCAAACGACGATTGAATTAGGTTTATTTTTGTCTGGCCATTAACTCTTGAATGAAAACCTACCTCAACTTCATCAATGGTATAACCCATTTGCACGGCTGTGTGGAGAAGTGGCAGATCAATCGTCCAAGGAGAAACTTCAGATGGATCTATCTTGGTGATAATCTCTTTTTTAAATAATTTCAGCCCGGATTGGACATCAAAGTTGAAACCAAAAAGAGCCTTACCGAAAATAAATTTAAAGGTTTTACTGGCCAGCTTTCTTATTTTTGATTTGGTTTTAAACTTCCTTTTACCAATTACAACCCCGCTACTGTCTAGTTTTTGGTACATTTCCGGAATAGCTTCTGGCTCATATTGTAAATCCCCATCAATCATGCCTAAGTTTTCTGAATCAGAGTAACTGGCTCCCTCAAGAATGGAGTAAGCCTTACCTGGTTTGCCTTGTTTTATAAAAACCTTAATTGGGTATTTTTTGCTTAATTCTTCTAGGATTTGTAAAGAAGAATCAGTTGAGTGATCATCAATAAAGATTAACCCATAATCAATATGATGACTGGTCAATGACTGATCTAACCTTTTAGTTAGCTCTAGTAGGTTTCCAGCCTCGTTTTTAACAGGCACAATAATATCTATCTTTTTCTTATCCATAAATGAAGTAGCTAATAATACCTTAAGGTGCTATATAAAGCAATCCCATAATAAATGGAGATCACAGAATCTGTCCGAGGGCAGATTAGAGCACAAGGATGCCGTATACTACCATTAGTAGGTTGTTTTGACAAGCCTCTTAGTAAAATAATTGACCCTCTTTGATATACAAAATACCAATTGACAAGTTTGGGTAAAGTTTGGTAAGGTTATGGTTAATATATGCCAATTACTTTATACCGCCGACAAAAACAAATCTTAAGTTTTATCAAACAATATATCGACAAATATGGCTATTCTCCGACCTTAGGAGAAATTGCAGAAGCAATCGGGGTTTCTTCTTTGGCAACAGTCCACGAACACTTACAAGCCCTCTCGACTAAGGGGGTTATTAAAAGGTTTGAGGGAGCAGTCAGGGGAATTGAGGTTTTGGATCAAAAAGTCTCTTCAGCTTTGCAAGGAGTTGAACTGCCTATTCTGGGCTTTATTGCAGCTGGACAGCCAATCATGACTTATACAGACCCAGATGCCACTATTAAAATTTCCCCTTCGATGCTTTCCGGCAAAAAACGCTCATATGTTTTACAGGTAAAAGGAGATTCAATGATTGAGGATGGCATATTGGACGGGGATTATGTTGTGATAGAGGAACAAAATACGGCCAATGATGGAGATATAGTTGTGGCTCTTTTGGAAAATGGTTTAGCCACTCTGAAACGGTTTTTTAGAGAGCTTGATCGTATACGTTTGGAGCCAGCTAATGCTAATATGGCCCCTATTTATGCTACTGATGTAAAGATTCAAGGCAAATGTGTGGGGGTGATTAGACGGTTTGAATAAGCTAAACTGCTTATTTCCTGTATGTATTCCAGGTTGCCTGATGAGCACTTCGGTTCACTTCATTAACCTTAGCCACTAAGCTCTCTTGAGAATCAACTTCACTAGCTGGAGCTTTATGAGGGTTGAGAACAGCCACTTCATCGGTAAGGCTCATGCTTCCAGGAATAATCCTGAGGTCAGCTAGAGCTTGTCCTCTTTGTTGGGCATATCTTTTTGCTACTGGTTCTATATCTTTTAGTCTTTCAGGGCCTTGCATGTTTATTATTTAGGATTAATAAGATAGCGCGAAAATTCTTATGTGTCAAGGGCTATTTTTGCTTTAGCTTGTGATATACATAAAATAAAACGGCTCCTAAAATCCCAATTACAATGACAATATCAAGTTTGTGGAAATAAGGTCCAATAGCATGCCAGTTTTGGCCTAAGATAAAACCAATCCAGGCCAAAAAATATGACCAAACTAACGACCCAATAAAAGTTAGCGCTATAAATCTTCCCAAAGGAAGCTTGGCAAAGCCACAAGGTAAAGATATTACTGTCCTGATACCAGGCACTACTCTGCTTCCCAAAATTACTAGGTCTTTAAATCTATGAAGTAAAATTTCGGTTTCATCCAACTCTTTTTCAGAGATTAAAATCCACTTCCCAAATTTTCTAATGAATCTTCTAACTAACTTTTCATGGCCGTAAAACCCTATCCCATAAGCAATTAAAGAACCAATTACATTTCCTAAAGCTCCGGCCAAAGCCACCAGATTAAGATCAAATCTGCCTGTTGAAACCAGAAACCCAGAAAAAGGCATAATTATCTCTGAAGGAAGTGGTATTAAAGCTGATTCAATTGCCATCGTCACCACAATCCCAGGATAGCCAAGGGTGGAGATGACATTTATAATCCAGTTTGCTAAACTCTCTAGCATGCTATTCATTGTAGCAACACCAATTGGAAATTTAAAAGATATCACTTTAAGGGCTTTAGAAATCCTGCAGTCTGTTGAGGCCATAATTTGTGAAGACACTAGAAGAACTTCACAATTACTACAACATTACAATATTAAAAAACCACTTTTGGTGTTAAATGATTTTAACGAGGCTAAGCTGGTGGGATCTTTTATCCAAAGACTTCAAGAGGGCCAAAACATAGCTTTGGTGTCTGATGCCGGCACTCCACTTATTGCTGATCCAGGCTATAAACTAATCCGCTCCTGTCTGGAGAATAATATCCAGGTTGACTCGATTCCGGGACCATCAGCAGTGATTAATGCTTTAGTATTATCGGGTTTACCGCCGGATAAATTTCTTTTCCTGGGGTATTTACCGGAAAAAACAGGACATAGAAAAGATGCTTTGCAAAAAATAGAAATAATAAATCAAAAAATGCCGGTCACAAATATATTTTTTGTAGCCCCTCATAAACTGATTGGTACTTTACATGATATCCAAGAAGTTTTGGGAGATATTGAAATTGTTTTGGCCAAGGAACTTACCAAAATCCACCAATCCGTGGACAAGAAAAAAATCTCGGACTGGCTTGAGACTCTCAAAAATCCCAAAGGAGAATACATTTTACTTTTTAGGGCTTAACTGTACATCTATAGATCTTCTTAGAATGATTCTTTTTTCGGTTTGATGCAAAAAATCTACCATTGAGGGAGCTTCATATCTTTCAACCACTGTCCCAAAAACTCCTTTTTCGACCAGAAAATCTAACACAGTGGGATTTAGGACTAAAGATCCATTTGCTATGAACGGGATTTTAGATCTATGCAAAATTTTAATACCGTCTTCTAAAAATTTTAACAGCCCAGACACTTCGTGTTTGTAAAAAGACATATTTTGCTCTGAATGATCATAACCACTTAAATATGAAGATAATTCATCTAAGTTTAGGACTATTCCATCTATCCCTTGAGTTAAATAATCTTCAAGATTAGTGATATTTTCTGGTACTGCTATTTCTAACCAAATCTTAAAATTATTCTTTCTGACCAGTTTTTTGACTGCCAGTTCACGCTTTAACTGAAGCAATTCGTTAACATTTCTGACAAATGGCACCACTGCGTTTATGTTATGTAAGCCATACTTGTTTCTAGCAAAGGCGATTGCCTCTAAAAGCGGTTCAAGCAAGCTCTTTTGATGAATCAACCTTAAGCTGCCTCGAACCTTACCCATACCTTCAGACAGATCTGCCAGTTTCACTAAAATAGGTAAATCAGGGAAAGTCCTACCACACTCAACCAGTTTAAAAATTAACTCTTCCAAAGAAGTCTGGGGTTTGTTTAAATCAAACATTTTTTCGCAAGAAATGTATATTCCATCAACCTCTCGCTCAATTACTAAACCTTGGGATAAGTCCAAGAAGACCTTAACAACACTGGTTCTGACCTCTGAAGTCTCCTTAGACAAAAACCCTGGCTCTTCTCGCAGGTGATTTGTGGCTTGTTCACTGATAATTGCTGGTGTGTATGGTTTTAGGCCGGTTAATTTTAATCCTTTATCCACCATCCACTCATATTCATGCGGAATAAACAGCTTTTTATTGGCTGAGGAAACCATCTCAAATAGCTTCCTCTTGTCGTTTGGATGAAGCTTGCCCAGTCTGACATTTATTACCACATCATCTTGCAGCGGATCAAAAAAAGCCAATCCAAAAGCTGCCATTTTTTTAATAAACAGTACCCTGGCTGAAGGCAAATCTTCAGTCACCCCTGGGTAAAAACCATCTGTCCAGAGTCTTTGTTTAATTTCTTCCAACCATTTATTCAAAAGTGCAGTCCAAAGCTGATTTAGGCCGACAATCGCCTGACCTTCTGGGGAGTCGATGTAGAATTTATTATGGTTTTTCGTCTCCTGTATTAAAATTTCCGGAACAGGAGTTTTTCCAATCTCCTTTTTAACTAAAGTTAAACTTTGTTCAATGATTTCCTTTTGAGAAAATTGGTAATGACTTAAAACGGTTTTTAAATGTAGCTCTGGGGCTGTCACTACTATTCCCTCGGTAACAGGAAAGCCAATCCTGGATAGTTTTCCCAAAGCTACATTAAGCGGTCCAAAAATTAAACCATCTTCATCTCTAACAAGTTTTATGGGCAGAATTTCTAACATTTACAATAATTTAGCGCTGTCTCCTACTTTAATACTTAATCTGTTAACAGTACCTGCACTAACCTCTAGTACTTTATCTATTGGGCTGGCAGCTGAAAAAATTGTTAAAGAAGAATCAGCCGCTCCCGGAGTCGGGGGTGGAACATTCTCCGTAACCTCAACTACCTTCTCCCCATTTATCCAGATAAAGTCCAAAGCAAAATTCAAATTCTTCATCCAGAAAGGATATTTATCCGCTCTGTCAAAAATAAACAACATACCTTCATCTGTAGCAATAGCCTGTCTTCCCCCCAAACCCTTACTTCTTTTATCCTGAGTGTTTGCAAGCTCAACCTTAATTTTGGCGTTATTAATTGATACTTCCCTGGCAGAGGAGGATTGTGGTAAAAAAGGAACGGTTGTATTGGATAAGCCTCCTGAGTAAAAAAATAATCCCATGGCCACTACTATTAAAAGTAGTACAGATTGTATGGCAAATTTTTTCACAGTAATTTTAGTTTAACACATAATTTAAATTGGGTTAACATCTTCCCCACAAGCCTTTTTTTTGCTGCCTGGCTGCTTTTTCAGCCTCTCTTAACTGCTCATTATATTTAACATCTGGCGGATAGGTTAACACCTTGGCAAATCCCTCTCTAACCAAATAATCATTAACAAAAAGTATTTGCCCATTCTCAAGGGGCAAAAATACATACCGTAGTAACCGCCCATATTTATCAGTTTGAGAAACATCCTGCTGTAACACAATCATCTTATGGGAAAGTAAACTTTTAGTTTCATTTGAAGCTTCTTTACCAAAACATCCGACCGGGCGCCTTGGATCAACCGTTTCTGGAGTATCTATACCAATAAACCTGACAGTTTTTTCTTGATTTTCTGTTAACAAAACATCAATGGTATCACCATCAACAACCTTGGTAACTAGCACCCGCTCTCCTTCTATACTGGCTACGCTAGAGGTAGTTGCAACCGTTGTTTTTAAATCCAAAGTAGGCTGTGCAGTTGAATCCAAAGTAGTTGTCGTTGGCTCGCTAAAAGAGGATGGGGGGGGGTGGGCTGTAAGTCCAAACCATAAGAAGCCCAGACCAATAATGATGATTAAAAAACTAGACGAAACAAGTAGTTTAGTGTTAGACCACATTTAGTTAGTAAATACCTGGGTAAACATCTTTCCATATACTCCCGCATCGATTACTCCTATACCAATTTTGCTAAAATCAACTGATAAAATATTGGCTCTATGGCCTTCAGAATTCATTAAACCTTTGTGGGCTGACTCAAGGGTGGGTGCATAAGCTAAATTTTCTCCAATCACTAAAAAATCTATTCCGGCACTGGTAGCCCGATCAGCCACTGTTTTGCCTTCAGGGGAATAATGAGAAAAATAGCCCCTTTTAAACATATCTGTGCTATGAGCTCTGGCTACTCCTCGAAGTTTGGCATCAAAACTGACACCCTTTAATCCCCGACTGACTCTTTCTTGATTAACCAGTTTAATCATGGCTTCCTCTGATATCTCATCAATGGTAATTTGGTCTGTTTGAAAACCAATGTTAATTCTCTCATCAGTTTTTGGTTTGATTGTTAAAAAGGCTAAGCTATCGTTACTAACTCCGCCAAAGACATTTTTGACTGGCTGTTCAAGCGAATAGGCGTCTTTTAAGATTACGCTGCCAATTTTGGAATCTAAAATTGCTTTTTTTATTGAAGGCTGTATGGGAAAGGTAGCCATCAGCACTAAAGTTAAGGCAATAAATATTAAACCTCGTAAAAAAGCTGGCAGCATGGATAAAATATTTTCCCTGGGAAATTTAAACATTGGGATTTTGGGTAAAAGTATTCTGACAAAAAAATAAAAAATGATTTCTGAGGCAAACCAGGATACCATAAAACCTAACACTAAAGATAAACCATGAGGGACTGAAAAATTGTTCTCAAAAACTTTAGCGGGTAGGTTGTAATAGCGAAAGGAAATAAAAAATGCTATTAAAAAAGAGGCGCAATCTAACAGCTCCAAAATTAGCGGTCTACCCAAAGCCTCCAGGGTAAAAATAATTAAGGAGCCAATAATTACTAAATCAACCCAATTCATAATATTTTTACTTCCCCTTTATCTGCATCCACTTCTACCAAGTCTCCATTTTTCAGCACTGCTGTGGCATTATTAGTGCCAATTATGCAAGGTATTCCTAATTCTCTTGAAATAATTGCTGCATGTGAAGTTACTCCTCCAAAATTAGTAACAATGGCGCTGCATTTTCTAATCGCCCCCATAAAATCCGGGGATGTCATAAAGGTCACCAAAATCTCTCCAACTTTGAGTTTATCATTATCAGATGCATTCAAAAGTATTCTCACCTTACCGATAACTTTCCCTTTAGATGCACTAAAACCATTAATTACTTGTAATCTATTTACTGGGACAGATAAAAGCGCTTCATACTTTTTACCTTTGTCTCCAATTAAAATTGTGGGTCTGTCCTTATTTTCCTGCCAAACTACAATGCATTTTTTGCTTCTTTTATTTATAAAATCCTTAAGTTTTTTCCCATCTAACAAATCTTTTATTTCTTGAGGAAAACTATCTCTCATTAAACTTAAGCTAATATTAGACCTTCTGCCAATTTCTTTTAGTAAAATCTCCAGAAAATGTAAATAAATCAAAATGTTTTTCTTTCTTTCGTCCTGATAACCGCCGAAGTTTTTTAACAACTCTACCAATCTTTTTGCTTTTGGGCTTAGATCTAAATTGGCGGAATTTTGGGTCGGTATTGGAGTAAGTTTGATCCTGGATAATATTTTTTCAGCAGCTTTTTTTGTTAAAACTTTAGTTTGTGAGTAATTGTTATCTATCCAAAAGTATTTTTTTATAAAGCGATCTTTATCTTTTGTTTGCAAAAAATAATTTTGTGCTTCCTGGATATATGACAATTTATTAGGGGCAACCAAACTGGCTAGCTGTTCATCAGTTAAACCAATCAGAGTTTTCAAATTTTCCTCTGCTTTCATAGCCAGCGGTTCTTGAATTGCTCCTATCCCATAATATCTAATAAAGCAGTTATGCAGTCTGGAATATAAAGATAATAATTGAATATTGGTTAAATTGGCAGGAGTTAGTCTTTTAATTTCCTTCTCAACCTTTCTTAACTCCTTTAATCTTTTATTGGCTTTATCTACCATCTGTTGCTCTTTGCTGTAGTCTTGATAAATCTTGAGTAACTTAGCACCTAATTCATAAAACTCGCTATTTTTGGTACACCAAGTAACAATTCCGTTTTTGAAAATTAAAATAGTGGTAGGGAATCCAAAACCGCTAAAGTCTTTGAGCGGTCCCATCGACCCTTCCAGCGTGGGGAAAAGCAAATGTATTGTAGCTTCCCGCTCCCATCTAAACCACGGATCCTTCATTGCCAGTTATTATATAATACTTCACTTCCCCAATTATAGTTAGTAAGAAAATGAACCCTTATCTATCAGTTTAGACTGTTCTAACAATCTAATCTAGTATCTAGTGAGCCGGCTGGGGATCGAACCCAGGACCAAGAGATTAAAAG
>OBEQ011917466.1_pt1 | contig 12615 bp, 8 predicted proteins | sample 1670901 | NCBI WGS metagenome assembly OBEQ01 (sample SAMEA104232315, study PRJEB22302) | groundwater metagenome | biome: forest; feature: aquifer; material: groundwater | place: USA | collected 2011-08-07 | depth 5.4 m
AACGAGCCGGTCGATTGCCGCGAGGAAGGCCGCCAGAGTCTTGCCGGACCCGGTTGGTGCGAGCAGGAGCGTCGACTCGCCGCGCTCGATGGGGCCCCACCCGAGCGCCTGAGCGCGCGTCGGGGTGCCGAGGGCAGCTCGGAACCACGCTCGAACTGGCTCGTGGAAACGGGAAAGGGCGTCTTTCGCCATGGAAGCGCCATATTTGCGCTTCTTCTGGGAACACGCCAGCTATAGAGCGCGGCGGTATGGTAACGCCGTACGGAGTCCCATGTATCGCGCCCTCTTCTTTGGAACACCGGCCTTCGCGGTGCCGTGCCTGGATGCGCTTGCGCGTGTCGCCGAGGTCGCCAGGGTCGTCTGCCAGCCGGACAAGCCGCAGGGTCGGGGGCTGACCATGACATCGCCGCCCGTGAAAGCCCGAGCTCTGGAGCTCGGCATTCCGATCGTCCAACCGACCAAGCTCAAGACGGGCGACTTTGCGACGTGGGTACGCGAGCAACGGGTCGATGTCGCCCTCGTCGTCGCATACGGTCGGATACTTCCGTCCGACGTGCTCGCCGGGCCCCGCCTCGGGTGCGTCAACATGCATGCATCGCTGCTCCCCAAGTACCGCGGTGCGGCGCCCATCACGTGGGCCGTCGTTCGCGGGGAGCGGCAGACGGGCATCACCATGATGCAGATGGACGCAGGTATGGACACCGGTGACATCCTCGAGCAGCGTGCAATTCCCATCGGAGAGAACGAAACCGCGGGCGAGCTCTCGGTTCGGCTCGCCGGGTTGGCTGCGGAAATGGTCGCACATGGCCTCTCCACTCACGTCGCGGGCGGGTACACATCGCGCAAGCAGGACGAGAAGGGAGCGACCCTCGCGCCGATCCTCAAGAAAGACGACGGCAGAGTGAGCTTTGACCGACCCCCTCGCGGTGTTCACGACCATGTGCGCGGGATGACGCCTTGGCCTGGCGCTTTCGTCGCGCATCGGGCAAAGACCGTAAGGCTGGTGGAGACGCGCGTGTCCGGCGTCTCGTGCTCGGCACCGCCCGGCACGGTTCTCCTCGCCGACAAAACAGGCGTGATCGTCGCATGCAGAGAAGGAGCTGTGGAGCTCGTTCGCGTTCAGCCGGAAGGAAAAAAAGCGATGCGCGCAGCGGAGTGGGTCATGGGCCGCGGCGTGGCGGAGGGGGATGTGCTGACCTGAAGGTGATCAGTTCCCGACCTCGATTGGGAGCTTCGGCGCGCTGACTTCTTTCTCGACTCCTTCCAGCACCCCGACCAGAGGCATCACGACTTTGAGCGTGTACTTTCCTTTTGGCAGAGGTCCGTTTGGGGTTCGCGGGTATCCGCGCTCCGGTGGCGTGCCGCGAAGCTTGTCGGGTGCCCACTTCGTCCTCACGGCGTCCCAGCCCAAGCGAAGGCGTGCAGCTCCCCCGGCTGCGATGGTTACCTTCGCCGTTTTTGGCTCGCCGGGGACGCGAGGCGCGACGCCCTTGGGCAGTGCCGGGGGTTGCCCCGGTGGAATGTCCGCGCGCTTTGCCTTTGCATCGTAGGCCTCGATGGAAAAGCGCGGCGTCGGATCGATGGTGAACAGGAGCGGAAGAGGTTCTTTCCCTTTGTTCGCGAGCGTTACGACGATGTCGACGTGCTGTCCTGGCATGACCTTCGGCGTGCTCGTCGAGATCTTTACGTCGAGGCGATCCTTCGGATCGAGCGCCTTTTCGTCAGGCTTCGGATTGGGCACCTCGCAGGCCACTCTGTTCAGCACGTCCTCGAGATTGCCTATCTCCGAACCTGCGCACTCGTCCTTTTTTGGCCCATCCGTCTTTGTCTCGGAGTCTCCGCTCGCGGTTTTCGCCTCGTCGGAGGTCGGCGGCTCGTCCTTCTGCGACGGCGAGTCGCTGGTTGCAAGAGAGTCGGCCGACTCCGCCTTCTTCTTTGACCCGCACGCGGTCGAAAGGAGAGTGAGGATCAGGATGGTGACGGTCCTCGGTGACATGGGGGGGCTCTACTTGTTATGGCGAAAATTGGCAATCCCGTAGCGTTTCTAGTCGATGCACGCTTCCCAGTCGTTGGGTGTGCGCGCGTTGACCGCGCATTCGTATTCAAATCGCGAAACCTCCTCTTTGCACTGTGCTTGAGCTCGTTTGAACGAGGTCTCGTGCCTCTTGTTCAGTCGCTTGGCATCGCGAAGTTCCGAGGCTCGTGCTTCGGGAAGACCGGCGAGCGTCGGATCCTGAGCGGCCGTCATCTCGACGTAGTGATCGAGCATGTGCGTGCACTCATCCGCAGAAACGCGGCTCTTGCACGCTGCGGCAAGCGAGAGCATCAAAATGACGTGGGGGAGACGCACGCCGCCTCAGCGCTTGGGATAGAACGGGGCCAAGGCGAACGCGAGCTGCATTGCGAGCAGCCGTTTCCCGCGTACCGTCACATGGCCTTCTGCGATGGCTTCTTCGGGTGGCAGCGTTCCCTCCAGGAGGCGAGTGAAAATGCGGGTGCTCGCCTCGAGCACGACGTCCGGGTCGTGCGCGTCTCTGTGCTTCTTTGCCGCAGTTCCGAACGCGGCAGTAAGTGTCACACGGGCTCCGTCCAGGTCCGTCAAGGCGAGCTCCGCTTTCGCTGAAACGAGAGCAAGGCGCTTCATGATGCGCGGATCGGTGATCGCCACGATGTCCTTTGGGACGTTTTTCGGAACGAGGTTTTTCGGTCCGAGCCAGTCTGTGAGGAAAAGGTCTGCGGCGCTCTTCTCGACCACTACCCAAACATGGGGGTTCTCCGCATCCCCTTCGCGGACGCGCAGCTCCTGTCCTCGGATCTCGAACGTGAACGTCTTGAACCCCGTCACCTCGTGCACTGCCACGAACCGGTCATTTCCTGCGCTTGGCGGCACCATCTGGGCGTGCGCTTTCGGAAAGACTTCCGCGAACAGGGAGTCAAGCGTCGTGCCCAGCGGCACCTCGAACGGAAGCATCAGCCCAAAAGCTAGTCCGATCTTCGTGCCCGTGGAAGCTCCGGATCACGACCGGTCGTGATCCGGAGCTCGACCGGTCGTGAAATGGAATCACGACCGGTCGAAATCCGGATCACGACCGGTCGAAACCGGAACGATGACTCTTTTTGCGCAACTTTTCTGAACCGGCGCCGATAGGGGAGCATGCAAGAGAGAATCGATGTTGTCCCGGCATCTCGCCGAACGCTTCCTCCCGCCCTCCTCGCGCGCGTTGAGCTGGAAGTCGCCGCCAAGCGCTCGCGGCTCGAGCAGAGCGGACGTGCCGATATCGACACCATCCGACGTCGCCAGGCGCTCATCGCGGAAGCGTTTTTCGACGTTGGCGAGGCGCTCGTTCGGCTACGCGACAGAGACGTGCTCGTTGCTCTGGGGTATCGAAGCCTTCGCGACATGCTTGCGGGCGAGCAGCTCATGGGCATGACGGCTGCTCTCGAGCTCGTGCAGGTCGCGCAGCGTGTGGCGCGGGAAGACGCTTTGCGCTGGGGAAAAAAGCGGACGACCGCACTCATCGGTCTTGCGATGGCCGTCGGAAACGGGGACAGGCCGGTCGATATCGAAAAGAAACAGATCGACCTCCCCGATGGCACGCCGTTCGATGTAGCGGCGTCTTCCGCAAACTCGATCGCGAATGCAGCCCGAGCTTTTCGAATGACACGCGCTGCGGCGCGCGGCCGAACGACGCAACCCAGAGAGCGGAAAACATGCGCCGAGCTTCAGCGCCGCCTCCGGACGCTTGGTGCAGAGCGAGTAGAGGTCGAGGCCATCGCAGGGCTGCCCGGTCGGGGAGCCGACGTGAGGATCCGCCGCCTGGGTCTTGACGAGCTGTCTCTCCTGCGAAAGACGCTTGCCGATCTCTAGTCCGGCGTGGCTCGGGTCATCTCGCGGGTGTAGAGTCGTGCGCAGCCAGGAGGCCTGTCCCATGCGTGTGATGAACTTCAACGCCGGCCCCGCCGCGTTGCCGCTAGCCGCTCTGGAACGCGCGCGCGAAGAACTGCTGGATTTCGCGGGCTCGGGCATGAGCGTGATGGAGCACAGCCATCGCGGCAAAGAATACGAGGCCGTGCACAACGAAGCGCTTGCCCTCATTCGCGAGCTCCTGGGTATTCCGGCTACGTACGACGTCCTGTTCCTTCAGGGCGGCGCGCATTTTCAATTTGCGATGGTCCCGATGAACTTCCTCTCGCAAGGGAACACCGGTGAGTACGTCGTCAACGGGGCGTGGGGAGAGAAGGCCGTAGAAGAGGCGAAGATCGCGGCTGCGCTGACAGGCGGTGTAGTTCGCGTCGTGGCGTCGACCGTCACTGGCGAGGGAAAAGAAAGCAGCTACGCGCGCGTCTCGCGCGCCGCCGAGATACAAACGGACAGCGCGGCGGCGTACCTGCACTTTACGAGCAACGAGACCATCCACGGTATCCAGTACGGTTTGTCGCCGGAGGCGCCGTTTCCCTCTTTCAACGGCGCTCCCCTCGTCTGCGACATGTCGAGCGATATTCTGTCGCGCAAGATCGACGTGTCAGCGTTCTCGCTCGTGTATGCAGGTGCCCAAAAGAACATGGGTCCGAGCGGCGTTACGGTCGTTCTTGCCAGCAAGGAGATGATCGAGCGCGGGCGCAAGGATCTCCCCAGGATCTTCCAGTATCGCACCTACGCCGAGAACAACTCGCTCTACAACACGCCGCCGACATTCGGAATTTACCTCATTCGAAACGTGCTCGCGTGGGCCAAGCAGAAGGGGGGCCTGTCGCAGATCGAGGCGACCAACAGGGAGAAGGCGAAAACGCTCTACTCGGCGATCGACGCGCAGGCAGGCTTCTACCGTTGCCGGATTGAGAAGGCGAGCAGGTCGGTGATGAATGCCGTGTTCCGCCTGCCTACGGAACAGCTCGAGGAGAGGTTCGTCGCGGAAGCAAAGAAGGCGGGAATGGTGGGCCTCAAGGGCCACCGTTCCGTGGGGGGGATCCGCGTATCCATGTACAACGCGGTAACGGTCGAATGGGTACGCGTTCTCTCGGACTTCATGAACCAGTTCGCGAAGCACCACGGGTAGACATGCACGAGGTGCTCGTGCGGATGCTGTCTCCCGTGCGAAGCCTGGCCACTCTCGAGGCCGCTTCTTCCAGGGCGTTACGCGAATGCGTGAGCTCTCGCCGTAACGTTTCCGGCCGAAACTAGCTCTTTTTCTTCTTCGCGAGCGCCTTGAGCTGCGCCTCTAGGGCCTCGGCCACGTCGGACGAGGCGCGCTCTCCGCGTGCCCACTGATCAGCTTTCACCAACGTGGTCTGTGCGGCTTTTGCCAACTTGGCGCGACGACCGCGCGGAAACTTGCGGAAAGTGCTCTGCGACTCCGACGGGGTCGCGGTGACGGACGGCTGCAGGTATCCACGCATGGCTCGGTTCTCCTCGGAAGGGGTGAGCTTTCTAGCTCAGAACAGCCTCAAGGCGAGGGGAAAATCGAAAGCCCGCAGGTAGCGGCCTGCGTGACCTTGAACTCGGCCTGATCGGGTCGCCGTGAGTCGAAGCCTGCGACACCCGAGGCCGATGCCTCTCTCGGCGAAAGCTTCTTCAGCAGCACGCCGCAGGGCATGGCTGGCACTGCCCACTGGAGGTCGACCCGAAAAGACTCGTCGAAGAGGGTAACCGCACCGAGAACGCGAGCCGTAAGGGGGCCGAACGAGAGCTGCGTTCGGTTGATTTCGAGCGGCCCTCCGGGCTCGCCGGCGAACTGGCCCTTGAGCACGAGGTCCAGCCGGGGAGCCTCCGGATTCATACGCGCGTCGTACACGGTGATGCTCGCGTCGCCGACGATGCGTGCGGGCATCGGCCGCGTCAGTTGCATCTGCGCTTCCACGTGAGTTTGTTCGTCCGGAGCAAGACCAAAAAAGCCGTGCGGAATGCCCAATCGCGTGAGTGGTTGGCGCGCAATCTTCACCGTGGCCGTCGTGCCGTTTCCGGTGCGAACGAAAATCGCGCTCGGTCCGTCGGCGAGCACGGGATCGAAGCCGATTCGCAGCCGACTCGCTTTCGGGTGATGCTCTCCGTCGACCCGCCAAGGTCCGAGCAGACCGCGTCGCGTGAGGAGGCGCGTCGTCGGGGAAGTCAGGCGCGCTTCGTCTCCCAGGCTGGATGCGCCGCGCGTTAGATCCAGGCCGACCGACTCCGCGTCGATGCGCGACCCTTCACCGAGCGGGCCGTCCCAGGTCACGCGCCCGTTCTGGAAAATCAGCCCCTTGGCTTTCCCGGTTCCAGCCGACGCGCGCGCTCGGAGTTTCGAGAGCGCGCGCTCGACCTCCTCCGCGGACCCCTCGAGCGTGACCGAAGGATCATGGACGGTGATCGTTTCACAATCGAGCAGGCGCAGGTCGAGGGTCGCTTCGGGCGCGGTCATCTTCACACTCGGCACCTCGAGCGAAGAGAGCGTCACTCCGTAAAAATGCACGGTCGACCAGCCCACGGTCGCGCGATCGATGCCGAGTGCGAGGCCTTGCTCTTCGGCGGCAGCAACCGCCCGTCGCTTTGCCCAGCCTGGCGCAGTCACCACCCCGATGCCGGCCAGAGCGATTGCTGTTGCAGTTGCCGCGAGGGCCCAGCCCAGCTTCGCCCGCGGTTTTGGTTGCGTTCGCGCTTTGCGCAGCTCTGCTTGCGTGTCGACCACGATGGCGCGTGTTGGGTGCGCCGCGCTGAGCACGTCGTGTGTCTCGTGGCGCGGTGCATCGCTAGTAAGCCTGATGTGTGGCGGCGGAACGCTCGACGCGCCCGCGCGCTTGGCCGCGATGGCGATGGGATCGAGAAACTCGTCGCGCGCCGAGCCCCGGTGCGCTTCGGCAAGCCTGTTCGCGGCCGGGCCAATCACGTCCGGCCCAATGATCGACCCAGCTGCCGACGCGATGAGGGGCGGGGGCGGTGTAAAGACTGGCTCGGGCGCGGCCGATTTCTTCGGAGCCGACTTCGGGAGCGGGGGCGGAGGCTTGGGCGGCAACACAGGAACGTCCAGGTCTGGCACCGTATTGAGCGCGAGGACAGGCGGCGGATTGGCCGACTTGTAGGCTGTGGGCGCCGTGTCGAAGCCGGGCTCCTCGTAGCCGCGCGTACCTCCGGGGTGCGGGCCATCCTTGTAGCCGCGCGTACCTCCGGGGTGCGGGCCATCCTTTGCGGCCGGTGGGGGCGGCAGCGGCGAATCGAGCGACAGCCGGTCCAGGCCCTCCCGCGCGCCGGTGCCGCCCACCGCTTGCCGCGCGAGCTCGAGCGTCCTCCTGCGCGCGGCCGCTCGATCCCTGAGGTGCGTTCCCATGAAGGCGGCCACGTCCGCCTGGGAAGTGGGCAGCCCCAGCTCGGTCAGGGCGCTCTCGAGTGCACAAGAGAGCTCGAGCGACGAGCCGTGTCGGACATCTGGCGAGAAGCTGGTCGCTTTGGCGACGATGTCACGGATCCGATCCGGAGCTTCAGGTCCGAGCGGCACGGGATCCTTGCCCGCGACGAGGGCTTGGAGCGTGTCCAGCTCGGTCTCCGCTTCGTAAGGGGTGCGCTGAGCGTACGCACCATAGAGGATCGCGCCGATGGCCCAAACGTCGGCGCGTCGGTCAATCGCTTTGCCCGCCGCCTGCTCCGGCGCCATGTACGCAATCTTCCCCTTGATCCCGCCCGCGTTCGTATCCTGCGCCAGCCGCCCTTTCGCCTTTGCAATCCCGAAGTCGATCAGTTTGGTGGCGCCCGCCTGCGTGATGAGCACGTTTTGCGGCGAAACGTCGCGATGAACGAGCCCAATGAGCGTTCCGGATTCCTTGTCGCGAAGCTCGTGCGCCGCGTGGAGGCCAAGGCAGGTATCGGAGAGAATTCTCAGCAAGATGCCGACTGGGACATGCAGTCTCTCTCGCTCTACGGCCTCGAGGAGCCTCGATGCCGAGTCTCCGTCCACGAACTCCATCGCGAGATAAAGCAGGTCGCGCTCCTCACCCATGTCGAGAACCTGCGCCACATTCGCGTGCTCGATCCGCGAAAGGATGCGGGCCTCATCGAGGAACATGTTCCGGAATCGCACGTCTGAAGCGAATTGCGGGAGGATCATTTTGATCGCAACGAGCTTCTCGAAGCCGTGTTTACCTTGAAACCGCGCGACCCAGACGCTCGCCATTCCGCCCGAAGCGATGGGGCACAAGAGCTCGTACCGATCGAGCCGGTCGCCTGGAAGCAAGGGTGTGTGCAAGTCGGCGCTCACGTCCGTCAGCCTGTCCAGGTTGCGCCGACGCGCCGCCGCAAAGCCGTGGCCTCGTTGGCCAGAGCGAAGCGGATGACGTCACCGGAAAATGCGTGCTCGAGGACCGCGCCCAGAGATTGATTTCCCGGGCGCTCGGTCGCGAGCAAAAAACCATTGTCGAGGCCTCTGAGCTCGTCGATCGTCGCGAGAAGATCGCCAGTGAGCAAGTAGGCGATCCGCAGCTCTGCTCGGGCGAGCGCACCGATAAATATGTCGATCGGCATGGGGCGTCCTTGCGGTGCCGAGAGATGAGGAGCGAGCTCTTCTAGCAGCTTGCGCTGGCGGCGAGACAGGACCTTTGCAATGCCCGGTTCATACTGACCGACCAGCTTGGACGACTCTGCATCAACCTCCTCGGAACCGTAGTTGGAAACGACTTGTCGCGCCGACGCGACGAGGAGCGCCTCGATGTGCGGCGGCGGGAGCTCCTCCAGCCACGGGACGCCCAGGGCGATACGTGCGAGGGCGCGACCGAGCGATGCAAGCTGCGTCTGCTCCGGGAGCTCGGTCAAGGATCGCGGAACGACGACCCACAAATTGTCCTGCGCGAGGATGCGCGTTCGCGTCACGCTGGTCGCGACGATGAGGTCCACGTCCGTGAGGCCGAGCGCCTTCGCGAGCCGATCGAGAAGCGCACGGGTGGGGTGGCCGCTGCGCGCACTCACCCGATCGCGCGACGAAATGCCGAGCTCCGCCAGATCCGCCCGCAGGATTTTCGACTCGACGCCCGCCACGGCAGCCGCAACTTCGAGCATCACGTGACGGCCCTCATTGGGCAGAACGTGCGTGATCAACGTCGTTCGATCTAGCCCGGTGTGGTGTGGCTCGAGTGCCTGGAGGCGGCGCGACCGCAACCAGGTGTGCCGCCCTTCGTCCAGGTCACCGCAGATTGCGCGGAGCTCGCTGACGATGACGGCTTCTTCGCTGCGTCGCTCGGCGCTGAGCGATGACTCCAAGAGCTCGAGAGCGGTTCCGGGATCCGACACACTGAGTAGCGGGCGTGGATTTGGCACGAGCATGGCCATGAGCGTGCGCGTCGCCTCCTCATGCGCCGCAATGCGTTTGTAGGCGCTCGCGAGCTCGAAGCGCGTTTCGTAGAGGGTGGGGTCCATCTGGACGGCTTGTTGGAGGTGCAGCACGCCGTTGCGCACACGTCCCATTCCCTCGATCTCGAGCTGTCCGAGCGCTGCCAGCCATCGTGGGTCCACGTTGCCTAGTTTTCCGCCGCGTTGGATGACCTGGGTTAGCGCGCGTGCGTACGAAACGACGTCGCGCCCACTGGACGACCGAAAGAAAGCGCCGAGCCGGGCGAACGCCTTGGCGTTTTCCGGTGCGTATGCGACTGCATCGATGAGCGCGCGCTCCGCCGAGGGTCGATCGCCGAGCTCCAACCGAATGTCGGCGAGCTCCAGCAAAATGGTGGACTTGTGTTCGACGTCCCGTTCGACGTCGGCCAGCTTGTCGAGCAGATCGGCGATTTCGGCGCGCCCACCCGGGCGCCCAGCGGACGTTTCGTTGTGAGACGACGCAATGCGGTGGACGAGCGCGCGGAGGGCGCGGGCGTTCGTGGGGTCGATCAAGACCGCCTGTCGGAGCACGCGCTCAGCGTCATCCGGACGGTTCAGCACTTTTTCATACACGCTACCGAGCGCGAACAGCGCCGTAAGACGTGGTCCATCCTCGCGGCTCGTGGAAGCGACCGACTCGAGCGCCTCGACCGCTTCGGGCCATGCACGCTGGGCGATGCAAAGTTCGCTCAACAAAAGGAGCGAAGGTACATGGTGCGGCGCCGCCTCGCGGACGTGGCGCATCGCCTCGATGGCGACCGTCAGGTCACTGAGATCGTCGCGGGCGACGCGGGCGATCTCGGAGCCCAGCATGACGATGGCCTCCGCGCTCTTTGCCCGAGAAATTGCGGTGCGGAACGTCTCGACGAGGCGCTCGCCTTGCCGCTGCTCGGTACGAATCGTGGCGAGGCGTGCCGCGGCAGGGATCGAGTCGGGCTCGGACTCGAGTGCATTTTCCAGCAGACGTCCTGCGCGCTCACGCAGGTCGTCACGAGAGCCGAGGCGCTCATCGTCACTATTGAAGAGGAGCTCGGCGGCGTCGATCAGGTAACGCGCGCGGGCCTTCGGAAGGGTCGCGAGGTCTGCGAGCGATATCGCTGCGGCAACTGCGCCTGGAGCGTCGCCCAGCTTGTTGCTGAGGCGCGCGAGGCCGGTAGCGGCTGTCACGCTCTGCGCGTCGATCTGCAGCGCCGCCCGGTAACGGTCCAACGCTTCGCGCGCGAGCAGGGTGCTGCTCCCCTCGACCGTGTCGTTCGAGGCCGACTCGAGGAACGCGCCGAGGCGGAGCTGCATGGCGAGCTGAGATCCGTCGTCCGCCGCGAGTGCAGAGAGCGCGCGGAGAGCACCGATGACCGCTTTGCGCGCGCGCGGATCGCCCCGACGTGCGCTGGGGAGATCGCGCCGCACGGTGGCCTCTAGCGCTCCTGGGTCGGTGGGATCCAAGTCGAGTATGCGCGCGTAGGTGTCCGACTGCGTGTCGGACTGTGGGAGGCGCCACTCCTCGAGCGCCGCAAGGTTCCACAGCGCGCCGAGGCGCGCGCGCACGTCGATGAATCCTTCGCCTTGCTTCGACAAGACGCGCGCGAGTGCAGGCCATGCGCCGGCCTTTCGCGCCATAGACTCGAGCGTGCGAAGCGTGGGCACGTGCTTGGGATCGGCGGCGAGCACGGACTCGAGCAGCCCACTCGCATGGGAGAGGTCTTGCCCGAGCTCGACGAGAAGAAATGCGTACTCGAATCCAAAAATTTGCGCCTGCTGTGGCGAGCTCGCCCGCTCGTAACGTTTCGCCAAGAAGAGGGCGCGCTCTCCGAGGGCCGTCGATGCGGCGCGCGGGACTTCTTGCGCCGGAGTCCCGAGTGTCGCCGCTCTTGGCCTCGCGAGAACGCGAGAGAGCCGGTCGGCAATCATGTCGTCTTCGGGTGTTTCTGCGAGCGCCCGTGTGTAGAGCGCAGTGGCGCTCTCGTCGTTTTCGAGGCAGAGCTCGTCGATCTCCGCCGCACGGACGAGGAAACGCGCGCGCTCCCCGCGTGTCGGTGCGTCCACCGCGAGAGCTTGCATCGCGTCTCGAAACGCCTTGTCGTCGCCCGTGCGCTCGAGAACGCGCGCGATTTCCAGCGGCGGAATTGGATGCCCAGGATCGATGGCGCGCGCCTGCTGCAGCGTCTCGAGGGCCTCGAACGGCGCGCGCAGGCGTGAGTCCTGGAGTTGCGCGAGCCCGAGGAGCAGCGAGAACTTGTCGTGCCCGTCTGCCGCATGCGCGATGCGCGTGGCCAGGGCCTTGGACGCGGCCTCCCAGCGGCCCGCTTCTTCGTGGAGGCGCACCTCGAGCGCCCGCGCGGCGCCATGCGACGGATTCTCCATCAAGACGTCTTGGACGGTGGCGAGAGCGCGGGCAGGGTCGTGCCGGGCGAGCGCGGTGGCGGCGCGCACTCTCAGCGCGAGCACGTCCGCGTCATTCCGAGCAATCTTTGCCTCGTCGAGCAGCGCTCGTGCGAGAGCACGCTCATCCCCCATCCGCGCCGCCGTACGCGCCAGCCCCAGGACGGCGCCTCGCCGCCCCGGTTCGATCTCCAAAATCTCTTCGTACGCGCGAGCCGCGCGTTGAGCGTCGCCGATGATCTCCTCCCAAAGGAGCGCAATCTTCTCCAGATACGAGATTCGACGCCCGGCATCCGTCGCGGTTTGCGTCGCCTGCATGTAGAGCTCGATGAGTGCCCGGACGTCTCCGTCGACGCGCTGCGATGGCGCTGGCGAAAGGAGTCGTGCAAGCATGTCGAGCGTCTCGGAGTCGCCTGGGCGCGCGACCCATGCCGCACGAAGGTGGCGAATGGCGTCCACCGGGCGTTGTAACGAGCCCTCTGCGATGACCGCCGCACGGCACAGCGCACGCGCGCGCTTTCCCTCGTCCTCGGTTCGCGTGGCCTCGGTGAGCCACAAGGTCATCCGCTGCTCGTCCTTGCACGCCATGCCGAGCAGGCGGTCGAGCGTCTCGATGAGGGTGAGGTCAGCCGTGTCGATCGTCATCGCACGTTGAACGTCGTCGATCGCACTGTCGAGATCGCCAAGGCGCTCGCTCAGCATGGCGAGCGTCCGAAGCTCGTGTGCGAGGTGCGCAGGCTCGGTCACGAACCTCAGGCGCGCACGCCGCGCGCGCGCGGCCTCCGGCCACATCGCGGCTGCTTCGTTCAGCCGCACGAGTTCCTCGAGAACGCGCCGGTCGACACTCGGCGTCGTAGGCGCGCGCGTCATCGCGCGCTCCAGGAGCGCGACCGCCCTTGCGTCGTCGC
>OBEQ012653639.1_pt1 | contig 12614 bp, 11 predicted proteins | sample 1670901 | NCBI WGS metagenome assembly OBEQ01 (sample SAMEA104232315, study PRJEB22302) | groundwater metagenome | biome: forest; feature: aquifer; material: groundwater | place: USA | collected 2011-08-07 | depth 5.4 m
TCCCAAAGCTACGCTTTGTGACTTCGCTCGCTCCTACCGAGCGAACTTCGCTAGGTGAAGAAGGGCGCTCGTTGCCTCGCGTCCTCGTTCGCAAGTCCCAAAGCTCTGACGCTTTGTGACTTCGCTCACTCCTAGCGAGGTGGCGTCGCTTCGCTCCTTGCCTCGCGTCCTCGTTCGGAAGTCCCAAAGCTATGACGCTTTGTGACTTCGCTCACTCCTAGCGAGGTAACTTCGCGAGGTGAAGAAGGGCGCTCGTTGCCTCGCGTCGTCGTTCGGAAGTCCCAAAGCTGTGACGCTTTGTGACTTCGCTCACTCCTAGCGAGGTAAAAAATAAAAGCCGCACCGGAGGGGTGCGGATGTTTTTTTACGCGAGCTTTTTTTCGATTTCGCGGACGCGTTTGTGAATGAGTTTGCGAATGAAATGTGCCGCCATGTGGTACGGTTTCGGCGCCATGGTCGTCAGCATATCGGCAAGCGGCAAGTATTCTTTTTTCGTTTCAGCGACTTGCTTGCGCTGGAACTCGACCGATGTCGCTTCGAGTGTGCGCAGATTGTCCAATCGGTCACACAACTTCACGAGGATCACTTTCCAGTCGCCGTAGAGAGCGAGTCGTTCGTGATAACCTTCCTTCGGTATCTTGGAAAGCGTATTCACGATGCGTGCAACCTCGGCGCTGAAGCAGTGCTCAATCATAGCCGCCGTGAGCTCCGTGTCTTCTCGCGAATCATGAAGAAGAGCGGCGCAAATGAGCTCCCAATCAACGCACATGCCTTCGTCAATGAGAATAAGGGCGGCGCGGCGCGTGTGCTCGAAGTAACGAATTGGTTTGCCGGTCGTCGGATCTTTTTCTTTTCTGACTTGCGCGCGATGAAAATATTTTGCCAAGATGTAGGCAAGCTCGACCTTGAGAAATGCCGAGGGCGCAAGAAGCGGCCGCAATCGTGCAAAGAACGTTTCGCGATTTTCGTGCAGGGTTGCCGTTTCAGCCATGTGTCGTCTCCTTTGCGAAAGATTGGGTGACTTTTTAATATAGCATACATTTAAGATTGTGTCAAGCATAAAATAAAAGCCGCACTGAAGAGGGGTGCGGGTTTATGTTGAGGTTTTTTTATCGCTTTTTTCGAGCGATGATTTTTTCGATGCGTTCGACGTCTTCAATTTTTGGATTCTTTGCGCTCGGCTCCATGATACGCATGAGCGCCGGAAGATCTTTTACAGTAAAGCGATCGAGTGGCGCGTCTTGAAGTTTTTCGCGCAGTCGTACGATTCGTCGCACAAAATCGAATTGGTCGGATGATGCCGGTAGCGGTGACGGAGTGTGACAACCCACAGTATCCTCCTTTTTTAGTGGTTTGCCATGCGGGTGTGGTCGAGCATTTTTTGAACGAGGCTACGAACGGCGGTGACTTTTCCGTCCCATGACGTGTCGGTCGCGCCGACGAGGTGAAAGTTCGGATGGTCGCGCCAGACTTCTTCGATTTTGGCGCCGAGCATCACCGCTTCTTCGTACGTTTCACGGCGCGCGGGATTGTTGCGCTTTTTTTCTTCATACACTTCGCGTGGCGGCACCGCAAGACAGATTACGACATCGTACGCGCCGTATTCATAAGTGCGACAGGTACGCAAAATATTTTCAAGACCGGCTACACCTTCATGAAGATACACGGCGTTGTCAATGAGACCGCGATCAAGCACGGTGGCGAGTTTACCCGTACGGTGTGCTTCGAGTTCGGCAACAAGTTCAAAATCTTGTTGAACACGAGACAGAGCGCGGTTGAAGAGGCGATTGCCAAAGCGATCTTGTGGTGGTGTGACTCCGACTTGTGCGATCACGATACTTGCGACTTCGGGCACGCAATGAATGACATCACCGCGCTCGGCGCGAAGTATTTCGATTATGGTACTTTTGCCGGAGCAGGGGCCGCCGGTAAAAACGATGCGTGGCATGCGACGGCCGACAAGATCAATTAAGGCTTCTGTTGGTCGTGAAGAGAATTGATTGCTCGTGTCAAGATCAGCCGCAAGTCGAGCGAGATGAAAACTGGTGATTCTGTCCGTGACTTCTGTTGCACGATGAATCCATGGGGGCAGTACGACCGGCGTGTCGCGGCTTTCCATGGGAAATTCGGCGATCACGAGTCCGGAAAGTACATCATCATAAAAATCAACTTCCCAACCGTCGCGGTAATAACGATGTTTCACGAGCCGAAAGGCGCATCGTTCCAAAAAGAAACGCGCAAGCTCGACCGACATTTCGGGTTCGATTTCTTCGCGCTCGACACCGACGCCATCTTTGGCACCGGCGAAAGCCGTGGTGCCGTTTTTGATTCTGATGCGCGTCGTGAACGCGGGGCTCGTGTCGAGATATCCTTGTTCGATAACATCACAGGGAAAATTGCGTGTATCCTGATCAATGTCATATACTAAAAACCGCCGCTCGATTTCTTTAGGCATGTCGCCTCCTTTGTGAAAGACCACCGGTTACGATAACACATCGCCTCGTAGCAGTCAAGTGAGTGTCTGTTGTGAGAAAAGAAAACGATTCCAATTTTTTCGTATACGAAAAAATTAGAATTTGCAAAATAAAGGACTTATCAAATTTGGTACAGGTGTACCATTTTTGATAAGTTGGTTTTGGTGAGTCAAATAAAAAAAGACGAGAAGGGTGGCCTTCGCGTCCTACGTGCTTTAGACTACGACCACATTGCCGCCTGCCCCTTGCGGTTTTGGGGCGCGGGCTTTGAGGTACATGTATGCGGGGTGATCGCCGGTGAGACGTGCGAGAAGTTTTGCGGTCAACTCTTCGCGGATCCCTCGCGTGACACCGATGCCTTGATTACGGGCTTCGAAAAGCGCGTTTTCAAGTTCGAGTAGTTCGCCCAAATCCTTTTCGCGTTCTTGGGCGACCCTTACACAAAACTTTTGATAGCTATCCTTTTCTTCGGCAAGCTTGATTTTGAGTTCACGAATGCGACGCCACGGGCCGATGCCGTTTTTGAGGGCATTTGAAATTTCCTTGCCGAACACAGAGAACATGAGAAAAACCGAAACCGCGAGATAGCCCGCACCCAGCCCAATCGGAATCCACCACAGCGGATTGATTGAGACGAAGAATTTTGGGAAGATCCAATACGTGGTCGCGGCGCCGATCATGCCGACGAGCGCGCTCATGAGACCAAATCCCAACGCCCATCCTCGCTCTATATCTCTTTCGTGATATCCGAAACCAAAGAGAATGAGGAGTGGTTCAAAGGTACTGCCGTCCATGCGTACCATGGACATGAGCGACCGGTTTATTTGCAGTCGTAGTGCAAAGAGCAGAAAACCGCCGAGGGTGAACGCGATCGATTCCGGAACGTGGTGTGCGTGATAGTTATTGAGACCCGCGCTCATGAAACAAACGCTCACGAGGCAGGTGGCAAGTGCAATCAAAAGCGACACCTTGAATTGGAAAGAATGGTAAGGCGGAATCCCTCTTTCTCCCACTCCGTAGAGAAGACGAATGATCTTGCGCCGCCGTTTCGTGCGTTCCTCATCTTGTTCCGTTTCCATTATTCCTCCATTGGCGTCGAGTTATCCGCGTGATAACGTGACCCAAATTGGCCTCGGTGAGGTCGAGTGCGCGCGCGGCATAATTACCGCGTTCGCCTCGAATAAACCGCAGGCAGTGGAACCTTGATAAGATTAGCACGATTTCACAGTTATGTCAAGGTGGGGTAGAATGAGTATATGCTCGAAATTGCAATCATTTTTATTTTAGGGACGGTCGTCGGCAGTTTTGTGAACGTGCTTGCGGCGCGGACGGTGACGGGAAAGTCTATAATTTTTCCGCGGTCGTTTTGTGATGCGTGTGCCAAACCATTGTGGCGGCGCGATATGATTCCGGTCGTGTCATTTTTTTTACTGCGCGCGCGATGCCGATTTTGTCGCGTCAAATTGTCGTGGCAGTATCCGATCGTTGAGTTTGTGGTGGGTACGCTTTTTGCGATTGCATGGACGCAGTTTTCCGGAGCGGCACTTTTTTCGTCGTGGATTGCAATCATGATTCTCGTCGCGCTTTTTTTAACCGATGTGCGCGCCATGGTTTTACCAGCACGCATCACGCATACGGCCATTATTTTTTTTCTGGCGTTTGATTTTTTCACACTCGGGTCGCATCCACTGAATGCCGTGCGTTCGCTCGCGGTTGGGATTATTATTGGTGGCGGATTTTTTTTCCTGCAATATGTGGTGAGTCGCGGCGCATGGATCGGCGAAGGAGACATTTGGTTGGGGCTTCTCATGGCAGTCATTTTACGACGATGGGAACTCGTTGTCATCGCTATTTTTTTGGGATATATAATTGGTGCGATCGTGAGCGTTGGTTTGCTCGCGCGCCACGCCAAAAAACTGAAAAGCGAAGTGCCACTTGGCGCGTTTCTCACAGTCGCGACGATTATCGTGTTATTATCTGAACGATTGATACCCCTCTTAAGTTAAGAGGGGCGAGGGGAGTTATGCTTCTTACATAACCCCCTCTTGCTCCCCCTTATCTTAAGGGGGAGAAACAGAAGAAGGTTTACTTGACATTCATCCATTTGCATGGTAGTCTATAAATAACCTCAAAGTGAGGCTCTTTCTTGAAGGCGGCGGAAAAGAGGTGAAGAAGAGAAGAAGCCGTGATCAAGTAGCGACCTCGCCAACCAGAGAAGAAGAAGGAGAAGAGACATGACGTACGATCAGAAAATTGACCGGTTGAGAGCGGTCATCGCCGAGCACAACACTCACGTTGACAAACAACATGAAGTGGATGTGATCAAAGTTGTTGGTGCGCTTCTGAATGCGGGTGGTACCTCGGATGCCGCGCTTCGTGCGTGCAGTTTTGAAGATTTGGAAGGCATCGGTCTTCCCAAGTTTTTGGCGCGCCAGGTGGCGCGCATGTTCCGTGAAGGAACCGAAGATGGCGCCGAGGTGGTGACGCCGAAGCGTGCGAGTGCCATGACATCCAAACAGCTCCTCGCGGTTTACGATGTGCGTGATGCCGACAATGCGGTCGGCAAGCGCCTCGCGGAAATCGCGAAAGGCAAGCGGTGCATCGTGTTTACCGATGATGGTGGTGTTGATGTCGAAGCGTCCGCGAAGCTCATTGATGAGATTCGTGGGGGCGATGGCGAGCGTGAGCATTACGGCAATCCTCCGCGGCAGACGTATCGCGTCGGCGAACGCCCCGTGGAACTTGCGGATGAGAACCCGACGCGCCGCGGTCATGCGTTGCGTCGCGACGGCACGTGTGATCAGACGAATCGGAGTTGGGATGGTGTTTCGCACGACGTGCGCGTGTTCATCTACCTCGCGGTGCATGACACAGGCGAAACGAAAGTGGGTTCGCTCGATGATCGGCACCGCTTGATGGATCTCGCGATTGCGGACGATGCCTTGACGGTGCTCCGTGGTCGGTACGCCAAGACCTCCGTGCGTTTCGATGAACTCAAGCGCCTCGGTGATCTGCCCAAGCTCAAGGTGCCGCGTGGTGCCGGTGGTGCGCCGGCGGGTCGTTTGAACGCCCCTTTTGGTGAGGAATATCGTCGGTATTAACTTCGTTGGAGAGCAGATAGTTGCTCTCCTTTTTTGTTGGGTTTTGTGGTAGAATAGATTGGAACCGAACAACGAACATTCGTTGTTCGTAAGGTTCGTTCAGGTTCGCTGTTCGGTTCCAATTAACTTATGACCAAAACTGACGCCAAAAAGCGCATTGAAAAATTGCGTGAGGAGATCAACTATCAACGCTACCTTTATCATGTTCTCGATAAGGGGGATATTTCGGACGCGGCGCATGATTCGTTGAAACATGAACTTCAAAAAATTGAAGAACAGTTTCCTGATCTTGTAACGCCCGATTCGCCGACCCAGCGCGTGGGTGGCGTGCCGCTTCCCGCATTCAAAAAAGTGCAACATAAAACACGCATGCTCTCGCTCGAGGATGTTTTCAGTTTTGAAGAATTTTCCGCGTGGTTTACGCGCGTGAAAAAAGTGTATCCGTCGGGAACATATGATTTTTACGCCGAAATCAAAATGGACGGACTCGCGGTCTCGCTTATATATGAAGACGGACTTTTGGTGACCGCCGCCACGCGCGGCGACGGCCGAGTGGGGGAGGATGTCACGCAAAATCTGCGCACGATCGAAGCGATACCACTGCGTCTGCGTCTGCCTACGGAAAAAGATTTGGGACATTTTCTCGATCGTTTTGGCCATGCTCTCGATGAAAAAAAATTAGTGCGTCGTTTGAAAAAACTGGAGGATCGTATCGAAGTGCGCGGCGAAGTATACATGTCAAATAAAGTGTTTGATGCTTTGAATAAAGAACAAAGGAAAAAAGGTGAAGAACTTTTTGTGAATCCACGCAATGCGGCGGCGGGTGCCATTCGACAATTGGATTCTCGAGTTACCGCACGTCGTAAGCTTTCGTTTTTTGGTTACGCGCTTTTGGGAGACTTTGGACTCACGACACACGAACAAGGTCATGAACTTTTGAAATTGATCGGTGTGCCGGTTAATTCTTTGAACGAACATTGTGCCACGCCGAGTGATGTTGAGGTGTACCATCAAAAAATACAAAAAAAACGTGAAGCCGACGAAATGCCGTATATGCTCGACGGAGTTGTGGTGGTGGTGAACGATGATCGCACAAACGAACGGCTTGGTGTCGTGGGAAAAGCGCCGCGTGGCGTCGTGGCGTATAAATTTCCGGCCGAGCAGGCGACTACGGTGGTTACCGAAGTGCGTTGGCAAGTGGGTCGCACGGGGGCGCTCACACCCGTCGCGGTGATGGAACCGGTTTTTGTCGGTGGTACTACGGTGCGTCATGCAACACTTCACAATATGGATGAGATTGAACGATTGGGTCTCAAGATCGGTGACACGGTGATCCTTGAAAAAGCGGGAGACGTTATTCCGAAGATCGTACAGGTTCTGCCGCGGTTGCGTCCGAAAAATGCGCACGCGATTTCTGCACCGACGCAGTGTCCTGCTTGTAACGCGCGTGTCGCACGGCGCGATGACGAGGTTGCCATCACCTGCGTCAATAAAAATTGTCCGGCAAAACATGCCGAGAACATAATTCATTTTGTATCCAAAAAAGCATTTAACATTGACGGGCTTGGAGAAAAAATAGTGAAGCAGTTAATGGATGTTGGTATTATTTTGACACCGGCTGATATTTTTAAACTTGATAAAAGCATGCTTACGGACCTTGAGCGGTTTGGTGAAAAATCCGCCGACAATTTGATGATATCCATTGATGCGGCACGGCGCGTGACACTTCCCCGATTTATTTTTGGCCTCGGCATTATGCATATCGGCGAAGAAACAGCGCGCGATTTGGCGAATCATTTCGGTACGGTCGCGAAATGGCGCCGCGCTCCGCATGACGAACTGCAAAAGATTGCCGGCGTGGGTGATGTGGTGGCGCGGAGTCTTGCTGAGTGGTTGGCAGAAGCGCAAAATCAAAAATTGATTGACGAACTTCTCGGCGCGGGGGTGAAGGTTGAAACGGTGCGCGTGTCACATCATCGGCCACTCGAAGGAAAAACGTTTGTGTTTACTGGTGAACTTGAAGGTTTAACGCGCGAGGATGGGAAAGAACGGGTGCGCCGTTTGGGCGGCGCGGTGTCCGGTTCGGTTTCAAAAAATACGGATTATCTCGTTGCCGGTGAAAACACCGGTTCAAAATACGAAAAAGCGCAAAAACTGGGCGTTACGATTATTAATGAAAAGGAGTTTTTGAAATTAGCTTCGTGAGATCGAGGTTTAACCTCGATCTTCACACGAGGTTAAACCTCGTGTCGGTTGCAATCACCATCTCTCTTTGATACACTATCTCCATTATGACCAAACTGACCACCGAAGAGGTCGAGCATATCGCCAAACTTGCGCGATTGCGGATTTCTGATGAAGAAAAAATGCAATTTACCGAACAGCTTTCTTCCATTTTGTCATACGTTGACAAACTCGCCGCGCTCGATACGTCACAGGTACCCGAGACGGCGTATATTTTGGATGTGAAAAATGCGACGCGTCTTGACGTGATTTCCGAAAACTCAAACACATCGCGTGCGATTTTACTTGATGATATGCCGGATCGAAAGGATGATTTGTTAAAAGTACCGGCAGTATTTTAAACTATCGCCCCCTCACCTAAGTTTTTCGATCCTCTCCCCCGCGGGGGAGAGGATATGTTCCCTCTCCCTCGGATGGGAGAGGGTTAGGGTGAGGGTGTTGGATTGACTATGAACTTAAACGAACTCACTATTACCGAATCCCTTGAAGGTCTTCGTGGCAAAAAGTTCAGCGCCACGGAGCTTTTGGAATCTTGTCTTACTAACATTCATGCGCGTGATTTGAAAATCAATGCGTTTCTTGAGTTATGGGAAAATGATGCGCGCGCGGCGGCGGCGGAAGTGGACAAAAAAATTGCGCGCGACGAAGATGCGGGGCTACTCGGTGGCATCCCCATCGCACTCAAAGATAATTTGCTCCTGCAAGGTAAAGAAGTGACCGCGGGTTCAAAAATTTTGAAAGGCCATATTTCTGCGTACACGGGGACGGCCGTGGAACGATTGCAAAAAGCGGGCGCCATTTTTGTGGGACGCACGAACATGGACGAATTTGCGATGGGAAGCTCGACGGAAAATTCGGCGTTCGGTCCCACGCGAAATCCATGGGACACCGATCGCGTGCCCGGCGGTTCTTCGGGAGGATCGGCGGCGGCGGTGGCGGCAGATATGTGTATTGCGGCAATCGGTTCTGACACCGGCGGCTCGATTCGCCAACCGGCAAGTTTGTGTGGCATCGTGGGACTGAAACCAACATACGGTCGCGTCTCGCGCTATGGTCTCATGGCAATGGCGTCATCTCTTGATCAAATCGGTCCGTTTGCAAAAACTGTCGGCGATGCGGCGCGTATACTTTCCGTGATTGAAAACGATGATCCGCGCGATTCGACGAGTGTGGTGCTCAACGAAACAACAGTACCTGAATTGATTCCCCACGATATTAAAGGAATGAAAATCGGCGTGCCGAAAGAATATTTTATTTCCGGCATGGATCCTGATGTGGAGCGCGCGACGCGTGATGCCATAAAAAAATTGCAAGAATTGGGCGCCGTAATCAAAGAAGTGAGTTTGCCGCACACGGAATATGGACTTGCGGTGTACTATCTTTTGATGCCGTCAGAAGTGTCCGCAAATCTCGCGCGGTTTGATGGCGTTCGTTTCGGTCATCGCGCACCGGCAAAAAAAATGCTTGATCTCTATACACAAAGTCGCGGAGAGGGTTTTGGGAACGAAGTGCGTCGCCGCATCATGCTCGGCACCTACGCACTCTCGAGTGGCTACTACGACGCCTATTACAAAAAAGCGCAAAAAGTGCGCACGTTGATTGCTCATGATTTCAAAGAAGTTTTCAAAGACGTGGATTGCATCGTGACACCCACCTCGCCCACAGTCGCATTCAAAGTGGGAGAAAAATTCGGTGATCCGCTCACCATGTATCTCGCCGATATTTTTACGGTGTCTGTCAATATCGCCGGTGTGCCGGGTATCTCCGTGCCGTGCGGATTTGCCAAAAAAGACGGCAAAAAATTGCCGATCGGCCTACAATTCATCGGCCGCCACTTCGGCGAAGAAACAATCCTCCGCGCCGCCCACGTGTACGAACAAGCGACCGAGTGGCATACGGTCTCCCCCTCTTAAGTTAAGAGGGGTGAGGGGAGTTATGTTGTTTACATAACCCCCTCAAGTCTTACGTCTCCCCCTTACCCTAAGGGGGAGAACAGCTGTTCGTCAGATGTTTCCCCCTCTTAAGTTAAGAGGGGCGAGGGGAGTTATGCTGTCCTATTGGAACTATCCAACATACACCATCGGTCCCGTTATACTCCAAACATGGGGCACGTTTGTTGCTGTGGGGATTCTTGTTGCGCTTTTGGTTATTCGGCGCGCGGCGCGGCGGGCGGGTTTTCTTGAAAATAAAATCAGTGATGCGGCGCTCGGGATTTTGATCGCCGCATTTCTCGGTGCTCGTTTGGGGCACGTTTTTTTTTATGAGTGGGGGTATTTCCGCGACCATCTTTCCGAAATCGTAAAAGTCTGGCACGGCGGCTTCTCATCCTTCGGCGGCTTCTTGGGCGGAGTGATTATGTACCTAGTCATTGCGAGGAGTCTTGATTTTTCGGGACGACGAAGCAATCCCGAGAATCAACACAAATCTTTATTTCACGGGATTGCCGCGTCGCTCACTGCGTTCGCTCCTCGCAATGACCTAGAAAAAAAATTGATTACCACGGATATATTTTTATCCGGCTTCCCACTCGGCTGGACAATCGGCCGCATCGGTTGTTTTTTTATCCACGATCATCCGGGCACACTCACCCACTTTATTCTCGGTGTGCAATATCCCGACGGTGTGCGTCATGATCTTGGTCTTTACGATGGATTGAACACGCTCGGTCTCGCGATCCTTTTACTTTTTATCGGGCGTCGTCTCGAAAAACGCCCGGGCGCCGCGAGCGCGCTTATCATGATTTGGTACGGCACCATCCGTTTTTTAACTGATTTTTTACGCGCCTACGACGCGCGTTACCTTGGAATGACCCCGGCGCAGTATGGGAGTGTGATACTTGTGTTTTTAGGAGCATATTTTTCAATGATCAAATTCCAAAATCCACATTTCAAATAAATTCAAAATTAAAATACCAAACTATTCAACAACTTTGGTAATTAACCCCCCCATCTCGACTCATCAAATTTGGTACAGGTGTACCAAATTTGATGAATGTGTAATTCTCACTTTTAATTATGTTTTCACTTTATCTCATCGCTTTTTTGTCCGGCCTCTCGGTCATGGGCATTGAACTGACCGCCTCGCGTCTCATTGCGCCCTACTTTGGCACCTCGCTTTTTGTGTGGACCAATGTGATTGGCGTGATTCTCGTCGCTCTTTCACTTGGATACTGGTGGGGAGGAAAATTATCCGAACATAAACCGCATCTGCGTACATTGCTCACGATCATTTTGATTGCCGGCGCTTTGCTTTCGATAATTCCATTCATCCTGAAGCCGGTGGCGCTTGCCGTTGCATTCGATGCCTCACGGATTTCACAAGCGGGTCTTGTCATCATGCTCGGTTCATTCATTTTGACGGTGGCGCTTTTTTTCGTACCGATCATGTTGCTCGGCATGACGAGTCCTTATTTGATTAAACTCGTTTCGCATAAACAGAGTGACATGGGAAACGCATCCGGAAAAATTTTTGCGATCTCGACCTTTGGTAGCATCATCGGCACTTTTTTGCCGGCGCTTGTTTTCATTCCCACGATTGGCAGTAAGTTCACCTTACTTTTTTTCGCGGGAGTTCTCATAGTCGTGGCGCTTGTCGGTTTAATTCCGCGTCGTCTTTTTGGGATTTTGCCGCTTGTGGGATTACCCATGACCATGACAAACGCCACGCTCAAACCACTGCCTCATACGCTTTTTGAAAAAGAATCGCCCTACCAATATATACAAGTGGTGGGGAATGATGACGCGCATTATCTTGTTTTCAATGAAGGTGGTGCTGTGCAATCAGTGTGGAAAAAGGGGAGTGTGTGGAATGGGGGCAACTACTGGGACGTGACGGCGCTCGCGCCTTTGCTTTTGAAAGAAGGCGGCGCAAAAACTCTTCTTCTCGGACTTGCGGGCGGCACGGTGCCTCGCGCCATGCAGACGCTCTATGCCGATGACGCGCAGTTTCATATTGATGCCGTTGAGATTGATCCGCTCGTCACGAAAGTTGCCGATGATTATTTCGGATTGCCTCATGAAAAATTATCGGTGCACGGCGGCGATGCACGCACGGCGATCACTTTTGGTGAAGAAAAATATGATCTCATCATGATTGATGCATACGCGAATCAAATGTACATTCCGTTTCATCTTGCAACTCAAGAGTTTTTCAGTGCGGTGCGCGAACGATTGACCCCGCGCGGTTTTGTCGTGATGAATGTGAATGCGCCGAGCACCGACTCCGCAATTTTACAAGCGATCAGTCAAACACTCGCGGCAACGTATCCCTATGTCTATCGCATTCATGTCGATGTATCATGGAATTACATGCTGTATGCCGCCGACCATCCCATTGATTTTTCGCGCTTCTCGAGTGCCACGCTCGGTGATGCGAACTTTGAACTTTTTGCGCGCACGCTTCCCGAACGCGTGACCCGTATCGCATTTGACCCCAAGCGTCGCGTCCTCACCGACGACTGGGCACCTCTCGAGCACATGACGGACAGGATGATCTGGCAGGCGCTTGTGGAGCGGTTACGCAAGTAGCTCGCATAACTCCCCTCGCCCCTCTTACCTTAAGAGGGGACAGGCAGTTTCTCCCCCTTAGGGTGGCGTCGCTTCGCTCCTTGCCTCGCGTCCTCCCCTCTGCGCTCCGACTTCGGGGGACAAGTCGTTCGGAAGTCCCAAAGCTACGACGCTTTGTGACTTCGCTCACTCCTAGCGAGGTGGCGTCGCTTCGCTCCTTGCCTCGCGTCGTCGTTCGGAAGTCCCAAAGCTACGACGCTTTGTGACTTCGCTCACTCCTAGCGAGGTAA
>OBEQ010519897.1_pt1 | contig 12613 bp, 14 predicted proteins | sample 1670901 | NCBI WGS metagenome assembly OBEQ01 (sample SAMEA104232315, study PRJEB22302) | groundwater metagenome | biome: forest; feature: aquifer; material: groundwater | place: USA | collected 2011-08-07 | depth 5.4 m
CAGAATACGATGTTCAACATGCTGTGCGAATGCTGAACAACAGACCGAGAAAACGGCTGGGCTTTCAAACACCACGAGAGGAATTTAACAAATGTTGCATTTCAGATTAGAACTTGAGGTCAGGATTAGTCGCGAACTCATTCAGAAGTTCAGGGTTCTCTTCCACAAGCCGAGCAAACTTGGGGGAGAGTTCCTCAAATACCCAGTTCATTAAGTCGTTGTTTGAGCAATCAACACAATGCCGTTTTGCAAGCTCAATCTGCATCGTATTGCGAAGTTTGAGTAAGTTTGTTTCTGATTTTTGCAACTGTTCCATAAAATTCTACTCATGGCTCTCCTTCTCTTCCCACGCTTTGGAATGAACCACTTGATGGTCTTTAGAAAGCCTTCTCGGCCCAGCGTGTAATGAATCTGAATTTCCCTCAATCCATTTTCTCCGCTCCTCAAGAAAATCTCCGATATCCCCGACATCCTTGCCTTCGGGAGTTTTGCCTCCATTGTTAATAACTGAAGCGGTGAAGGGGTCTTTCATCAAAATTTTGTTTTCCTTGGCAAGAGCAAGCGCGGCATCTCTCTCCTCCGCAATTTCTTCGGCTGTTTTTTGCCGAGGCGATTCATTTTTTGACATATATATTATTTTATGTAATGATAAAAAGAGAACGAGTTTCGACTAACCAAAAGTATACCACAAGGGGGTAAAACATGAAGCCGGTAATAATGTTGTTGGGAGATTTGACAAAAACCTCCTTGGAAAACGTGTGGAGAGAAGTGGAACGCTACAATGAACTCACAAAGAATACGGACGAAATTACTTTAGTCCTTGCCAGTGGAGGTGGAAACGCCATCAAAACTTTGGAGTTTCTTGCGAGAATAGAAAAAACGCGCTTTAGATTTTCTGCCAAAATTTATCAGGCAGAATCGGCGGCAGCGTTAATAGCTCTAACAGCTAAAAAAAGAGAAATTGTTAGAGGCGGGATATTCAAAATCAGTCTTGGGTGGGTAGAAATTGAAACATGCGATATTCTTGATCCGGAAGGCCAAGTGCCGAGGAGGATTTTGCTTCAGGCAAAACAGTTGCGAAAAAAAACTTTTGAGTTACTTCGCAGTTGTGGTTTTCCCGAAAATGGAACACTCATGCAACAACTGATCACGCGAAATCATCTCGCGCTAACCGCCGATGAATGTTTGAAATTGGGAATCGTAGAAAGAATTATATAAATGCGCGACCACCCAACAAAAGCGGGGTGGTTTTTCTTTTCGCAAAAACCGCGCCTCCATTTCTCTTCTGCAAAACTTGGTCGTGGCCTAACCTTCTATATAAAATTACTAAAACCGCCGAGCACCATTCTGGCGCTCGGCGGTTTTGTTTTTCGTGTACCCCGAGGGGTTAACGAAGCGTGTACCCCTTCGGGTATCACGAAGCGTGTGCGAAGAGAGAGATTGCGACCGAGCACTAACATTTTTCAAAAAATGTTAGTGCTCGGTCTAACACACGCTCCACTCTGCATTTACCCAGCACTAAATTTTGCTTCAAGGTTCGACCTTGAATCGGGAAAAAGGTCGAACCTTAATCCCAAGCAAAATTTAGTGCTGGCCTACACGGGCTTGTGACCGTCGGTATATTCTGATGTTCTTGAGAACATCAGAATATACTCGGCTGCATTAAAAGCGACCCCGCACTGAATTTTTCAATCAGTGCGGGGTGTGTGGTTTGAAGCCGCAACCTTCAAACCGAAACCTACGCTGTTGCGGAGTGCGTACTCGTGCGAGCTACCTTTGCCCGCACCAGGCCTTCGCCGCTTCCAAAGCGGCCAAGGCGTTTGGAAACCAGACTCGGTCGGTCTCGTTCCGCCAGAACGCCAAGGGCGTTGTGGCGTCTTTTAGCGCCTGAAGAATCTCTTCGGCGTTGACCGCCCGGCTGTAGGAATTCGCCGGAAATGGTGGGAAAAATCTTTCCCACCATCCCTCGCATCCCCTCAACCCATTTATCTGGAATGTCCGCTCTTTTCCGTCTTTCTGGACGGACCATTCCAGCGCTTTCCGATTACCCTCCGCCCACACTCGGAGGAGGGTGAGGTCTTGTTTTGTGAGCATAGTCCTCCTAATTTCTTTTAGTATTCCAGCGCCACTCTCCGGCTGGAATATCCATACTAACATTAATCCGTCCCATCCGGCATCGGACTTCAAGCGATTGCTCGTCATCTTTGAGCCAGAATTCTTCGTCCGAAATATCTTTCGGACGAATGCCGAGTGGCACAGCAACACCTGCCACCCGCCCTATCATCTCCTCCCACGCTTTTACCGCGTCGGAAGAAATTTCTACCGCATCCGCCTTAATTTTCTTCACCACATCACCCCCATTTTTATTTACTAAAATTTTCCGCCTATGAACCCGCCCCGCATTGCGGGGTGAGCTCAACAAGCAGGAGAAACTTTTAACCAAAAGTTTCTCCGTAAAACCCTTGCGACAATTTATCCAACTTTGGAGAGGAAGTCGTCCTTCCTTGAGAGATTTTTTCAACGAAGAAGCCCGCCGCAATGCGCGGCCACATCCGTCAGGTGATTACTTACAGCCTCCTCCAGGCTGTAAGGGTAAATTGGGGAGGGTCCCCACGCCCCTTCGAGCTCATCCCAGAGCTCAAAGTATTCAGTCAACCGCCCCCTCTCCATCACCCTACCGTGCTCCTCTCGAGCACAGATGGTTGCCCTCTTGGTGAGGGCCATCGCCGTCTCTGTGCATAGAAGAGACGCCGGAATGCAGAGACTCTCTCCGTCAGGAAGACGGAGAACAAAGAGGTCGTAAAAAGCCTCCTTGGCGCACGACCCGTCGCAGTCCTGCGTCTCGAGTTCTACCTCGAGACCCTGCGCATCTTCATCGCCCTTGAAAAGGGCGTCCAGAAGGACACAGAAAACCGCATTTGGGAGGGCGTAATTCTGCCCTTCCCGTATTGTTTTCGCTCTGTCCGCGAGAGCGAAAAGTTTTTTAATGTCCATACTCTCCTTTCTAGCCCTACACCGGGCTAATATTTTTTCTGTCTCTTGATCGGCCGACGATTGCTTCCGCACACACGGAAATACCGCAAGCCCAATGAAGAGGAGGAACGAAAACCCTTTCGCTCCTCCCTTGAAAACCCAATTATTTTTTGCACTTTTTTTGTGCATGAGTGCGTTTTGAAATAAAACGCGCAAAATTTTCTTAAACAACAATGGCCGGCGGTAACCCCGCCCGATGTTGTTTGGCGGATTCAATTGCCGCCACAATTTGCTCCACACCCGCCGGATTTTTCCATCCGGTGTAGGCGAGGAGTAACCTCGCCTGAATGGAGGGTGAGGTTCTGACCTCCCGCCCACCCTCCATGTGTACAATGGAGGAGAGCACCTCCTCCATTTCGTATTCCGACAGCCCAGTGAGGGCTTCCCGGGGAACCATGAGGTCCTCGGGGAGGTCCTGCACCTCCTGCTTATGGCGGCAGGGAGGGCACGTGCCCTCCAAGCTCACAATAGGGAGCGCGTGCACGCTCTCCCCATCCTGCTCGTCCTTCTTCGCCTGAAGGAGAACAAACTCGGACAGGGTGGACCCGCTGTAGGTGCGGATCCAGTAGTAGCCCTCTTTCGGGGAGGGTAGCGCTACCGTTTCCCAATAGCCGCCTAAGACGGCCGTTGGGTTTAGGATCGCGTGGCCACCCACGCGTCCCGACCAGTTCCACAACTGGAACTCGATCGGGTTCGCTACATCCAAACCATCGCGTCCCCGAAACCCGGTCGCCACCGACCCCACCCCACCCATGGTGACAAAGAGGGTGGAGATTTCGCAGGCCTCCGCCAAACCTTTGGCGGAGGTTGCGTCGATTTTCGTCACGCGCAACTTGCGCGTGGATGCCCCGCAGGAGCATGTACGCTCCATTATGCGGGCGTCGACAATCGCACCATCTTCAGGGACGTCCCCTGTCCAAAGTTTTCCGGGTTGCCCGATTCCGCGAACTATTTTTACGATCATATACTATTACTTTCTTTTTTTGTTTTGTTTTGTTTTTGTTTTGTTCACCACTTCCCTTGAGTGGCAATTTGAATTCAGTAACACTGCGCTCAAATAGCCATTCAAGAAAAAAATGAACAACCCGCAAAAACTCTATGAGCCAACCTCCTGCGAGACGGACTCAATAAAGTGGTGAACGCCGCATCGCTCACCTGTTAACCCTTGAAACCCTGTCGCATTTTTTGCGGAATGCGAGCGCGGTTTGACAAAACCGCGCAAAATTATTTTAGGTCAAGCCCATCGAGCTTGTCCCAAATACCTTTGCCGAGAAAACCTGATTTCTCGGCTTTCACCCTCCGCGCCTCTTCGTCGGCACGGCGTTGTTTTTCGAGGTGGGCTTGTTCCAAAAGCTCTCCTTGCATCCCCCGCATCTCCTCGAGAAGCGCTTTCGCATCGGGATGTAAGCCCCGATACGCGCGACTTGCCGGCACCCAGTCAAGCATCGTCTGCCAGCTCGTGCGGACAGACGCGATGCTCAAAAGACGCCGTTCTTCATCGGCGCTCTTCGCTGCGAGGCGAGCTTCGTCTTCTTGAAGTCCGCGTCGGCGGAGTTCTTCCACCTTCGCCTCTTCCTTGAGGCGTGCATTCTCTGCCTGGATCTGCCGGAGTTTTTCTTTGTTCTCCAGCAAGAAGATTTTGTCTTCCGTTGCCCACGGAAGTTTTGACCCTCCGAGAGTTTCGGCATCAAGGACTGCCATATGCCGATGGAGCTCGCTAGCAACGAGAGCGTCTAGATCCGCACGGAATCCTGCCGCCTTATCGGCAGTCTGAATCCGACCAATGGCCTCTTCAGACCATTGATAGCGTTTGAAGCGTGAACCGCCCCCGACATAATTGCCGGGACCACTCATGCCGTCCCCACCATGCGCCTCATTGTCATAGTTGGGATCCCATGTGGGTGCCTCGTCCCACGACCTGCCCGTCTCAATGCCAACCTTGGCGCAGGCCCCATCCATGAGGTGGATGGCTTTGATTTCTCTCCGCTCCCGGTACCATCGGAGGGCGTGAAGTTCCCCGCTTGTAGCATCCGGAGTGGCGAAATAGTTGCCAGCCGAAGACCAAGTCTTCAGAACTTCTTCCGGATCCACAAGGTCGGCGATTCCCGCAAGCGTGAGTCCTTGACGAACCCCCGCGAGCTGACGCTGCAACTCTGCGTCGCGCCAGATATCTTCAGTCCGCTTTCTCTCAAGGAATTTCACCTTGTTCTCTTCCTGTCCGCGAGCTCTCGCTTCGCGAACTGGAACGAGACAACTTTGGCGCAACGCTTCCACTCGCGCCTGCATTTCTGATGGCACATATGATTGCCACCATTTGACGAGATACCTGCTGGCATCTTCATCGTCAAAGACGTAGCCCTTTCGAGCATTCTCATACGCTTTGACCGCTAACTCCTCTACCAACTTTGGCAGAGTGGCAGACCAGCCTTCAAAAAGCCGGCCGACGCGAACCGCAACCTCCCGCTGTTTTGCAGGAGTGAAAAATTCTTTCTCCCACCGAGATAGGAATTTTCCGGCTTCGCCCGCACCTACCGCTGCCGACCACAAGGACTGAAACTCCTTGTTGCCGGTGTCTGAAACCGACCAGATGAAAGTGGGTTCAACCTCTTTCCGGTCAGCCCACTGCAATGCGAGCGCAGGAGCGAGCGCAACCATTCGCGCCTCATCCCTTTCGACTTCCCACACAAACCGCACCTCCGGTTCAGCAAGAAAGCGAACGACTCGCCGACCTTTCTCCGCCATTTCAACAATGGCGTGAGCAGGGGTTATTTCTCCCACCTCTCTCATGAGTGGTGGAGAAACAAAAGCGTCTCCGGCTCGGTCAGCCAGTCTGGCAAACCCGAAGGTCTTGCCCGCAACCAGCCGAATCCCGAGAACGGCAACTGAAAGTATTTCTTTTTTCACTTTCATTTTCTCCTTTCCGCGTCACTTGGCGGATGGTTAAACTCAATGAACCCGCGATTCGCCATCTTGCATCCGCAAGCGTGAATCGTGTGGCTCAATAAAGTCCAGCACCACCGACCAAGGCAGTGCTGGAAAATTGTTTTGGAGAATTTACCCAATCTTTTTGAACGATTCTCCTTTCGTTCAAAAATCAGCAAGAGCTCGCAATTTACCCCGCACTAATTTTTTCAGAAAAAATTAGTGCGGGGTTTCGCTCTTGCATATTCAAGAAACCACTCGCGCATTGCGACACGCGCCGAGCACTAACGGTTAGGCTCGGATTACTTGAGGTGTCTTGCGACAACCTCAACGACCTGCTCCACCGTCAAGGTGGAGCTGACCCCCTGGGGCGAACCCCCAATGGTCGGCGACCCTCCCCAGCCCGGCTCGAGCTTTGCGAGCTCGGCAAGTGCCGACTTGATGTCGGCATTCTGCGCCGTGTACGCGCAGATTGTGAACTTGCGATGGGGTTCCCCGGCCCCCAGCTTGAAGCTGGGGTTGAGAGCCACCACCACCGGGGCGAGGGAATACCCCACCACCGTTGCCGCCCGGTGGGTGCTCTCCACCAGGGCTACTGCCCCGATGGCGCACTCCACCCTCTTGGCACGAATCGTGCCGTCGCCAAGCGCGCGAACCATGTCCGTGCGCTCGCGCTCCACCACCGCCCGGTACTGGGCTGTCTCCTCACCAGTGAGGAGCCATTTCTTCATGGTTTCCACCCGCTCGGCGAGCGAAACCTTGAAGTCCACGACCGCCGCCGCAATGGCGGCGAGTGGCCGAGAAGACTCGGCACTCGCCGATTCCTCTGGCCATGGATTGTCCATGGTCGGAAGCGCCTTCGGCCCGGGGTACCCGCCCCGGGCGAACTTGTCGGCGGTCGCCACCTGTTGGAGGCGTAACACAACCTCCATGGGAAGAGAGTCAAACTCCTCCTGCCCCATTTCGGCTCGCATGGCGAGAACCGCCATCGCCCCGACCGAATCAAGGTCGGCGCGGACGGTCGCCAAAGTGGCGCCGTCCGGAGGAAGCACCACTCCGAGCACATCCTCGATGGCCGCATAGTTGCGGCCTTGGGTGTGCTGGGGGTCGATGTTCCCCAGTGTGCACCGTGCCGCCAAAGCGGGTACGGTAACCTCGATCCCTAGAACGGGACCCGAGGCGAAAATTTTGTCGTTGGCTTCCGCGCCTTGGGGGCGCGGATCGAACTGCGAAAAAATTAATTTCATAAGAAGTTCACCCATCTCCAAACGAGAGCTTGGACAAACATCGCTTTTTTAGGATGCCGTCTTTGCTTCTCCATTCCTGCCCGCATTTTTAGAGGGCTATGGAATGCCAACTTCTGGATTCTTCAACAAGTGAAGTGTATATACCGAAGACCTTATTTATAAAATTTGTCTTGAATATACACGCTTCACTTGCCGAATAGATGGGGTGATTTAACTATGAACTATCTACAGACCGACAACTCTTTTGTCAGCCTGATAAATAGGGAAGTTTTTAACCAAAAACTTCTCCTTAAAACCCTTGCGATAATATCGGAATCGCCCTCCGCGCATTCTGCCTGCGAAGCCCATCGTTTAGAACGGTGGCAACTTTCCAGCTGTTACAAAACAGCCGGACTTTTACGCACTTCTGTTACGAAGGTGGTGCGATCCTTCGGATGTCTTTCCATCAGTCAGGGTTTTTTGTTGACCGGAATGAACCGGCCGTCTTGAACCCAGCCCGTCGCCTTGTCGGCGTCGTGTTCCTCGCAGATGCTGTCAAACTGATTGACACCACCCACCTGTCCGCAGTATGGACAGTCGGGAGACACAACAACCTCTTCGGTCGTGGGCTTGTTTGAAGAATCAGCCATTGGCTTATTCTCCTCCCGCTTTTTTCACTGAAGCGGTAAGCCGAGGACTAGTCGGCTCCGCCAAACAGCTCATTTTTACGATAGGCATGAGTGCCTTTAGGAAATCATTCCAATTTCCCTGTAAACTCACAAAGTTCTGTGAGCTTAATAAGGAAGGAGAAGCTGAAAACCAATCAGCTTCTCCAGACCCGTCGCTTTGGCTTATGCCAAAGCAAACCCTTTCGGGAAGGCCAACCCGACCTTCCCGAAGTTGGCCCGGAACTGCCGGGCCTCGCTCGCCACCCTCTGGTGGCGAGCGTTTTCTCGCCTGGCCTCCTGCCAGGCGAGAACATTTTTGTTTATGATGTTATTCGCCCCGTTCTGCGGGGCGGCCGATACTGAATTTATGTTGTTCATAAATTGCCATTCCCTTTCAACATCTGAAAAGAAACGATAATTTATGAACAACACGGGGCTTGCCCAACACTAACTTTTACTTCCGATTAAGGTCGAACCTTTTTCCCGATTCAAGGTTCGACCTTGAAGCAAAAGTTAGTATTGGGCTTGCGATCCCTCTTACCCCACCAATCTTTAAGTTTTTTACGCTATGAATGTAGTAGGGCGAAGAGGAATAACATTGGCCTCCTTCGCATAAAGCTACGGCAGGCCGGGCAAAACGAATTTCTCGTTTCGCGTTTTCCTTTCATTGTGTTTGCACACAATGAATTTTTCTTCGCTATTTACCCAGCACTAACTTTTGATTGGGATAAGGTTCAACCTTTTTCCCGATTTAAGGTTGAACCTTGAATCAAAAGTTAGTGCTGGATGTATTTGTCAAACAACTTCCTTACCTTTCCATTCAATTTCCGTCTCTTCAGCGGACTTCCTGGTGTAAGGACATTTTGAGATATGAAGTGGGTTAGACTTCCTACCCCATCGATGTCCTCGCGAAGCAACTGCCTCACGAACAACGGGCGATGAATTCACCTTAAAGGTATAGCTCCTTTAGTTTGGGTGGGTTTCGAAGCCACACAAACATAGAGCACTCACCATTCGAAACGAGATTTTCATAAGCCTGCTTCTCTCCCCTTCCTCTCTTCTTTCCATGCTTAGCTCCGACTTGCGTCGTGAGAGGCCATGGGGCCTTCCTTTCGGACTAGAGGCGGGGAGCAAACTTATGTCTACCTCCTCAATGAACTAATCTTGACTCGCAACATAATAGCAGGTCTAAATTATTTTGTCAATAAGCTGTGCCTAAAATATGGCTGTGCGTGCATAATCAAGTAACATAAGCCTAAAAATGGCTTATCCACAGTTTGTTATTGTTATAGGCTTGTAACAAAAGCATAGGAATGGTAGGATGCTAGGAGACTAGGTAGTTAGGAGATTAGAATAAGATAACTAGGAACCTATTAGATAAATTAGAAAAGAAAAATGGAAACGAGAGAAATAGCAAAAGTGAAGATAGTTTCGTATAGAGATTTAATTGTTTGGCAAAAGGCAATGGATTTAGTCATAATCGTTTATCGCCTAACCAACAAATACCCCGCCTCTGAACTTTACGGACTTACATCTCAAACACGAAGGGCGGTATTCTCTATACCTGCCAACATAGCCGAAGGAAGGTCGCGTGGTAGCCAGAAGGAATTTCACCGCTTTATGAATATTGCTTATGGGTCTGGTGCTGAATTGGAAACAGCTCTAGAGGTGGGGAAAAGATTGTCATTTGGCAATGATGATGATTACAAGGTGGCAGGAAACTTATTATTGGAAATTATGAAAATGCTTAACAAGATGTTGCAAAGCGGGTAGCTAGGGAAATAGGTAGTTAGAAAACTAGGCACTCAGTTAACCTAGCTTCCTAATTTTCCTAATGACCTATTTAACCTAAACATCTATATTTATGGAAAACACACAATACGAAAAATTTTTAGGAGAACTTGGGCTAAATAAAGAGCAGTCTTCTATCTACGAGTCATTGCTAAAGAACGGCTTAATGCCAGCGAGTATAGTGGCGAAAAAATCAGGAGTTAAACGAAGTCTTACCTACAAGATACTCGAACAACTCATAGGGCTTGGCCTTGCGGAGCGGAGGGACAATATCGGCAAGATTACCTTCTTCTTCCCTGCTCATCCGGGAAAACTCCGCGAGTTTCTCCAAAAGCGCGAGGAGGCGATAAAAACCGCCGAGGCTTCACTCGGTGGCATCATGGGACGAATGGTCTCGGACTTCAACCTGCTTTCGGGGAAACCGAATGTGCAATTCTATGAAGGCATGGAGGGAATGAAGAAAGTATTGGAAGATTCACTCTCCGCAGAAGGCGAAATCTACGCGTACGCGGATGTTATCTCTATTGAAAAATACATTCCGGATATAAATAAAGATTATGTGGAGAAACGCCGGAAGTTTAACATCAAGAAGAAAGGCCTGATTTTTGATTCCCCCGAAGCGCGGAAAATCCTGACGGATTATAACCCCGATATTACTGAAAACAAATTTATTTCATTCAAGACATCGCCATCGCATACCATCATGCAAATATACGACAACAAAGTGTCATATATCACGCTCGGCGACACTCAAATGATCGGCATTATCATTGAAGACGCGCATATCGCCTCTGTTCAAAAATATCTCTTTGAGTATCAGTGGAGCACTATTCCTGACCCTCAAGCGGGAGCGGTTTCACCGGAGTTGAAAATTCCTCAATAGCATCGTTATTGGTTTTTTCAAACACAAGATAGGCGCTCTGTGTTTTCTTGTCGCGAATATAGCGAGTGAGAACGAAACGAGAGCCATCTTCTGAACGCTCATTCAGAAGAGCAAAATGTTCGGGGGCAAGGGCGTTTAGAGGAATTTTCTTGCACGCAAACTCTGAACCGCTTCCGCAAGTGCGAATGATTTCTTCATCTGATATTGCTTTTGAGCGGAACATCTCTTTTTTTGAATCATGTCGGACAATGTTCATTGAATACACCTCTTCATCCTGCTGTGCTTTTGTACCGATAAACCCGCGCTCAATATAGTTGGACGCGATAGGAAGCGTAGCGGTACAGGTTGCCTCTATAACAGCATCCTTCGCCCGTACATCCAGCGACTGTTGCATAATCGCTTCGCCTAACCCTGAACCTGTGTACTTCGGGTTCATGTTAAACGCGCCGAAATACATTTTGTCCTTTGCTGTGATGTCGAGTCGGTAGAATCCTTCAATGACACCCTTGTAGCGCAGTACATAGAACTGATTACGGTGACTTCTTAAAGCCTCATCAAAACCCTCAAGAAGCGACTTTTGAAACTTCGGGTAGCCTTTGTAATTGATGCGGTATAGCTCCTTCATCTTGGTTATGTCTTCGGGAGAAAATGAGTCGGGTGACACTCCCTGCTCAAACGCTACACTTCCAATTTCCGCGAGACTTATTTGTTCCCCTCGCTTTGAAAGTTCCTTGAATGTCGCGGCGAAGAGTGCCGCATCGGCGCGAAGAAGGGATAGCTCGCGCAAAACACTCCTTGGCCACTCTACCCTATTTGCGAATGAAACAAGCATCTCGCGTCCCCGCTTTAGGAGATTTTCCCTTACTGCCGATACAAGTTCGGGATTTATCTTGGCTTCTGGAAAATGTTCTATGACAGCCACTTCTGCCTTCCCTGCCTCGTCCACCAGTTCTCCATATTTTGCAAAAATTTTTTCCGCTGCTATTTTCGGAAGTTTTTCACCAAGCGCTATGATGTCGTCTCCAAGCTCACGGCCATATTCAAGGGAGAGGAAGGTTTTAAGACCCACCCCGCCATATTCCTTAACAAAGGCTTGCAATTTCTCAACATTTTCAATATCTCGCGTTTCCAAAAACTCCAAAAAGGCGCGTTGGATCCACAAGTCATGCTCGGACAAATCCAAACCGAAGTCGTCTTCAATTTTCTTACGCATATCCAACTTGTTTAGATATTCAAAGTTGTAAATTTGTTCGGGGGTTGGCTGTCCAGCAGGAAAAATAAGTTTTAAAAACTGATCTTTGGGAAAAGGGGTGGAATCATTTTTTGTTCTACCCTCCTTGTGTTTATACTGCTGATTTTTTAGCATCAATTCTGCTACAACAAACGGGTGCCCCTGTTCCGCGTTGATTTTGGACAAATCGTAATAAAATTTATGACCATCCTTCTTCAGACTGTTTTCGAAATGGAAAATATCACCTAGTCGAACAAGTCCTATAGATGGATTCTTTTGGGACCCGAAAGGAATATCATTTAATACTTCATAAATTCTGTCATCATAAGGGTTGTTACTTGCGATATATTGATTTTCCTCTGAACTTACCTCTTCTTCTGTAAATCCATTATCGGGAAAAATATTTGCTAGCCTACCGTTGTTGTAAAGACCAAAAAAACCCGGGGCTATGGGCAACACCGGATTCTTTACCGGATACCCTTCGTTAATACCTAAACCAATTCTGTTCCTATAACCATCCAAAACATGTCGGTATGTATAAATTGTTTCATCGCTTGCGCCTCCAGGCACACCTGACAAAGCGCCCTCTTTGGGTGAAGAACTAACCTGACGAAGTTCAATCAGGTCTTGAACATGTTTTTTGACTAAGTAATTTCTAGGTTTGTTTATTTTTTTTGCGAGAAAGGAGGTCATGCTAGCAAAAAACCCTGAATTATTTGTAAGAACCCATCCACTATCTTCTAAATCCTCCTCATCAGTAAAGATATGAATGCTAGTATGATCATCTGACGACTTGTGGACAATTTTTTCTCACAATTCTTCCATAGTCTTCTACACTTCTCGAGCCAGGCAAAAGAAC
>OBEQ010714947.1_pt1 | contig 12613 bp, 6 predicted proteins | sample 1670901 | NCBI WGS metagenome assembly OBEQ01 (sample SAMEA104232315, study PRJEB22302) | groundwater metagenome | biome: forest; feature: aquifer; material: groundwater | place: USA | collected 2011-08-07 | depth 5.4 m
GCCGACGCGTGGAGCGGTACGCGTTGCATCGTGACGTACCCAGTGCGCGTGGAGGACTCCGACGCATTCCTGGAGCTTCGAGAGTCGCTCGCAAGAGATGGCTACAGGCGCCTCGTGCTTTCGGGCACGGTGCGCGACATCGACGAGGTGCGCCCGAGCGAGGCGACCGCGCCGGACGTGCGCCTCGAGGTGGTGGTCGATCGCGTGGGCGTGGGCAAAAAAGAGATGCGTCGCCTGCAGCAGGCGATCGAGGCCGCGTGGCAGCGCGGGGCCGGTCGAGCAGAGCTGCGATCGGACGGAGAGCTCGATGGTCAGGCCCGTCACACTAAGGTGGCGCGCGGTCTGGTCTGTCCAAAGTGCGCACGCGCGTTCGAACCCGCACGCCCGGCGCTCTTCTCCTACAACTCGCCTCTCGGCGCGTGCAGCGACTGCAAAGGCTTTGGGCGCGTCATCCGCGTCGATTGGGACAAGGTCATTCCCGATCCAAAGAAGACGCTGGCAGAAGGCGCCATCAAGGCATGGAACGGCTCCTCCGCCGAATGGGAGCGCACCGTCCTCGTAAAATTCTGCAAGCGCGCCAAAATTTCGATGAACGTGCCCTGGGGCGAGCTCCCCCTGGCCGCGCGACAGCTCGTCCTCGACGGCGAAGGCACCTGGAAGGGCGGCAAGTACCCGGGCGTACGCGCCTGGTTCAAGTGGCTCGAGTCGCGCACGTACAAGATGCACGTACGCGTCTTTCTCGCGCGCTACCGCGAGTACGCACTGTGCGAGACGTGCGACGGTGCGCGCTTGAACGCCGTTGCGCGATCGTACCGCGTCGGCGGAAATAACCTCGCCGGCTGGCACGCCCTCACGGTCGAAGACGCGCGCGGGCGCATCGACGGGCTTCGGGCGTCATCGCCGCAAGGCGTGCGTGTGAAGAGCGCCATCTCGAGTCGCCTCGCGTACCTCGAAAGAGTCGGCCTCGGGTACCTCACGCTCGATCGCCAGGCCCGCACGCTTTCGGGCGGCGAGGCGCAGCGCGCCGGGCTCACTACTGCTTTGGGCGCGGCGCTTACGGGCACGCTGTTCGTTCTGGACGAGCCGACCGTCGGCCTCCACGCGACCGACGTGCCGCCACTCGCAAGCGTGATGCGTGAGCTGTCGCGCGCGGGAAACACGGTCGTCTGCATCGAGCACGACGAGCGCATCGTGCGTGCGTGCGACCGCGCCATCGAGCTCGGCCCGGGCGCGGGCAGCAAGGGGGGCACGGTGCTCTACGACGGCGCGCCGGAGGCGATGCGCGGGCGCGCCGACTTGCCGACCGGACGCGCATGGGCCACGGCAGGCGTCACGACGCGCAAGCCGCGAAAAGCGCGCGGCAATCTCATCGTGCGCGGAGCACGTGCGAACAACCTGAATGCGGTCGACGTCAAGATTCCGCTCGGCGTCGTGTGTGCCATCACGGGGCCGAGCGGGTCGGGCAAGTCCACACTCGCCGAAGAAATCCTCTACCGCGGCGTCGCGCGGGCGCTCGGCAATATGAGTGTGGCGCGACCCAGCGCGCACGACGAAATCCGCGGATTCGACGCCATCGAGAGCGTCACGCTGGTCGACCAATCGCCGCTTGGCCGAACGACGCGCGGCAACCCGGCCACGTACACCAAAGCGTGGGACCGAATTCGCCTTCTCTTCGCAGCGGAGCCCGCCGCCATGAGGCAGGGCCTCTTGCCCAGGCACTTCTCGTTCAACGTCGGACCGCACAGCGGCAGCACGTCTGGCCGATGCGACGCATGTTCCGGCGAGGGCTACGAGACCATCGAGATGCAGTTTCTGGCCGACGTGGCGCTCCTCTGCCCGGTTTGCCAAGGCAAACGCTTCAAACCGGACGTGCTCGCGGTCACCTATCGGGGCCTCAACGTCGCCGACGTCTTGGCAATGACCATCGACGACGCCCTCGCGGTGCTCGATCCGCATGATGTGCTGGAAGACCGCGATTTCGTGCTGCGCCGTGCTCTCGAGCCGGTGAGCCGCGTTGGTCTCGGCTACTTACCGCTTGGTCAGCCGCTTTCGATGCTCTCGGGCGGAGAGGCACAACGACTCAAACTGGCGCGGGCGCTGAGCGACAAGGCAAACGGCAGACTCTTCGTCATCGATGAACCGAGCGCTGGACTGCACGCCGAAGACGCCGCGTTCGTCGTGCGGGCGCTCCACCAGCTCGTCGACGAAGGGGCGAGCGTGGTCGTCGTCGAGCACGATCTCGACGTCATTCGCGAGACGGACTGGGTCATCGATTTGGGACCCGGTGGAGGACCGCACGGAGGGCGCGTCGTCGCGGCCGGGACACCCGAGCAGATCGCCAAAACCGACACGAAAACCGGCATCGCGATGCGCGCGCATCTCAGTGACTCCGACACCGATTTTGGCGCCCGTGATCCTGAGGGCCAAAGACCCGAAGGAGTCACGGCCATCACCATCGAGCGCGCCCGGGAGCACAACCTGAAGGAACTTTCGACGAGCATCCCGCACGGCAAGCTTTGCGTCGTGACCGGCCCGAGCGGTTCGGGCAAGTCGTCGCTGGCGTTCGACGTCGTCTTCGCGGAGGGGCAGCGGCGCTTCATGGAGACGCTCACGCCCTATGCGCGTCAATTTCTTCCAACGCTCCCGCGTCCGGATGTCGACACGGTCACCGGCGTTCCGCCGTCGGTCGCGCTCGAGCAAAGGACGACTCGGGGCGGCGCCAACTCCACGGTCGCGACGGTGACCGAGGTCGCTCACTACTTGCGTCTCTTGTTCGCAAAGGTCGGCGAGCTCTTTTGCCCGCAGTGCGATTCGCGCGTCCGGGCAAGCTCGCCCGGCGAGATCTTCGCGCGCGTCAGCGAGATGCGCGCGGACCGAGTCACGGTGTATGCGCCGGCGGTGCGCGCGCGCAAAGGCACCTACCTGGATCTGTTCACGAACGCGTCGCGCGCGGGCGTAAAAACGGCACGCGTGGACGGGGCGATCGTCGCCGTCGATCCACCTCCACGGCTCGCAAAGACGCGCGAGCATACGATCGATCTCATCGTGTACTACGGAGCGCCCGCGAAGCTCGATCGCACGACGTTCGATCGCGCGATCGGATGGGGGGCAGGCACCTTGCGCGTCGCGCCGCTTGCCCCCACCGCAAAGCCCTCGCCGAAAGAAGAGGCGCTGTCCACCTCACGAGCATGCGGGGCGTGCGGCACTGGTTTGCCCGAGCTCGATCCTCGCTGGTTTTCCTTCAACACCAAGCAGGGGCAATGCGAAACGTGCGAGGGAACCGGGGTAAATGGAGGACACGAAGCGCTCGCGTCTCAAACCTCAAACGACCCATGCCGCGCGTGCGAGGGAACACGACTGTCGTCCGTACCGCGGCGTGTGCGCGTCCAGGGCGAGACCTATCCGAGATTCACCGCGCGCAACGTAAAAGGCGCGCTCGCCGCCGCGCGCGGTTGGTCCTTCGCGGGGACGCAGGCGGAGATCGCCAAGGCGCCGCTTGCGGAGCTCGTGCGTCGGCTCGCGTTCGTCGAGCAAGTCGGCCTCGGATACCTCGCACTCGATCGCCCGGCCGCCACGCTCTCCGGGGGTGAAATGCAGCGGTTGCGCTTGTCCGCGCAACTCGGGAGCGGCCTCACCGGCGCGCTCTATGTTCTCGACGAGCCAACCATCGGTCTTCATCCGCGCGACACACGCGCCCTCCTCGAAAATTTACGTCAACTCGTCGACACCGGTTCCACCGTGGTCGTCGTAGAGCACGACGCAGAAACGATCCGCGCTGCCGACTACGTCCTCGACCTCGGCCCCGGGGGCGGACGAAAGGGCGGACACATCATGGCTCAAGGCGAAGCCCGAGACGTGTTGTCGAATCCGCATTCGCCAACGGCGCGCGCGCTCCAGGCTACGGCGCGCATCGAAAGACCGCGCCGCAACGTGCCGGACGCGTGGATCGAGCTCGCGGGCGCGCGCGCGAACAACCTGAAGGACGTAGTCTTCCGCGTGCCCGTCGGGCGAATGTGTGTCGTCGCCGGTGTGAGCGGCTCGGGGAAGAGCACGCTCGTCCGAGGAGTCTTTTACCCGGCGCTGCGTAGAGCTCTCGGCCTGGTGGCCGACCATCCGGGCGATCACGACGGACTGAAAGGCCATCGCACGGTGAAGCGCGCGCTCGCGGTCGACCAGAGCCCCATCGGTCGAACTCCGCGATCGGTCCCCGCCACGTTTCTCGGCGTGTGGGACGACATCCGCCGCCTCTTCGCGCGCCTTCCCGAATCGCAAACGCGCGGCTTCACGGCAGCGCGCTTTTCTTTCAACACACAAGCCGGGGGAAGATGCACGGCGTGCGACGGGCAGGGCTCGATCGTGAGCGAAATGGCATTTTTGCCGGATGTCGTATCACCGTGCGAATCGTGCGGCGGCTCGCGCTTCGAGCCCGCGACTCTCGACGTGCGCTACCGAGGCCTGTCCATCGGCGACGTTCTTCACCTCTCGGCGGAAGACGCGGCCGAAGCGTTCGCGGCGCATCCGAAAATCGCGCGACCGCTGGCGACCTTGGCAGACCTCGGCGTTGGGTACCTACAAATCGGTCAGGGATCGAACACGCTGAGCGGCGGTGAAGCGCAAAGGCTGAAGCTCGCCGCCGAGCTCACAGCAGGGAGCGCGCACGAGCCCACCGTTTACGTGCTCGACGAGCCCACGACCGGGCTTCATCTGTCCGATGTGCGCCGGCTCTTGTCGGTGCTCGACAAGCTGGTCCTGCGCGGCGACACGCTGGTCATCATCGAGCACCACCCGGACGTGATCGCCTGCGCCGACTGGGTCGTCGAGCTCGGGCCGGACGCGGGCGAGCGCGGGGGGCGAATCGTTTTCGAGGGCGAGCCGCGCCGTCTCATGCGCGCGCGAACCGCGACGGGCCGGTTCTTCGCAAGCGACGCGAGCGCATCGGCATGATGTCAGGCGCGGTGGGCATCACCCTCGAGTCTGCGAGTGCAAATCGGCCTGAACGTTCGCAAGCCACCGCTGGGTAATGTCCTCCCGGCGCCGAACGATCATCGAGCCGAGGGCTTCCCGTTGAGGCCGGGCCTCATCGCTTTCCGTGGCGAATGTCACGTTCCGAATGGCGAGCACGGAATGTGCCCGGCGCCGCGGCGGCTGAAGCCGCTTTTATCCCCGTTTTTTTTGGACCCGGTCCCACGTCTTGTCGAACCGCGGATTGCTCGTCGCGCAGCGGCGTTTCAGATCCGTCACCGGCGAGATGCCGAGCGCAAGGAGGACGCTAAAGAGCACCTCACTGCCCGGTCCATCAGGTCCCAACGACTTCGCGCGCGCAATTTCTGCCGTCGTCGTGCCCACCAGATGAACGAGCGTGCACGAGCCCGCTGGAAGCAGAATTTCGCTCTCGTACTCGGGGCTCTGGACACAGAGTAGATGCGACACTTTGGTTTTCGCCTCGATTTCGACGAACGCCGCGCACGGGATGCGGTCGCCGGGCAAGAACACCGTCGCCTCCTTCTCGAAGAGCAGATAGCGCACGAAATTCAAGAGTAGCTGCGGCGCCCAGTCGCACTCTTGCGGCGTGGAAACGACGAGCTCGATCCCGAAGCCCGAGATGCGCTGCTCCCCCGGTAGCGGCTCGTCGTCTTCGTCCTCGGGGACGACGAAGGGTTGCGCGAGCCCGTGCGTCACGTAGTGCCAGCCGGTGCGGCCTTTGCGCGGCGCGTACTTGTAAATACCCCCCGCGGGCCAGTTGTCCATGAGGTCCGGATCGCCCGGGCTCAGCATTTCGTTCTTCGGCGCGGTGTCTCCAAAGACACGAAAGAATGCGTCCTCTCGCGCCTTCATGTGCGCCAAGAACACCTGCTCGTCGGGCGCGAGGTCGGGATGCTCTTTGGAAACATCGGGCAGCTTGGAGAAGTCGACCGCCATCACCCGCTAGCGTACCGCGCCAGGCTCACCGTCGACACCTTTGTTGCCGAGCGCGACGTGCTCCAGACTTGCCGGCTGCAACCTCGTGCATGCGCTATCCTCTCGCGCGATGGCAACCCTCACTGTCGACAATCCGTTCACCGGCGACGTCGCCTGCACGGTCACGCTCGCCGACCCCGAAACCGTCAACGCGACGCTGGATAGAGCACAACGGGCCGCCCGTGACTTCCGGAGAAGCAAGGTCGACGATCGCGTCACCTTGTGCGAGCGCGCGCTGCAAGCCATGGAGGCACGCGCAAGCGAAATCGCGCAAGACATCTCCCGCATGATGGGCAAGCCCTTGAGTCAGGCGACGAACGAGGTGAAGGGCATGGCGCATCGTGCGCGGCACATGATGCAGATCGCGCCCGCATGCCTTTCCGACATCATCATCGCACCGAAGGACAAATTCGAGCGGCGCATCGCCAGGGAGCCTCTGGGCACGGTGCTCGATCTTCCGGCGTGGAACTATCCGCTCCTCACCGCAGTGAACGGCATCATCCCCGCCATCCTCGCAGGGAACGCGGTCATCGTGAAACACTCGCCGCGAAGTCCGCTCTGCGGCGAGCATTTTCAGCGCGCATTCGAAGCGGCGGGTGCACCCAAGCACCTCGTGCAATCGCTTCATTGCGACCATCCTACGAGCGAAGCCATCGTCGGCGATCCGCGCGTGGATCACGTTCTTTTCACCGGTTCTGTCTTCGGCGGGCATCGCATTCAAGCGGCCGCCAGCAAGCGTTTTCTGCACGTCGGCCTCGAGCTCGGTGGCAACGATCCCGCCTACGTGTCGGAAGACTGTGACTTGGAGAAGGCCGTGGAGAGCATCGTCGACGGCGCTTGTTACAACGCAGGCCAGAGCTGTTGCGCCGTGGAACGGGTGTACGTGCACACCTCTCTCTACGCGAAGTTCTTGGAGCTCGCGGAGCCTCTTGTCCGCGCGTACGTCATGGGCGACCCCATGGAGAGCACGACGACGCTGGGCCCCATCGCGCAGCCCTATCACGTAGCCGAGCTCGAGGCGCTCGTCTCGGACGCCAAGGCGCGCGGCGCACGCGTGCTCTCGGGCGGCGCGAAGGCGGCGGTCCATGGTAAGGGGCGCTTTTTCCAGGCGACCCTCCTCGCAGACGTTCCGGATGCCGCCGAGCTCATGAAAAAAGAATCCTTCGGGCCGCTTGTCCCGGTGGCCGCCGTCGCCTCCGACGAAGAAGCGCTGGCAAAAATGAACGACTCCGCGCTCGGCCTCACCGCAAGCATCTGGACGCGCGATCGCGATCGCGCGGCGAGAATGGCGCGCGATCTCGAGTTCGGTACCGTGCTCATGAACCGCTGCGACGCGCTGGATCCCGCGCTCCCTTGGACGGGGGTAAAGGACTCGGGCCGGGGCGTGACCTTGAGCCAGCTCGCGTTCGATTCACTCACCAGGCCGAAGGCGATTCATTTTCGCCTATCGCTGTAGGGAAAAGCGGCTGGAGTCATCTTTGCGCCGCGCCGCTCGACAGATTCATCTCTCGGCATCTGTCGACGCACGCAGGGTCGTCCGAGCATTGCCGCGAGCAGTCGGCGGCGCGACTCTTCTCGATGCACTTCGGATCGCGCTCGCACTTCATGGGGTCTTTCGCGGCCGAACGCTCCATGCTCGCGCAGCCCATCACGCTCAACATCGCGGCAAGTGCCATCCAGCGCATACGTCATGTCATACCACCGCTCCTATTTGACGCACCGAAAGCCGAGCGTGTCTTTCAAGTAGCCGGGCTCATAGTCGTCGCGCTGGCTCGTACGATGCCACACAGGTTCGCTCCGCCAGCCTCCACCACGTCCGACGTAGCGGGATGCTTTTGCGGGGCCCTTTGGTTCGGACGCCGGGCTCGTGGCGTAGTACGCAGCGTCGTAGAAATCCAAGACCCACTCGACCACGTTGCCCGCCATGTCGAGCGCGCCGTACGGACTCGCGCCTGCGGCAAGAGTCCCGGGCGGCATGGTGCCCTTCGTGCAGCCGAGGATGTTCGCGTGCGCACAATCGACCCCGTCGTTGCCCCACGGGTATTTGCGCCTGTCCTCGCCACGCGCGGCTTTTTCCCATTCGGCCTCGGTGGGGAGGCGCATGCCCTTCCACGTGCAGTAGGCGACCGCGTCGGCGTGATTGACGCACACGACGGGGTACTGTCGTCTCTTGCCGCCCACGCAGGGGTCCCAATCGCAGGACGGCGGAGCGCAAACACCCGAGTGGACGCAGTCGTAATACTGGGCCTGGGTGACCTCCGTGACGTCGATCTCGAACGCAGCGAGCGCCACGGAGTGCGGAGGCAACTCATCCTTGCGACACTCTTGGTCAACCTGCGCGTTACAGCCCATGCCGAAGGTCGACGCGGCCACCGGCACGGTCTTGCTCGCTTCGGCGGCGGGCGGCACGGGATCGCACTTGACATCGAGACGGGGCGCCGTGTCAGAGCCCGCTTCGCTGCCTGCCGGGGTCGTCTTAACCTCATCGACGAGGTCGCTTAAACCGGCACCGCGGACACTGCAGGAAACGGTCAGAGCAAAAAACGCGAGCGCGCTGGTCCGCATCTTTCGCCGTAGTCCACGATTCGCGCCATACGTCGCGTCGCGTGGTTGACGCCGCTCGAGGCGCCGACACCCGCCACGCTGCGTGGCACTCTCGCAAGCGGCCTCGGCGGGGCCATTCCGACTCGCCCAACTCAGATTCCGGCGCGGCGTGGCGCCCCCATTCATCTCGGTCGCGGTGGCGTCGTCTTCTCCACGGGGGGCCGCTCCTTCAAACACTTGTCGAGCGCCGGCTCGAGCGCCTTCATCGCGCCGGGCAGCCGCGGGCGGCCCATCACGGGGGCGCCCAGGCGCGAAAAATCGACCCCGTTTTCCGCCACGCTCAGCCAAACGAACAACGCGCGCCCCTTGATGTTCTCGAAAGGCACGCCGCCCCCCTGCCCGCCCCACCACATGCGCGAATCATGGCTGTTGTTTCGATTGTCGCCCATGACGTAAGCCTCGTTCGGCTTCACGTAGTACGGACCCTGGTACTCGGGAAATCCACCTGACGCGTGATCGTAGAGCGTCAGGTAGGCCTCGTCTTCGAGAAACTCGACGTAGAGATCTCCTTCGTGGCGCGGGAGAACCGACTCGGACTCGTTGTAGGAGTAGACGCCGACGAAGCAGCTCGGCACCTCCCACCCGTTGATGATCGGGTGTCCGCTTCGCGCTTCCAGTTTGTCGCCTGGCACGGCAATGACGCGCTTGATGAAGTCCTGCTCCGGCTTCTCGGGAAACGCGAAAACCATTACGTCTCCGCGATCCGGTGGCATGTGCGTCCACACGCGTTTGTGCGTCCATGGGATGGCCGGGCCGTAGGTGAACTTGTTCACGAAGATGTGGTCGCCGACTTGAAGCGTCGGGATCATCGATCCGCTCGGAATCTTGAAGGCCTCGACCACGAACGCGCGAAGCGCCATGGCGACGGCGATGGCCACGAGAATCGACTCGAGGTACTCGCGCACTTCGCTCTTGCGCCAGCGCCCCAGACGCACGTCGACCTCGCCGTCCGCTTTGACGAGCGCCTCGACGAATTGGTCCTCGTCGAAGGGCTCGGCCTCCATCGCCAGTTCGAGACCCTCGAGGTCGACCCGCAGCCTTTCGCGCTCTTTCGAGGTCAAATCTCGGACGATGGCTTTCTCGTGCTTGGCGAAGATCGCTTCGGCCTCCTCCAGCAAAGCGCGGGCCCGCTCGAAAGGCGCGCGCACCTTCTCCGGCACGTCCGCCCTCGACGGAGCGTGGGCGAACTTCGACAGCGGCAGCCAGTGCCGTGCCGCCCACAACGCCATTTCGAAGAGCGTAAACGCCACAATGCCCACCGGAACGGGCTGCTCGCGCACGACCGACTGAATCCAGCCCAGCGCGCCTCCGTGCTCGACCCCGCTCGCCGGCGTAAGCCCCCACACCAAGAGGCACGCGAGCACGAAGGGCAGAACCACGAACCAAACCGCCCAATACACCGTCTTGAAGAGGCGCCGACCATGCGACACGGGATGACGCGTACGACCGCTCGCGCGGTACGGGCCGCCAGCATCCGGAGATGCGGCTTGAGGCTCGGCCTCTGCAGGTGACACCAGGTCCTCTTTGGCCGGAGCTTCGGTTGTCTCGAGGTTCTTCACGGAGCGTCGCCGATCTGGATCACGTAGCTTACGACCGCGGCGCGATCGTCGAACGGGTTCATGGGCGGCGCGACCTGCCCCGCCGAAGGAGGGTTGTCCAGAACCACGTAATACGTCCCCTTCGGAATCGGAATCTTCTGCTCCCAGGTCTTTCGAGCCTCGACCACGAAGGAGCCCAGCGGTGGACCGGCGAGCGGGCCCGCCTGCGGATAGTCGAAGTAGAGGCGCAGAGACGCGTCCCCCTCTTCCCTGCGCATGAGCATGAGATCGATCGCCTGAACTCCGTCCATTTCGGCCCGGATGTACAGCGCCCGCCCGTTCTCGGTTACCTCGATCGGTCCGATGAAGTCGCGCTCGTTCTGATGCACTTCGGTCCGCTGATTTTCGTAGGTGATGCGACTGTCCCCGTGAATGTCGTAGGGGTGGAGCGGCTTTTTCCCCTTTTCGACGATCCCCAGCGAAAAGTCAGGATTTTTCCCCTCTGCGTCGCTGATGACCGTAAAGCCTTCGGCGAGCTTTCCCGCCACGAGCTGGCGTCCGAAGTTTTCGCCAATGGGGGTGAGCGTGTTTAGGAGCTGCACCGCGGGGTTTTCCACGAGGCGGATGCGAAAATCGCTGGAGGCGATATTTCGCGGGCGAAAGTACGCATACGCCAAACAATCGTCGGAGATCAAAAAGTCCTGATTGTATTGAACCGCTCCGGCCATGGTGAACGTGAGCTTCTTCGTGATGTTCGTATAGGCGTAGCCGAACCCCGAAAACTGCACGTAGAGATCGCCATTTTGTGCCTCCGACTGCTGGCACGTAGCGGGGTAGAAGCGCCCGATCACCGGCGCGTCGTTGGTCATCTTGAGCGGCGCGTTACGCGTCGTCATTTGATGACAAAATTCTTTCAGACCGCCGCTCATGAGCGACCTGCGGAGCGTGCGGTTCGAAGGATCGTTCAGCGGCCCGCGCAGCGCGCACGCGGCGGAACCCGCGCAGCTGCACCCGGGAGCCGTGGCAGCGAAAAAAGCAAGCGCGAGGAGGAGCGTGGACGGCGTGCGCACGGAAGGGGGGTATCGCAAAGAGTGGATAAAAACAAAGCTAGCACCACTAGTGCGTCGATTCTCTTGAATCGATGTACTAGGAAGTCGCGGGACGGTTTGGGCGGAGCCCCAAAAATAGGCTAGCGCCGCATTTCGCGGTGGAGCCGCGTGTGCGAAGCACCCATCGTTTCGATGGAAACGCGGCACTAGAGCGCGGCGCGGAATGAAGTACTCTCCAGCTCATGAGCGCAAAGAAAGTCGCTGTCCTCGGCGCGGGCGCATGGGGTACCGCGCTCGCGAAGGTGCTGGCCGACAAGGGCGATCCTGTCGCGATGTGGTGCCGTCGTGCCGATCTCTGCGCGCAAATCAACGAGAGCCACGAGAACAGCCGCTACCTGCCGGGCGCCAAATTGCCCCAGTGCCTGCGCGTCACGACCGCCCTCGAGGACGCTCTCGAGGGCGCGTCGCTCGTGGTTTTCGTCGTGCCGAGCCACGGCACGCGCGAAGTCACCAAGATGGCCGCCAAGCATGTCCCGGGCGATGTGCCCATCGTGAGCGCGACCAAGGGCATCGAGAACGAGTCGCTCATGTTCATGGACGAGGTGCTCTACCAAGAGCTCCCCGCGCGCGCGAGAGAGAACCTCGCCTATCTGTCCGGTCCTAGCTTCGCGAAAGAACTCGCGCAAGGCATGCCTACGGCGGTCGTGATCGCCGCAAAAAAACCGGACGTGTGCAGCGAAGCCATGCGACGTTTTCACACGCCGTACTTGCGTCTGTACAACTCGGACGACGTCGCCGGCGTCGAATGCGGCGGCGCGATGAAAAACGTCATCGCCATCGCCGCCGGAGCCATCGACGGCTTGGGGCTCGGTCACAACTCGCGCGCGGCGCTCATCACTCGAGGGCTCGCCGAAATCGCGAAGCTTGCGATGGCCCGGGGCGGCGCGGCGCTCACCTGCGCAGGCCTGGCGGGCATGGGCGACTTGGTCCTCACGTGCACCGGCGAGCTGTCACGAAACCGAACCGTGGGTTACGAGCTGGGAAAAGGGCGCAAACTGGGCGAGATCTTGGCGAACCTGGGGCACGTCGCCGAAGGGGTGAAGACCGCAAAGAGCGCCTACGATCTGTCCGTAAAGCTGAACGTCGACATGCCGATCACGCGCGAGGTGCACGCGGTCCTTTATCGGGACAAGAGCGTCGAACAGGCCCTCGTCGATCTGATGGCGCGCGAACTGGGTCCCGAGTTCGACTCGAAAGCGATGCGCGCGGCGCGGCGTTAGATGGACCTGGAGGACGAATGTATCCGCAGAAATGGCTTGGCGCGCTCGTGGCGCTCGCTCCTTTGTGCTTCGTGTTCGACGCATCTGCTCAGCAGCCCTGGCCGCCACCGCAACCCGCAGCGCAACCGCAACCCGTGCCGTACCCGCCGCCGCCGGCGCAGCAGCAACCCTATCCACCTCCGCA
>OBEQ012119913.1_pt1 | contig 12612 bp, 8 predicted proteins | sample 1670901 | NCBI WGS metagenome assembly OBEQ01 (sample SAMEA104232315, study PRJEB22302) | groundwater metagenome | biome: forest; feature: aquifer; material: groundwater | place: USA | collected 2011-08-07 | depth 5.4 m
CGACGAGGTCGACTCGATCCTGATCGACGAGGCGAGGACGCCGCTCATTATTTCCGGCCCTTCGGAGGACTCGACCGATAAATATTACAAGGTCGACGGGGTCATTCCGAAACTGACGCGAGGGAAATTGATTGAAGAAAAAGACAAGAAGATCATGACCGATGACTATGTGGTCGACGAAAAGAGCCGCACGGTTGTTCTCACGGAAGAAGGGGTCGGAAAGGTCGAGAAAATCTTGGGTCTTCCCAATCTCTATGACCCGGCGAATATCGAGATCCTCCATCATGTGAATCAGGCCCTCAAGGCCCATGCACTCTACCGGTCGGATGTCGATTATGTCTTGAAAGACGGCGCGGTCCTCATCGTCGATGAGTTCACCGGTCGGCTCATGCCGGGACGGCGTTGGAGCGACGGGCTTCATCAGGCGGTCGAGGCGAAGGAGAAGGTCAAAATTGAGAATGAAAACCAGACGCTCGCGACGATCTCTTTTCAAAATTATTTTCGGATGTACAAAAAACTGGCCGGGATGACCGGCACCGCCGACACCGAGGCGCAGGAGTTTGCGAAAATTTATAACCTCGACGTCATGGTGATTCCGCCGAACAGGCATCTGATCCGCAAGGAACATGCCGATGTGATTTACAAGACCGAGCGGGAAAAATTTCATGAGGCGGTCGAAGAGATCAAGGAACTCAATAAAAAAGGAAGGCCCGTTCTCGTTGGCACCATTTCGATCGAAAAGTCGGAAAAGCTGGCATCCTTACTCAAGAGAGAAGGGGTTCCGCATCATGTCTTGAACGCGAAACAGCATGAAAGGGAGGCCGAGATCGTCGCGCAGGCGGGGCGTCTCGGTGCGGTCACGATTTCGACGAATATGGCGGGGCGCGGGACCGACATCCTCCTCGGCGGGAATCCGGAGTTTTTGGCGAAGAGAAAGGTGAATCGCGAAGAAGACCCGGACGGGTACGAAAATGCGTTCGCTCAATTCCGAAAAGAATGTGAGGAAGAAAAGAAAAAGGTGATCGAGCTGGGTGGGCTCCATATTTTGGGAACGGAGCGTCACGAGGCGCGACGGATCGACAATCAGCTTCGGGGACGGTCGGGGCGGCAAGGCGATCCGGGGTCTTCACGATTCTATCTCTCTCTCGAAGACGACCTTTTAAGGATCTTCGGCTCGGAACGAATCAGTCATATGATGGATCGTCTCGGGATCGAGGAGTACGAGCCGATCACCCATCCTTGGATTTCGAAGGCGATCGAGAATGCCCAGAAACGGGTCGAAGGGCACAACTTCGACATCCGAAAACATCTCCTCGACTATGATGATGTGATGAACCAACAGCGGAAGACGGTCTATGGTCTCCGCAGGGAGATCTTGGCCGGTGCGAATACGCGCGACAAGATCCTCGACATGATCGATCAGTCGGTCTCGGAATTGGTCGATCAGTTCCTGCCGGAAAAGGGTCCACGAGATGGAACTGATCTGACCGCGATCGATGAGAAGCTCTTCAAGACCTTCGAGTTTCGCCCCGATTGGAAGGGGATGGGAGAGCCCTCTTCTTTCACCGGCGAGACGGTCGGAAAGGCGCTGTTTGAGGGTTTGGAAAAATCTTATGAAGAGAGAGAACAGAGAAACAATCCTGAAGTCATGAGGGAGGCGGAGCGGGTCATCCTCCTCTCAACCCTCGACACCCTCTGGAAGGACCACCTCCTCTCGATGGATCATCTCCGGGAGGGAATCGGGTTGCGCGGTTACGGCCAAAAAGACCCGCTTCTCGAATACAAGCGGGAAGGATTTATGATGTTTCAGGAGATGATCCGACAATATCGGGAAAATGTTTTGGAAAAACTCTTCCACGTCCAGATCGCCGAAGAACAACAGGTGGCCCAGATGAAAATGCCGAGAAGGGCCCACGTCCATGCCACAACGGAACGACAGGCCCCGCCGCCGTCGGCCCTCGGGACAGTTCCGGCGGCACCTCAAACCGGCTCAGCTCAGCCGGTTCATGTGGAGAAAGTCGGCCGCAACGACCCCTGCCCCTGCGGGAGCGGGAAGAAGTACAAGAAGTGTTGTGGGATATAATTTATCGTCTCGGCTTGACGACGTCTGAGGTCATTCATCATCTCTTCCCGCATACACCCTTTGTGCATCTTGAGGATAAAAAAAGTTAGCGGTTCTTATCAAGGCATCCAAAAGATTTTTAGCATAAAAATCCATAAGATCATGAATGATGTCCTCAAGATAATTTTCCATCGTCCTGGTTTTTAACCATAGATTGATGCCGGCGCGATGTCTGCATGGGTATTGGAGTCCCAGCACTTTTTCTTTGGATGCAATCAAGGTCTGAATGAGAAAATATAGGACTCTGCGTTCCCACGGACGGAAGGGAAGTTGGTCCATATAATGGATAAGATCGTGAGTGATCGCCTCGATTTGAAAAAGGCGAAATAAGTCTCTCGGTTCGTTAAAACAAATTTTCCCCGAAGTTCCTTTTCTCCGTAAAAAGTAACTTTGAGCCGAAGCTCGATGAATCAGATCAGCCATTTGATAAATGGATCTACTCTGATCCCGAACCAAACCAGCCAGTGCGGCGGCGTTTTCAAAACCGATGAATTCAAAAGGGACTATCTCGTGGTGGGGGGGAGGGAGCGAGGTGGACATTATTGTTTCTCGAAGGCCTGTCAGAAAGGCCTCGTGATATTTTCGAACCACTGCAGGTACTGAAAGTCCGAAGTAACCGACCTGCGCTAAAGAAAATGTCGTGGATGTCATGTCGGGCTTTAGTATCGGCCAAAAATTAGAAATGTTTCTGCTTATTTTTAAAAATAACGGATTGACATCAAAGAGGCGCAAGATCATACTCCGGTATGATATGAGTCATACCGTTAAGACAGCCATTACCCTTCCCCGTGAGGAGTTTCGTTGGATTGAGGATCTGTGCCGCAAGACCAAAAAGAGCCGGAGTCGGGTTATTCTTGAGGCGGTTCGGAGTTTGTTTCATCAGAGGACTCTCGGAGAGGCCGAAGAACGCTATGCCCGCGGTTATGAAAAGAGACCGGAGGAGGAGAAGGACGTGGAGGTCTTTTACCGAGCGGGACTTTCCAGTTGGGAGAACGAGGAGTGGTAGATGCAGCGAGGCGAAGTTTGGTGGGCTGAGTTTCCGGCGCCTGTGGGAAGACGACCGATCGTCATTCTCTCCCGGGATCGTGCCATTCAAGTGAGGAGCCATGTGACCGTTGCCCAGCTCACCCGCACGATTCGAGATATTCCCGTCGAGGTCCCGTTGGGCTCCTCCGACGGTCTCCCCAAAAAGTGTGTGGCGAATCTGGATGTGGTCAATACCATTCCAAAATCTCTTCTTAAAGAACGGATCTGCCTTCTCTCTCTTGCAAAAATAAAAGAAATTGAAGTGGCTCTCCGTTTTGCTCTAGGGATGGAGTAATCTATGGCTAAAAAGATTCTGACGGTACCGGGTTTTCAGTTTTCAGGAATCTCCGCAGGGATCAAAGAAGGGAATAAACTCGACTTGGCGTTGATCTATTCCGAAATCCCGGCGACCGTCGCCGGGGTCTTTACGACAAACCGAGTCCAAGCGGCGCCGGTGGTTGTTTCCAAGAAAAATATCCGATCGGGAATCGCGCGGGCGGTGATCGTCAACAGCGGCAATGCGAACGCCTGCACGGGGAAAAAAGGCCTTCGGGATGCCGAGCAGATGGTGAAGGCGACGGCGCGGGCGCTTCGGGTGCCCGATCGCCAGGTGTTGGTTTGTTCGACCGGGAAGATCGGTCTGCCGCTTCCGATCGATCGAATCGTAAAGCAGATTCCGTCGGCGGTGAAAAATCTTTCACCGAACGGCTTGATGAAAAGCGCGAAGGCGATTTTGACGACCGACAATTCGGTCAAGATCGCTGCCTCCGGTGGAAAGATCGGCGGCAAATCGTATCGACTGATCGGCTTTGCCAAAGGGGCAGGAATGGTGGAACCCCACATGGCGACCATGCTCGCCTTTGTCATGACCGATCTCGATCTCCCTCGGGCTGTTTTAAAATCGATCTTTCAGAAAACAGTCGATCAAACTTTCAATCGGATTACCGTCGACGGAGACACCTCGACCAACGACACGGCCCTGATCTTGGCAAACGGCGCGGCCGGGAATCGTCCGTTTTCCGAAAAAAGCCCCGAAGGCCGGCGGTTTCAGAAAAATCTTTTTCAGGTCCTGGATTCGCTCGCGCGGCAGATGGTTGTTGATGGGGAAGGGGCGACGAAGTGTGTCCGGATTGAGGTCCGAGGGGCTCGTCATTCCGGAGATGCCCAAAAGGTCGCCTACACCGTTGCCAATTCACCGCTCGTGAAGACCTCTTTTTTCGGGGAAGATCCCAACTGGGGTCGTATCGTCGGCGCCGCCGGACGTTCCGGTGCAACGCTCAATCCCGACCGGATTGATATTTATTATCATGAGGCTTGTGTGGCGCGTCGTGGTGTGTCGACCGGACCCCAAAATGAGACAAAGGCAAAAAAGATCATGAGATATCCTCAATTCACCGTCACGATCGATCTCCATCAGGGTCAGGGGTCGTTTCAAGTCTATGCTAGTGACCTGTCGCTCGATTATGTTAAGCTGAACTCCTGTTACAGGAGTTAAATGCCTAAACTTCCCAACTTCGGAAACATCAATGAAATTCTAGCCAAGTACAGCGACCTCGTCCTCGCGGCGCTTGTTGTCTCCGTCATCGGGATGATCATCATCCCGCTTCCGACCTGGCTCCTCGATATCCTGATCACCGTCGACCTGGCGATCGCGATCGTGATCCTGTTGGTCGCCCTTTACATTTCGGATGCGCTCAAGATTGCGGCGTTCCCGACGATCCTTTTGATGACGACTCTTTATCGGCTGGCCCTCAATATCGCCGGGACGCGGTTGATTCTGGCGACCGGAAACGCCGGAGAGGTGATCCATGCCTTCGGAAATTTTGTCGTTTCCGGAAACTATGTCGTCGGAGGAATCCTTTTCGCGATTATCACCCTCATCAACTTCATCGTCATTGCCAAAGGGGCCGAGCGGGTCTCGGAGGTCGGGGCTCGGTTTACCCTCGACGCGATGCCCGGAAAGCAGATGTCGATCGACGCCGATCTCCGCGCCGGGGTCATCAACATGGATCAGGCGCAGGAGCGTCGTACGACCCTCCAACGGGAATCACAACTCTATGGGGCGATGGATGGGGCGATGAAGTTTGTCAAAGGGGACGCGATCGCCGGGATTGTGATCACCATCATCAACCTGATCGGAGGATTCATCATCGGGGTGATGCAACGGGATCTGACTTTTCCTGAAGCGGTCAAGACCTACTCCCTCCTCACCATCGGTGACGGGCTTGTGGCTCAGATCCCGGCGCTGATCATCTCGGTCTCTGCCGGTGTCGTCGTGACGCGCGTCGCCTCGGCGACCACCGAGGCGAACCTCGGACGCGACATTATCCAACAGATGACCGCCTATCCGAAGGCCCTTTTGATCGCAGGCATTATGTTTGCCGTCTTCGGACTGATTCCCGGATTGCCGAAGCTTCCCTTTTTCATCCTGGCGGCGGGACTCGGGTCGCTGGCCTTCATGTTGGCCCGGGGAAAAGCGAAACAGATGCAGCAGATCGTCGATACGCCGAAAGAGGAGGTGATGAAGAAGGCGGTGGCCAAGCACGGCGACGTCCTCCCCTTTATTATGCCTTCACCGATCTCCCTCGAAGTGGGGGGAGAGCTTATTCCGTATGTGGACGACAGCCAAGATGGAGGAAGGTTCATCAATGAACTGATCCCGCTGCTTCGACATGGATTGTACTACGAGCTGGGGGTCAATTTTCCCGGGATCCAAGTGCGCGGGCAGACGATCGACATGGACCCCGAAGGGTATGCCATCAACATCAACGAAATTCCGGTGGCGCGGGGGAAGATTGAAAAGGGATCTATTTTGGTGGGGGAAACTTTGGAGCAGTTGCAACTCTTCAATATCACCGGGAAGGAGGCGCTTCATCCGATCGACAACTCGGTCGTTACCTGGATTTCGGCCGAGTACAAAGAGATCGCGACCCAGGCCGGATTTCGGATGTGGGATGTGTCGGAATATTTGATCCTGCATCTTTCTTTTATTCTCAGAAAACATTCTCACGAGTTTCTGGGGGTTCAAGAGATCCAGACGATGTTGACCGAACTGGAAAAGACCCACCCGGCGCTCGTCAAAGAGATCGTTCCGAAAGTGATCACCGTCCTGCAGCTTTCTGAAATTTTTCAACGACTCGTTCAGGAAGATATCTCGATCCGGGATCTCAAAAATATCTTTGCGACGCTTGCCCAGTGGGGAGAGGTGGAGCGGGAGACGGTCGCCTTGACCGAACATGTCCGCGCGGGACTCAAACGGTACGTCACGCACAAGTATGCGGGACAGACGGGAACCTTGGCGGTCTATCTCTTGGATCCTGAAATCGAGGAAATGGTTCGGGCGGCGATTCGGAAAACGGATAAAGGAAATTATCTGGCGCTTGAACCGGAGATGACCCAGGAGATTGTCGAATCGGTCGGACGGGAGATTGCGAGCCATCCTCTGCCGCCGGGTGCCAAACCCCCCGTCGTCCTGACGATCTCCGAGGTCCGTCGCTATTTCAGAAAGATCATCGAACTCGAGTTTCCCCAACTGGCCGTCCTTTCCTACCAAGAATTGTCTGAAAACCTCCGAATCCAGCCGATTGCTCGGATTGTCGTCGCCTCAAAATCAGCCGCCGCTTAATATTCAAGTTACTGTAATAATTAAAAAAAGACGCAACTTTTTCATCATTTTACCGAAATCTAAAACAGGTAGGAGAGAAGGCTCTTGTTTAGACCAATACAACTTTCTGATACTCAATGGGTAACCAACACCCTGACCACCATCAATGGTGGAGCATTCCCAACAGAAATCCCCTTAACGACACTCTTCAACGCGACGGTCGGAAAGCCCCTGGTTGCAGGCACACAAGTCACCCCTGCCTATCTGGGCCAGATGGACAATGGAGCGCAGGTGTTTGCCATCACCGGAGACTCTTCTTGCAGTACCCTCTCCGTCGCAGAGTACCTAGCCAGAAACAATCGTTTGCCTCCGGGTATTTTGGTGATGCAATCGTCGGGGGAGGCGGTCTTTTATCCGACCCCGTGCGATTCTTCCGATTCCTACGATTTCGAATCTCTTCTGAAGACGGCAGTCCGTTTCCCCCCCGGGGTCCTCCGGGTCGATTCGTCCGGAACGGTGGTCTTTCCTGAAAGGCCGGTCTTATCCGTCACGTGTCCGCAATCCTCGACATTTACTACGTCAACGCCACCGACGATCCATCTCGAATCTTCTCCTCCGCTCAGCCAGGGGGTCGCTATTTTCGGTTCTCCTAGTTCGGCGTGCGGTCATTTAGTAGAGTTTACTCAGGGGCCTTTCTTGACGAGTGTGTCTCCGGTTCCAGTAGTTTCCATCGTGGGGGGAAGCCTCGGTTTCTTTGTGTCGTTATCGATTTCGGAAGTCGGCCTGGCGGGGTCGCCGAGCGTTTCATCGATTTTGGCTTCCGCCTCTCTCTTTGATCTTGCACCATCGCAGACAGCGGTCGGTTCACAGACGGTCTCCGGGCCAACTTTTAATGAACCTTTCTCCCGACCGGTTCCGGTCCAAGACAGTCCCGAGGGGGAAAATGTTACTGCTCGCCAAGGGATCCCCCAACTTGCTCCGCAGGTTCCCAAGGTTCTTATCGAAGAGCCGTGGGTTGTCCTTTCGTTTCCTGCCGGTATCCAGCATTTCTTTTCGACGGTTCCTCCGAGAGAGCTGATTCCGACTGTCCAGAATATGCTCGGTCTCCTCTTCGATCGCGTAGCCGTTGGGGAGGTTGCGGGAGCCCTTGCGCATCACGATGCTGAAAATATTCTCTCGGCCCTCTCCCTTTTCGTGGCCCAACAAACGCCCCAACGGGTCACCGAGATCCTTGGTTTTTCGTCGCCACGCCTCAATTATCGGGCGCCCGTTTCCGTGAGGGCCGTCGCCCTTGCCCCTTTTATTTCTGCAAGATTGATGAGTGATCCCCGCCCAGGTTTTCGGCTTGGGACGAGCTGTTTCACTTCCCTTTTTTCCCCGACGACAGGACAACAGAGATGGTCCGTCCCAACACCTTCGAGAGTGCAGGCCGTTGGAAGTGCGGAGTCGGTGAGTCCAACAGTGCCGCTGCAGCAGGCCCTTGGGGGACAGAGGGTGGAGCCCCTGAGTGATCGACTCAATCCGAGTCAACGAGCTGCGAGAGAAGAGGGGCAATCAGGAGGTTCGCGTGATTCGGATCATCGCCGGCGTCAGGAAGAGATTTGGGAAGAAATTTTGGCCTTCTTTGCCGATGAAAGGGCGGTCATCAATCGGTTGGCGGAACAGACTTCCGCGTTGGTTGATTTGGTCGATCTTTTGGGAGGAGTGTTTTCCGGAGGTTCCGTCATCGACCTGGTTTTAAATCTGCTTGCCGATTACCGAACGTATTATCGTGGAAATAAAAGGGAGGCCCTGTCTCGACCGCTCGGGGATATGGTCCCGGTTCTCGATTTTGTTGAAGCAGACCTCATGGAACCTGGTGAAGCCGAGATCAATGCGCTCGATCTCATCGGCCTTGCGGTCCACCTTTATGTGGTCAGAATGATGCTCTCGCAGAACGCTGCGAGCATCCAGGGAGATCGTGAGGGGCTTGAGCAATTTTCCAGAATGGGGGTGGACTTACTCCCCAAATATTGGGAACGTTTGGGCGTAGACCCTGACGAGGTCCGACTTTCAGGAGACCCCGACTACTGGAATCAGTTGGCTGCTTCGGGACAGTACAATTAAATCAGTTTCAAAATCCCCCAAATGGATCCGATCAGGACGGCGGCGCCGATAAGGATCGTCACGATCTCGGTGATCGAGAGTCCGAGTCGTTTCGGCAAGGCCGCTGAAGTCGGGGCCGACTCTTCTTCGGGGAGGGGCTCCGGAGCGGCCTCTTCTCCCCGACGTCGTGAGGCACGCGCGGGGGAAGGTTTGTCGGTGCCGATCTCTCCCGTCGGCCTGTCATCGGGGGCCGCCGCCTTGGGCCTCGATCTTAAATCGGCCTTTGAATCAATTTGGGGCGGCTCGATGTCGAAGACAAGCTCTTGGGGATTTTTAAAAATGGTTGAAAGGGTTCCGAGGTGGATGACGTCTCCATCCTGAAGGCGCTGGTGTTGGATCCTTTGGTGATTGACGAAGGTTCCATTTTTACTTTTCAAGTCATGAAGAATGACGGTGTCGAACCTCTTTTCGATCCGGGCATGCTTTCTGGAGATCGTTTCGGAGTCGATGACGCATTCGCAGGCCGGATCGCGACCGATCAGGATGTCTTGATTTTTTTCCTCCAGGACGAACCGAAAACCGATTTGAGGCCCCTCGAGGACCTCAATGGACGGAGCGCTCTGGCGATCGATCGCCTTCAGCAGCTTTTTCACCATCTTGATTTCCAAAAGATCAGCATCGGTGGTCTCGTAAATATCTTCCTCTTCTCCCTCGGCGGGGATGTGGAAGAGGAGTTCGTGGTCCTCGATCTGGATCATGTCGTTGGATCGCAGGAGCGCCTTTTCCTGCGGAGGGAGACGGCGTTCATTGAGGGAAGTTCCGTTGCCGCTTTTGAGGTCTTTGAGAAAAAACTGATCCCCCTCATGGACGATCTCGGCGTGGCGGCGGGAAATATTTTTTCCTTCAAGGACAACGAAATTTCCCGCTTCACGTCCGATCGTCGCCAGGTCCTGGTCGATGCGATAGCTCTTCCGTTCGCCCGTTTTTCGATTTTTGACTGTGAGCTGCGCTTTGGACATCTATCTCAGGCCCCGTCCGCAGCCGCCTAATTTCTTCACCTCTTCTTTGGCCTTTTGGACCTCCTCCGGAAAACGATCGCCTGCAGCCTGGAGGAAATGGCAAAAGGTGCTTCGTGCGGCCGAGCGTTGGTTCATCTGGCTTAAGGCGACCCCCATGTTGAAAGAGGCGGGCAAAAAATCGGGGTCGAGGCCGAGTGCAGTCTGATAGGCCTGGAGGGCGACGGGATAGTTTCCCTCGAGCGCAAGGGTATAACCGACGTCAAAGTGGGTCATCGGATTTTTCGGATTGGCCTCCAGGGCGCGATTAAAAAAGTAAAGGGCTTGGGAATATTCCTTTTGTTTGAGATGGGTCTCTCCCAATTGAATCAAGGTCGTCTCGGACATCGGTCCTAAAAGCTGGACATGTCGAAAACATTCTTCGGCCTTTTGGGGATCATTCGTCTTCAGATAGAGCTCTCCAAGATGTTGCCAAGGGGTCGGGTCTTTGGAATTTGTCTCGATCGCAAGGCGGTATCGCAGGATCGCTTTTTCGAATTGCCCCAGTTTCACATAGGTATCGGCGAGGTCGGTGTGGGCATGGAAGAGATGGGTCTCGACGGTCGTCGCCTGTTGAAATGCCTTGACCGCACTTTGCCAGTTTCCTTTCTTATCGGAGGCCGACTTTGCCCGTTCAAGATAGGCGAGCCCCAGGTTGTAAAAGGCATCCGCATATTTTTTGTCGAGCCTTGTCGCCTTTTTGAAATGATCGATCGCTTGGTCAAATTTTCCCAACGCCAAATAGACGGTGCCGAGGTGGTTTTGCGGGGTCGCCCACTTCGGCTTGAGCTTCGCCGCCGTTTCGAGTGCATCGATCGCTTGGTCGAAGTGTCCCTTGAATTTATAGACGAGCCCTAAATTGTTGTGTCCCTCGCTGTACAGGGGATCGAGTTCGACGGCGGTCTTGAACTCGACCTCGGCCTTGTCGAGATCTCTCTGCCGGAGATAGGAAACCCCCTGATTGTTGTGTTGGATGGCGAGATCGAGGGGAATATGTTTTTTGGCCGCTCCCGCCGGAAGCGCCATGAATAGGACAAGAAGCAAGGCCACGAAGTGAATTTTCATCAGAAACGCTTATAACATCCCGAAACGAATTAATAAATTCTTTTATGAACGATCCCTTTATGTTAGATATTTCATATGCCGGAGGGACCCACTTCCCCAGATGACGAGAAGACAGAGATACGACTCTCCCTGGAAGGAGGGGGGTATCCCTGTCTTGAGGTCCTTTCAGGGCCGAGGACTTCCGGTCGCTTTCCTCTCAAAGAGGGGGAAAATTTCATCGGGCGGTCGCACGAAAGCGATATCCTTCTGGATGATTCAAGCGTCTCTCGACGCCACGCCGTCGTGGAGGTGGGGCTCGATGGCGTGACGATTCGTGATCTGGGAAGCCGGAATGGGACGAAGGTTGCCGGTCAAAAAATCCAACAAGCGGTTTCTCTCCCCCACAATCGACGGATCAAGGTCGGTGTCTACGAGCTTCGTTTTTTGACCGGTCCCGCCTCATCAATTTCCGAAGAGGAGGGGAGGGCGGAAGAGGGGGGCATGGAAGGGTCGGATGCCGTCCGGGAAGAAAACGACGCTGCCTCCGGAGAGATCCCCCTCACAGACATTTCAATTGAAGATAAAGGGGATCGGAAAAAGTTGAAGCCGAAGTGGATTCTTTACGCCGGGCTTGGAGGCGCCTTGGTATTGACGCTGGCGTTGGGACTTCCGTCGCTCATCAAGAAGTTTTTTCCCGTTGAACCGATTCCAAAGTCGTCTGAAAAACCGGGTCGGGTCGGGCCGGCGCTTCCGGCTCAAAAAGGGACGGAAACCCCTTCCGCCCTTCAACCCTTCTTTCTTGATTTTGCCGCAACCCCGATCCCGGCGGAGGTCTTCTTCGGCGATCAAAAGGTCGGCGTCACCCCGTTTCGGCTGTCGACGAATTTGAAGATGGGACGATGGTATGAAGTCCGTGCCCTTTTTCAACTTCCGGAGGTCGGAGAGGTGATCGAGGACAAGGCGCGATGGACCCCTTTCGAAGGGACGAGCGTCATCCCGGTCCGTTTTTCGGGCAGGATCGGAGTTTTTAAAATCGCCGCCCTTCCTCGAAATGCGCAGCTCTACTTGGAGGGGTATTTTGAGAAAGATCCCTATCGCGCCAAACCGATCAAATTCAGCGAGATTGTCTTTGGAAAGCCGATCTATACCCCCTTTGGCCACTATATCCTCGAACTCCGGCAGAGTCGACAGATTGAAAGTTCACAAACCTTTATCGATGAAGTGGTCTATCGCCGGGAGTTTAATCTGAAGGCGGAGCAGACCGATTATACCGTGCAAGTCACCGACGAGGATCTCAAAACCTTCCCGGTTGAGATCACCTCGATTCCCCCCGAGGCCAAGGTCTTGATCGATCAAAAGGAGGTCGGAAAGACCCCTTATCAAGGGACCTTTCCCGTCGGGGAACATATCCTTACGCTCAAGAGGGAAGGGTATTTTGATTTTGTTCAATCGATCAAGATGGAAACCAACATGCCCTATGTCGCGGAAATTCCGCTCAAGACCTCGGAGGCGGGCGCACTCATTAATACGGCGGATGCGTTGATCAAGGAAAAACGGTACGCCGCGGCGCTCCCCCTCCCGGGCGACGGCGCCGCAGATCGCGTCGATCTCCGTGGCGCGGCCGGCGGCCACGTCCTGCAGCATCGAGGAGCGGTTGGCTCCGGTGAGCTCGGCCC
>OBEQ012178733.1_pt1 | contig 12612 bp, 10 predicted proteins | sample 1670901 | NCBI WGS metagenome assembly OBEQ01 (sample SAMEA104232315, study PRJEB22302) | groundwater metagenome | biome: forest; feature: aquifer; material: groundwater | place: USA | collected 2011-08-07 | depth 5.4 m
AGAACATACCAGCGCCATACGGTTTCTTAAAATGATACGCATGTTTGCCAGTCCCGACAGAATACCTAAAAATATCACAAAATCTAACACTTTGTCAACCCTGGGCTTTTTTGCCATAATGCAAATACAATATGTCCAAATTTACCCATCTCCACGTCCATTCGCACTATTCCCTGCTTGATGGTCTGACGCAAATCGACCAGTTGGTTAACAGTGCCAAGAAAAAAGGATTTGAGGCCTTGGCTCTAACCGATCATGGTGTAATGTACGGCTGTATTGAATTTTATACCAAGGCCTTAGAAGCCGGGATCAAGCCGATCATTGGCATGGAGGCTTACATGGCGATTGATTCACTGATGAATAAGCGGCCCAAAATTGACAATGATTACTATCACTTAATCCTGCTGGCCAAAAATTTCGCGGGGTACAAAAATCTCATGCGCCTGGCCACGGTGGCGGCGCTTGATGGATTTTATTATCACCCGCGAATTGACAAAGTGACTTTGGAAAAATTCAGCGAGGGATTAATTTGTCTCTCTGGCTGTATGCGCGGCGACATTCCCCGCGCGCTTTTGAACTCTGATTTTGATAAAGCCAAAAACTTGGTCGCGGATTATAAACGAATTTTTAGCGACAATTTTTATTTGGAGATCCAGCGACACGAAAGCCAGGACCCCCAATATGTACAAAAAGAAAATTTACTCAATGAGCGACTGATTAAGCTGGCTGGAGAGACTCAAACTCCGCTGGTGGCCACTGGCGACAGCCACTACTTGGAACGCGAAGATGCCAACGCGCAAGACCTGATGCTCTGTGTGGGCATGGGTAAAACTGTTAATGACACCGACCGTCTGGACATGCGCAAACAGGACTTGTCGCTAAAAACCGGCAAACAAATGGCGGAACTTTTCCATGATTTACCCGAGGCTTTAGAGAATAGCCACGAAATTGCCAGCAAATGTAATTTGACTATCCCGATTGATCAAAGATTCTTTCCTGACTACGCGGTACCCGCGGGATTTACTATTGATTCTTATCTCAAACTTCTCGCCTACTTGGGCTTGGCTAAAAAATACGGCTTTGAACTCACCGAAGCCTCGGAACTGAAAAATATAATCGATGTGAAAATCGTGGAGCGACTGGACTACGAGCTTGAGGTCATTGTTAACAAAAATTACTCCGGCTATTTTTTAGTTGTGGCGGATTTCGTGAATTGGGCGCGCCACGAAGGCATCATTGCCACCACCAGAGGCTCGGCGGCTGGGTCTCTTGTCTCCTACGCAATTGGCATTACGAATGTGAACCCTCTGGATTATAAACTGCCATTCGAACGATTCTTAAATCCGATGCGTCCGTCCCCGCCTGATATTGACATGGACTTTGCCGATAACCGACGAGATGATGTTATCAAATACGTCACGGACAAATACGGTGCTGACCGAGTCGCCCAAATTGTGACATTCGGGACCATGATGGCCCGGGCCGCCATCCGCGACATGGGCCGAGCCATGGCCATCCCATATTCGAAATGCGACAAAATTGCCAAAATGATCCCGTTTGGCAAATACGGCTTTCATATGACTTTAGACAAAGCCCTCGAGATCACTCCGGAACTAAAAGACGCTTACGATAAGGATCCGGAAACTAAAAATCTGATTGATCTGGCCTTGAAAGTGGAAGGCTCAGCTCGACACGCCTCAGTCCACGCCGCAGGCATTGTCATCGCGCCCACCGCCCTGACTGACTACACGCCCCTGCAGAAAGACCAAGATGAGAAAATTATCAGCCAATATGACATGTACTCCATCGAATCCACTGGTTTGGTCAAAATGGATTTTTTGGGCATTAGAAATTTATCAATTTTGGGCAGTGCCGTAGAAATTGTGGAACACACCAAGCAGGTCAAAATCGACATCAATCAATTACCGCTCGACGATAAAAAAACCTACGCTCTACTTTCTCTGGGCAAGACCATGGGCTTGTTTCAGCTTGGCGGCTCCGGCATGACGCATTATATAAAAGAGTTGGGCCCGACCAATATCTTTGACATCATGGCCATGATTTCGCTCTATCGCCCGGGCCCAATCGAATCGATTCCGGAATACATCAAACGCAAACACAATCCGCGTCTGGTCAGTTACACGGATCCGGCCATGAAAGAAATTTTGTCAGAGTCCCACGGGATTATTACCTACCAAGACGATGTGCTGTTGATTGCCATTCACATCGCCGGCTACACTTGGGAAGAAGCGGACAAATTGCGCAAGGCCATGGGTAAAAAAATTCCCAAAGAAATGGCCGCGCAAAAAGAAAAATTCACCGAAGGATGCATGACGCGTTCCGGATACAGCAAAGAAAAAGCCCAGGATCTTTGGACTCTGATCGAGCCGTTTGCCGCGTATGGATTCAACAAGGCCCACGCCGCCTCCTATGCCATCGTCGCGTACCAAACCGCGTACATGAAAGCCAATTACCCGGTAGAATTTATGGCCGCAGTCATGACTGCGGAATCAGGCGATGCTGAAACCATTGCCCAAGCGGTCGAAGAATGCAAGTCCATGAAAATCCAAGTTTTACCGCCGGATGTCAACGAAAGCCTCTCAGGGTTTACCGTCATTGATGATCAGAATATTCGATTCGGCCTTTCAGCTATCAAAAATCTTGGGTCTGATGTCATTTCCACCATTATCGCCCAACGAAAAACCGGCGGGAAATTTCTGAATTTAGAAGAGTTTGTAGCGCGGACTCAGACGCGGACCTTTAACAAAAAATCCTGGGAGGCTTTGGCCAAATCAGGTGCCCTGGATTCGCTGGGTGAACGAAACCAATTACTGGCCAACACGGAGACTGTCTTGGAATTTTCCCGCGGCCTGCAAAAAGCCGCCACTGATAATCAGACCAGTTTGTTTGCCGCCAATTTGATGCCTGCCGCCAAATTAAAATTGCGGGCCGTAGAAATAGCCACTAAACGCGAACGCCTAACCTGGGAAAAAGAATTATTGGGTTTGTATGTCACGGCTCACCCACTGGATGAACACGCGGATAAATTTGCGCGCCTGGCCAAACCTATCAACCAAGTGATTCAAGAAAAAACCGCCACAGCCACAATTGGCGGCATCCTAAGCCGCGTGCAAAAAATCCTAACCAAAAAAGGTGAACAAATGGCATTTATCGATTTGGAAGACAAGAGCGGGATAATTGAAGTTTTAGTTTTTCCCAATTTATTTGCTAAATATCAAAATCTGATTGTGCCTGAAAAACTGCTCATCATCACTGGTAAACTATCCGACAAAGATGGCGAAGCAAAGTTTATCGCGGATGATATTAAAGAATTCAACCCCCTAACCTCCCCGGTCTCCCCTAGCGTTACCATCAAAATCCCAATCGCTGCCAACGACCAGTTGTTTGAAGAACTAAAACAGCTCTTTGAATCGGCGCCCGGCAGTCTCAGCGTCAATCTTTTAATTAATGAACAAAAAGTCAAGACCCCGTTTCGAATTGACCTCAACGACGATTTAAAAATAAAAATAAAAAAACTTTTGGAATAAAAAAACCGAGGATTCGTAAACCACCAAGGTTCAAGAACCCACGGTATCTGGCGGCAAAAATCGCTCGAAAACTGCGTGCGCGCAGTACGCGGATAGTCCAACCCTAGTCAAAATTTACTTGACCACAACAGTTATCTGGGTCTTTAAAATATAGCTTTTTGACGAATTTGTCAAGGGGAGTTATAATTTAAACATGGCTGAACTAACCCAAGAATATTTAGATAAAAGCCTCAAAAACCTGCCAACTAAGCAGAATGTTGCTGATATTGTTGATGCAAAGATTAAGGATCTCCCCACAAAGCAGGATGTTCAAACTATCGTTGATGGGGCTGTGGAAAGTCTGGCACGAATAATTGGAACAACCGTGGTTGAGCCTATGAACCAAGGCTTTGATGGTATTGAAAAACGGCTTGGAAGCCTAGAAGAAGGACATGAGGGAATTATTGAAAGATTGGGCAACCTGGAGCAAGGCCAGGAAGAAATATTACTTAAATTGGATAACAAGGCCAACAAAATAGATCTGCCGAGTTTTCCAAAACACATAGTTAGAAAATAAAATCTAAGAGCCTTGATGCGGCTACCAACCGCGGAGCCCTTACGCTGACCTCTTGCGTTAAAGACTAAACGAAGTAAAACATTGGGTGGAACCGTCTGGTTTTGTAACTGGACCCCAAGCAGAATCATCTGTTTGGGCATTTTTATTGCCAAGCGAGTGAACTGATTACGACGATTAGTCGTAATACAATGTGAGCGAGCGATGGCAATACAGGGTTACTACCCTTTATTTCTCTAAACTATTAACTAAATCATTATGAACAACGAAACACTAGACAATTTGCGACACTCTTGCGCTCACCTCTTAGCCGCCGCGGTTATGAAACTTTGGCCAAATAGCAAACGGGCAATCGGACCCTCGATTGAAGATGGGTTCTACTTTGATTTCGAATTCGAAACCCCCATCTCGGAAAAAGATTTTCCCAAGATTGAAAAAACCATGCGCGAGATTCTCAAATCTTGGGATAGTTTTGAACGGCATGAACTAAGCAAAGCCGACGCCAAAAAAGAATATCCGGACAATCCATACAAGCATGAACTGATCGACGAGTTTTCTGGCAAAGGTGAAAAATTAAGCTTCTACAAATCCGGCGACTACTGGGACCTCTGCCGCGGCGGGCATATCGATAACCCAAAAAAAGAATTGCAGCACTTCAAACTTCTATCCGTAGCTGGGGCGTACTGGCGTGGGTCAGAGAAAAATCAGATGCTGACTCGGATCTATGGCACTTGCTTCCCCACCAAAGAAGAACTGGATAAATACTTGCTAATGTTGGCAGAAGCCAAAAAACGAGATCATAAAAAATTGGGCAAAGAGTTGGGTCTGTTCACTTTTTCCGAACTGGTGGGTCCAGGTCTTCCCTTATTTCTGCCCAAAGGCGAAGTGATTTTTCATGAACTGGAAAAATTCGTTCGGGAAGAAAAAGAAAAACTTGGTTATAAATTCGTCCATATTCCTCATGTGGCCAAAGCTGAACTTTACAAAAAAAGCGGGCATTTAGGAAAATATGACGCCATGATGCCGATTATGACTGACAACGAAGGCGATGAATACGTCATGAAGCCCATGAACTGCCCTCATCATTTCGAAATTTATAACGCCGAACCCCACAGCTATCGCAATCTGCCTTATCGCATTGCTGAAACTACAACTGTTTACCGCAATGAAAAAAGTGGTGAACTAAGTGGTTTGGTCCGAGTTAAATCCTGTACTCAAGACGATACCCATCACATTGTCAGGCACGACCAGATCGAATCAGAAATAGATTTGATTCTAGGTTTAATGGATCGGGTGTACAGTTTATTTGGATTTAAGGAATTCAGTGTGCAAATCTCGGTACGAGATCCCCAACATCCCGAAAAATATTTTGGTGACGAAAAGCTTTGGAAAAAATCCGAAAAAATTCTGATTGACGCGGTAAAAAAATGGGGCCGTCCTTATGTGGTGGAAGAAGGTGAAGCCGCATTCTATGGCCCCAAAATCGATGTCATGGTTAAAGATTCAATCGGCCGTGGCTGGCAACTCACAACCGTCCAACTGGATTTTAACCAACCCGAAAATTTCCACATGCGATACACAGGCGAAGACGGCAAGGAACAAAGCCCAGCCGTACTTCACGTCACCGTGCTCGGCTCAGTCGAAAGATTCATGGGCGTGCTCATTGAACACTTTGCCGGCGCTTTTCCAGTTTGGCTCTCTCCGGTTCAAGCCAAAATCTTGCCAATCTCGGAAAAGCAAAATCAATACGCCCAAACTGTTTTGGAAGAACTGAAAGCAAACGGCGTTCGGGTCGAGCTGGATGACCGCAACGAATCAATTGGTAAAAAAATCCGCGAAGCGGAAATGCAAAAAGTTCCTTACATGTTAATCGTCGGAGAAAAAGAAGTGGACGCCAAGTCAGTGGCTGTGCGGGCTCGCAATCAGCCTGCCCGCCGAAGCCTCGGCGAAGGCGGGAAAGATTTGGGTACAATGAAACTTGATAAATTTATCACCAAAATCCTTGAAGAAATTAAAACCCGAGCACAATCTTAAGGCGGAAAGAAGAGAGGTAAAGATGCGTCCCCGGATGAAAGTCCATGGGGCGGCTTTAAAGCAACCGTCTAAATTTAGTGGATTAAAAATTATAAAAAAGAAAAGATGATGCTTTCGTCTTTGCGAGGAGGCCGGGTATTTAGGCAAAGGATAAACCTGGCGGCCGACCTGCCCGACTACCGTCAGGCGGGCGGGCGAAGCAATCTCTAATCTTGGGATGAGATTGCTTCGCGACTGCCGATAAATAACCCTTTTAGGATAAAAGCAGTCGCTCGCAAAGACAAGATTGGTCGCGACTTTTTGCGCTACTTTTTCTAGAAAAAGTAGCTAAAGAAATATATCTTATGAATAAACTTATAGTTATTTTAGGCCCGACTTCCTCGGGCAAATCCTCCCTCGCCATTAAGCTCGCCCGCAAATTCCGTGGCGAGATTATTTCAGCTGACTCGCGGCAAGTCTACAAAGGCATGGACATCGGCACTGGAAAGGTGACCAAAAAAGAACAGCGGCTCGTCCCCCATCATCTGCTCGATGTGGCTAATCCCAGAAAACAATTCAGCGTATCAGAGTTCAAAACTCTATCGATTCGATCGATCGATAAAATTAGTAGAAAAAATAAAATTCCTTTTTTAGTCGGAGGAACGCCTTTTTATATTTATACTGTGATCGACAATTGGCAAATCCCTGAAGTTATCCCCAACCCCAAATTACGCCAACTGTATGAACGAAAACCAGTTTCTGAGCTTTTCAAATTGCTCAAAAAATTGGATCCTCGAAGAGCCAAAACCATTGACCCTAAGAATAAACGCCGACTAATCCGGGCTTTAGAAATTATTAAGGCCATAGGCTCTGTCCCCTCATTGTCATTCCCGCGAAAGCGGGAATCCAGCACTGCACTTCTTCTCGGCCTGAAAAAAACCCAAACTCAACTTTACAAGCTCATCGACAAACGCCTAGAGCAAAGACTCAAACAAGGCTTGGTAGCTGAAGTCAAAAAACTTCTAAAATCAGGAGTGACTCACAAACGCCTGCAAGAGCTGGGACTGGAATATCGCTTTGTGTCTCTCTACCTCCAAGGCCATCTGACTTATACCGAAATGAGAGAACAGCTTTTACGTGCCATCATCAAATTCTCTAAACGCCAAATGACATGGTTTAAAAGAGACAACAGAATTAAATGGATTAAAAACCAAACACAAGCTGAAGCGCTTGTCAGAAAACTACTAAATATGTAATAATCCATTTAATAGATGGGTCTTTTACTCGCCAATGGAGGATAATTTCGATGAGAAGCGAACGAAGTCGCAGTCTCGCGGGCGGGTTCTTGGGCGGTGTGCTCGGGATCCTGGGGTTCGGGTACGGCAACCACCAGTGGTTGCAGTTGGCTGCAGGATGCCTGACTGGTGTTACAGTGGTCTACTGCTACGAGGATCTGTCGGAGGCCATGCTCTCAATCCCTCCAATCCCTGCTCGGGCGTGGATGTGGTTTTACGCGATCGTCTTGTCGGCGCTCATGCGTGTTGACGCGCGGTCGGAAGTGTGGCGACAGTTCGTAGTCAAATGCGCTGCCGCGATCGGGTCATTCGGGTTGCGGTTGAAAATCGGCCTGGAGCACCCAGTCAACCGCGCGAACGTGGTCATCTGTCTGGCATGCACTGTGTTTGTCGTCATGAACATTGCCGGCATGTCCGTTCTGTTTAGACTGGACAAAAGAACCAGTCCGGAAGACAGTCTTGGCATTGCGATAATGATGCTCCTATTTACTGCCGTGCCGGCCATAGGCCAGGCCGTGATCATGGGCAAGTCCGGCTGGGAAGACGGCGAACGCTTGCGATCGTACTTTCGCAGATGGGAGCTGTATTCCCACAGCAAGATCCTACTGTTCCTACACACACTCACGGCTCTGCTAAGGCAGGAGTTGGCGTGGTTCTTGGCCATCGCGGGCTTCTTGGGAATCATGTTCATCCTCGGGTTCTCGGTCGGGCTCTTCGTGATGTTCCCTGTGCTGACCTTCTTTTTGATTACTCGGGGTCTTGGCCGGGCGATCACGAAGTCCGAAGGCTACTGGGTAAGTTTGGCCACAAGCCTTCTTATCACTAGTTGCTCGGTTTACCTAACCCAAACGTGGCTGTCGGGTTGGATGCTCTGGCTGGTCGCCCTGGCTACTGGTTGCACTTCTGCAATGGCCAGCTACCTGATGGTCCGTCTGCTCCTATCTAAGGCGTCGGCGTGGGCCAGCCGTTCAGTGTGGAATGCGGCTTGCGACTACTGGATTCCGGTCGCGGAATCCGCGGAGCGGCTCTTCGACTGGCTAATGGAAGCAGGCGCGCCGATCGTGCTCACGATCGCGCCAAACAACCCGGTCTAGGTTCGGCGACTCATTGATTTGAACACAGCCTGGCTTCGCGTGCGCGAAGCCAGGCTCTTTTTTTATCTCATTCCCTTTTTTATACATATGTGACAAAAAGGGAATGAACAAAACAAAAAAGAGCCAACCAGGCTCCTCACTTTCATACGCGACTGTATGAATGTATTTTTTATTGTCTTACAATACTCGTTAAAAATATCCCTAACCAGATTGACACAAGCAATCGGATTATGCTATAAAGCCCTTACCCAAACGGAACGGGAACTCAAACTGGAGGATTGTCATGAAGCGAATCGTGCTACTCGCCGCCGTCATCGCTGCCCTGCTTGCTCTGCCCATTCTCGCCGTTGCGCAAGAAGAAAAAAAGGTCGACCCAACAGTACACGACCGCGCAGTCCTGGCATACGTTCAAGGTCCGCCGATTACCAACAACATCTGTCATGAATTTGACCGATACAACGCGGTGGAACAGGTGCTATCGAAAGTGAAAACAGATCCTTCGTACGCCACCAGCATAGGCAAAACGGAGGCTGAGATGAATGATATTCAAGCCAAACCCGCCGAACAGTTGTTGTACTATCTGGCCGGACGGCAAGTATTCTTTCCAATGCCGACAGTTTGCTACGCTTACCTCCCAGAAACATCAATGACTGATTATTTGGAGTTGTGGGATGATTACCGTATCATCAAAGGATTGCGCAAGATATTTCGCAAGCATCCAAAACTGGCCGTTGGGTTGGAATCCGAACTCGCTCGTCGCATGTCCGAATTTGCGACTAAACATGGGCCAGAAATGCGAAAAAAATGGCTGATCGAGAATGACGCTATGGCAGCTGCCATCTTGTACAATCTGATCACGGACGAACACGTACCGCCTTCAGTCATCGGACTCACCAAATCAGAAACGGCCAAGCTACTGGAAGGATCCTGGCCGACCCACTGTTGCGGGTAAGAACACAAGAACTTTAGCGTGCCGAATACTGGCTTACTGGTATTCGACCCGCTATTTTTTTAAACTACTATCCGGCTTTTTGCTCGTACGAGCAAAAAGCCGTACACCTCACATCTTATTAAAATAAAAAGAGCTGGATAGTCCAACTCTTAGGCTAGCACTTCGACTGGATCACCGACTCGGATCAACCCAGTCGTGATTTGACTGAAGTTTCGGCCGAAGAATACATCTTTCCCCACCCGACGCCCTGGCAATTTCGCCAACGTTGCTGTCGGCTCTTTGTTGCCGGTTTCCGCAGTATCCGGATCAATGGTTGGGATGACGCAACGAATGCAGCGCGTACCGGCTTCGAACTCGGCGTACTGACCGATCCGGATTCTACCCCAGCGGTCCTCAGCGTAGGGCTCGGACCCAGCCACCGTGATGTTGGGGCGGAATTGTTTCATCTGGTTTTTCCTCGAGCAGTGCCGATTCAGATCATCCAAGGAAGCATCCGAGATGATCAACTCCGGATCTGCATCCGCAAAGGACAGCCAGGCAATTCCTTTCCGGTCATATCTGGGTGGTTGGAGAGGATCAAAAACCACCAGACGGCAGTCAACTCCGAGGAAGATTCGAAACCAACGCGCGGCTTCGTCCCCCTGGTCGATGCCATAAAACTGCTGGCCGTGAACTGTTACCTCGAGGTGATTCCCCTCATATTGCCTTTCCAAATCCACCCGACCGACAAACATCTGGTGATTCCGGTCAACGAAGGTCAGGTAACCCGGGTTCAAGCTCGGGAAAACGAGCGCCATTTTTTGCCATCCCGGCGGTGCGCTGGGTAATCATCTTGCCATTGGAATCCACGAGCATCCAGTGACGATCGTGTTGCAGTCCGCGGTCCCCGACCACCACTTGATTCAGCGACTTTCCGGCGCAGGATTTGATGAAGTAGACGAATAGCCCGCTCACATGCATCTGCTCCTCCTCTTGCGTGTCTGGCTAATATAATAGCTTATTTGCCCAAAAACAAAAAGAGCCGTTCAGACTTCTCACTTTCATACGCGACTGTATGAATGTATTTAAAGCCCAAGCTCTTTTTTCAACAGCTCGTTAATGATTTGCGGGTTGCCTTTGCCTTTCAATTCTTTCATAGTCTGGCCAACCAAAAAGCCAAACGACTTTTCGCCTTTAGTTTTGGCATCCGCGACTCCTTTGGGGTTTGCCGCAATAACTTTTTTCACTGCATCTAAAATTACAGATTCATCTGAAACCTGATGTAAACCCATCTGCTCCAAAAGATTATGGGCATGTTCCCCGGTTTCAAACATTTTGGCAAAAATATCTTTGGCCGCGGAATTAGAAACCTTGCCGTCCACGATCAACTGAATCAATCCCGCGAACTGCTCGGGTGTTATTTTCGATTCCAAAGGCAATAGTTTATTCTCATTCAATAATGCCAAAAATTGACCCAAACACCAGTTGGCCACAATTTGAGTAGACTTATCCCCCAACTCCTCAAGTTCGCTTAACACATGCTCAAAATATTCTGAAAGCTCTTTATATACCACCAAAGTTTCCGCATCTTTTTGTGGTAATTTATATTCGCTAATAAATCTCGCCTTGCGGACTTGGGGCAATTCTGGCAACTCGCGGCGCAATTCATCCAGCCAATCTTTAGTAAAATGTAAAACTGGCAAATCCGGTTCTGGGAAATACCGATAATCCTGCGACTCTTCTTTTGAGCGTTGCGAGACCGTAATTCCTTTGTCATCAATCCAGCCGCGGGTTTCCATAGAAGGAATCTTACCTTCATCCAAAATTTCTGCTTGCCTTTTAATTTCAAATTCAATGGCCGCGGCCACGGCCTTAAACGAATTCATGTTTTTTACTTCCACTTTGTAATTCGGCAATCCGGAATCGCCGATTTTTCGCAACGAAATATTGGCATCACAGCGCAAATGCCCTTTTTCCATGTCTGCGTCCGAGACGCCCAAGTACCGCATGATGTTCTGCAATTCCTGCAAATACTGTTTAGCTTCCTCTGATGATCGAATATCCGGATCAGAAACAATTTCCAGCAGCGGGGTGCCCGCGCGGTTAAAATCCACCAAACTGTAATCCGCGCCAACTGGGTGCACGAGCTTCCCGGCATCTTCTTCCAAATGCGCACGGGTAATGCCAATCGTCCGCGTCTCTCCTGTCATCGTCATAGTCATCGTCATCTGTCCTTTGCCGTTAAGCGGCATATCAAACTGCGAAATCTGATAACCTTTGGGCAAATCCGGATAAAAATAATTTTTGCGATCAAATTTGGAATACTCGGCGATTTCACAATTCAAAGCCAAACCAACCATCACGGTTTTTTTAATGGCCTCGCGATTGATCACGGGCAAAGTGCCGGGCTGGCCCGTGCAAATTTCACAAATATGCACATTAGCCTCAGTGGCCTCAGCATTCTTGCTTCGGCAAAACATTTTACTCGCGGTTTTCAATTGTACATGGACTTCCAGTCCAATGACGGGTTCCCAGGTACTAGAGATTTGACTTAATTTTTCGACCATAGTGGTAAAAATATTCCTTAAGCATTTGTTTAATTACTTTGGATCCTTTGTTAGTTTTTAGATATCTTTCTCGTCTGATTGCATCTTCTTTGTATAAATAAGCTTCGTAGAAGATTAAACGCCACGGTATATAAGGCGCAGTCGAAAAATTATCAGCGCGATTATGTTTTGCTACACGTTTCTTTAAATCATGCGTTGAACCAACGTACAGCTTATCTGGATATTTAATGCTTTGTAGTACGTATACGTAATAAAACATAATCGCGGGTCAAATCTTCAGTACCTGGTTCGTACTTCATAATTTATGGGGCTCTGGGTGCGGCGGGAGATGTTGGCCCCGGAGCCGCGGTTGTTCCATTATCAAACACCGTATACCATTTACTATCTCCAGTGCATTGTGATTGTTGGGTGGCGCTGGTGGCCTTGCCGTTTTTGTCATAACAGATACCCTTAGTCAGCTGAAAATTAACCAGTTGAGGATTGATTGTATTTAAGAGTAAATAAGCTCCGAAGAGGATAGCAATACCAATGATAGAGGACCAAATGATTTCAACCCCCTTGGCTGAGCGTTCGGCATTACCTGCGGCAGTCATATAGTAATAGCTGCCGAT
>OBEQ012543452.1_pt1 | contig 12611 bp, 12 predicted proteins | sample 1670901 | NCBI WGS metagenome assembly OBEQ01 (sample SAMEA104232315, study PRJEB22302) | groundwater metagenome | biome: forest; feature: aquifer; material: groundwater | place: USA | collected 2011-08-07 | depth 5.4 m
CCATAAAAAACCACACCGGCAGGAGAGAGACGGAATGTCGCTCTCCTGCAGCGGTGTGTGGGCTAGCCCCTAGGCTTCCCAGGGCAACGGGTCACCGTCATCGGGGCGCTTTACGTCGTCGAAGTTCGACGTGAAGGCGCCGATGGCAATGCCACGCTTGTTCATCAGCTCCTTAATGATCAGAAGCGTCTGTGGGGGTGTGGGTAGGCGGGCGATCAGAGTGTCGTTATAGTGTGGATGCGTCTGAAGATCTCTCAGGATCTCCTCGACGCGATCACCGAGATCGATCACGACTGCCAAACCCAACGACTGGTCGCTGTCGTCGTACAGATCAACCTCGTTCATGGATCTCCTGTAGAAACGAGCCGTGGGCTCGTCAAGCCTCACCCAGTCTACATGGAAGATCAGGCCGACCGCTTTTTTAGCGATTGAAAAGAAGATGCTCGTCGTATGCTTTCTTCCATTGAACTCCACACCGAAGTGGTGGTTGCACCTGCCATCGGCATGGATCTCGATCAGACGACGCGCCGAACCGGGATTCATTATTGCATGCTGCAACCATTCGGGCACTTCCGCTCGACGCTCAATGATGGATTCCTGGTAGTAGCCCATCATCTCATAGCGGCTGTTGTTCTGGTTGAAAAGCCAGTGAAGCATTTCCATAAGCAAGGCAGGCGTTCGCAGCAGTTCACCCTTTGCCTGCTTGCAAAGCTTGAGGTCGGGCATGAGCAGCTGCATGTTGGGTGGCAGACGCTTCATGTATCGCTCGAACTCATCCGCGTCTTTGCTGCTGAACAAAAAACCGATCAGCGCAGAATGCCACCAGAACTTCTGCAGACACTTCATCAATTTCGAACCTTCGAGAACCATCGTATCCTCCGGCCCAGTGTGTGGAATCGCTGACAACCCGCTTCCTGCAGGTGCATCCGGTGCGGGCCAAGCACCAAACGCGCAGCGCCCCTCTCGAGAATTCCCCTCGAGACTCATCGGGGTAGATTCCGATCGTCCACTCCGAAATCCCCGAAGTGTTTTTCGAGCACCACGCTCGAGACGATCTCTCGGCGTTCCCCGCCGAGGCTCCGCGATGATGTGCGGAGGCTAGCAAACTGTCAAATAACGAAAAGTTACTCTATGCTACCTTTTTCAAAACGTCAAGGCCACCATGTTACCAAAAAACAAAAAAACGGATAACGACATGATAAAACGCGAACATTGGGTTGACGATTTTGAGCATTGGACTCTCAATTTCCTGGTACGAAATGACGCCGACGAAGCGGCGTGTGATTTCGCGATCAGTGACGAGGCGATTTTTTTGAATCTTGGCACGTTTTTGGAGGGTGAGGCTGAAATGCTTTATCACCCACCAATAACCCCTCAACTTCTCTCTCCACCAACCTTTGGCAATGGAATAGCCGAGCATGCCGATTTCCATGATAAGCCAGGCAGGAAAAATGAGCACGAGTGTTTGCCATTTGTAATTTTGAAGCAGGACGAGCAGGCGATTGCGCTCCATGTAGTAGTATTTGTAGGGCGCGGGGTTGAAGTTGTATTTGTGGTAGACGGTTGCCTTTGGCGCCAACACGCTCTTCCAGTTCCGAAGCCACAGACGCCAGCCCAGATCAAGATCTTCGTGATACATGAAAAAATCTTCGTCAAAGAGGCCGACGTCGCGCAATGCGGCAACGCGGTACAGCACGGCGGCGCCGGAAGCGTACGTGACTTCGGAGGTTATAGGTTTTAGGTTATAGGTTTTAGGATTGGTGATTGAGTCGTGATAGCCTTTGCAGAAGCCGAAGCCGAGGAAGTGAATTTCGTTTCCGAGAGAGTTAATTTCTTGACGCTCCGGGGGCCAGAGCATCAACAGCGGCTGCACCGCGCCAATACCATCATCGCTTTGGGCAACGGCGAGCGCTGCCTCAATGAAGCCAGGCTTCACCACCGTGTCTTGATTTAAGAGCATCACCCACTCGTAGCTCTCGTCCATGGCGCGACGAATCGCAACATTATTCCCACCCGCAAAACCCAGGTTCACTGTATTTTTTACCAATTGCAAATTCTTTATTCCTGATTCTTTATTCCCGATTCCCTCAAGGGTGTCGTCTGTCGAGGCGTTGTCAACGACAAAAATGCCCAAACGATCTTTGGGGAATGTATCAGCAGCGAGACTCTCAAACAATGCGTCAAGATACTGCTCGCCGTTATAGGTGACGATGATGATGGCGACGCGGTTGGGCATCAGACCTCCTCGGCTCGATTCATAAGCTCCACCTCGCCTTTTTGGTAGTCAAACTTTACAACAAAAATATCGAAGAAGCCGCGTTGACCGAGAATGGCGAAACCGTGCTTTGCAATGTCATAAGAAAAACCAACTGTTGTGGAATGCTCCCAACCTCCTATATTCACAACAATGCGGTGAAGAAATGCCTCGGCACCTCCCCGCTCTTGAACGCCACCAAATACTTCTCGTACACCACTGCGAACATCAAAACCAAGGTGCTCTCCGACCGCCGCATCAATGATACAAAAATCGGCCCCCGAATCAATGAGCGCCGCGTATCGAAGTCGCTTTGGCCCGTTGATGATCTCAACGGGGATAATCGGTTTTAGGATCACCGTTCCGAAGAGTGACGATTCGTGCGTTAACGGGAACTGAAAATATTTAAATTTCATAGACGAAAGCTGCCAATATATGGCATCACTTCCGTCGGCACGCGCATCACAATTGGATTATCGTGACCATTACGCTTCGCCCGCTCAAGTGCTTGGTTGAGCGTTTCTCCACTGCCGACGACGGTTTGCTCATCATCAAGCATCGCTACCCACAGCCCCTTGTATTGTTTATAGATATCCGTCCAATCAATAACCATACCCTAAAAACCTAGCAAACATATCACTCGGCGTCAATTGATTTTTTGGAAAGCGCGTCTTTGCGAACAATGTCCGTAATGGATCGCTCCATCTGCTCGATACGAATCAGAATACGAAAGAGAAGATAAAAAATGGCGAGGATGGCGATGTAGACCACCAAGTCGACTCCGCGACCGACGCCGACGGCACTGGCGACGCGAGAAGAAAGATCAGGCCACAGCACGAGCACGCCCGCAGCGATCCACAAAAAGCCCCACAGTCCGGCTGCCGAGGATCCGATGCTCCGTCGGCGATGCTGCCAAAAGACGTGAAGGAGGACGATGACGATGAAGAGAAGAAGAAGGGTTTTGATAGCCATAGAAGGTTAGCGTGTCAGGCGGCGGAGAAATAATCGTCCCAGGGTCGCAAGGCCAACGAAAAAGTTTTGACCCTTCGATTGCGAATACTCGGTATAACGCGGAATAATCCGAATTTCACGGAAGGTCAGTTTTAAGCGGCCAATTTCTGCAAAAATTTCTGACGACACATCCATGCGCTCGGCGTGGAGCTCGAGCTTCATTGCCGCATCCCTGGAAAACAGTCGTAACCCCGACTGCGTATCGGTACTCCACACCCCGAATAAAAGGTAGGTAAACACATTTGCCAAGCGATTGTACAGACAGCGAACAACCGGACGATATTTCTTGATCCACCGTGATCCGATGACAATATCAACCCCGGGAAGCGCCTCAAGAAGACGCGGCACATCGTTGGCATCGTGCTGACCATCGGCATCGAAGGTGACAATCGCCTCTCCTCCGCGCTCGATGGCCGCAGCAAAACCGGTTGCGAGCGCCGCACCAAGCCCGCGGTTGGTGGCATGACGGAGTACCACTGCTCCCGCATTCTGGGCGGCGCGGGCGGTGCTATCTCGTGAACCATCGTCAATGACAAGCACCTCTCCCACAACATTGCGGAGGTCTTTGACAACCTCCGCAATCATTTTTTCTTCGTTGTATGCCGGAACAACCGCGATCACCTTCATAGTTTAATAATGTCGCACCAGGAGTTTTTCTGTTTTGGTAAATTCGATGGTTTTCTTTAAGCCCTCTTTGAGCGAGATGAGGGGCAGCCACTGTAGAGCTTCTTTCGCTTTGTGAATATCAGGGAGCGCAAGCGGTGTCATAAACACCATGGGCTCGCCAAAGGTGATGGTTGATGGTGATTGAGCGAGTTCGATCACCATTTTGGCAACGTCCATGATGTTATGATCTTCTTCGGCGCCGATGTTTAACACACTCGTCTCTTTGGGCGAATCCATAAAGTCGGTCAGGGCCTGAATACAGTCGGAAATATACAAGAGCGATGTTGAAAAATTCTCATCACCATGGATCATCAATGGCGTCCCCGAGAGCGCCGCCAAGATGAAATCAGGAATCATGTGCCCTTCGTTAATCGGCATCCGAGGGCCGTACACCCGAAACAGACGCGCCACTTTCATCTCGAGCCCGTCCAGATCGCGATAGGTGGCGGCGGCCGCTTCGGCAAACCGCTTGCCTTCATCGTAACAGGCACGCTGGCTCAACACATCCACCGAACCAAACGATGACTCATCAACCTGTGGCGCATCCCCGGAACGCGGACCATACACCACCGAGGAACTCCCGAGTAAAAACTTCGACTTATAGCGACGCGCTAATTCAAGCGCATTCAAGGTCCCAATGGAGTTCGTATCCAAAATCTCGCGGCGATATTTCAAAAAATTCTTGGGCGAGGTTGGGAGGGCTAAATGGTAGATTTCTTGAATGCCAAGACCCTTGATCTTAAACTTTTTTAATTCCGGCGGCTTTTCCAAATCAAGTGGTTCGTTGATGTTGTGGCGCAAAAAAACAAAATTGGGATGCGAGAGCAAATCGGCAATATTCTCCTCATCGCCGCCCCAAAAATTATCAACGCAAATGACGTTGTTATCCTTGACCAGTACATCAGAAAGATGCGAACCAATGAATCCTGCTCCACCGGTAATAAGAATATTTTTCATAGCACAATTTTTTCGCGCACCATCATAGTTATTGCAGCTTCTTCGATGCCCTTTGGCAGCGGAAGAAGTCCACGGCGCTTCCCTTCCCCACTAAAGATTCCGACCAATGTCGGGTGGGTACGCGCGGTTGTGAGCAAATTCATTCCAGAGACCCCGAAGCCGAGCGCAAACGGGCGATCAATGGTATCAAAAACCCGGAATGTGACTTGTAGCTTTCCATCGCCGCCGAGAAGTGAGACATCCCCGTGTTTTGCCCGAAGCGTACCAATGGCAATCTGTTTCTTTTTGGTTTTTGGATCCGCAACAAGCGCAAGACTTGCCCCGGAGCGGAATGTCTTCTCTGCTGCAAAGAATTGTACGGCAAGCCTTCCATCATGGTCAAATATCCGAACCTGGGCTGTGCCCTTTGATTGCGGCACCGTGATGATTTCGGGCATGGCGTCACCCCGGACATCACCGACCGCAACCTCAACGCCACCACGAAAATCTTTTCCGTAGGCAAGGAATGCTGCAATTCGTTTCCCGTCCACCGTAAACACTCGCACCTCTGGAACAGCACCCACGCCCGAGCCAACGACGACTTTATCGCTGCCATCGCCATCGAGGTCACCCGAGGCAAGGCTGACATCGCCGCGATACCCCGCCCCAAACGGCAACCAGGAACGAACTGGTACGCCGTCAGGGGTGATGATTAAAATCTCGGTCGGCTTATTTTTTTGCGTCCGCGCCAAAACGATATCACGACTCTTCAGCTGAACGACGTGGGTAATATTTCCGGGCAGGCGCAAGAATTCTTCTAACGACGCCGTAGACGCATCAAGAAGATCCGTGCGCAGTAATCGGCTCACACCACCCGCATACACACCAAGCAACACCGCGTCACGCTCGATTTTCTTTGGAATGACCGGTGGAGGTGCGGGAGTAACGACGACCGTGGGTGATACCGAGACTGCTAGTGGTTGAGATGACGGATTGATGACACTCACTGGAAGTGCGGCGCTCGCTACCGCTCGTTGAACTGCGGCGGCAGCATTGATTCTTCCTTTGCCGATTTTGCCGTCGTAGACAGTCCCCTTTTCGACCGGATCGGCGGTCTGCTCAATGATCGTTTGGATTTGGTCCGCGGTCAGTGCCGGATTGGCGCTTTTGATGAGCGCCGCAACACCGGAAACCACCGCCGCAGAAAGCGATGTGCCGCGGTAATACCCACTGTACGATTCTTCAGCAACTTCCGTACTTGGCTGCCGTGCCGCCGTGAGTACAAAAAATTCGTTTCCGGGGGCCGAGACATCAATGCACCGACTGCCGTAACTTGAAAACGTGCTCCGGTGATCATCCTGATCGGTGGAAGAAACACCGATCACGGCTTGAAAGGGATTGCCCGCCGCTTCGCAGACCGGCACTTGGGGGCTCACATCAAGATCCACTACTTCCGTGCGATCGGCGGCGGCCTCGTTTCCGGCAGATGCGACGACCACAATGCCCGCTTTGCGCGCCCGCTCCATCACCCGAAACAGTGCGGTGTTGTTCGTGACAGACCCTGCGGGTTGTTGCACCGTCGAAACAAAACTCAAATTGACTACCGAAGCGCCATGGGCGATTGCATACTCCATCGCCCGAATCACCGTCGAGGTGTTGCCGCTGCCGTCGCTGTCCAGTGCTCGCAAGGGCATCATCTTCACCTTTGGGGCAACACCGGCAATGCCCCGCCCATTATTGGCAGCGGCCGCGATGATCCCAGCAATTGCCGTACCATGATGAAAGCCAAACCGCGGTTCCTGCCCCGCCGCCACCTTTGGTCGAGGGTCGGAGGTATTGGTTAAAAAATCCCAACCATGAACGTCGTCGACAAAACCATCCCCATCATTATCAATGCCGTCCCCAGGAATCTCACCCGGGTTTGTCCAGATATTGCCTGCGAGATCGGGATGGTCAATATCAACCCCCGAGTCAATCACCGCAACGATCACCGACGGATCGCCCAGGGTCACATCCCACGCCTTGGGGACGCCAATTTTTTCAAGATACCACTGTTCAAAGAGGAGTGGGTCATTCGGGGTCAATGCGAGCGCCGGAGTAAGCGGCAGCAGCATCGCTCCGAGAAACATAAAAAATCCCAATGTCAAAATCCCAATGTCAAATACATGACAAAATCCAACACAGCGACGGAACCTTTGAGCATTACGGCATTGATTTGTCATTTTGATTTTATCATTTGATATTCATCAGGATAGATCTTTCAATAAGCTGCGGCCTGTCATGGCTTTGGCGGGTTTCAAGCCCATCAGCTCACAGATGGTCGGGGCGACGTCGGCCAAGATGCCGATCGCTTGGGGCGCTGAAAGCAATGCCTCTACTTCCTCGCGGGCTTTTTCGCGTTTTCGACTGGCATCAACCACAATGAGTGGTACAGGATTTGACGTATGTTCCTTCGAATTCTTACCCGAAAGCGGATCCACCTTCTGTTCGGCGTTGCCATGATCCGCCGTGATCACCACCACGCCCTCCTTGCTCAACACTTTTTCAATAATCTTCCCAAGACATTCATCCACAACCTGAACCGCCGTGATCGTGGGCTTCTCTTCACCGGTATGCCCCACCATGTCGGGGTTTGCAAAATTCATGAGAATAAACGCATAGCGGTCTCGATCAATTTCTTTGAGCACCCGGTCGGTGATCTCTTTGGCACTCATCTCGGGCTTGTCGGCGTAACTTTCCACTTTCTTTGAAGGGATCAGCACACGTTCTTCGCCGGGGAATTCTTCTTCGGCTCCGCCATTAAAGAAATACGTCACGTGGGCGTACTTTTCCGTCTCGGCGATGCGGAGCTGCTTCTTGCCAGCGCTGGCAATAATTTTTCCCAACGGTTCTTCGATCAGCTGTGGCGGAAAGGCAACATCGGCATCCAAACCCTTTTCGTACTCGACAAACGTCACAAACTTGAGATTCTTGTAGCTCTTCGCTCGCTTGAACCCATCAAACTTTTTGTCGACGAATGCTTTCGTGAGCTGGCGGGCACGATCTTCGCGGTAGTTAAAGAAGATCACCGCATCGCCATCGTTGATCGCCGCAAGTGGCGCGCCGTCTTTATCGACAATAACCGTAGGATCAAGATTTTCATCGTTTTTGCCATCTTTATAGCCTTTCGTGATGACCGTTTTTGCATCTGGAGCGGTGGGACCCTTTCCTTCGGCCATTGCCGTATACATTTTTTCAATGCGACTCCAGTTATTATCGCGGTCCATGCCAAAAAATCTTCCACCGACCGTTGCAATGCAGCCACCGCCAAGCTGCTTCAATTTCTTTTCGGTCTGGGTGAGGTATTGCTCGGCCACTTTGGCGGGCGTGTCGCGACCATCGGTGATCATGTGAATGGCGACATTCGTACACTTCTCGGCTTTACACATATCAAGGAGCGATTCCAAATGCTCAATGTGCGCATGCACTCCCCCAGCCGAACAGAGCCCAACAATATGCACGCGGCCCTTGTTCTTCTTTGCGTGCGCAATGGCGCCAAGCAACGCCTTATTTTTTGAAAAGGATTTATCTTCAATCGCCATCTTAATGCGCGGCAGGTTTTGATACACCACCGTCCCGGCGCCAATGCCCAAGTGTCCGACTTCAGAATTGCCCGGCTCACCAAAATCCACCCCCACATCCATACTCGAAGCATTGAGCAGCCCCCATGGATAGTTTTGAAAGAGCATATCAAATGTGGGCTTCTTTGCTTTTTTGATCGCATTGCCCTTGTCTTGGGATGAAATGCCAAAACCGTCAATAACGATGAGCACGAGCAGTGGAAGAGGTTTAGACATAAATACCGCCTTGGCGAAGAATTTTTATACGATGACCCGTGCAGTCAATGACGGTCGAGGTCGGACGCTTTGGGAGCGCTCCCGTGTCAATAAAGAGATCCGGTAAAACGGATGCGTTTTTGAATTGTAGCAGAAATTCATCCAAACTGTAGCATGCGCTCTTGCCGGAGCGATTTGCCGATGTCGAGGTCACGGGGTAGGCCATTTTTTGTACCATTGTCTTCGCGAGCGCGTAGTCGGGGAAACGCAGCCCAACCGAGGTGCGACTCCCGAGCGACGCGAGCGGTCGAGCTTCGATTGTTTTTTTGATCGGTACCACCAGCATCAAGGCGCCCGGCCAATGTTTGCGGGCCATCGCATTTGCGGTTTGAGAAAACACAGCGAATTTTTTTGCCATCACCGTTGAAGAAACAATCACCGAAAGCGGCTTATCGTCTCGGCGGCCTTTGATGGCAAAAATTTTCTTCGTGGCTCCCCGAACGCGGGGATCAACCGCAAGACCGTAGGCAGTATCGGTTGGATAGGCAACAACTCCCCCGCCACGGAGCACACCGAGAACGTAGCTCCATTCCAGTGGAGAGAGTGTTCCGTTCTTTTCGGACAAGATCAGCATAGACGGTAATGAGGCAATTCAATAGTTATCGATGTCTCACAATTACGAATTACTTATTTACTAAATTACCGCGCCACTGACCGCAGCGCTTTACGCAATTCCTCCCGCTCATCCCATGGAACTTTTTTACCGCCCGCGATACAGATGGCCTGCTCACTTCCTTTGCCGGTGGCAAGCACGAGGTCCCCGGGCGCTGCCAATGAAATCGCAAATTTCAGCGCCTCGCGCCGGTCAAGAATACGGTGAAGGCCTTGCGAGTGTGTTCGCGGCCCAGGTTCATGCATCCGTTTCTCTGCGCCCGAGGCAACCGCGTTGATAATCGCCATCGGATCTTCGTCGTAAGGGTCTTCGTTCGTGATAATCACGACATCGGCGTGCTCGGCGGCCATCCGCCCCAACACCTCGCGACGGGCTTTGTCGCGGCCACCTCCGGCCGATCCCAACACATGAATCAATCGTTTGTGGGCAAGCAGAGGCAAGAATTCATACAGCTTCGCAAGCGACGCGGGTTCCGGAGCATAATCAACCAGAACGCGAAACGGTTGGCCTTCGCTGATCCACTCCATGCGACCCGGCATCATCGTCACGTGCTCCAACGCGTGTGCCGATTGCTCAATGGAGACGCCGAGTAATTTTGCTGCCGCCATCGCAAGCATGGCGTTGTGGATATTAAACACCCCGAGCAGCTTGAGATTCACTTCAACATCGTAAACCGTAAAACGGCTCCCCTCACCTCCGACTTCAACGCGCTCTGCGGTCATCGCCCGACACTGATCGCCCAGCATCTCTGCACTACTTGCCTCACCTTCTCGACGGATGCTCACCCCAATGCGGTCATCGGCACCAAAGGCAAGAAAATCTTTTGCATGCGCATCATCAGCATTGACGACGATGCCGCGCTTGACCATGACGCCACTAATCGTTTTGGGGCGACGATGCTCAAGATGATCAAACAAGGGGAGCTTTGCCGCTTTATATTTTTCAAAACTGCCGTGCGATTCGATATGTTCGGGCGTGAGATTGGTGAACACTGCAACATCGTAGTCAATGCCGAGATGACGAAACTGCGCAATGCCTTGCGACGAGGTTTCAATGACGGCGTGGCTGCAGCCCGCGTCGACCATCTGTCGGAGCATGCGCTGCAGCTCGAAGCGGCCCGGCATCGTCATTTTTATGTCATTCAACCACTCGCGGTCGGCGACTTTAAAATTCATGGTGGATGTCCACCCCACGCGATGCCCCGCGTGCTCCAAAATCCGTCCAATCAAATTGACCGTCGTTGATTTCCCATTCGTTCCGGTCACGCCAACCACAATCAGCCGTCGCGACGGATAGCCATACCATGCCGCGGCGAGCATGGCGACGATGCGATGATAGAGCGGAAAGGCCCCCTTCGGAAGCATGCTTTTGATGAATTGTTTCATACCAGTAGTGTACCGGGAAACTGAACGCGCTGTAAATGCAGTAAAAAAGAAGCTCCCGGGGAATGCCAGGGAGCATGATGGCGACGAAGCTGAAGTGAGGCGCGCGTCACTTCAGATCCTTGAGGAGGTTCGTCACGTGTATGAGCTCCACTTGGATCCCCTGCTGCCTCAACTTGAGGGATTCAAGCACTCCCTTGATGTGCTCGATTTCTCTATCGGTCGCGGAGATTTTAGAAAGAATCCCAACCATAATGGAAGCCAATCGTTGACGGATTTCCGAGACATCTACCTCTGGAGCAGTGTCTGAAATTTTCTCCGGCAACGGCTGCCCCGGAGATGCTTCCGAACTTACCGGAATACTCACCCAATCAGGGTTCAGTTTGTACCCCACAACTCGAGATCCCGGAACCTCGCGCCCACCTTTCCCGTAGTACTCATGTAGAACGCCGGGCGCAATGAAATGCCTTTTCAGGAGGTAATTTACCTGCAAGCCCGGTTGTGTACCGGTGTAGATACGCGCGATAGCGCTGGCCACTCTTGGGCGAACGAATCCCTCCCTCTTTTCGAAAGTGGTGAGAGCTGCAACGCAAGAATCCATATTGCTTAGGGAGACCATCTTGAGGACAGCGATCTCGTTGGGATCCGGCACATGATTTCGAGTTGGCCGAGGAGAAGCCTTGGTCTTCATTGGAGCATCAGGATCGATAGGCTTTATGGAAAGCCCTTGCGGCGGAGCCTTTGGAGCGGCTGGCTGTGCTTCTCGGATGACACCGGAGTGTCTCATGAGGTTATGAGGCTTGGGTGGGAGCGGAGCAAGATCCCCTGACCCCTTCCACTCGTCACCACCGAGTTCTGGCTCACGATAATGAGGCGCGGGGGTTTGGTGCGTCGAACCATTGCCTCCAAACAACTTCTCGGCTTCGCGTCGAAGACCATCGAGAATATCTTTCGGCTGTATCGAAGTCCTGTGATCGACTTGCACAACCAAACGATCACCCTTGCGGTTATGCCGACAAAGCAGAACGATCCCGTGAGAGCTATTTTCCGGCACGATGTACGGCGGAAGATTGGGCTGACCACCTTCGATACCGAGTATCCGTATATACACATCGTCGTAGAGCCCAGTCGCCGCACAGAGCGCCATCAAATCCCGCTCAAAATGATCAGGGACGCCAATATCACTCCTGCCCTCCTGAAGAACCTGTATGCGCAACCGTGCCACGTTGGCCAACGCACTCACCTCACCTTTATTGTGAAGGACCAGACTAGACGATTACCCATGAGCCTACGCTTTTTACGATTTCTTGTCACGAGCCTTTGGTATTTTTTACCCTAGCGACAAATTGATCCCCGCGGTCGAATTCGTGCTTGAAAAGGCCGAAGCTCGTGGCACCGGGTGAAAGTAGGATGATGTCGCCTGGGGTCGCGTGTCGGCGGGCGGCTGCCACGGCAGAACGCATGGTGGTGAGGTTGGTGATGATTGAGTGCACGAGATTGCCGCGTCGCTTCGCTCCTCGCAATGACGAGAGGATCTTCTCGCTTGCTGAACCCTTGAAGAGGACAAGGGCTTTGACGTGCTTTTCGATACCGCGGGCGAGCGCTTTGTAGTTGAGCTTTTTGTCGCCACCGCCAGCGATCAGAATAATGCCGCCGATCTTGTTGCTGGCATTTTCTGATCGCTCCGACCCAGACGTCGGAGCTTCCTTTGAACACAATGCCTCAAGTGCAGCAATCGTCGCCTCGGGGGTGGTGGCTGTGGTGTCGTTGATGTAACGGATGCCGTTGACGGTGGCGATGCTTTCAAGGCGACCGGGAACCCCTTTGAATGAGCGCAGCGCTCTTATAATCGTTTTCTCTGGCACGTGAAGGGC
>OBEQ010315737.1_pt1 | contig 12608 bp, 15 predicted proteins | sample 1670901 | NCBI WGS metagenome assembly OBEQ01 (sample SAMEA104232315, study PRJEB22302) | groundwater metagenome | biome: forest; feature: aquifer; material: groundwater | place: USA | collected 2011-08-07 | depth 5.4 m
AGACGCGGACTTTTGTCAATGATTGCAAAAAGAAGAAGACTTCTTAACTTCTTAACAAAAGTTGATAAGAAGAGATCATCTATGATAGAGAAAAAAATTGGTTTTGACAAACCCCACTCCGTCCCGCTCAGCGGGACTCCGAAGGGGCAAGTTGCAAAGATTAAGAAAAATAATGATTAAAAAATATAGCGCCTCTTTAGAAATAGGTGGAAAAACTTTAACTTTAGAAGTAGGAAGCCTTGCGAAGCTCGCAACGTCTTCCGTTCTCGCTCGCCTTGGAGACACAATGGTTTTGGTAACCGCAGTAATGGGTCGAGAGAGAACAGATATTGATTATTTTCCACTCACAGTTGAATATATCGAAAGACTTTATGCCGGAGGAAGAATAAAGGGGAGCCGCTGGGTAAAAAGAGAAGGAAGGCCATCTGATGATTCAATTCTTACTGCTCGTCTGATCGACCGCTCGATTAGACCTTTGTTCCCAAAAGAATTCAAAAAAGAAGTGCAGATAATTGTTACTGTTTTGTCGGTTGATGGAGAAAATTCTCCGGATATTTTGTCTGTTGTTGGAACATCAGCTGCCTTAGCAATTTCTCCAATTCCATGGCTTGGTCCAGTTGGGGCAGTTAGAATTGGATATATTAATCCGCCAGCTGGCGGAAAGGAAAGCGGAAAAGCTGATTACATTGTCAATCCTGGAATTGCAGAATCCGAGCTTTCAGAATTAGATCTTATTGTCACAAGCTTAAAAAACAAAACTTTAATGCTTGAAGCAGGAGCATTACAAGTCTCAGAAGAAACAGCCCTTGTTGCAATCAAAAAAGCTCAAGAACAAAATGAAAGAATTATTGCATTTATTGAAGATTTTGCTAAAAAAGTTGGAGAGACCAAAGAAACTGTTAAACCAAATACGCAATATCAAGAACTAATTGCGCTTTTGGAAAAATCATACAAGACTGAGATAGTTGGACTTATCAAAAGCAGAGTCAGCAAAGAATCGACAGGAGATGCAGGAGATTTTATAGAAAAAATTATTGAAGAGCAGAAAATAAAAGATCCGGATTTTAATGTTGACAAAAAAGTAATCGCAAAAGCTGTCGAATATATTCTTTTTAAAAACATTAGAGCAAATACTTTGACCAAAGGAGAAAGACCTGATGGAAGGAAAATTGACGAAATAAGACCAATCAGCTGTGAAGTTTCTGTGCTTCCTAGAACTCATGGTTCCGCAATATTCAATAGAGGAGATACGCAAGCTTTAACTATTGTAACTTTGGGTTCTCCCCGTTTGGAGCAGCTAATAGAATCCGCAGAAGGAGAAGAGTCAAAAAGATATATTCATCACTACAATATGCCTCCATATTCTGTAGGAGAAACCGGAAGATTTGGATTTACAACGCGTCGGGAAATCGGGCATGGAGCATTGGGAGAAAGAGCAATTATGGCAGTTATTCCGACACAAACAGAATTTCCTTATACAATTAGAGTTGTTTCGGAAATATTATCTTCCAACGGTTCAACATCAATGGCGGCAACTTGCGGATCAACGCTTGCGCTTATGGATGCGGGAGTTCCAATCAAAAAGCCAGTCGCAGGGATTGCAATGGGGATGGTTTCAGATGGCGATAAATATGTACTTTTAACAGATATTTTGGGACTTGAAGATTTCTCAGGTGATATGGATTTCAAAGTTGCAGGAACAGATTCTGGAATAACTGCAATTCAGCTGGATGTAAAAATTTTGGGGTTAACAATAGAACAGATTAATGAAGTTTTTGAGAAGGCCAAAAAAGCAAGACTTTTCATCTTGGAAAAAATGGTTGCTGTGATAGGTGCGGGCAGAAAAGGTGTTTCAGAGTATGCTCCAAAAATAGAACAGTTGCAGATCCCGGTTGACAAAATTGGCGAAGTTATAGGTCCCGGGGGTAGAGTCATAAAAAATATTATTGCTTCAACCGGCGCAACTGTTGATGTTGAAGACTCGGGGATCGTAACTATTTCAGGAATAGATAAAGACTCAGTTGCAAAAGCTTTGGATTGGGTCAAAGGGATAACTAGGGAGGTAAAGGTCGGAGAAATTTTTGAAGAGGCCGAAGTTAAAAGAATTCTTCCTTTTGGCGCGTTTGTTGAATTTTTACCGGGAAAAGAAGGAATGGTTCATGTGTCTAAAATGAAAGAGGGATTTGTTAACAACCCGTCTGAGGTAGTGCAAATTGGAAAAAAAGTAAAAGTAAAAGTTATAGAAATTGACGAACAGGGAAGAACAAATTTATCAATGTTATTCGGAGATCAAGGTGGAAACAAACCTACAAGAGAAAGTTTTGTTGGTCAAAATCAGAGCCAAGGTCCTGTAGCGCCTATATCTACAGTTCCTTCAGAGCATCCATTATCAAGGCAATTTAGACGAGAACGTTTTGGTTCACCTCAAAACAGATCTCAGGGAAATTGGAGAGACAGAGGATCAAGGGGTACCGGAGGCTTTGGTTCAAGACCCCCAACCCGTTTCAAAAAACCCCACTATTAAAAACAACCTTGGTTGTTAATGTCGCAACTTTTGTAGTATTATAGCTATATGGATTCGAATGATCCTTTAGAGGGGAAAATAAAAGAATTAGAAGAGAAAATAAAGTTGGCTTCGTTTCCTGCTGACCTTACCGAAAAACTGGAAGAGGAAATTAGTCTTTTGAGAGTAAGCCTTAACCCAACGGTTGGCTCAGGGCAAGGTTCAGGGTTTATTAACTTTGAAAATTTTTCAAATTACGTAAAGTGCATCTTGTCTTTACCATTTAATAAAGAGACGAAAGATATTTTGGATTTAACACTTGCAAAAACAATTTTGGACAAAAATCATTACGGATTGCCCAGTGTCAAAAACTTAATTTTGGAATATTTATCTTCTTTGATTTTAAACTTAAACAATAAAAACGATGTTTCTCGTTCGCCAATACTTTGTTTGGTTGGTCTTGTTGGAACAGGAAAGACAACTCTTGCCTCATCAATTGCGCAGGCTCTGGGCAGACGGTTTGAAAGAATTCCGCTTGGCGGGATGGGAGATGGAAGTGATCTTCGCGGAAAATCGCGGGGAGTTACTGATGCAGAGGCGGGACTTGTTATAAAAAGTCTGATAAATGCGCAAAGCAAAAATTGTGTGATTTTACTTGATGAGTTGGACAGAATAACTGATAGCGCCCGTAAAGATATAATGGGAGTTTTGGTTGAGCTTTTAGATCCTGAGCAAAACAAAGCCTTTTCTGATCGTTACGTTGATTATCCTTTTGACTTATCGCGTGTTTTATTTATAGCAACAGCAAATAATACTACAAGTATAGCAACTGCCGTATTGGATAGATTGCAAATTGTTCAAATGCCGTCGTACACCGATGAGGAAAAAACAGTCATTGCCAAAAATTACATTTTGCCAAAGATTTTAAAGCAGACAGGATTGTTAGATAATCAATTAACTATAGATGATGCGGTTTGGCCAATTGTTATTCGGCCTTTGGGATTTGATTCAGGTATGAGAAGTCTTCAGAGGGTAATTGAAGGAATCTGCCGAAAAGTGGCGCGTTTAATAGTTGAGAGTAAAGTGCAAAGTGTAGATATTACTAGTGAAAACATAAAGGAATTTCTAGTAAGCTAGCGCCATCCTAAGCGTAGAGAAGGACCTAGATTCTTCACTTCGTTCAGAATGACATTTTATATGAATCAATTATCTTTTATCCCTCTTGGTGGAGTCGGCGAAGTTACAAGAAATATGTATCTGTATGAATATAATGATCAGATACTGGTCGTTGACTGCGGATTAGGTTTTGCCGATGAAACAATGCTTGGAGTAGATTTATTATTGCCCGACATTTCGTATTTGTTAAAAACAAAAAAAAGAATTGTAGGAATGTTATTGACTCATGGGCACGAAGATCATATTGGCGCTTTGCCATTTTTATTGCCTCAGCTTCCTGATTTTCCAATATATGGTACTCCTTTGACAGCTGCATTTGCAAACGATAAACTAAAAGAATTCAATGCGAAAAGAAGAGTTCAGTCAGTCAGCTTTAATGATAGTGAAAGAAGCATAGGCAGTTTTAGTTTTTCTTTTATTCCCGTAACACATTCTGTTCCTGACACTTCACATATTTTTCTTCAGACCCCTGTTGGTAACTTTTATCACGGATCGGATTTTAAATTCGATGATACTCCTTATGACGGAAAGAAAACTGATTATGCAAAAATTGAAAAAGCCGGTGCAACAGGAACAATGTGTTTGCTGTCTGATTGCTTGGGAGCAGAGAGAAAAGGGAAAACACCATCGGATATTAACTTGACCCAAAACTTTATTAATGAAATGAAAAGTTGCCGCGGGAAATTTATTGTCACGACTTATTCCTCCAACATCTCAAGACTAAATCAGATAATTGAAGCTTCAAATAAGAACGGGAGAAGGGTTTGTTTTATAGGGCGTTCTCTTATCAAAGCCAAAGAAGTAGCAAGAAATTTGGGATATCTTAATTTGAAAAAAGATATGGAGATAGAGATGGAATCATTGAAAAATCACGAGGATAACAAATTAACATTAATTGTTGCAGGAAGTCAGGGACAGGAAAATTCTGCATTAACCAAAATTGCCAATGGCGAGCATAGAGATGTTAAACTAAGAGAAGAAGATGTGATTGTATTTTCCTCGGATCCGATTCCTGGCAATGAAACCTCTGTATACGAACTCGTAGACACATTAACTAGGCGTGGAGTAAAGGTTATTTACTCACCGGTTACTCGTGATTTTCATGTTTCCGGACACGCATCTTTGGATGAGCTGGAGCATTTAATAAACCTAGTTAAGCCGAAAAAACTAATCCCAATCGGAGGACAATATAGGCATATGTTTGCATATAAAAAGCTAGCTGAAAAACTGGGTTATAAAAAAAGCGATGTTTTTTTAATGGAAGATGGACAAGAACTTTTATTCTCAGATGGCAATGTAAAACTTGGGCGAACAATACCTGTCAAGAATGTTTATGTTGATGAAATGTCCGGTGAAGAATTGGAAGGATTTGTTCTTCGAGACAGACAAAAACTTTCGGAAGCCGGAATAATTATAATTCTTGCAGAAGTTGACAGTAATAATGGACAGCTTGTTGGAAATCCGGATATCATTGTCAGGGGAATGTCCGCAGCCTCTTATGATGTTAATAGGTTAAATTCAAGACTGATGCAGGATTTTCATAAAGCGCTCAATCCCCGCAAGACAAGAGTTACCAACTGGATTTACATAAGGAAATTAATCGGAGAAACAGCCGAAAGAAGAATTTTCAGAGATCTCCGCCGCCGCCCTCTAGTTCTTCCTGTTGTAATAGAAGTCTAAGGTGAAATATATGATACAATTAGCTATATGTCACCTTACTTTCTTTGGGATTACGATCTAAGCGAAAATCAAATACGCAAAATTCTACATGGCAATAACGAAGTAGAAAAATTGTGGCTTATAACACGAATTATAACGCATGCGAAGTTTGATGATATTTGGCAGTATCTTACTGTTGCTGATATTGTCAGAGTATTTTCCAAATTACGCTTGCCGCTAAAAAGTAAACGAAATTGGCAGCGCGCTCTCAATGTCTGGGGCTATCATGTATAAATTACATAACAATCCTATTTTATATCCATACCAAATACAACTTTTGTCGTTGTTTTCAACATCTCCTTTTGGTAAGCCATTTTTTCTGACCGGCGGCACTGCTCTATCCGCATTCTATTTAGCTCATCGTGAAAGTCAGGATCTGGACTTTTTTAGCCTTAATCCTTTTGACACTTTAGCTCTTCGTACAACCATCCAAGAGATTGCGGATAAAACGCAATCTACGATGACAATGTATATCCGATCGCAAACCTACAATGAAATTTTTCTTGAAAATAAAAAGGAAGGCTGGAGACAAAAAATTGACATTGTTCAGGAGCAGCCAAAACATTTTGGAGAGATTGCACGCATTGATAATATTGCAGTTGATTCTTTGGTTAATATTGCAACAAACAAAATTCTAGCAGTGTTTGGAAGACTGGAGCCAAAAGACTATATCGATCTTTTCGCGATTTGCACAAAAACTGCGCTATCGTTTGACGAATTGTTTACATTGGCGAAAGAGAAAGACACAGGACTGTCGGAGTTTTACTTTGCAAATACTATCGCAGATGTAGATAAATTTGAAACCCTGCCAAAAATGAAAATCCCCTTTGATAAAAATGCATTTGTGAAATTCTATAAAGATATTTCCAAAAAGTTGTTACTGAAAATCAAACCAAAAAAATAAATTAACTATATTGTCTCGAGAAGAAATGGCTCTTTTGATTTTAGCCCAACATGACTTTTTAAGTATTGGACAATATTTAATTCTTTTGGAAATATACCAATAATTTCAAGACTGATTGGCCGACCAAGCCGGTCTTTTATAAGTACGTCATTACTATAAGGAGAATCCACCTCTTCAGAACTGTAAGCTTTTTTGGGATCATCCCACCAAATATTAAAAGTGTTTGCTACAGGATCAAGATAGATTTTTAGTGCATTTTTTACTTTGGCCATATTAGCTGTCCTTTCTTCTTATATTTTTTTGTTTGATAGGCAGTTACTATAAATCCATTGCCATTTAAAACTTTTACTGCAATGATAAGTATATCATATTTTCCAAATCTTTTTGCAAAAAGTAAAATTGTTTCATCTGCAATGCTTACTCGAATCTCATCGGGATTAGTAATGGTCTTCTTTACTTCAACAACGCCATAACGCAACTCTTGGTGCTTGAATGTCTTAATCTTGTGCCAATAGTCCGTAGTCGTGCGGATTTTTCTACCAAAAACGTCCTTTACCTCAAATAAAAGTTCATATTGGATGACTTTTGTTGTCATATATAAATAAATTGTACGATTTCATAGAAAATTCTACAAGAGAGAGATCTTCGCCGCCGCCCCCTTGTCCTTCCTGTTGTGATTGAAGTTTAATCTTTTAGCAAATAGCAATCTTTATATCTTCGTGGTAGAATAATTGCAACAAAATAAAATTATGGAAGTAGTCAAATTTATTATATTTTTTAAATAAATATGAAAGTAGTTATTACGTACTCTTTTAAAAACGGTGAAAAATTTATTAAGGAAAAACACCCAAAAGAACTCGATGAAATACTAAAATCTATTGAGATGCTTGACGCGACAAGCTGTTTGACTAAAGAAAGTAAGGAAAAAACAATGAAAGGCAAATTACTTTTTTCTCCGCGTGACATGAATGATTCTATTAAAACATATCTTCACGAAAGAGATTGGACGCAGAAAGCAGACGGAAAGAGAAAGAAATATGCAGAACCGCGACATGCTTTTGGAAATGGTAGATTTCGAGAAATGGATGGAATTAAAAATAAGGTAGGCCTAGAGATTCAATTTGGCAAATACGCATTCATGGGTTATGATATTTTTTCGAAAATGATTATTTTTAAGAATTTGAAATATATTGAATGTGGAATAGAAATAGTACCAGGACATGAATTAGTTAAGGAGATGTCTACTGGAGTTTCTTCCTTTGAGCAGTTGCTAGTGGACTTTAATCATAGAGGGGAAAGTAATATAGATATACCTGTTTTGGTTTTGGGTATCGGGCTTGCAGAAGAAGAAAAGAGCAAGACCCAAGATTTGCAAAATCTTTTCAAAGCGGATAGGAAAGAAGCTCTAAAAGTAATTCAATTACGTAAATATCGAGGTGCATCACCCGGTCCCAAAAAGTGAAACTCGTGCTATTTCAAATTCTTCAGGCATCTGTGCTAGTTTAACCCCATTTGTTGGTTGATAAACTGGTGTTCCCATTAAGCGTCGCGATAAGGTTCCATTAGCTATTTGTTGTATTCTTTCTTCGGCAATATCTAAGTATTTTTTAAAAATGTCAGAGCCATAACCTTTTCGCTCGTGTAGTATTGCAGCGCATAACGCACTCCCTACCCCTACATAGGGATCAAGAACAACATCTCCTTTATTGGTCATTGATAATACAAGTCGCTCTATAAGTTCGATAGGAAATTGGCAGGGGTGTTCTGTTTTTTCAGGGTGATTATTCTTAACATTAGGAATTTCCCAAACATCCTCTGGATTTTTTCCTAGAGGGTTACCCGATAATTTACCATAATTATCTGCTCCTTTTTTGTAGTTTTTCTTTCCTGGATATTTCTGTGGAATTCTTACGGGATCAACATTAAAAGTATAATTGTCTGATTTTGTAAACCAAACTATAGTTTCATGTCTGCCGGAAAATCTCTTAGTGCAGTGTAAGCCGTGACCAAATCGCCAAATTATTCTATTTCTCAGCTTCAATCCATATTTTTTTCCGATTGGGTAAATAAGCATATCTAGGGGAAATACTTCTCCGTCTTTTGCGATATGATTGCCTACTTGCCAACATATGCTTCCATCATCCGTAAGAATTCTTATTGCTTCTCTAATCGTTTCTTCTTGTTGGGTTAAATATGCTTTTAGATCAGTTCTCTTTTCGTATTCTTTACCTATATTATATGGAGGGGAAGTTACTACTAATTTTACAGACCTATCTGGAAGTTGTCTCATAAGGTTTAATCTATCGCCTTCAAACAAAACAGCGTCTGCAGCATTATCATAATGTCTAGATATTTTTATATCTCTTACAAGCATTGATTGCTGATGGTTACTATTCATATCTACTTCTTATTAAACCACAAAACTTCCCTCTAATCACTAGTTCTTTTGGATAAAAAGGTTTTAGATTTTTATTTCGTGGTTCTAAATATGTTTTGCCATTTCTATGTCTGAAAACCTTTAATGTTGCGCCATCTTCGGTAATTGCGACAACCCTATCTCCATCTTCTGCAGTTTGCTGATGCTTAACAATTATAGTATCGCCATCCAGTATATTGTCTTCCATCATGGATTCTCCTTTAACTTGGAGAGCGTAATAATTTCCACTAGATTTAATAAATGAAGCGGGAACGTCTATTGGCTCAGGATTTTCAATCGGTTCGATAGGATTTCCAGCCGCGATGTATCCAAGTTTGAATATTTGTTGAGTTGCTTTCTCTGTAGAACTAATACTTCTTGCAACATTTTCTTTTCTTTGAAGATGTCCTCGTAATTCTAATTCTTCAACGAAATGCTGAACAGTGCCTATGGATTTGCCAATATATTTAGCGATTTCATTAAGAGAAGGGGAATATCCATTTTTTACTATAAATCTATTCACAAAATCCAAAACCCTTTTTTGTTTTGGCGTTATAGGCATTTGCTTATTGACATTCATATAATTAAGGCTTAATATTAATGTATTACTTTTTTATTACTTTTGTCAAGGGGTAATATGATTTAAGTTTACAGTATATGGTACAAACAAAGTGATAATATCTAAAATTACAGCTTATATGGCTCAAGGCGGAAGTCGTTACTCCGATTGGTACGTAGGCATAGCTTCTGATCCCAAACAAAGACTATTTAATGATCATAATGTTAATGAAAATGGTTATGGTTGGATTTATAGAGAAACTTTTAGTTCAGAATTTGCTCGGGAAGTGGAAGCTCACTTTACAAATACCTTAGGAACAGATGGTGATACGGGTGGAGAAGATAATACAACAAAATTCGTGTATGCCTACAAAAAATCTAGCTATACTAAGGAATAAAATATGAATGATTACAGCAACTATTTGTTTAAATCATCAGCTAAAGTAAAAGTATTTATAAGCTTTGACTTCGATCACGACGAAGACTTAAAAAATCTGCTTATAGGCCAAGCAAAAAATGATGACAGTCCATTTGAAATTACTGATATGTCGGTTAAAGATGAGTTATCGGGAGACTGGAAAGAAAAGGTTAGGCAGAGACTTAAAAGAGTCGATCAATTTATAGTAATTTGCGGAGAGTATACAGATACGGCAACAGGAGTTAGCGCGGAACTTAGAATGACGCAAGAAGAAGATAAACAGTATTTTTTACTATGGGGACGTTCAGACAAAGATTGCGTCAAGCCCACATCAGCAAAAGAAAAAGATAAAATTTATAAATGGACTTGGGATAATCTTAAAAGACTTCTGGACGGCAAAAGATAAATGAACTCTCTGTTTTCAAAAGATAAGAGGACTTATGGTAAAGAATATAACAGTCACTTGTTTGAACAGTATAAACTTTTATAGATAGCGTTGAAAAAACAAGCGACAGAAGGCAACAGGCTAATAACTATTTTATTGCTATCAATACTGCTTTAATTTCTATCATTGGACTATCATTTCAAGTTAAGATATTTGATAATGCAACTTGGCTGAAGTCGCTTCTTGCGTTGCTTGGAATAATTATTTGTATAATTTTTTGGTTTTTGATCAGGTCATATAAACAACTAAACGCAGGTAAATTTGAAGTTATCCACGAGATTGAAAAACGGCTTCCTCTTGCTTTATATAAATACGAGTGGGAAATCTTAGGTGAAGGTAAAGATAAAAACAAATATTACCCATTCTCCCATATTGAACTTTGGATTCCCTGGGTCTTTGGAATAATTTATGCAGTTTTAGGAGTTTATTTTTGGACGCAAATAAATTTACTCCAATAATATAAATCATTAGAGTATTTCATAGCCTCTATAGTGTTACGCCTTCCATGTATCAATGTAGTTTCGATCCACTTGTAAGTGATATAATTTACAAATGGAAAATTATAATGGATTAATTGCTGCGATACTCTCACCGTTCTTCTCAAGCGTTGCCACAATTTTTAAGACTGGAGCTGCTAAAAACCTATCTCCTCTTATTGTAATTGTTATTGGCGGAATAATAGGAAGTATTATTCTCTTCTTTCTTTCTAAACTGTTTCGCGAGAAGATTAATTTTCAAAAAATTAAAGCGAACAGAAAAGATTTTTTATTAGTCTTATTGCTTAGGACTTTATTGGGAGAACTATTTTTTACTTTTGGCTTAAGTCAAACCAGTGCAATCAAAGCAATTTTTTTCTCAAAAATCGAGCCATATTTTGTTTTAATACTTGCCTGGATTTTTCTTAAGGAAAGGCTACGGTCAAAGCATCTTTTCTACTATCAATTCATTTAATTGGAGCAATTATTCTTTCTACGGGTAGCAATATAAATATTGTTGGTAAAGCACAGATTGGCGATCTATTTATTATTATTGCAATGGGATTTTTTGCATCATCCTACAATTTTGGGAAGCGACTAGCTCTAAATGTCGGTCCAATTTCTAGCAATGCCATTACAATGGCAATAGCAAGCGTAATACTTTTACCTTTTTTATTTGTTTTTATAAAACCAACAACATTTGTCAATCTAATGGGGTGGAAATATCTCCTTGCCTATGTAATTTTATTTAATGTAATATCTCTAACTTTTTGGTATGCATCGCTTAAATCTGTAAAAGGATGGATTGTCTCAGCCCTTCGCTATGTTGGCCCAATACTTGGAGCTCCAGTTGCCTATTTTCTTCTTAGAGAAACACTAAGTCTCACCCAGATATTTGGGGCGGCAATAATTATTATTACTTCATTCCTCATGGTAAGAGAGCATCTGCGGGGAACAAAGTCAAGTTCTTTAGCTTAACCAAATAATTTTATTATATGCGGAGTGAAGATAAAAAGTCCGGCAATAACAGATCCAACCACTGCAACCAAAACCATTCCTGCTGCTACGTCTTTAGCAATTTTTGCTTGTTGCCTATGTTCACTGACAATAAGATTAACCATTTCCTCAATTGCCGTATTTATCATTTCTGCCATAATAACTAATAAGATCATAATTCCAATAATTCCCATCTCAAATCTATTAACTCTAAAAAATATACCTGCGAACATTATGGCAATTGCAACTATAAAATGTACCCTTAGATTCCGATTGTCTTTTAGGGCATAGAAAATGCCCCCAAACGCGTATATGAAAGATTTAATTATCGATTTATTGTATGACATATGGTAATTCTATATAAAAAAGTGCTTACTAGCAATATATATAAAAATAGTTAGCGCTCCTCCTAAAATACCACCAATCGTTGCTTCCAAAGGAGTATGTTTTTTTGTTTTAACCCTCGACCAGCCCATAACTGGAATTAAAAAAAGCAAAAGTAAATATGGTCCTTTGTAAATAAGTCCTACCGAAAACATAAACGCAGAAAGTGTTGCAACATGCACGCTTGCTTTAATGCGGTTATTGATAATATCAATAGTTATAATTCCTAAAATTGCTGCAGCTATTACAATAAGAAGGACCCTTGGCCCATTAAAAATAAAAAGAAGCAATAGATAAATAACTGTAATTAATCCGACAAACAAAAAAAATAGAGGTCTTTGCTCTTTTTTAGTAATATCAAAATCAGAAAAAATCCCAAACTCTACGCACGCCATTACAAATACTAAGATGAGGCCTAGGAAAAAATATGAAACCAATATCCATTTTAAACTGCTTATATCGCTGCCGCCAAACTTTTCCATTAAAAAATATGGGGAATAAAGTAATATAAAAAATGGATGCGATAGAAATGATATCACCCTTGCAAGAGTCATCATAGCGTTGTTTTTTTTAATCGCGCCAAAACTCTTTCTTTTCCCAAAATTTCCATAGA
>OBEQ010301250.1_pt1 | contig 12605 bp, 9 predicted proteins | sample 1670901 | NCBI WGS metagenome assembly OBEQ01 (sample SAMEA104232315, study PRJEB22302) | groundwater metagenome | biome: forest; feature: aquifer; material: groundwater | place: USA | collected 2011-08-07 | depth 5.4 m
ACTCCTCGGAGCCGAATCGCCTCTCGATTTTCTGTCACAATACGGCTTCCTAAAACATGAAGCTTCGAGAGAGTATATGTTATTGACGACGGTGGACTTGTTATGGTTTTTGTTGCAATAAATAATCCTATTGCAGTAAGTATTCCTACAGTAAAAAGAATTAGAAAAATTTTCTTTCGCATTATTTATTTGAGTATAGCAGGTGGAGGTCAAAAATGCCTATTGTACTGTGTAGTAGATTTCCTTTTCAAATACTCCGCTGGTATATACCTTGACTCGATATCGGCCAACTTGATGAGTTGCGCTGGCTTTTTTTAGCGACCAGACGAAACTAATATTATCTGTTGTTGCTTTTGTGACTGGCAGACTGCCTTTATCCAGGTATACCTTGTTTAAATACCGAACAAATTCAAACTTTGTCCCTACTTTGGGATTTTTCAAAGAAAGAACAAGAAATATATTCTTATCTGTTTGTAAAAAAGCACTGGTAGGATTTACAGCTTCTCCTGTAGTGGGACTGATATCTTTGGCAGTCACAACTTTCGTTATCACTCCCAGTGCTTTACTTCGAGGAAGAGTGGGGTTGATAGCTGGTTTTGTTGTTGGTTGGAGAGTAGGTTGTTGAAGTTTATATGTCGTTCGTTGAGTTATACCCCATAGACCACCAATAAGAGCCACTAGTATGAGACCACCAATGATCAGCCATTTTGTATTTGATGGTTCTGAAGGAATCTGTGGGGATGTTGAAATTTCTTCCAGATTATGAAGTGGAGTTTCTAAATTTGGAAGAGTATCTGTAGAATTACTTTTGGTATTTAATGTATCTTTCATTCTGATGTATTGTCTCCTTGATTTTTGCTAGTCTGATTTCCTGTACTAGTGGAGTTTTGACTACCAGATTGACTATCTTTGTTTCCCCGACTGGTGACATTTTGGGTAGCATTCTGACTGTTTTGGCTGCCTGTCTTATTATCTTCAGCATCTTGTTCTTTATTTGTACCGGCAGAAGTATTCTCATCGTCTTTTTCTCCTTGTTGATTTAAATTATTTGCTGATTCATACTGTTCGTCTGGTCCCACATTACTGTTGACGTTTTCTTTTTCTCCTTCTTCTCTTCCTTCTGTATTTTCATTCTCTTTGGCACCCTGTTGCTGCTTTTGGGCGTTTTCGTCATTGGCAGTTCCCTGTTCTCCTTCTTGGACATCTTTAGCAAAATCACTGATAATTACAGGAGGGGAGATTGCTGATTGTGTTGGATTAGTTGATGTTGGTGATTGAGCAAATACACGAGTGTATCCGACAAGACTAAGCGTGATGGCGAAAATAGGTATGAGAAGAAGAATGTACTTACGTGTCATAAGAATATTATTGCTCTTATTTCAGCGTAATTGATCAATATGTTATTGTCAAGACGGCTGAGTCTGTTGAGTAAGTGATAAAGTTCCTCAAGTATTTGCTGAAAGATGTTTAGTTTGCTCTTTATGGAGGATAAATTTCAAAACAAAAAGCATAGAGTAGATAAATGACTTTAATTCAGTTTCTCAAAATTATATCCTTGCGATTTAAGTATTTCTATAATCTTAGGCAGGGCCTTCACGGTTGCCAGGTGATTTGAGTGCAGTAAAATATCAGAGCCATTGCTGGTGGCAGTGACCACGCGTCTTACTAACTCATCCGTTGCAGGTTCTGACCAATCTCTGGGATCTACATCCCAAAGGAAAAGTTTCATACGAAGAGCATCGGCATATTTTTTGACGTACAAATTAACTCCGCCATATGGCGGTCTGAAAAGTGTAATATCCTTGTTATCATTGACTTGTTTTAGAATACCACTGGTCAACTGTAATTCTTTCTGTATTGCCGAGGATGAAAGCTTTGGCAAGAATGAATGGGTATTTGAATGATTGCCAATATTGTGCCCCTCCATATAAGTTCTTCTGGCCACATCAAAATCCTTTTGCGCGTTTTGACCAACCAGGAAAAAAGTCGCTTTCACATCATATGCTTTTAAGATATCCAAAATCATCGGGTGATAGATGGAATTTGGCCCATCATCAAAAGTCAGATAGGCTATTTTGGGACCTGTTTGTGTTTCCGTCCCCAATACCTTTGCTTTGGCTAAATTTTTCCCTGTTGGGATAGTGATCAATCTTCTTTTTGGAGAGTAAAATTGAGAATAGATGGCGACTCTGGCATCATGATCGTCAAACTCGGCATGGGTGATATTTTCTACTTTTTGGGCAAACTCACCTAATTTTTGATTCAGTTTCACATCATCAAGTCTTAGAACCAACTTTAGTTTTTTGGGGTCATTGGGATCTAACCTCTCTACCAAAGTAAGCATCGATCTGATATCAAGTGGAGATAAAGTAAAAATTAGTCCTCCACTGGAGATAGATATTGAAGAGGTAACCAGTTGGGTAACTTGTTTTCTTATCGGCTCAAGCTCCTCTTCATTGTGGGTCGTAAACGTTTTTATTACAGGTATAGATAATGATGGTTCTGGCGGATGAAAAATATTATTGGCAATAAGTATTGTTAATTTATCGGTATGTACTTTAATTCCATCGGCAGGAGGAATCGTTTTACCAGGATCTCCAAGGAAATCAGGTGTAAGAGGCGTGGCCTCCTGGTTGATTTCATTTTGGATTTCCAGAATTTTTAGGGTTAACAATGTTTGGGAGATATTTCCGGATAATTTATCATCGTTTACTCCTAACAAGGCTTGCTGTTGCTCAATAATTTTCTGCCAAAATGGACCTTTTCTGCCTTTTTCAAGCAGCTTATCAACCTTATTTCCAACATCAACCTTTACCCCTATCTCTTGAGGTTTAATCTGAAAATTTTTATCCTGATAGGCGAGCTTTAGAGGCCGGTTATTTTTCTCTACCTCTTTTTTGACAACCTCCTCAATCTGTGATCCATTCAGGCCGGTCAAATTTTGCCCGTTAAATTTTAATCCCAAAATAGCAGATTTATTTTGCAGATTATTGTAGGCAAGGATAAGATTTTCTGCCAAAAATATAATTACCAATATAATTAATGCCAGTTTAAATCTTTTGCTTATCTGGCAATATTTATGCCAAAGTTGAATCATAGGTCGTGGCAGATTTATTTTTTTCATTGTCCAATATTCAAACATTTAGCACGATTAATCTCTAGATCCTGTTCTACTTCCTCTGGAACCGAAAGTTCAGCGGACCTTAAAATAAAATCTGCTTGAGTACAAAAATTAATCAGTTGTTTTTTCAGTTGTTTACTTTGATCTGGTGGTAAGTTTTGCAGATTGGCAACTGCTCGATCTATATCCGCATCAAATCTCTGCGAAGCAAAGTTGGTGGAGGCAAAATCATCATTTTTGATAGAATTATTTATATCTTTGACTTTATCAACTGCAAAACTAATAAGTAGTTTCGTTTGTTCACCCGGATCTGAAACTTGTCTGATCTGTTCATCTTCTGTTTTTGCTTCATCTATAGCTTGTTGGTTTATGGACTCTTGTGAGTTTAAAAAATCACTAGGATTTAGTACGGATGCAATTTGATTGGCATATGTTTCGGCAGGTGTGGCCGATGGTTCAAAACTAGTTGCTGGTGAAACATTTTCAGAAGGATTAGGTTGAGTTACGGTTTCTTGGCTAGTTGGTTGACTGGTAATTTCGGGAGCGGGTAATTGATTATCTGAAGTATTTTGTGTCTCACCAGTAGGAGTCACTAATTCACTTCCAGTTGGTTGGGCGGAAGGATTAAAAATATCACTGAATAGATTTGGATTATCAGGAGAAGGAGAACTATATGGTGACTGCGTATTGGATGAAGATTCTGGTTGAGTTGTATTTTCAGCAGGTGATCCCTGGCTTAATGGTACAGTGGTAGGGTTAGATTGATCATCGGTTGCGGGGGATGTAGATGTTTCACTACTTGACGGACTAATTTCTTGAGCTAATTCTACTCCTAAAACATAGTCTTTATTCTTATATTGCTGTGAGGTCGTTTGCAGTAAAGATCCAATATTCACTGTAAGAGTTGCTAAGATAATTTCAACCACCAATACTATCGGCAGAAAGGGCATAATTTATTTTAGTTATAAATTTGCTTTCAAGTCAATAGTATGAGAAAGTAAATTTATGCCTAGTAAGTCTAAAAAGGTTGTTTTTCTTGTGATTATTGGTATTTTGGGAACGACCTTTATCATCTATACACAACCTCTTTATCAAACAGCAAAAAGTCATAACTATAACCAAAATAAACAAGTTACCCTTTCTCAAAATTCACCAACCAATATACAGATTATGGAAATTACCCCAACACCACCAAATCAATTAAGTATCGATAAATTGCAAAAATACTTTACAGTCCAGGCTGCACTTTTGGGCGTTGACGATAATGTCAGTGTATATTTTAAAGACTTTCAAACCGCAAAAGAAATTAGCATCGACCCCACCCGCTCTTGGATACCGGCAAGTACAATTAAAGCTTATGTTGTTTTGGAGGCATTTAAACAAAAGCGTCTAGGACTTATTCATTTTGACCAAACAGTCAGGGTAAAAAAAGAAAATGTCGTCCCGACTGAAATGGAAACTGACGAATTTCCGAGACTACTCGAAGACACAGTTACCACCATAAAACAACTGATTGAAACGATGATTACTCAAAGCGACAATACCGCTTATAATACTTTACTTGATGTTTTGGACAGAAGAAATATTAATGCTACTTTGAAAGATATCGGAATCACCGAAACAGTAGTTGGTGAAAAACTGAATCTTGATGATGATCAATTTGCAATTGACGTCAAAGTACCGGGCCGACAATCAAATACCACTACAGTCAAAGATTACGCTACTTTTTTTGATTTACTGTATCGAAAACAAATTCCGGATGCAGAAGAAATACTTTCTATTTTCAAAAGGCAAAAAATAAATAATATGATTCCTGCATTTATTCCCCAAGATACAATTGTAGCCCATAAAACTGGAGATTTGGCACCTATTTATCACGACGGTGGAATTATTTACAAACCAGATGAACCATTTCTACTCACTATTTTTACAAAAAGTAATGATCCAAATGTATTGGCGCAGTTATCAAAAGTCGCTTACTATAAGACCGCTGCAGTCGTCGGTCAGGCTTCTGCAACTTCCGATCAAAAGAAAAAAATTAGCGAAAATTTAAACTCACAGGCAATTTATCTTGCTCAAAACTACCAAGTAAGTAATGTTTTGGGCGCTAGTACCAACGACAAGTTTCCTACAGTTACAGCAGATGACTTAGGGATAACCAAAGAAGATTTAGTCATTGATAAAGAAGATATTAGTAAAATCTCTGATGCCAAAATTATACCCGGATCTGCCTTTTATGGCCTCAAAAAAATATTTGAAAAAGTAAAGTCGGTTGTCGCTTTTACCAGCAGTCAAAAAATAAATGTACTATCCGAGCAAGCAACGAATAGACTTGCAGAGGCTAAAGTCTTATTGCAATCAGGCAAGATAGATGAAGCGCGAAAGATTCTGGTAGAATCAGAAGCCAACTTGGAAAGGGCAGTTATAGTGATGAAGGAAGGTAGAGAAACAGATAAAAGTCTTCCCCGTCTAAAACAAATCAATGACCTGCATTTTGCCACACTGGCGCAAGTTGCCATAAATTTAGACAGCAAAAAGAAAGAACAGTTTATCGATATGGTTTATGACTTTTATCAGAAAAACAAGAAAGAGGTAAAACCTGCTATTACCAACTCTTTAGTTGCCAATCCTTTAAAACAGCAACCAATCATCGGCATTGTTAAGGAAATTAAAGATAATAATGTGACGCTGCAATTTGTAAATGGTCCGGATAAAATAGTTCGAATTGACGATTTAACACCCGTAAGAGAATTCCACAAAAAATCTCTCGATAGCGATTTATCCACGCTTAAACCAGGAAGCAAAATTGCAATCATCGGCCAAACGACTAATACCGGCATTATTGTTCCCCAATTTATATTGCGAAATGTACCAAAAGAGATACCGGATAAACGTGAAGGTGTGGTTTTGGAAATAAATCCGAAGTTAAATCTTTTAAAGATATTAAATAAAGCAGGCGAAAATGAAATCATTAAATTAAATTCGGAAACTAAAATTACCAGTAAGAATACATCAGTATCTCTTATGGGGATAAAAGCCGGATCGATAATCACCTTTTTCGGTGAAACTGAAAAAACTTCTCCAACTCCAACTATCAAACCAGATACGCTAAACTTCACCACAACCCCTTCTGCTACAATTCAACTCAAAAACTTATTGAAAAAAGATGATAAATACACTCAGGAAAAATTAGTGACCCAAACGCAAAACTTGCCTCAAAATCAGGAACCTGCTGTGAATACTGGTGCAAACAACACAAAATTATCTAACTCACAATCGCAAATTTCCCCCCAGTCTGGGCAATCAGTTACTAATACTAGTAATAAAAAATTACAACCACCAAGCTCACCAACAACAAAAAGTAGTACTAATAATCCAACTGTTATAAATGCAACAAGCATCACGATAACCAATAATGCCTCAGGTAAACAGGAAAAAAGTGGGTCTGCGAAAACTTCTCCTACAAATTCGACTACTTCCAATACTGGCAGTAGTTCTCAGAAAAATGAAGAAAAGAAAGTCTCTAACTCTCCCCCTCCAAAATCATCAACTGATGCAAAAGACAGTAAATCTAAAGCGAAATAATCTTTGCTATTTCAGGGTAATTTTGCGGCAAAAGTCTGGACATTATCGCCTCCACCTATCCTAATTCTAGGCAAAGTATACATTGCCTCTGTATTATGATATGTTCCGTTATTCGTACCAAAAGCTCCGATATAACCAGTTTGATTCACTACTTCGGCCACCTTTTCATTGACATTTCCATATGGATAAGCAAACCAATTTATCTGGTAACCTAAATGGGCTTGTAAAATATTTTTACTATCACCAACTTCTTTTCTTATTCTTTCTATACCAAGATAAGTAAGCGCACTATGATTAACAGTATGCGATCCAAAAGTAAAAACTCCACTATTTTTCATATCAGCAATTTCTCCCCAGCTAAGATAATTAGGTCCATCAACAAATCCCGTGATAATAAAATTTACTGCTTTAAGATTTCTCTGCCTTAAAATAGGCCAGGCGGATCTATATGAATCTCTATATCCGTCATCAAATGTAATCACAATTGGTTTTTGTGGAAGCGGTACGGTACCCAAAAGAGAAGCGCCTAACTCGTCTAAAGTAATAGTATGATAGCCGTGCGAAACAAGATAATCCATTTGAGAAGCAAAATTTTTGGGGGTGACCGATAAGTTAAACCCTACTTTATCGGCAGGATTAGGGTTAACCCTGATGTAGTGATACATAAGAACCGGGATGGTTACGCTTGCTCCCAAAACGTTTTTTAACTGATTATCCTCTGCCAGAAATTTATCAGTACTTGTTTCCTCAGATTCTCCCAACCGCTCTTCTTTAACAACTTTTATCACCGCAAGTCGTTTATCGAAATCTACTTTGTAGATGTTGGTAAACCTCCCTAGCTTATACAACAACTCAGCAGCAGATAGATCATCTGTGGCAACAAGTCTATCGCCTAGAAAAACTGTAACAGGAGTAATGTTTAAGAGGATCAGAAAAACAACAAGCACAAAAAAAGATAATCTAAAAGCTCGACTGAATTTATTACTTTCTGCCATTTATAGTTGTGTATATTACACAAATAGATTAAAACAATAAGACTCCTTTTGCAAGCGCAAAAAGGGAGTAGTTAGTGTATAATAAAGATCCTAGTCATGACTGATAAAAACCCTTCAGAAAATAAAAAATCAAAAAAGAAAATAAATATTCTCCGGATTTTCAAAAGGAAAAAATCTATGTTTTTAGTCGGTGGAATTTTGTTCCTTCTTTTATGTTTTATATTATTTGGTGTCTTAAAAGATCTTCCCTCCCCCACCAAACTTGCCTCACATGAAATTCCCCAAACCAGTAAAATACTGGATCGAAACGGTGAGTTGCTTTATGAAATATATACCGATCAAAATCGGACTTTAGTAAAGCTGCAAAATATACCGCTTTTTCTTCAACAGGCTACCATTTCCATCGAAGATAAGGATTTCTATCATCACCAGGGTATAAACCCCATTGGGGGGATACTTCGTGCTGTTAAAGAGACAGTTTTTAGGCAGAAACTGCAAGGAGGATCTACCATCACTCAACAATTAGTAAAAACTGCGCTTCTTACTAAAGAACGTACATTAACACGAAAAATTAAAGAAATCATTCTGGCCTTTTGGACAGAGAAAATATATAAAAAAGATATCATCCTGGAAATGTATCTGAATCAAGTTCCCTATGGTGGTACAGCCTGGGGAATAGAAGCTGCCGCAGAAACTTATTTTGGGAAAAATGTAAAAGATCTAAACTTGGCAGAATCTTCCCTACTTGCCGGACTTCCCGCGGCTCCCACTGTTTATTCTCCTCTTGGAGCACATCCGGAATTGGCGATTAACAGGCAGGAAGATGTACTCAAAAGAATGGTTGCTGACGGTTATATTACTCAAGAACAAATGAAAAAAGCGCTTGGAGAAAAATTAAACTTTAAATCTATAAAAACCAATATCAAAGCGCCCCATTTTGTCATGTATGTCAAAGAAAAATTGGTGGAAAAATACGGTGAAAAATTGGTGGAACAAGGAGGACTGAAGGTTACAACCACCCTTGATCTTAATCTTCAGGAAAAGGCTCAAGATATCGTTGCTACTGAAGTGGCTAAACTGAAAGATTTAAAGGTAGGCAACGCAGCATCACTTGTAACCAGACCTCCAACCGGAGAAATTTTAGCAATGGTTGGCTCCAAGGATTATTTTGCCACTGAATCGGGCAACTTCAATGTCACTACTTCACTTCGCCAACCAGGATCATCGATTAAACCCTTAAATTATGCTGTAGGACTGGAAACCAAAAAAGTTACTCCGGCCACACTTTTTATCGACTCGCCTACTTGTTTTTATGTTTCCGGCCAGAAATCCTATTGTCCGCAAAATTATGACGGAAAATTTCATGGTCCCGTCCAATTGCGATTTGCCCTGGGAAATTCCTTTAACATCCCGGCAGTGAAAATGATGGCTTTAAACGGGGTCGAAACGGTGATTGCCTCTGCTTCTGCCTTTGGTATTTCCTCTTTCAAAGATCCGTCACGTTACGGACTCTCGCTTACTCTTGGAGGCGGGGAGGTTTCGATGGTAGATATGGCTCGCGCTTTTGGTGTATTTGCCAATACGGGAATACGACGGGATTTGGTAGCAGTACTCAAAGTTGAGGATAATGACGGGCATATACTGGAAGAGTTTAAAGATCCAAATTTTACCCAAGATGTTACTAAATCTCTAAACTACCCATCTTCTCTTCTTATTTCCGGCTCTCGTGTAATCTCTGATGAAACTGCCTTTCTGATATCCCATATTTTACTGGATAATAATGCCAGAAGCGGGGCTTTTGGCGATTCATCTTTTCTAGTTATCCCAAATCATGCAGTTTCTGTAAAGACAGGCACTACAGATGATAAACGAGATAACTGGACGTTAGGTTTTACACCGAACTTTCTAGTGGCTGTGTGGGTGGGTAACAATGACAATACACCGATGCATCCATACCTTACATCTGGTGTCACCGGAGCCGCTCCGATTTGGAATAAAATCACCACATTTCTCTTGAAAAATCAACCGGATGTTTGGCCGAAGCAACCATCAACTATTATTGGTGCTCAAATTTGTTCTGTATCCGGCAAAGCCGCACCAAATCAAGATCCGAATGCATCTGACCGCGGTTGTGGACTGCGCTATGAATATTTCCGGAAAGATACTATCCCGAGAGAAGTCGAGGGACTTAAACAAACTATAGCTGTCGATAAAAACACCCGAAAAATGGCCGCTCCCAATCAAACTGAAAATGTAGAAATGAAAGAACAGCAGGTAGTTTCCGATATGTTTGGGACTTATTGCCTAGACTGCTCCCACGACGGCGGAGATCCAATCACAAATATCAGGCTTTAATAAATCTTGACAAATTCTGATCGATCACCTTTTTGTCAAAGATTCAGATTTCTCATTTTTAATGATAAAATAAATAAAACGTGAAGAAAATAAAGCCAATACCAAAATTTAAGAATGAAGATGAAGAAAGTGATTTCTGGGCCACTCATGATACTACAGAGTATTTTGATATCAGTAGACAAGTGAAGCTTGATCTTACCAATCTAAAAAGATCAGCCAAACCTGTAACCGTGAGGCTTCCAGAATGGCTTATCGACTCATTAAAGATTTTGGCCAACAAGAAAGATGTCCCCTACCAGTCTCTTCTGAAAGTCTTTCTGGCTGAAAAAGTGAAAGAAGAGATGTATATAAGAAAGTAAAAACTGACCTGACTGCAATCACGAGGGCGGTTTTCCCATCACATTGTAAGAATTTGAGGCTATTTACTAATTGCTCTTGGACGAAAATCTGATTTCTCCGTTTTCAACTTCACCCTTCCATTTTGCATCTGGTAACGCGAAAGTAATATATAATGGGGAAAAATCTACTTCCAATCGTCTATCTAATAATTCTCTTATTTGAGAAGAATTTAAATACGGGGGTTTTGGAAACCCATCAAATATACGGGCTTTTATTTTATCCTCTTCATATACAAACCCAAGATAAACACAAAGATCATTTTTCCTTGTACTTTCTGGAACAGATATGTTTTGCCAGTTTTTTGGTAATTCTGGCAACAAAATGTTTGCATCTATTGGAGACGTAAAACGTCCAAGCACATCTGTTCCTACCTTACCAAAAACAATTTTTCCGATTGGTTTATTTTCTTTCCAGTCTCCACGTCCTACTAATCCTCCCCTGAATGAGACACTAATTACTCCATCCCAATGCTTCTTATTTAAGGCCATTGCTAGTAATTCCCTTATGCTCAATGGAGTATCTTCTGGCGTATTAAATAACGGAACTAGGTCGTCCAGACGATATATTTCTCCTGTATCAATTATATGTTTCCAGAAAGTTTGCGCTTGTTGTAATTGATGATGGATTTGTGTGTATTTTTCAAAAACTAGAGTATCAACATTCCATTCTTCTGATAAATCTATCATACCTTCTCCAATCATATATTTCGTTAATACATATGCCAAATAAGGTGGAGCAGAATAATCGGGCACAGCCGTCCGCCCCTCTTCAATAGTACAAGCGACTATACCTAGCTTTGTAGCAACTGCACTTAAAGATTGATGATAACCATATCCTTCTTCTGCCCAATCCGAATATTCTAATATAGGCGGAATTTCTACAGTCCTAAATGCATTAAACATAAGTTCTAACAGGTCTCTATCTTCATACATTCTATCTATACGAAGATATGGAATCGTATATCTATCATCCCTATGGAGATCAAACAGTCTCGCTTTAGTATTCGAACCAAATTTTTTCTTATGTTCTTCGTGTTTAGAAGTAAGATATTTCATTACTAGCCAACCGTACTTTGCTGTTTTTGAATTTAAAGATCTAAATTCCTCCCACTCTCCTGTTTTATAGGAATTAAATACATTATTCAAATTTGTGTTAGATTCATCTGCAAATACATACCTGGTCTTATTGATAAAACCTGGTAAGTTTAGATGAGGAATAATTACTAATGACCCGGATTTAAAATCAGTCGTATATTTTTGCAATGTATCTTCTAATTCGTTTGCGGCTAACTTTTCCAAAGTCTCTTCACCATGCATTCCGGAAGTAACAATAGCAAGATCGCCTGGTCCGCCTTCGTATTCTTTAACTTCTATCTGGTTTACCCATCCGATAACTTCCCAATCCTTATCATCTAATTGAGATATAATATCTGTGGGTGGAAGCACAACCATTTTTTTCTCTACACCAAACTTTCTTGGAAATCTCTCTACTCCTACAATTGGCGATGCGGTAACACCCACAGGAGTACCCTCAAAATATCCACGATCATAAAGTTCTCTAAGTTGCATATTCCTTAATTTAAATAGTTCTGTATTATATGCTATAAGAAAGGCTTAAACAACTTTATTTGATTATAGTCGCCTAATACAGATAAAATCCCCTTCACAAAACCTATAATATATGATATAGTTCTTCCCCATGGAAAGAGAAAAACTGCAAAACACACCAAATAGCTTGATTAATTTTTTTGGACTCGTTACTGTTGCACCGCTTATAATACTGAAATTTATCGGCGATATCATCATTGAGGTCGGTAAATTATCACTTAATATTATCTTCACAACCTATAAGAAAATTGTGTATAAATTTTCTTCTTTTAAACTTCCTAGGATTACTCCTGTTCAAATTTTATTTCCTGATTTTAGAAAGATATCCCGGCAATTTAGAGATAAAATAATTACTTTGCTTCAGAAAATAAAATTACCAAAGATATATCTCCCCCACCCTAAAAAAAAGATAGTCTTTTCATACCACAAGTTTCCTAAACTAAAATTTAGTTTACCTAAATTGCCTAAAACCCCTATCCTGCCGGTATTTTTTTTCACCAAAACCAAATATTTCTTTTTTGGCGCCTTAACGGTTTTTGTGAT
>OBEQ011643162.1_pt1 | contig 12604 bp, 11 predicted proteins | sample 1670901 | NCBI WGS metagenome assembly OBEQ01 (sample SAMEA104232315, study PRJEB22302) | groundwater metagenome | biome: forest; feature: aquifer; material: groundwater | place: USA | collected 2011-08-07 | depth 5.4 m
CCTCTACGTCTCACCACTCCTGCGGGCAAAAGAAACGGCAGCAATACTAAATGAACGCTTCCACGCATCGATCGTATTTACCCCGGAGCTGATGGAGCGTGACTTTGGGACACTCTCAGGAAAATTGCGCAGTGAGGTGAGTCAAGAACTCGTCGAAGACGATCTTGAAGGGCATTATGACTATCGCCCATTTGGCGGGGAATCCTCGGAAAATGTCCGTGCACGAATAGTGCAATTTCTCAACACACTTAATGTCGAAGATGACAAACCGATCATTCTCGTTACCCACCGTGGGATTATTCGTATTCTTTATGATCTTTTTCCCAATGATGCTGTTCCCGAATTGATACTTCCTGCATCAAAGCACTTTTTCGATATTAAGGCGGTTCCCACGACGTAAAACAAAAACTCGCCGTGCGGCGAGTTTTATCTCCACTAAAGAACTATTGAGACAGTGTGTACTGCAAATGACTAAACACTGTCTGCGTGACACCAAAGAACGCGGTGAGGGTTCCCTCAAATCCGGACATCACATCCGGCATAAGGAGCTTCAGGATCACGATAGTAAGACCCAAACCCAATGCTTTGAAGATTCCCATACGCGTGCGGCGTTAAGGAAAGGAACTTCGTTCGACAACGAAGCGTGGATCATACTAAACGGACCCGTCCCCTCCCCGAGTAACAAGGAAGCAGACTCGTCCCACAATAAGCTTTCGAGTAAATTTGCTGGTTTTTCGAGCGAGACAGCTTTTTCAAAAAGAGCGATATAAGCCAAGTCTGCCCAAAGCGTCAGACACCTGGTTGGCTTTTTCACAGTAGTGTCCGCCACCGCGGACGCGATGCACGACTCGCTCTCTCCGCAAAGCCTGCGAGAACGATCTTGAATAAGGTACGCTATCGCGGTTTTTTGAAAAAGCTGGCGCAGCCGATAAATCAGTAAATTTGCCGGAATGTTATTGTGGGACGAGTCTAACTATCCCAGTCACACGGAGAGGATGAAGACGACCTCTGTAAAAAACTGCTAAATTCACTATATCACGAAATACAGAAAGAGCAACATCGCCGATTTGTCCATGTTGCGCTATAAATCAAACAGATAAGTCCTCATCTTTGCAACAGTGACGGAGGTAAACATGGCAGCAACATTGATCTTTATTTGCGCAATCAGCGGTGCAGGCAAAACGACATTAGTACGAAAAGTACTTCCTCGTATTCCCCATGCAGGAAAGGTGTTGACATCAACGACACGCACACCTCGTCCCGATGAAAGAGACGGTATTGATTACAATTTCTTTTCACCTGAGGAATTCGCACGGCGAAAGAATATGGGAGAATTCCTTGAAACTGCAACGGTGCACGGATCATTATACGGTACACGCAAGGCAGATCTCGACCATGCATTGAGAAAGAATTCATTGATCGTTTTCGTTATTGACATTCAAGGGGTGCGCACGCTCAAGAAACTGTATGCCGATGCATTTGTCTTCTGCATATCCGCTACGATCACGGAGATCAAACACCGGCTCAGCAGTGATGGCAACACACCGGACGTTGTTCAAACAAGAATTTGCACCGCGAGGCGCGAACTCGAAACAATGCGACACATGCGCTTTGATGCGGTCATCCCTAATCACAACGGCATGTTCGAGTGCGCCACAGAGCAACTTTACCAAGCGATCACCAATAAAGAGCGAGCAAAAAACGAAAGCAGCAGGTAATACACACAAGACCGCGGCATATGTCGTGGTTTTTTTGTGTACAAACGTACTGTGGGAAGCGCATAAATTTGGTATGATAAAGACATGGAACCTATCATGTTTTTTCGAAATGCGTCGGGTATTCAGTCGCTGATGATCCGTCTTATTGGCGGTATTATTCTTCCCCTCGCAATGGTAGGACTTTTCGGAATTCTCTATGGACGCAGCACACTTCAAGGTGTCGCGACGCAAAACGCAATGGCAATAACGACGCTCAAAAGCAACATGATGATGTCGTGGCTGAATGACCGTCAGATCGAGATTGAATCAATCGCACACTCAAAAACACTCACCAGCTTTGTGACAGCCCTTGAAACATCAACATCAACAAAGGATAGTGGAGTGGAACATGATCTCCTCCTGAGTGTGCTCGGGACACAGACAGAAAAAGAACATCCTTCGATAAAAAGCATTACACTGATCGACATCCCCACCAAAAACATTCTCATCCACCTTCCTCAAAACCTTAACACCGACGTCATAAGCACGGAAGATATTATTTCCCTCGCAAGCGAGAAAACACTATTGACCACTCGCTATGATGGGGAGGAGAAGTTGCGCGAGGTCTATATTGCGAGTCCCGTCGCTATGGAAGGCGGGGTGCCGCGTGCAATCCTTTTTGTTGAACTCAAGACTGATATATTTATGAACACACTTGCCGATCGTACCGGCTTAGGAAAAACGGGGACAAGCTATCTCGTCGACGGAAAAGGTGCACTCATCACCCCAACCAACAAAGCATCCACACCAATTGTTCCCTCTAGTGCCTTCATCGGACGTATCCTTACTGAACAAGAGCATACACAAAATGGAACATTTATCACAAAGATGGAACGCCAATCAGATACGATAGTCGCCTACATGACACTTCCCATTGGGTGGATATTGGTCACGGAAATTCAGGGGGAAGAATTTATTGGGATTGTCGATTGGTCGTTCCTCTTAATACTCCTCGTCGCATTCATTGTCTTTGCAATATTTCTTGCCGTCGTGAATATTTTTTCACTCGTTGAACCGCTCCGTCATGCCATTAATCAGATCACACTTTCCGGAACATCGCTCTCTGCAACGTCGCAGCATGTTGCAGCATCCGCACAAAATAACGCAGCAATCGCAGAGCAAGTTGCTCAGGGAGCTGCGACACAAATCGCACAAGCAGATAATATTTCAAAATCGATCGCGGATATGGCACTCGGTGTTCAGGAGATGCTTGCCTCCTCCGAAGAAGCGGGACGTGTTGCACGAGAGGTCTCGAAAGTAACCCAAATCGCCGGAGAAAAAGGAGAACAATCCCAAGAAAGCCTTGAGCAGATCCGTAAAATGACCAGCGACACCGCCTCGATCGCACGCACGATGGGCAACCGTTCGCGCGAGATCCGCACCATTGTGGAGACGATTACTAAGATATCGGAGCAAACAAACCTCCTCTCGCTCAATGCGGCGATCGAAGCCGCACGTGCGGGAGATGCAGGGCGCGGATTCTCCGTTGTCGCCGATGAAATCCGGAAGCTTGCCGAACAATCAGCATCATCCGCAGAAGAGATCAATCATCAGGTTGAAAAAATGCTTCTGCAGATCAATGACACCGTCTTTGCCGCAGAAAAAGGACTCGAACATGCGGATACAAATGCAAAGATCGTTGGTGAGGCACTCAATGAACTCCAAAATGTTTCCAGTGCGATACAACATCTCTCCGCAAGCATCAAGGAGATCTCAAGCAGTACAGAAAAACAGACTGCACTCGTAGAGCGCGTCGCACACAGTATGGATGCGATCGGTGAAGTGGCAGAACAAAATGCCGCTAGAGCAGAGCAGCTTTCCGCATCAACACAAGAGCAGAGTGCGGCAAATCAGGAGGTTGTCGCTGCCGCGCAGCAGCTCCAGGCACTCTCCCTTGACCTCGAGCAACTTACCGGTGGAAGCGGTCGTGCATTTAATGAAAATAATCTCACTCTTGAAGATCGCATACACAAAAAACCCATTAGTGCCTATATACTTGAAAATAAAAATGAGGGGGGCTAAAATGCATATATGAAAAAACTCTATCGTCATCATGAGATCGCTCACGGCACACCCCTATTCTCAGGAATTTTTAGCGGACTAGGCGAATGGATGGAAGTAAGCCCCGGGGTGCTTCGCGTGGGGTATATTGTGCTCGCTATTATCACGGGAATTATCCCGGCAATACTTCTTTATTTTATGTTCCACTTTTTGATACCAAAAAAGACATAAAAAAATACTAATCTGCGAATTATACGAATCAGCGAATGGCTACGAATAAATGCATCTGCATTTTCATATTCGTAGCCATTCGTATCATTCGTACCATTCGATGATTAGTATCTTTTTTTACTTCACCTGTTATTTCACCTCCATTGAAAGGATGGTGACGGGTGTCACCGGTTGATCTCCCGGTTTTGTTGCAACATTCCCGATCGCATCGACGACATCGAGTCCGTTTTCGACTTCACCAAATATCGTGTACAGCGGCGGAAGTGCATAGTCTGCATGCATGATGAAGAACTGGCTTCCGTTGGTGTTGGGACCGGAGTTCGCCATCGCAAGCACGCCGTGCTTGTATCCGCGCTGATAAATCGGGCTTTGCGCATTGATCTCATCCGCGAATTGGTATCCTGGGCCTCCGGTTCCCCATCTTCCTGATGCACTATCATCTTTTGAAAGCGGATCACCACTCTGGATCATGAAGTTCTTAATGACACGATGGAAGCGAACACCATTATAGAATCCCTCTTTTGCAAGTTTCGTAAAATTTGCGGTCGTCTTCGGAGCATCCTGTGTATAAAGCTTCACGGTGATATTGCCCATTGATGTCTTGAGGAGTACTTCGTTTGCAAGAGGTGCTGCCTTCGGAGCTGCACTCTCCGTCTTGGGTGCTGCTGGTGCTGTAGTTGGAACGGGTTCCTTTGGTGTTACTGCCTGAGGTACTGAAGATTCACTTTTATCTCCTGTTGAAGTTGCTGGTGTTAACATTGTTTCTGGATTAGCGACTATCGGTGACGTAACGACTTTTTTGGGAAGCCCATCACCACTAAAAAAATAAAACATCATGGCAACGGCAACAATAACAATTCCGCCGCCCACGATCCACGTTGTTTGATTCATAACACAAAAAATTAATGAATAATTACCCCAAATAATGATGGTCTTCAGTATATCATCATATCTTTCGTATTCAAGAAACAAAAAGCTCCGCGCATACATAACGTACATACGCGGAGCGAGCGTCGAAAACCTCAGTTGCGAACAGCCAGAAACCGGTCGCTGCCTAACCAAACGTCATCCGACAAGTAGAAGTAAAGATGCCGTTCCCGACCACCCCTGTTGAGGCACGGCACAATGCGCTTACCATTCACCTCCGCGACCGAGCCAAGTGCGACGATGATTTCATACCCGTGCAAGAGGTTGGGATGCTGTGCGCCAAACGCAAGCAGCTCTTCGATCGTCGCGAGACGAAGACCACGCTTTGAGAGCTCAGCAACCACCTGCTCAGAACTCATAGTGCCACCGAAGTGAACAACCTCCACCGTAAGTTTTTGCTTGCCACTTCCTGTAAGAGGAAAGTTTTTGGGGGTAAAATCACGATCAACCCAGTCGTAACGACCGGCGGCGATCATCTGTTCGAGCGATAAGTCGCGATCAACGACGACGGAATAAGACTGAGACGGTGAGGCGACAACGGGTAGCGTGTCCGCAAAAGACAGCGGAGCAAACGAAGCGATGAGCGACACACAGAGTGCCGCGAGCATATTCCGAATACATTTCATTTCAATTTCCTTTCACAATGAACACTACCGAGAAAAATCCCGATAACCAATGAACATCCTATAACGCTTTTATAGTTTAAACAATAGCAGCGTATTTTTCTTCTCAGTGAGGGTAGAACTTTTTTGGATGCTCAGTTTATTGTTCAAAAGACAGACAACTTCTCCAAGGTTCTTCATTACATGAACTGTACACCTTTTGGATTTCTCAGAAAAAACCTCAAAAGGTCTTGCAGAGCGGCTCCCGAAGACGGGTTCCCAATAAGCCGCTCTTCACCTTCCAAAGCTAAGATCGAACCTTAGTCCGTCTTTTTCCCTACAGTCCAACGCAACTCTTGAGAGCGAGGGTAAAACTTTTCGGGGACCCCGCAGGCAAATTGCTTGGTTCGCCAGTCCTCTGGCGAAATTTGCCGAGGACTGATTCAGCCTCCGCAGGAAAAGGCTGAATGTGCCCCGAAAAGTTTTACCCGAGCGGTATTTATTCGTAGCGCAGTGCCTCAATAGGACTCTTCTGTGATGCTTTACGTGCAGGGTAAATCCCAAAAATAATGCCGACTGCGGCTGATACTCCAAGGCCAATAAGTGTTGCGGAGAGCGGAAAAGCGAAGTCCCATACAAGTCCAAGATTCTGTGAAAGTATAATGGACACAAGATAGCCAAGTGAAATACCTAAAAGAATCCCTATGATCCCGCCCATGAGCGTAAGAATAAGTGCTTCAAATAAGAATTGCATCAAAATATCCACATTCCGCGCACCAAGTGCTTTGCGCAGCCCGATCTCTCTCGTGCGCTCGGTCACTGACACGAGCATCACGTTCATAACGCCAATACCTCCGACCACAAGCGAAATGGCAACTACCGCAGAGAGAAATGCGGTGAGCACCGAAAGAATAGTGCCAATCTGCTTGATAACTCCTTGCTGTGTTTCAATATAAAAATCATCTTTCGTCGTGTCAGTAATATTATGCAACTCACGCATCGTCGCTTCGATATCCTTGACCGAACGCGCGACCGCTTCAGGGCTTGATACGCGGAGCATGATCTCCTGATAATGATCACTGCCGGAAAGATAGATCTTTGCCGTTGTTGAGGGAATAATTACTGCCTTATCAACATTAAAGAGTGCGGAACTTCCCTGTGGTGCGAGCACTGCTACGACGCGAAAATTTTTTCCCTTGATACGAATATTCTTCCCCACTGGTTCATCTCCGCCAAAAAGATTCTTCGCAACGGTGTCACCAATAACCGCGACCGAAGCCTCCTGGCGAATGTCTGCATCGTCAAATATGATACCCTTTGCAACCTTCGCAGTTGTCATGCGCAACATAAACTCCGCAGACCAGCCGAAGATAGATGGACGATCTGTTTCACTGCCATACGAAACAGAATCAGAAACAAAGACCACCGGAGCAAGGTCAACGAGGTCAGGAACATTTGACTTGCGGCGCAGTGCCTCAACTTCACGATCTTTGATCGAATCGGCAAAAAGTGTCTGCGCAAAGTCCGATGGACCTTTTGGTTCACGTCCAGGACGCAAGACGATAGTCTCCGCACCGAGCCCTTGGATCTGTCCTAAGATAAGCGACTTTGCGCCAGTCCCGATCGAGACGATCAGCATGATCGCAGTAATACCGATCACGATACCCAGAATAGTCAGCCCTGAGCGGACCTTATTGGCGCGAATCGCACGGTATGCGGTAAGAATGGTGTATTGCGTTGTCATAGTGTCTCTTCAATGTAGTCCTCCGATTTTCCGTCCCAGATGATTGCGCCGTCACGAAGGCTGATGATGCGCTCTGCCGTCTTTGCAATGTGCTTATCGTGCGTAATAAGAATGATCGTGTGTCCCTCTTCGCGATGCAGTTTGTGGAGGATTTCAATAATATTTTTTCCGGAAGCACTATCGAGATTACCGGTTGGCTCATCCGCAAGAATAATCTCGGGCTCATTCACCAGGGCACGCGCGATCGCCACACGCTGACGCTCACCACCCGAGAGCTGGGCAGGTTCATGGAACATACGATGAGTAAGACCCACTGCAGTGATCTTCGCTTCTGCTTTACTGTCCCACACACGTGGAGCTACTGATGAATATGTTAATGGGAGTTTTACATTTTCTAAAACCGACGTACGTGCAAGCAAATTAAAGGACTGAAAAATAAAGCCCAGTGAAGTATTGCGTAGCAGGGCCTGCTCCTCTTCAGTATAGTGATCTACGGCTTTTCCGTTAAAAAGATATTTTCCCGAACTTGCACTATCGAGAAGTCCGAGTATCTGGAGCAATGTGGACTTCCCTGACCCCGACGGGCCAATAATCGCAACAAATTCACCTTTCTCAACATGCATGTTGATACCATGAAGTGCCACCGTGGGAGTCGAACCCTCCTCTCCTAAAAATACTTTCCCTACATTTGTAATCTCAATGAGTGACATAGGTTATTTTCTTCCACATAGGGGAAACACATCGTCGTGTATTATTTTTCAAATGTCACCACGCGCTCTCCCTCAGTGAGCCCACTGGTTACCTCGATATTTCCATCTGAGCCACGCAATGACACAGTGACCTCCGTCTCAATGGGAACTTCTTTCTTCGACGTGTCCACCGTAAGAACACGCACAAATTTTTTACCATCTTTGCTTGTCACTGCACGCGCAGGAATTTTAAGTACATCCTTGTGTGTGTCTGTGCTGACATCAATATTTGCGGTCATCCCCGAGCGAATACGTTCGTCTTTTTCTTTGAAACGCAAGGTCACTTTGTAAGTTGAAACTCCTTCAATGACCGTCTCTTTGGGGTCAATAGTACTCACCACCGTTGGAAAAAATACATCTCCACCATATGCATCAAGTGTCACGCGCGCAACATCACCAATCCTGATCTTGGCGACATCAGCTTCAGGAATATTGGTCTCTATCTTAAAGAGCCCCTCACTCATCACGGAGACGATGGGAATATTGGGACTAACGGCTTCTCCGAGCTTCGCTTCCTGCTTGGTGACCACACCCTTAATAGGTGTACGGAGCATCGTCTTTGCAATCTGTGCATCATAATTATCGAGCGCCGCTAGAACACCCGCAACCTTTGCCTCTTGAGCGCCAATCGCCTCTTTGGTTGGACCAACAGATTTAAGTGCAAGCTCATCTTGTGCAACATGCGCTGCTCCTAAGGCACTCCGATATTTCTCTGCACTCAAGAGCGTATTTGATAAAGCAGTGTTGTTTGAGGTACGAGCACTGGACACAGAAAGTTTCCACGCGTCGATCGTTGACTGAGTAAGACCCGATGCCGACTGAAGACTATTTACCGCCTGCGCGAGCACATCAAAAAAATCTTTAATCTGTGTAAGGTGTGCCTCAGTCATTGTAATTGCAGCATCCGGATCACTCGTGGTTGTCCATGTCTTTGCGACATCACTCCAACTCCCGAGCATTTCTTCAAGCACAACACGTCGAGATTGAATATCAATAACAAGTTTTGCATCAGAAATAGGCAAGGTGAGTTCAGGACTATTTGTGCGTGCATTCTTGAAAAATTGATCAGCGGTATTGTGGACCACATCATCACCGGTGATCGCGGCAATACGGAGTTTGTCGAATACTCCGCTTTTTGCATCATCAAGAGTTGTCTTGGCACTTTCAACTTTCGCTTGAGAGATCGAGATATCCTCGGCACGCGTACCGCTTTTAAGCTCCGCAAGTTTCGCTGTTTCGTAATTCAAATTTGCTTTCGCCTGTGTTCTCAAGGCAGAAAGTTCGCTTGTGTCGAGGCGCACAAGCACATCACCTTCATTCACCCGATCTCCGATCTGACGGGGTTTTGAAACAACGCGCCCCCCACGCTCAAAACCAAGATCAACTTCTGTATCAGCGCTCACGCGTCCTGTCACAGAGACTTCCTGCACGACATCACCCCTTGTCACCACTGCGGTCTCGTAGATCGAGGGCTTCACCCCACGCGTGAAGTAGGCAAACATGCCACCTCCCATGAGCAGCATGATAATGAGTAATTTCCAATATTTTACGAGAAACGATTGCCTTTTCATTCAGCATATTATCTCACAAAAAAGACTGGGGTTAAAGGTGGCGAATTGAGCGGAAGGCGGTCGTCCGCTATGCATTAGTAAGTTTCAAGTAGCCTAATGAGTAGTCGTACAGGCTCCCCTGCTGCTCCCTTTGTGAGGTTGTCGCCTTCGGCTGAGGTCATGCGCGGCGCAATGTCGATATGGACCCAGGGATAGTTCTTCGCGAACTGTGCAAGAAACATCGCGCCCTGAATTGCTCCCCCGTAACGACTCTTGCCATCATTTGCCCAGTCGCCAAATGTACCTTTTATGTCAGACTCATATTCCTCGCCCATCGGAAGCGGCCAGACATGATCACCTGAAGTTTCCCCAAGCGAACGAAAGAGATCTTCGAGTTTTTGTTCGCTTGTGAAGAGCGCAGACGCATGCGATCCAAGTGCTACCATCGCAGCACCAGTTAACGTCGCAACATCGACAACCAATCGCGGTTTATATTTCTCTGCATACGTGAGCGCATCAGCGAGCACGACACGGCCTTCCGCGTCGGTATTCATGATTTCGATGGTCTTCCCCGACATACTCGTGAGTACATCGCCAGGACGGTAACTTGAACCGGACGGCATATTTTCCGCCGCAGGAATGAGCGCAACAATATTTTTCTTCAGTTTCAGTTTTGCCGCAAGCACAATCGCGTGCATTACCGCAGCACCTCCCGACATATCCATATGCATTTCATAAATATGTGCGGAGGGCTTTAGGTTGAGCCCGCCCGAGTCAAAGGTAATGCCTTTTCCTACAAGAACAACCGGCTTTTCATCCTCAGGTCCAGACATATATTCCATCACAATAAATTTTGGTGCATCAGTAGAACCTTTTCCAACGCCCAAAATCGCTCCCATACCAAGCTCCTCCATTCCTGCAACATCAAATACGGTGACGGTGATCGGAAGGTCCTTTGCTGCCGCGATTGCGGATTCCGCAAGTAAACTCGGTGTCATGTCTCCACCCGGAGTATTTGCGAGTGCACGTGTGGCATTCACACCTTCGCCGATTGTCTTTCCCTTTTTGAATGCGCGCTCAATGTCATGATCATCCTTGTTTACAATAATAACCTCAGTGAGCACATCCCAGCCTTCCTTCGGCTTCGTCTTATATTTTACAAATTCAAAATTTGCCATTTCCATATTTACGGCAATAAGTTCGGCAAGTTCAGCATCGGAAATATCCAGATGAGGAAATCTCAAGTCAGCAAAAGCGAAAGCAATCTTTTTTTTCTTCGCCGACTTTGCACACGCCACCATCTTGCGCACCAGCGCAATAAGCTTGCGACGCGTCATCTTCTCCCTTTTTTCGATTTGCATTTCAATAACCGTACGCTTGTCCGGCGTCCGAGTGATCATATCCGTGGTAGCAACAAAAGAAATTACGGCGATTTCATTGTCTTTGGGGACTTTGTTAGTGAATGTGTATTTCATAATGAAAAAAGATACGAATAATTGCGTATTTTTTATAGTACCCTTTTTACTTTTAAATTCAAGAAAAAATCAAGAAGCGAGAAAATCCTTTATTTTGAACCAGATATCTCTTTCCATAACCATTCTACTTCCAAGATGTCCGCCACAGACACGTTCAACATATGTTGCACCAATTTTTTTGGCGAGTTTTTTTGTCGGAAGATACGGTACAGAAGTGTCGTCCTTTGCATGTATAAGAAAAAGTTTTTTACCGTCGAGACTGTCCACCCAGTCAACAGGATTATAAAACTTTTTAGTGAGTAATTTTTTAAAATTCTTTTTAGGACAGCGATACGCTCCGGGAAATCCCTCGGTGACCTGACGCACAAATTCATCAAAGGGTTCTTCCTTGGTCGCAGTATGCCAATCAACAACAGGTGCGATCGCGATAGCCTTCACAACCAGCGGATTTCTTGTTGCAAGAATTGCCGCAGGTCCACCAAACGAAGCCCCCACAACAGTGACTTCGCTGATGTCGAGGTAGTACGTAACCCCCGTCCACAATTCGCGCAATCCGTTTTGCAGTCCGGCAATGACGTCATCAACATCACGCGTGGGACTTTTTTTGAGAAACTCTCCGGCACTTTCCCATGTTCCGCGATACCGCATGTGAAACACCCAGTATCCTTTTCGTGCAAAAAATTCCCCAAGCTCTTTTTTTGAACGCAGTCCCGGTGCACCGTCGCAGAGAATGATCGCCCTCGCCCGCTCACGTCCTCGTGATTTGGGGTTGTGCGAAGGTTTTTTCGGCATCCAAAATTCCGCAACAATATCGTGTCCAAATCGCGTCCGTCCGGAATAAATTGGGATTGGTTTAGACATGAGTATGTGCGACTTCAACCGAGCAAATACTGCAGGTGTCGCAGATACTACGGCCACTCCGAAACACATCAAATGCTTTACCAAACGGGAGTATGGAAGCAAATAGGCGAAGGTCGGCGAGCCGGCGAAGCCACCAGCCCAATTTACCATAAATACGAAATCTCCCCCAAAGCACTCCAGCCCATTCAGGACCGGCAGGAATTGCATTAAAAGGGACCTTCGGCGCATAGCGCGGCAATGTCAAGGTTAAACCTTGACATTGAAGAGTGATAATTTTTGCAATGTATTCTCCGTCATAAAATGCCGTCTGCGCCCAGCCGGAGTAGATCGTTGCGGCACCATCCCCCGCGATGAATATCTTTGCATCATCCTTTGTGCGCAACTGTGCATCGACGACAACCTTGCCACGCTTATCGACGGGAAATCCGAGCGTTTCATAAAGTGCATTCGCACGCACACCCGCAGTCCAGATAACCGTACGCGCCTTCATCTGCATATCTTTCAGATACACTTCTTCACATTCCTGGCGTTCAATACTCCGGTTAAGAAAAATATTCACTCCGAGTCCGCGCAAGTGATGTTCGATACGGTCCGTAAATTTTTTTGGTAACGCGGGAAGAATTTTTGGTGCGCCTTCAATAAGCTCCACAGAAACAAGTGATGGATCAATACCATAATCCGCAGCCATCTTTCGCGCATACACCATA
>OBEQ010356525.1_pt1 | contig 12603 bp, 14 predicted proteins | sample 1670901 | NCBI WGS metagenome assembly OBEQ01 (sample SAMEA104232315, study PRJEB22302) | groundwater metagenome | biome: forest; feature: aquifer; material: groundwater | place: USA | collected 2011-08-07 | depth 5.4 m
ATAGTAGCAAGGTAGGGAAATATCCGCTAAATGGGGATTTGCAGGTCCGAGACACCGTGGCTCACGAACGACATGGCGAACGCGGGCACACCTTACCACGGAGGCCGCCGGAGGCGCAACCGAAAAAGGCCCCGTTTATCCGAAGCTACTCGTGTGTCCCCGACTAGTTTCCACTACTGTTGGTGGGCGCTGTGTGCCGGGCCAAGAAACGAGCGGGGTACCCGCCGAAGGTGGGTCCAGGCGCGGCCTCCGGGCCGCACCCACTTCGCGGGTACCCGGCGGTACGTTCTCAGGTACGTCGTCCCGGTCCGGGAGCCCGTCCCGGGATCTCGGACAGGGAGGGCCCGGTGGTCAGCAACGCCGCTAGGCGAAGGTAATTGGACCGGCACTAGAGGTCTTCGAACTGAGCGAGTCGCCTGAACGCTTTATACCTCGCCTCGATTTCGGGATAGGTGAGTTGTCGCAGACGATCGAGCGAGAAGGCCTCGACGTTAAAGGAAGCCATCACCGACCCCATCACGATCGCCTTCCGGACGTTGGCCTCCTCGAAATTCATCGTATTGGCGAGATACCCGATGAAACCGCCAGCAAAGCAGTCTCCGGCTCCTGTCGGGTCAAAAACCGAATCAAGCGGGATCGCCGGGGCGGCGAACCACCCGTCCTCGCGGACCATCAGCGCGCCGTACTCCCCCCGCTTGATGACCAGCGAGGTCGGCCCCCAGCCAAGGATCTTTTGGGCAGCCCGGACCAGGTTCGGCTCCCCAGCGAGCTGGCGGGTCTCGGCGTCATTGATCAGGAGGACGTTCACTGACTTCAGGGTCTCCCGCAGCGCGTCGAACTTGCGGTCGATCCAGAAGTTCATCGTGTCGGCCGCCACCAGCTTGGGCGATCGGACCTGGTGGAGAACCTCCTGTTGCAGATCGGGGTCGATGTTTGCCAGGAAGACCAGCTCGCTCTCCTTATAAGCCTCCGGGATTTCTGGGCGAAATTTGGCAAAGACATTGAGCTGAGTCTCCAGCGTTCGGGCGTCGTTCAGATCGAACCCGTACTCTCCGGTCCACCGGAAGGTGCGTCCAGGCACTCTCTGCAGCCCCTGAAGGTCGATCGACCTGAGCTTCAGGAATGTGAGGTGCTCCTCAGGGAAGTCGTCCCCTACCACCGCCACAATCCGGACATCGGCAAAGAAGCTAGCCGCGGTCGCAAAGTACGTGGCAGACCCCCCGAGCACCTCCTTCGCACTACCAAATGGGGTCCGCACGGAGTCGAGCGCGATCGACCCGACGACCAGGATGCTCATGACTGCTCCGCAGTGTTCCGGGTTCGGGGTTCCGGGTTCAATGAAGGATCCATCCAACCTGGAACCTGGAACCTTAATTAATATACTTCCCGATGATCGGTCGCAGTCGTTCTCGAACGTCTGCAGGAATTGCATCGAGGGCGGTGATGATGGCGTCCCTCAACGCGGTTGGGCAGGGGCAGGCTTCTCTGCCGGCCGAGAAGGACGACACCGCAGCCTCGATAATGGCCTTGGCCGTTTCGGCATTCTGTTTCAGGATCGCCACCACCGCGTCCACAGACACGTCCTCCTCTGTCTCGTGCCAGACATCATAATCAGTCACCAGGGCCAGCGTCGCATAGCAGATCTCCGCCTCGCGGCAGAGTTTCGCCTCTTGCAGATTGGTCATCCCGATGACGTCAACTCCCCAACTTCGATAGATTCGGGACTCGGCCCTGGTCGAGAACTGCGGCCCCTCGATGCAGAGGTACGTTCCGCCCTGATGGACCCGGGCCCCGACCGCCTGACCAGCAGCGAATAACCTGCTACCCAGGACCGGACAGGTTGGGTCGGCGAAGCTCACGTGAGCCACGAGCCCGTTCCCGAAGAAGGTGCTGGCTCTCCCCTTCGTCCGATCGAAGAACTGATCCGGAATGACGATGTCCAACGGCGGAAGATCCTCCCTCATGCTCCCCACTGCCGAGGCGGAGATCACCCACTCCGCCCCCAGCAGTTTGAAGCCGAAGATGTTAGCCCGGAAATTCAACTCCGACGGCATCAGGCGATGGCCCCGTCCATGTCGTGCCAGAAACGCCACACGTCGTCCCTTGAGTAGCCCCGTGACGTAGGCGTCAGATGGCTGGCCGAAGGGTGTCTGGACCCGCCGCTCCTCGACCGACTCGAGTCCCTCCATCTCGTAGAGCCCGCTTCCGCCGATGATACCGATCAGTCCCTCGGCCATTTCCCCTCCCGCGACCCGGTCATCCTATTAACCCCGAAGCTATAGCGACCCCTCGAGCATGCGTCCGCAAACGACCGAGCGTCTCCCGTTCGGTCACCGCCTCGATGGTGAGGCCGACCACACGACCGACACACCCTTCAGGAGCGTCGAGCGCGACCGTCACATAGTTGTCGGTCAGCGCCTCGAGCCGTCCGGTCCGGACATCGCGCCTGTCGAGGACGACAGCCGTAAGTGGCTGGCCCACCTGTGCGCATCGAAACTCATGCCACTTCTTTTCGCTCAGCGACCGGAGCGCGAAGCTCCGCGCGGCCCTCACAGCCTTGGGGACCTGATCCGGCAACGACGCCGCGACAGTTCCGTCCCGCTGGGAGTAGCTGAAGACGTGAAGGTAGGCGACGGGCAGGCGTTCGAGGAGCCTGTGCGTATTCTCGAACTCCGCCTCCCCCTCGCCAGGAAATCCGACGATGACATCCGTCCCGACGGCGATCCCCGGGACCGCCTCCGCGAGCCGCTCCACCAGCCGGCGAAAATCGTCAGCCCTGTAGGCGCGTCGCATCAGCTTTAGGATCCGATCGTCGCCACTCTGCAGCGGCAAGTGCAGGTGCCGGCAGAGGTTCCCGAAGCGGGCGAAGCACCCGATCAAATCCTCCTTCACCTCATGCGGATCAATGGAGCTCAGGCGTATCCTCGCCGGCGCTGCCACCTGCAGCATCTCCGCCACCAATCCGACGATTGAACTTCGAATCGGCAGGTCGCGGCCATATGTTCCCAGGTGGATTCCGGTCAGGACAACCTCAGGGTACCCGGCGTCCACGAGGGCCTTCAAGTCGCGCAGCGCGGCTGCCTGAGGCTGACTTCGATTAGGCCCGCGGGTCTCGGGGATGATACAGAAGGTACAGCGGTAGTTACACCCGTCCTGAACCTTGAGGAACGCCCGGCTTCGAGACGCCCTGATCGGCGGTGGAAGCGGCTCGAAGGTCCTGCTCCGCTGGATATCGCTAACAGCGATCAGCGGCGGGCCTTTCTCCCCGAGCCCCCGGATCAGCTCGAGGAGTCGTGTCTTCTCGGCGTTGCCCGCCACTAGATCGACGCCCGGGATCGCTGCGATCTCCTTGGCGGCCACTTGAGCATAGCAGCCGGTGACGACCACACGGGCCGACCGGTTGCGCCGGATCGCTCGCCGGATCACCTGCCGTGAGTCGGCGTCGGCTTCCTTCGTGACGGTACAGGTATTGATAATGAAGAGGTCCGCCTCTTCATCGAGACCAACCGCGGTATGCCCATCCCCCCGCAGCGACTCTTCCAGGGCGTCGCTCTCGTATTGATTCTGCCGGCAGCCTAATGTCTTAATCGCGACTCGCATATTTCCCCTCGAACTCCAAGAGACGTGTTTCCAGAACTCGGAGGTTCAGAACATCATCGCGGTTGTAGCTGAGGAGCGTTTCCAGCGCCTCTGCGTCACCGCCGTCTTCGTATCGGGACCAAAGCCGCATCGCGTCAAAGCCATCGATCCCTTTCAAACCCCGAGAGATGCCGAGTTGTTCCTCTACACGCTTCAGCCCGCCGAACAGGCCATGCCGCCAGCAGTCGTACATCAGATCGTGGGATCGGAACTCCTTTGACAGATCAAGGCCGAGCCGCCTCCGGATCACCGGCAGATCGAAGCGGCTGCCGTTATAGGTGCAAATCGTCTGCACCCCCTCGAGTGCCCGCCAGACCGTGACGTCGCTGATCTTCCCGCCGACCAATTGGATCATGCCTCGGTCCTCAGCGTGCAGGCCGAAGACGGTAATCGTCCCGTCGAATAACGTCTCGATATCGAGGTAGACCTTCATCGGAAGATGAGCTTACCATAGGTCCGGGAAATTTCAATTCAAAAGGAAGATGCGAATGGGTTTCGAGTGGCGCATATCAAAGACCCTGTGGTATCGTGAGGGACATGACCATCGGGCTTGAAGAAGGAGGATTGGGATGCGAGAAAAGCCCCGTCCCCGCAAGGTTGTCGTAGGCGGCTTCATTTGCCTCCTGCTCGCGCTTGCGAGACTGACCGGCTTTGCTGCAGAGATCGAGGAGGCCACACCCATCAAGTCAGAAGAAGAGGCCCTCAAAGGGGTCAAAGCTCTCCGCATCCTGGTGGCGCAGATGGGCGCTGGAGAAACCACCCATGGGGTGAACAGGGAAGCCGTGGAAGTGCAGGTGCAGAAGAGCCTCAAGGAGAAACTCGCGGCTCTCAACCTGGACCCAAAGGCGATTACGGTGCTCTACGTGAATGTGAACCTGGCTGATTTTCAAAGCCGTCTCGGCTACCATGGCAACCTGAGCATCGAACTCAAGCGGCCCAGCATGATTCTGGTGGGGAAAGACTTTCCCGACTCAAAGGTCCAAGAGTATAGGGTGACCCTGGCAACTGTCTGGGCGGAAAGCGTCATTTTCACCGGAGAGGTCTTTGCGCCCACCGCGGTAAGGAAAGCGCTCGACGGGGTGTTAGACCGGTTCATTGCAGATTTCCGTAAAGCGAACCCTTGACTGATCGGAAGGGGGAACACGAGGAGGCCTGATGCCCTGGAGTCCAGATTATCGAGCGCGCGATCGTGAGGCTGTCCCCCCGGACAGACCCCTTCGGAAGGGCAGCGACGTCGTTTTGGCGGCGATGGCGTTCATCGCGTTTTCGCTCACAGGACTCGTGTCGTGTGCCAGCTGGGGGGTCAGGCCCGAGTCAGCCGTGATTATCGCTCCGGCCGATGAGGTCTGGAACGCGACGCTGGAGCTCCTCCGGGACCGCGAGTTTAAGATCGACCAGCAGGACAACAACACCCGCGACCTGCGGGCTACGAAAGAGATAGTCTTGAGAACGGTCAGCGACCGTGCTACTCCCACCACCCAACAAAAGATACGACATCAGATCGATCTCTCTGTCAGAGCCAGCGGAGACGGCAGGAGCGTCATCGAGGTGATCTACAGGATCGACAAGGTGGTGGAAGAAAATGAGGCTTTCCACTTCCTCGATACCGTGAGAGATCGAATAGCGATCAGTAAGCGCAGTGCCCCACCAATCCCACCCCGCTAGCTAATTCCCGAGGCAGCAACACATCGTTAGCGGGGCGCGCGCCGTCTCCAAAGGAAGCATCTCATGCGCATCAGCATCATCGGGCTGCCGACCTCCGGCAAGAGCCTGGTCTACAGGCTGCTGACTCACGCCCAGCCCAGCCACCATGCCGTCCGCCCGGGTGAAGCCCCCATCGCCGTGGTCAGGATCCCCGATCCTCGGCTTGAGCGCCTGGCCTCGCTCTTCAAGCCGAAGAAGGTGACGCCAGCCAGCATCGAGTTCATCGACCTGGCTCCTCTTGTCAAGGCTTCCGGCAAGGCCGGCAGCACAGCGGGACAGGTCCTGTCACAGATGCGACAGACTGACTGCCTTCTCGCGGTCCTTCGCGCATTCAAGGACGAGCGGGTTCCCCACATCGAGGGGCGCGTCGATCCCGCGAAGGACGTCGCCATCCTTCAGGAAGAGCTTCTGTTAGCCGACCTGGACATGGTGGAGAAGCGGATCGCCAAGATCGAGGAAGGATTGCGAAAAGGAAAAAAGGATGAAAACCTTCAGGAGCTGGCGCTCCTGAAACGGTGCCATGAGGCCCTTGAAGGCGAGCGGCCGCTTCGGGAGACCTCATTCGCCCCGGAGGATGACCGACTTCTCCGTGGCTTTCAGTTCCTCACGGCCAAGCCACTATGCTTCCTGATCAATGTCGGCGAGGACACAGTCAATCTCTCCCTAGGATCGGAAGAGTTGACTGGGAAAGGCGGCTGGTCCCATGCTCGCGTCGTGGCCCTTGCGGCCAAGCTCGAGCTTGAGTTGGCTGAACTCCCCCCCGATGAGGCGTCCGCCTTCCGCGCCGAGCTCGGCCTGAATGGCTCATCGGTGCCGCGCCTGCTGCAAGCCTGCTGTGACCTCTTAGGCCTCATCACCTTCTTCACTGTAGTGGGCGACGAGCTACGAGCCTGGACGATCCCGTCTGGCGCCACCGCCCTACAGGCGGCCGGGGCGATCCACACCGATATGGAGCGCGGCTTCATCAGGGCAGAGGTGGTCGCGTTCGAGGCGCTGATGCGCTGCGGCTCGATGGCTGCGGCCCGAAAGGAAGGAGTGGTACGGCTCGAGGGGAAAGATTACCCAGTGGCCGACGGCGATGTCATCACGATCCGTTTCAGCTCGTAGGGAGGGGGAGAGGCTTTTGAAGTATCCTCTTGTCATTGCGAGCGACCAACGGGAGCGTGGCAATCTCAGCGTACTTTCATTGAAAGGCTGAGAGATTGCGGAGCCTGCCCCGAGAAACGTCGAGGGGTCTCGCTCCTCGCAATGACAACGTCGCGAGGCATGATGCGAACCGGGTGAACCAAGGTGGGAGATGGCGCGCCCGGGCAGATTTGAACTGCCGGCCTTTTGCTCCGCAGGCAAACGCTCTATCCGGGCTGAGCTACGGGCGCGGGATAGCATTCCAGAAAAATCTGTGAGAATATAACACGGTGCCCAAGAGCGGTCAAGCCGGACTAAATCATCCACCAGGCTCGAAGCGATCGTTGAACTGCTTCCATGCACCGACAATCAGCCGCTGACCCGCGCGACGCTTACCGAGCTTCACCCCGTAGCCATAACCCGCGCCCTGTTCGAGGCGCGCAGGGGAAGCTGAAGAGTCTCTACGCAGCCCCGTAACCGTTTAACCATGAGAGGAGGCGCCCCATGGCACACCCCAAGACCAAGAAGCGGATCGTAATAGGAATTGCCATCCTGGCCCTCGCAGTCTGCGCAGGCCTGTACGCGGTCGCCAACCAGGTCGAAGAGTCCAGCCGGCAGCGGGTGCTGCCGGTGGCGGGGCAGAAGTACCACGTGCTCCCCGCCACGCTCGAGACCAGCCAGTGGGGCTGGCTCGACCCCAATGAGCCTCCCAAGCTCGTCGTCAACTCCGGCGACACGGTGGCCGTCGAGACGATGATGCACGCCCACAATAAGGCACAGCCGGGAGCCACGCTGGAGGAGTTCATAGCCATCCGGAAGGCCAACCCTGGCGGAGGGTGGCACTCGGTGACGGGTCCGATCTATGTGAATGGAGCCGAGCCGGGCGACGTGATGGAGATCCGTATCCTCAAGATCACGCCGAAGGCGTTCGGGTTTAACATCAGCCTCCCCGGCAAGGAGTTCACCGTCGCCAGCCTGCCGGCCGAGTTCCCCGAGGGATTTTTGAAGTTCTTCTACCTGGACTGGGACAAGCGTCAAACCGAGTTCAAGCCGGGGATCATAATCGACCTGCAGCCGTTCCCTGGCATACTCGCCGTCGGGATCGATCCCAATGACCCGTCACCGCGTAAGGGCGGGTCCAAGGATCCGATGGCGCCGGTCTCAACGCTCCGGCCCTGGAAGAACGGCTCCAACATGGACCTCAACGAGCTTCAGGAGGGAAGCACCATCTTCATCCCGATTCTCCTCAAGGGCGGGGTCGTCTGGGTTGGGGACGCCCACTGCCGGCAGGGGAACGGAGAGGTGAACCTCACGGCGCTTGAGTGCGCCTATCGCGATATTGTAATGCAGCTCATCGTCCGCAAGGACATGAAGCTCGAGTGGCCACGGATGGAGACCAAGACCCACTGGATCATGATGGGGTTCGACGAAGACCTGAACAAGGCGATGGTCAACGCCGTCCGGGAGACGGTTGACTTCCTGTCAAAGCAAAAAATGGTCCCCCTGGACCGCTACGAGGCCTATTCGCTGGCCTCCTTGGTGGCCGACTGCCGTGTCACCCAGTTCGTGGACATCCGCAAGGGCGTCCACTGCATGGTCCCCAAGTCTGTCTTCGTGAAGAAGTAGCGGGTGCTTCGAACGCTTGCCCTCGTCCTCTTGGCCGCCGCCCCCGCGTGGGGCGGCGGCCCGCTTGCCGTCGTCACCACTTCTACGGACCTGAAAGCTCTGGTAGAGGCCGTAGGAGGGAACCGGGTCCAAGTAGAAAGTCTGGCCCCACCCCTCCACGACCCTCACCTCGTTGAGGTGAGGCCGGGTCAGCTCGCCAAGCTCAAAGACGCCTCACTCCTCGTCAGGATCGGTCTGGATCACGAGCCGTGGCTTGCCCGCGTGCTTCGCTCGGTGAAGGATCCTCGGTTTTCGCTGGGGAGCCCCCACTACCTCGACACCTCGAAGACGGTCCAGCTCCTTCAGGCCGAAACGCCCCGAATCAGGTCGGAGCGAGGAGTTCACGTGCACGGATTCGGCAACCCCCACTACTGGCTTGACCCGGAGAATGCTCGCCCCATCACCAAAGCAATTCTGGACGCGCTGGTGCGCCTGGCACCCGCTGACCGGCCCCACTTCGAGACGAACCGGAAGCGCTTTCTCGAGCAACTGGATATGCATCTTGGACGCTGGTTACAGACAATGGCTCCCTATCAGGGCGTGCAGGTTGTCGTGGTCCACGACACCTGGCCGTACTTTGCCCAGCGCTTCGGCCTTGCCGTCGTTGCGGCGGTGGAGTCCACTCCAGGGGTTCCACCATCTGCATCCTATCTCGCCTCTCTCACCCAAAAGATGCGGGAAGCTAAAGTCAAGCTCCTGATTGCCGAACCCTCTTCGAACCCCTCTGTGGTCAGTCAGGTGGCGGCCCGAAGCGGGGCGCGAGCCGTTACGCTCCTTCCCTCGGTAGGCGGGGACCCGGAGACCCGGGACTACCTGACCCTCTTCGACCTCAACATCAAGCGCCTCACCGAAGCCCTGGCGGCAATCCGCTAAAGGATCTTGTTGGGAATTCGGAGGATGCCAAGATGAGTATGGCCATTGAGTTTCTCTGGGTACCGTTTCTCGCCTGTCTCGTGCTCACCGGGATCCATGTCTATCTTGGTCTCCACGTTCTGGCCCGTGGCGTCATCTTCGTTGACCTGGCCCTGGCCCAGGTGGCGGCCCTGGGGATCACCGTCGCGTTTCTGGCCGGCCACCCCATCCAGAGCGACGCCGCCTACTGGTACGCCCTGGCGTTCACAGTGGGCGGGGGCGCTCTCTTTTCAATGAGTCGGATGCACCAGGCTCCCATCCCCCAGGAAGCCATCATCGGAATCGTCTATGCAGTGTCAGCAGCGGCGGCCGTCCTGGTGGTCGATCGAGCTCCGCAAGGGATCGAGCACATCAAGCAGCTCCTCCTGGGAAGCATTCTCACCGTCACCCCGGCGGAGGTCGGTACTCTCGCGCTCCTCTACGCCGTGATCGGGGCCATTCACTGGGTGATCCGCAAGCCACTGTTGGAGATTTCCTTTGACCCAGAAGAAGCCCTAAGACAGGGACTTTGGGTCCGCTGGTGGGACTTCTTATTCTACACCTCCTTCGGCTTCGTGGTCACCAGTTCGGTCAGGATTGCCGGGGTCCTCCTTGTCTTCTCCTACCTGATCGTGCCCGCCGCCGTCGGCGCCCTCCTGACAGCCTCCGTCATTGGCCGACTGCTCTTTGGTTGGGGCTTCGGGTTCCTGGTGAGCGTGCTGGGGCTCAGCGCCTCTTACCTCTGGGACCTTCCCACCGGCGCCACCGTGGTTACCACGTTCGGCGCCATGCTGGCGGTGGTCGCCTTCGGGATCGGGACGCGAGCGCTTGTCCGAGAAGTCAAGACGCGAGGGGTGAGGGCGTTGACAGGGGTTGGAATAGTGGCCTGTGCCCTGCTCGGGTTATCCGGTTTTCTGCTGCTCCTCTTCCCACAGATGGACCACCACTGGCTCAACTGGCTCGAAGAGGCCATGCCGAAGGTCGAGATCGCCTTCCTCACCCCGTACGAGCGCCAGACCTACTGGGATAGCCGAGAAGCGATTCGGCGGGGGCAGGCTGAGCTCCAACGCCTTCGCGCCATGCACCAGGAGGTTCAGTGGGGGACTCGAGAGATGCCGGCCGACCAACAGGAACGGCTCCGCCAATTCCTGGCCGGTCGTAGCGAGATCACGGCCGGCGATCAGATGGTGCTCATGACCCTCCGGCGCAAGGCACGGCAGCGCCAGCGTTATTGGCTGGGTCTCCCGCTCCTCTCCCTTGGAGGTCTCGCGGTCCTGGTTCTTACTCGGATTTGGCGGAAAGGGCCGCCTGTTCGTTGCGGCTCACTTGATCAGTAGCTTCGCCGCCTTCTCCAGCGACAGGCTCGGCGCGGGGCGCGCCGCGATACCGTGCCCCTGCGCGATGATCTCGCCCCTGATCTTCGCCGCCACCTCCCGGGCCGCGCTGCGGTTGGGGAGCGGCCCGAGCGTCACCTTGTGCCGTCGGCCCCTGCGTTGGAAGTCTAAAATCCAGGACCGTCCCCGCTTGTAGATCGAATCGCCTCCGTAGCCCCACGGTTTGCGCTTCATGATTTGTCCTCCGTTTTACACCTCGGCCCGTCCTTCCGAAAGGGAGACTGTGCCTTTCCCGTGGTACAATAGCCTGATCCCGCCCTTTCCCATCTGCACCTTTGACCAGCGACGCTCGCCACCGATGTCCTCATAGGAAATGATGACTTCGTAGGTTCCACGTGCGGAACGGGGGTTGAGACTAGCGATGAAATCGTATCCCCTGCGACCGGGGGCCTCGAAAGCTCCACCGGCAGGTATGACATCAAATTCAACGTCAGCCACGACATCTTTGTCTGCCTCGATACAATCAACTACGAAAAATCTTGCAACGAAGCGTCCGAACCCTTCTACCTCTTGTACCTCGATATCCTTCACTTGCACGAATAGGGCTGGCCCCTTACCAATGTTCCGCAGGATAAGCCGCTCGTCATAGCGACGATCTTGCCCTTCTTCTGTCCCCCGAATCCTAGCGATGACCAACGGCTGTATGGTGATCTCGTTCTGCCGGACCATCTCCAACCGCATGCCCTGGGTCTCGATGGTGTAGGCGAGCAGGACCACTCCGGTCGCCCACAGAATGGCAGTTCCTACGTCTCGGCCGCTTATCCACGCTAGGGCCGGAAGCACGACAAGAAGCCCGAGTGAAAACTCCGCGCCGAACCGCGTCCAGATCATCCTGAATCTGGCGTTGAGACCCATCATGCCTTTCTCCGCTTTTCTCAGCCCGGACAGCTAGGTCGGCCCGCCGCCTTGCCCTCTAGTCAGGCCCCATCGCCAGCGCAAAGAACGAGATGGCGGCGATAAAGACCCCCAGGGCCACGACGAACCCCTTAGCAAAGAACGCGATCACGGCGAGCACGACCGCGAGGCCCAAGACGCACCACCGAAGTGCCGTGCCATCGTCATCCGGTTTCTCGATATACTCGTGATCCGCTGGGTGTCCGGGCAACGGCCTCTCGCACATCGCGCATGGTGACGCGCCTGGCGACCTGACCTTCCTCCGGCATCTGTCGCACGACATGTATCCGAAGTTCGGGACTGGATGCTCAACGATGCCGTACTTCGAACAGACCCAATCATGCTTCATCCGCTCAGGCGTCATGGCTCAGCCTTATTTCCGCCTCCCGCTGGCGGGGCGCGCCTCCTGATCAATCATCACGCTCCCCTGCCCGGCAGGTAGCCGCATTCGGGACATCGAGGTTGCGAATACACCCCGCCTACTCCGTCCTTCAACTCAATTCGCTCCATCCACACTAGTTTCTGCCTCTTCGTCCTGCACTCAAAACATCGCATCTTCAAGCTCCCTTTCTGCACCAGCTCACCGACCGACAGGCCCAGGGCCTTCGAGATGCGCTGGAGCACCTCAAGCGACGGGTTCCGCCTTACGCCGGACTCCAGCATGGAGACGTACTCGTCAGTGATCTTCGCCCGTCTCGCAAGCTCGGGCTGCGTCAAGCCTTTCGCCTCGCGGAGCCGCCTGAGCACGTCACCCAGTCTCATGGCCATGATCTAACTCAAGGTTAGCTAGATGTCAAGCGTTTCCTTCCGCGATATGGCCTGGAGAATGCCTTGACCCCCGGCGGAGGGCCGTGGTAGAAGGGGGTCGCTGACCCGAAGCGCAAGCAAACCCCGTTTGGCCGCAAGAGCGTTAGCGTAGAGGAGAAATAGATCGACGCTTGTATTCTCGGACGATCTTCGTCGGAACTGCCCTGATGCGCCATTCGATGATGTTATCGGTTTCTACAGCGACGCCAGAGCTTTCCTCATGTCTAAAGTGTGCCGTCAAGATATTTCCCTCGTGGCCAAGATTCCCTACAAGGTGGCCGTTGTCCTCCAACTAGGCTTGCGACGCGGACTTCATCTCGCCGAGTCCGTTGTGCACGAGTTAAACCTGAATAGTGCATTATCATGCATAGACACACACTCCAACCGACCCCGTCACTCGACTGCGCTTCGCGGAACCAGCTTGACGCACGGCTTCGAAGGGCATAGGGTAGGCGGGACCGCATGATGCCCGTGCTCGGTAGCG
>OBEQ010737695.1_pt1 | contig 12602 bp, 14 predicted proteins | sample 1670901 | NCBI WGS metagenome assembly OBEQ01 (sample SAMEA104232315, study PRJEB22302) | groundwater metagenome | biome: forest; feature: aquifer; material: groundwater | place: USA | collected 2011-08-07 | depth 5.4 m
GATGATGTAAGCATAAAGCTCTAGTCTACGGCACAAAGCCCCCTTTCGTCAAAAAGTCTTTGCAATAAAAAATTTCAAGACCGAGACATCGCATTGTCTTTTGCATAAATTCTTTATGCCCAAGGTCTCACCTTGGAATCGCTCTAGTCGCGGATGATTCGCACTTCTTCCCCATCAAACTCAAGGATGGTGGAAGGTTTTCCCGTAAGATCTTCTCCCTCGACATAAAAATCGACATCGGTGCCAAAATATTTGCGGGCTTCGGTGACATTTTTTGCGGGCGGAAGTCCTTCGACGTTTGCCGAAGGTGCGACAAGGGGGCCGGTCATGGTAAGGAGTCTTTGAAGTTTGATCATATTGGGGCGACGAAATGCAATGGTGTCCGTGCCGCGTGAGAGATATTCAAATTGGTCGTCGATGGTGGGAATCACAATCGTATAGGCCTCTTTTACCGAAGTTCCTTCGTCCATATTGTCGGGCCAATAAGTCTTCAGTTGGGCGATCAGGCGTTCGGAGAGTTCAATGCCGAATTGCTCCAACGCTTCAATGTGGGGAATAAGTACAATCAGCGGCTTCGTCGTGTCACGGCGTTTCAGCTCGTAAATACGATCGACCACATCAGAAACAAGCGCGCTCCCGACAAGACCGTAGAGCGTATCGGTGGGAATGACGCCTACTTCCCATTCATAAATTTTTTCCGCAATCTCTTCTTGCTCCATGGTTATTGGAGTTTGGGATTTTCCGGAACAATGAGAAAACTATCGGATGGTGTTTTTTCTTCAGGTTTCATGTATTGATACTGCCCTTGTTCGAAGAGATATTCAGCGTGGAGTCCTCGAAGTTCCGTTTCGAGTTTCCCCATCTCTTTTGCCAACGAAGAAAATTGACCGGTTGGTTCCTGATCTTCTTCCGCGATGGATTTACTCAACTCAAGATATTCTCGCATGCATTTTTCATATTCGATGCCGGTCAATGTGGGATGTGCTTCGTTGTGTTTGCGCAGGAGATCAATATCATTCTGCATCAAGGTAAAAGTCGCTTCATCAATAGCGAGGCTAGTTTTTTGATCTTCAAAAGATTTTTCGTTCGACATAGGGAAAAATTAATCAGGAATAATTATCGAACCCACTCCTTCATCAAGTGCATGATCAATGGCATGTGTTCCGATTATTTTGATCGTAAGCCCATGCTCTTTGGCAAGGGCGATTGCGGATTGATCGGCAGCTTTCAAATTCTGCTCAAGTACCTCCGCACCGGTGATTGAAGGAATAAAGCGTGCGGTCGTGTCGATGTCGGGGTCTCCCGTGTAGAGTCCATCAACACCGTTTTTTGCCATGATGAGGATATCCGCCTTGATCTCAAGTGCACGTTGTACGGAGGTTGAGTCGGTCGTGAAATAGGGTGCGCCAAGTCCTGCGGCAAAAATAACCACTCTTCCCTTCTGCATGTGGCGCAAGACTCTGCGCGGCATGTAGCCTTCACAGATTTGCGGCATATTGATCGCCGAGGATACGCGTGTCTCGACACCTTTTGATTCGAAATAATCACGAAGTACGAGTGCATTTTGTACCGTTGCAAGCATACCAATATAATCAGCGGTTCCTCGCTCAATCGCCAATTTTCCACTCAGATCATGTCCGCGAAAAAGATTGCCGCCGCCGATTACCAAGGCAATTTGATGTTGTGCCTCCAAGAGCTTTTTGATCTGCCCGACAATTCCCTCAAGAGTCTTTTCGTCATATTTGATACTGGAATCGGAACTGTCTCCTTTCAGACTTTCTCCCGAGAGTTTGATGACGAGTTTCATTATTGTGAGTATATAGGAAGAAATAGCGCGGGGCAATCTCCGAATTCTCGAGTCAACAGAGGTTAAAAGGAGGATAATCCGGTGCGTTCCATCATGCGATAGACTGAAGATTTCCAAAGCGTGTCATCCTGATAAATGTTGTAATCGGTGGTAAATTGTCCGCCGGTATTGTCCCATGCATGGTTAAAATATGCGCTCGCATCTTTCCATGCGGTAAACTCTTTTTTGCCTTCAGCGAGTATGTCAGCCTCAAGATTGAAATCACCCACATTACGTCGGGTAAAATTAGCCGAGCCCAAGAGGAGTGCCGTACCGCTTGCCGTTTTCGTTAACATCAGTTTGGAATGACATTGCTCACCATGCGTATCGCACCAACGGATTTGAATATCACTGCCGGAATCATTCATTAATTCCTTGGCAACAGGGCGATTGGGTATGCCATTTTTGGTAAACCCGAACGCATCCTTATTGGGATCGAGGATAATGCGTATTTTTACACCATGATTGGCGGCATCAATCAGTGCGTGAATAATTTGACGATCACTTAAATAGAACATAAAAAGATCAACCGTATCACCTTTATGCGTATTGGCGAGGAGTTCGAGTGTTTTGGTACGTATCCATTTTTCTTCTAAGAGTGTAACCTTGATGGTACCTGTTGCGTCGTTGATTGTGCCAATATTATACGAAGGAAGGTTTACATCGCCCAACTTTGCAATCAGCGTCTCACTTTGAATCGCGTCGATCCAAATCTGATCGTCTACTTTGAGTGCGACATTGTCATGCGCACTTGATGCGTCGTGAGGATTTGACGAAGTGATGATGGTTACCATTTTTTGCCCTTGTGCGCTTGGTTCATCCGCTACAAGAAGCTTGCGGTGATTCGCTTTGAAATTCATGAGTGCAAACCATGAACGCAGTGTCACCTTGTTTCCGTTAAATTGAAATGGGTGTGGGAGCATTCCTCCTTGGGTTGTATTTCCCCACCATGAAATAAATGGCCGCCAAAAGGCACTCCATATGATATTGCTATCAGGAAGTGCACTCAGGTTTGTTTCAATCATGAAAATACCAGCTTTATGCAAGCGTTCAACTGCGGGGCTCTCCACTCCTCCATACACGGTATTGATCGGATCGGTCATAAACGTGATCGCGATATGTTTGTCGGCAACTTTTTTTGCAATTAATTTTTCAGTAAGCTCGCGCGCAAGGGGTCGTGTCGTTTCGGGAGTTGGTCCTTGAAAATCGTTAAACAAAAACATATCAAGAATAATGGCATGTTGCGCATGGTTGATTGTGGTAAATATTTGATCCCAAATATGCTGATCAACCTTACGATTATTCTTTTTATCCAGAAATGTATTATCAGCAAAAAAATGAATGCTCGATTCTGGAACCATGCGGGTATGAGGTGCTTTGGTAAGTAATTCAGGCATTGGACGCCACCAATAATAGGCAAATGCAAATACATAGATTGCAAGACACCATCCGAGAATTTTTTTAGAAAGTTGCCACATAAGAAAATGTATTAGCGCTTGTTTAGCGTGCTATCCCGATGATCCCCTTCATCTTCGATTTCTCCCATAATTTGTTCCAGTATATCTTCCATGGTTACAAGGCCAATGATGTTTTCCGAATTCCCCGTATCCGTAGCAAGAAACATATGCGAATGTGCACGGGTCATGAGACGAAAAACCTTCTCAATGTTGAGCGACTCCTCTACCCGTTGTAGCGGAGTAATAAAGCTCATGATCGGCTTGTCGCGATTATCAGAGTTGAGGACACGCATCACGTCATTGGTATGCACATAGCCAATATAGTCATCCGGGCTCCCGGAGTAGACCGGAAAGCGTGAAAAACCGGACTGGGAGACACGATATGCGATTTGCTCCACAGGGACTTCGCCGTTTAATGCTTCAATTTTTTCTTTCGGAGTCATAATTTTTCCTACCGGAATATCATCAAACTGAAAAATATTTTCTATCATTTGTCGTTCATGATGATCAATGGCCCCGTGTTCCAGTCCAAGTTCCGCCATCACTCGAATTTCTTCTTCGGAGACAAAGCCACCTTCTTTGGTGTTGGTGTAGTGGCGAATCCACTGCTCAAGCCAGACAAAAAGTGTTGCGATGGGATAGAAGAGTATGTAGCAAATATAAATGGGCGGAGCGATGAATTGTGCGACGCGCTTATTGTGCATTACGGCAAATGATTTCGGAAATATTTCCCCGAAGAGTAAAATCGCTATTGTTGAAATTATGGCGGCAAGACCGACACCGAGTGAGTCTGTTCCCTCAAGCGCGGTCATTGTTGCCAAGGAACCGACAGTAATATTCACGACTGTATTTCCCGATAAGAGGGTTACCAGGAGACGGTGGGGGTCATTTTTCAGTTTTGAAATTAATTTGGATTGGTGTCGCCCCTCCTTAACCATGAGAATGACTTCTGAATGACGCAACGAAAAGAGTGCAGTTTCCGAGGCTGCAAAAAGTGCGGAGAGCGCGATAAGAATTATAAAGATAAGAATTTCCATAATGAGGGTATTGATACAGGGCATGCCGTCTCAAATGGAGCATGCATCAATAAAACTACAGAGGAAGATTTTTGAGGAAAGAGCGAAACTCCGTACCGATATCGTCGCGGACAAGGGCGTATTTGACGACCGCCCTCAGATAGTTGAGCGGGTCGCCGGTGGTTAGCCATTCACCGTCTTCGACCTCTTCGACCATGAATTTCCCCCCCTGCTTCACATAGTCGCTGATGGCATCGGTAACCCAAAGTTCGTTCCCTTTTCCGAGCTTGGTATTTTTAAGGATGCCAACTATTTCCGGTGTAAGAATCATACGCCCAAATTGTGCCAGCGTTGAAGGTGCTTTTCCTATTTCGGGTTTTTCCACGACATGCTCCATCTCCCTTGTACCTTCTTTCAGTTTGACGATACCGTAACGATTTACGTGTGCTTCGGGAACTTTTTGTACACCGATTACCGGTGCACCGTGCGTGTTGAAATTTTCAATCAATTTTTTTGTGAAAGAAGTTTTTGAAAGTACAAGATCGTCTCCCCATGCAAAGACAAACGGTTCGCCTTCAAGCAGGCTTGCGGCGGAAAGAATCGGTGTTCCATTGCCATACGGTCCTTTTTGTCGAACGTAAATGAAGTTGGCCATTCTCGAAATCCGGCGGACATCATCTAAGACTTTTGTCTTCCCCGCCGCTTCAAGTGAATGTTCGAGTTCAAAAGAGCGATCAAAATGATCTTCAAGCGTCTTTTTATCCCACTTAGTAACGAGGATGATATCTTCGATTCCCGCCGCGACAAGCTCTTCGACGACGTATTGCACGATGGGCGTATCAACAATCGGAAGCATTTCTTTTGGTTGCGCTTTTGTTGCAGGAAGAAAGCGCGTTCCGCTTCCCGCAACGGCAATTACCGCTTTGCGTATTTTTTTACTATTCTCCTTCACGGTCATGATGTTGGCGCGGTTTGCGCGCACTTTCAATAAATTCTTCCTCAAGATCGGTGCGAGCCGTTTTGATAAAACGCTCTTCGATGTACCAGAGTGCTTCAAAAATAAAGAGTGTCACAAAGGTGACGAAGGTTGCAATTGCATAAAGACCATATCCGCAGGCCGCACCAATACCGGCAACAACCCAAAGCCCCGCTGCGGTAGTGAGTCCCGTGAGAATTTGTCGCTGTACAAAGATCACCCCTGCACCAAGAAACCCAATACCGACAACAACTTGCGAAAGCACACGAAGCGGATCAAAAACAAAAGTTTCCGCATACTGAAATGAAACAGTTCCCGATATAACAATAAAAAGTGCGGCTCCGAGCGAGACAAGTGCATACGTGCGCATACCCGCACGTTTTCCAACGCGTGAACGCTCTGCGCCCACGAGAAGACCGAGTAGCACAGCGACCGAGAGTCGAATAATGAGTTCCCAGTCTGAAACAGCGAATATTTCCATATAAAAGATAGTATACTCTTCCCGATGGTGAAAAAAAACCCCCTACCATAAATTAGCAGGAGCTTGGGCGTTTGGTGAGTGTGGCCAATTTTCAGCAATAGCTCAGATGATCGGACAAAGCGCCATCCCCTCTTCAACCACTCCCGCAATACGTGCTTTGTTGATGCCAATTTTTTCGAGTACATTGGTGTTTGCAATGACATCGCGACATAAGACAACCCCGTCTTGCATGAGTGCATTTTTTTGAATATCCGAAAGTGTGGTGAGGCAAGTAATGGGATGTGTTTGGGTACGCTGTATCAAGTCTTGTAGCGTATGACCTTTGGGATAATTCCACCCCGTGAGTGCAAGACCTACGCAATTGGCATACTGAATGGCTTGCGTGGTGAAGCTGGTATTGGTGATGAGCCATGCCCGCGTATAGTATCCGACGCCCGCCGCTGTCGTTTCAAGACGTTTTTGGATATCTTCAAATCGCGCGTGAACATAGAGTGCAACTTTAACATCGGATTTCGTTTCGGGAGAATTGTGATATTTTGCTTCAACAAGTATTCGCTCGCCGGGTTTTTCCGCCACAACATCAACCTCATGGTCAACACAAAATCCATGCTCGACAATACCCACCTGCGTATGAAAACCTTCACTCTTCAATATTTCGGCAATGAATCGCTCAAAAGGAAATCCGGAGGGACCCAACTGCATGATTGCTCGTTTCAAGCTATATTGAGCAGCCGCAGGGCGATTATAGTGTTTGAGTAATTCGAATGCGTGCTCATAAATATCTCGGGTACGCATCCCATCTTGAATATCTTTTTCAATATGTGTCGTTATTTCACGAATAAGCTCCGGATTTGCTTTTGCGGCACGGAGTGAACGTGCTAATTTTTCCGCATCCCATAACTCACGTTCACCGGATGCTTTGACGATGAAGATTGGTTCACTTTGCATAGCCGGTTTATTGAAGTGGAGGTGTGGTCAGTATCGTTCCTTGCGCTCCTTGCCACTGTGTTTCCACAATATGAAAAGGAACATCGTTGTCATCAAGAAGCAATGTGACGTTTAAATTATTGACATCGGGAGTTTCTACGACGGCTTCAAAGGAATATCCTGTTTGTATTTTTGAACAAAGGCGCTGTTCGAGCATGCGATCGGTACTGGTGAGTACGACAACAAGACTCGTGGGATCTTTGGGGTCCCGTCGTACTTGTGTGTCGAGCGAATAACAGGAGTGAGGAAGCTTCACCTCGCCGGTATAGCGATGAATTCCATCTTTGTAGGAATGAAAAAGGCGTATCCCAGATGTTTTGGGAATGATCGGAAGAGTGGTTGTCGCAGTTTCCACTTCAAGGGATGTGCGTTCAAGTTCATAATAAAAGTATCCCAATAATGAACCTGAAATAAGTAACACAATGAATGCAATCCATTTACCCATAAGTAAGGTTGTTATAATAAATTAATTATTTCACCGTCATAAGCTCAACATCAAACGTGAGTGTTGCATTGGGAGGAATTGCACCGGGGAATCCTTCTTTGCCATAGGCAAGTTCCGGAGGGATAACCAGTCGGCGTTTTTCTCCCACTTTCATGCCGAGGAGTCCTTCTTCCCATCCACGAATCACTTGCCCTGCTCCGAGCGTTAGTGTAAATGGCGCACCCCGCGGTATGCTCGAATCAAAAACCGTTCCATCGGCAAGCATCCCCGTGTAGTGTACTTCAACTTTTTGACCTTTTTGGGCTTCAGCCCCACTTCCTTCGCTCCGTATTTCAATTGTTAATCCATTGTTATTTGTTTGCATAGGTTATTTGGTTCATTATCGACTGATGAGATCATTGTCCATTCCTTACAGTATATCGCAGTCACTTGGAGGTGACCAGACCTCACAACTTCTTATTGGTTTTTATCTTCAATAATTCCCCCACCGAGACATTCATTCTTGTGATAAAAAACGATAGATTGTCCGATGGTGATTCCTTCAATCGGCTCTCTAAATTGGACTGAAAATTCATCGCCCTCTCGAGTGAGCACTACGGGAAAAAGTTCTCCACGATAACGAATTCGTGCCACAATGTCGGGTGTTGCGGTGAAATTTTCACGGATGATATGAAGAGTACTGACGTTGATTGTTTTTATTTTCCCCGATATGCCATGAGGATCACGGTGTCCGACAGTGATGGTATTCTTCGCTAAATTTTTTGCAAGAACAAAATAAGGAGTCTCATCAACATGTTCTTTGGTTGTGGTAAATCCGCGGCGCTGACCGATAGTGTAGAGCATCGCTCCCTCGTGGCGTCCGATTATTCTTCCTTCTTCATTCAGCACGTCGCCTGATGAAGTATTGAGATAGTGTTTTAAAAATTCAGCCATATCAACTTTGCCCATAAAACAAAGTCCCTGACTGTCTTTCTTTTCCGCATTGGGAAGACCGAATTTTTTTGCGAGCATCCGTACCTCGGATTTTTGGAGATGACCGACGGGAAAAAGCGTATGCGCGAGTTGTGCTTGCGTCAGTGTCCACAAAAAATATGACTGGTCCTTTGCTTCATCGACACCTGCAAAAAGTTTGTAGTGATTTTCTTCATTCCGAATTTGCGCATAATGTCCTGTCGCAATAAAGTCCGCACCATGACTCTCGGCAAATTGAAGGAATGCTCCGAATTTGACTTCGCGATTACACATAACATCAGGATTGGGTACGCGTCCCTCTCCATATTCGCGAATCATATAATCGACGACACCTTCCTTGTATTCCTTTTCAAGATCAAGCGTAAGTAATGGAATACCCAAGTGTGCTGCGGCACGCATCGCCTCACGGCGTTCTTCGCGCCATGTGCAAGGAAGAAAATCCGCTTGCCAAACTTTAATAAAAACCCCAACAACGTCATGACCTTCTTTTTGAAGGAGTGCGGCGGAAACGGAAGAGTCTACTCCCCCGCTCATTCCAACAAAGATTTTCTTTTTTCCTCCGACCATGGTGAATTGATACTCTCAGGAGAGCGCAAGCAATTTTTTACATACCTCAAATGTAGCGCGCGCATCGGAAAGCGCGGTGTGCGCATCGTGGTTTGTCACACTGAAATATTCGGTGAGTTCGCGTAAACTAAACTTAAAAAGCCTAGGGTCGTGATACAGTTTGCCAAATGCCATCGATGCAAGATCAAATTTGTGATAATGGACCACACCCTCAAAGATAACACCATGATCATTTCCTGAATTCAAAAGAAAGGCCCAATCACCCGCCACATTTTGTGCAACAAAGACCGTACCTTCAAGCAGTTTTGCCGCTTGAGCGAGGCCTTCTTTTTGAGGAAGTGCATTACTCCAATCTCTCGTGTGATATTTATTTACTTCAAGACCTTTGGGGTCGGCGTTTGCAATATGTTCGGGGGTAAGTTGTATATTATATTCCGAAAGAAAGAGAAGTTCTTTTCGGCCATCTGCCCCTGTTTTTTGCTCAGCAAGTACGATGCCGATTTCGATAATTTCATGATTGATGGGATCAAGTCCCGTTGTTTCAAGATCGACAAATGCAAGACGGTGATTTTTCATTTGAGTAGTCGTTTCGCCAATAAGTCAGTATCTCCCGCTCCCACCACAAGCATCACGTCAAAGTCATTTTGTATTGTGCGTGCGATACGTTCCGCTTCTTCGAGATTTTCCGCATAGACAATGTGCGCATTCGGATTTTGTTCAAGCACTTTGGTAATGATTTCTTTTGAACTGATCATGACTCCTTCTTCACGACCGGCAACATCATAAATTTCAAGAAGCAGTATGTCGGGAATTCCACTGATCGTTTCGACAAATTGGTCAAAGAGTTTGATGGTACGCTCCCGATGATGGGGTCGAAAAATGGTGAGAATGCGTTTGTTGGGAAAACGGAGTGCTGCCGCTTCGGTAACGGCGCGAAGTGCGGTGGGATGATGAGCATAATCTGAAATGATCGTGACATTTCCAAGTGTACCAATGATTTCAAAGCGCCTCCCGATTCCTTCAAAACTCTCGAGCGTGGGGGTAATCATTTCCTGCTGTCCTCCATAGGTAAGATATGTCGCCACTCCGGCAAGAATATTGTAAATATTATATAGTCCCGGAAGCGTTGTGTTGAATGTTCCAAGTGGCGTACCTTTCCATGTCAGATCAAAGGTTTGACCTGAGGCCGTAGTCTGAATATTTCGCGCAATAAGATCGGCTCCTTCACCCACTCCATAGCGTACGATGACACCGTCAAAGTCAGCAACGACCTCACGAATATTGGCATCATCGTTGTTCATGACAAGCAAGCCTTCTTCTCCAAGTTTTCCGACATATTCATGAAATGCATTTTTGATATCCCGAAGATCTTTGTAGTAATCAGGATGATCAAGTTCAAGATTGGTGAGTACGATGGTTTGCGGTGCAAGGTTCATCATTGCGCGTCGATATTCACATGCTTCTACGATAAAACAGTTACGCGTACCGATGCGCAAGTTGTGATCCCAGCCCGGTACTTCGGCTCCGACGATCACCGATGGATCAAATCCACCCGCTTCAAAAAGTTTCCCCATGAGCGCGGTTGTTGTCGATTTACCATGTGTCCCTGAAATTGCAATCGTATTGTAAGGCTTGGTCACCATGCCGAGTGCTTCAGGATATGAAAGTTCGGGTATATTCATTGCACGTGCGGTCATGCGTTCAATATTGGATTCACCGGCGGCGGGAGAATAAATCACCACATCCGCATCGGGAGGAACATGTTCCGCATCATGACCATCATGATATGTACCGGATGGAAGTGTGTGGGTATCGATCGTTGCCATATCTGTCCCCGAGACGATAATTCCCCGAGAAGCAAAAAGACGCAGAATCGCTGAAACACCGATTCCTCCGACACCGATAAAATGCGCTTTGGTAATACGCTCAATCTCCATGTGTGCCCCCTATACTACTCTAAATACTTCTTTTTGTTGAGCTTGTGTTCTGTAAAAGTTTTTGCATAATGCATAATTCCATTTTTATCTGATAAATAATAAAAATAGGGAGAGTCGATGGGAGTAATCGCCGCATCAATGGCGTCACGTCCGGGATTTGAAATTGGGCCCAGTGGAAGCCCCGCATGACGATAGGTATTATATGGTGAATCTTTGGCCAAATCTATGGCGGTTAATTCACGAGAGCTTTTCCCTACGGTATACATAAATGTCGCATCAACTTGCAGTCGCATACCTTGTTCCAGTCGCTTGGTAAGAATTCCGGCAACAATACGGCGATCAAGTGCCGTTGCCGCCTCTTTCTCAAGAATTGAGGCGAGGATAATGATGTCACCCCAGTTTTTTTCTTTGGTGAGGGCGGTAATTTTTGCCGAGGCGGTTTTTTGAGTAAAATTTTCTTCCAGTGCGAGAATCATTGGTCCCGACGTTGCGATGGAGTAGAAAAAGTATGTATCCGGAAAAAGATAACCTTCCTCTCCTTGTGTCTCATTTAAAAAATCTTCCTTCACAAAATGTTGGAAGTTGCGACTGAAAACATCCGCCATTTCGTCTCGCGTCATTCCTTCGGGAAGTGTGACTTTGACCATGCTGATGCCATGATTTCCTTCCGCTATACGCTGTGCGACTTTGTCGACTGTAAGCGGCTCGGTGAATAAATACATACCCTCGGGTACCGCATGTTCTTTGCCATAATGCTGCACCAGTAATTTAAAAAAGAGCGGTGAGCGAATGATTGATTTTGCTTCAAGAAGATTGCCAATTGCATCAAGCGTGTATCCCGAGGGAATTTCAATAATTGTTTCAGTGGAAAATTCTTGCGGAGGCCTCGTGTAATAATAACCAACTACAAGCAGTGTAAAAAACAAAAGAAGGCCAACAACGAAAGCCCATCGGTAAGGAAGTCTGTGTTCAGGAATATTTATGTCCGTATCGCTCATGACGGGAGCGGAAAAATGATCCATATCTTAGAGTGGAAGATTCGAAGGAGGTTCACCCTTGCGTGATTCAATGCGGTTAAATGTCGGGGTTTCCGCAACACCTCCTGGGAAGTGATAAATTGTTGCAAGTTCTTCGGTATTGAGTACGTAGGGAATTTTTTTGTAGGGAGCATAGAAGTAGGCGCGACGCACATATGCATCAAAAATTTTCTTTTTCTTTTTATTGAGGCGAATATCACGAAAATCTTGCCATGGATAATCAAAACCCGTTGTGCGCGTCGGCTTGAATCCGTTTAAGTGCTGTGAGCTATATTGGCGAAACGCACCGGTAATACCTGCGATATTGCTCGGATCATAAAATTCTTTTTTCGCGATATAAATTGCTCGAAAACCGCAGTCAAAGGCATGTTTACCGAGTGAGCGTTCAATCGCATTCATGACTTCACCTTGCTCTTTAGTCGCTTTCGACCCACCCTCTCCGGAATATTTCTCCTGAAGTTCTTTGATGAGTTTCTTTCCTTCATCTTTCCAATCATGATGGGTAAACCATGTATCCGGGGTTTTAAAACGCTCCCCTGTTGCCTGCACCAGAATCTGTATCCATATTTGCTGACCGCGTCCAATGTTGCCGAGAAATTCGATGGTTGAGGTGATCGGATCGCTTTTTTGCTCTTCTTTGGTCTGCGTGGAATCAAGTTTGTAATCAACATATGTTTTAATCGGATACGGATCCGGCTTGGTGAGCGCAAATTCGCAACCCCATAAGCCCCATTCATTTTTTTCATGAATATAGGGTGCGAGTGAAATATAATCAGCCACTTCATGGACTTCAATATCGGGATATTGCGCATAAATATGGGATTCGATCAGTTTTTTGAATTTTGCCGGCGTACGAATGAGAAACCTCACATTTCCTTCAA
>OBEQ011079495.1_pt1 | contig 12601 bp, 11 predicted proteins | sample 1670901 | NCBI WGS metagenome assembly OBEQ01 (sample SAMEA104232315, study PRJEB22302) | groundwater metagenome | biome: forest; feature: aquifer; material: groundwater | place: USA | collected 2011-08-07 | depth 5.4 m
AACCGGGTTGATATGCTTTGCTGATGTACCGGTTTTTATCTAGTCTAAATGAGAAAACTGAGATATTGTTTGTCTGCGGAGAACTCTGCAAGAAAAATGGTTATATCTCGAGCATTATTTTTTAGACAAGAAGCTTCTGATTGAACCACGAGCTTTCGCAGTTTTGACGATGCGGAGCCAAGCTGGAGAGACTTTCGGTTTTTTGGCTTTTAAAATTTCTACGATATCTCCCTGTTTGAGCTTATAATCCAATGGCATGATGCGTCCATTCACCATTGCCCCAGCCGTGGTATTGCCGATGTCGTCATGCACGGCGTAGGCGAAATCAATTGGCGTCGAGCCGTCCGGCAGTTCTTTGACGTCACCCTTTGGGGTGAAAACGAAGATTCGATTTTTTAAAAATTCTATTTTAATATTTTCCATGAACTGCTTACCGTCCTGTTCCTCCATGGATTTTCTCAACTTTAATACCCATTCCAGTTCTTTTTTCGGTACGAGTGCTTTAGGTGGTAACACGTTGGGCTTGCCACTGAACAAGCGTAGGAGTTTTTTTCCGCCGGCTGACTGATGGATTTTTCCAGATTCACTATAGATCCAATGTGCTGCAATACCATTTTCAGCGTGGTAATGCATTTCCGGTGTACGTAATTGGATTTCTACAACATTGCCATCCTCACAGAAGACTGTGGTGTGTAAAGACTGGTAGCCGTTTGGCCGAGGTGTGGCGATATAATCTTTCACGAGTTTTGGTAGCGGTTTATAGAATTTATGAATTACTCCCAGCGCTTCATAGCAGGCAGTTGCAGTAGGCAGGATAATCCTTAATGCCACAAGGTCGTAAACCTTGTCCGCATCCATATTTTTGGACATGAGTTTTTTGTAAAGACTGTAGCGGTGTTTGATACGGAAGTGAATGTCCAGTGGCGTTACCCCCTCTGCTATTAAATGATTTCTAATGATGGGAATTATTTTTTCCAAGTAAGACTTACGGTTGGCATACTGAGCCCGCGTATGCTTGCCAATCCAATTATATTGGCGCGGGTAGGCGAAGGGAAAAGCTAAATCTTCGAGTTCACCTTTCAAATATCCCATGCCGAGCCGTTCTGCTATGGGGGCGTAAATCTCTAATGTCTCTAGAGCAATTCGTTTTTGTTTGGCTTTCGGTACGTATTGTAGTGTCCGCATATTAGCCAACCGATCAGCCAATTTAATAATTACCACCCGAATATCTTCAGCCATCGCGAAAAATAATTTGCGTAAAGTTAAAATTTGACGATCAACCAAATCGGTAATTTTGGCCTTACCTCGATATTTAAGCTGACCGAGTTTTGTTACTCCTTGAACCAAAAATAATACGTCAGGTCCAAAGTTGTCTCGGATTTCATCCATTGTCAGATTTGTATCCTCCAGTGTGTCGTGAAGCAGTCCGGCAACAATAGTTGTGCAATCCATACCGAGTTCTGCGAGGGTTGTTGCCGTTGCAAGAGGGTGGGTAATATAATCTTCCCCCGAGAATCTTTTTTGACCGTGATGGGCCTTCTCCGCCATTAAATAAGCCTTTTCAATAAGTTTTCTATCCGTATCGCTATAACTGGGATTCTGTAGGATTTTTTCTAATGATTCTTGCACAGCGTCGAAGGTTCCGATTGATATCAGTAAAATTATGGTAAAGAAGCCCTTGTCTTACTGCTTGCGGCTCGTAGTGTGCCTTGTGCTTTAGCCAAGGCTATTCTCTGTAGAGATTTGCTTCTTTGGAGTAATTTTTACGGTCGACGGATATCGGCCAGCCAGAATGGCTGATGCCGATGAATATCCGTCGAGATATCAATTGGAATCGATGTTGTATTGACTACTAGTATAGAAAATGTACTATGATTTTATATAATTTTCAACGTTCATTAACAACCAGGAGGATTGTCTATGCCTAGCGTATTGATATTTGGCCGAGGTTGGATAGGAAACCATTTTAAAGAATTTTATTCCAACACCTCATACATTTCTTATTTAACTGAAGTAAATATTGCTGACAGGCTCGCAGTTCAGGTGACCTTAGAAGAATTTAAGCCGGACATTGTCATTAATGCGGCCGGCAAAACCGGTCGACCAAACATTGATTGGTGTGAGACTCACACCCAGGCAACTTTTAAGAGTAACGTGATTGGTCCGAGCGTGCTCTTTGATGAGTGTCTTAAAAGAAATATATTCTTTGTGCATTTATCCAGTGGCTGTATTTTCAATGGTCCGTCATCTATGTCTGGAGGATTCGTTGAAACCGATAAGCCCAATCCATTAAGTTTCTATGCTCGTACCAAGGTTTGGGCCGAACAACTGCTTCAAGTAGCTGATCAAGCATCTAACCAGAAGCTACTTCTAATACCGCGAATTCGAATGCCTATTGATGGCACTCCTTCAAAGAGAAATCTTATAACAAAATTGGTCGGCTATCCGCAAATCATAAGCGTTATTAATTCTGTGACTGTTATACCAAGCTTGTTGATGGCAACTAATGCTTTAATAAGAAAGCGGAAAACAGGCATCTATCATGTCGCTAACCCCGAACCCATAACCCACACAGAAATTCTGGAACTCTACAAAGAATACGTTGATCCGATGCATACCTATGAGTTAATTCCGGAAGCAGATTTACTGTCTCGGGGTCTTGTTAAAGCTCATCGATCAAACTGCATTCTCGATACATCAAAACTGCAAAAGGAGGGGATTGGATTATTCCCCACTCGAGATGCCATTATCATGTGTTTGAAAAATTATGCAAAAAATCAAGTAAAATAAGGACATTTTGGAGATATATTTACCACGGGTTGACAAACCTTAGGTCTATCTGCTATACTTGATAATACGAGCCTAGTTTCCAGATTGTGGTCACCAGCCACTAAAAGCCGAGATTGCAGGAATATCGGTGATTCTGGAGATTCAAATCCGCTACGGGCGCTTGCGGCCAGTTCTATGGGGTGTTTATGTCAGGTTAGAATGAGCCCTGATCACCCGAACGCAGAACTGCGTATATTAATTCCGCTCTCAGCAAGATGAATGGTCTGTGGTAGACCTAGCAACCAGTCTTTCCTGTCTGGTTTTGCGAAAAGCATCTTATTGAGAGCATGTTTTCTCATCCCTCCTCGGGTAGAGGCGTCTAGACCGGCACGTTAGCCCGGTTGTTTTTTTATCTTTATACTAACCCAACCACCAGAGTCTGAACTGGCACTTGAGTGGTGAGGAGTCACCATACCTCTTTCGCAGACAACGGCGAGGAGTCCGGTGCAAGAAAGAGGTATAGTGACGGAACCCAAATGTTCGTGAAAGACTATCTAAGTCTTTTTTGTTTTAGTTTTTCTGAAATGAGACTTCTTCTCTTGAGCTAGCAATTCGAGGGCGCGTGGTAATTCTATAGTGTACACATCGTCAGGTGGTTTGATAGAGCGGAACTCGCCATTGTGAGCGACGTATGGTCCGAAGCGTCCATTGTTGGCGGTGACACTAGCACCTGTCTTGGGGTCGTTACCCAATGTTCGCGGGATACTCAAATATTTAAGAGCCATTTCTAGGGTCACTGAAGTTGGGTCTACATTCTTAGGTATACTGGCCATCTTGGGTTTAGTTTTCTTACCTTTAACTCGGTCACCGAGTTGAACATATGGTCCGAATCGACCCGTCTTCACATAAATCTGTTCACCGGTCTCCGGGTCAGTGCCGATTGGTTCATCAGCTTTAATTTCAATACCATCGATTGTCAGTGCTCCTTGGCAGTCCGGATAGCGTGAGCAAGATAAGAATTTGCCACCACGACTAAGTTTAATAACCATACCAGAACCACACTTGGGGCATTTGTATTTAGCATCGGCCTCACCGAGATTGGTAAGTTTGTCGATTTTTTCTTTGGATTTCACATCTTTATTGAATGGTCCATAAAAGTCTTTGAGAGTTTTAGTATAATCACGTTCTCCAGAGGCAATCTCATCGAGTTCATTTTCCATTTCAGCCGTGAAAGTATCAGAAATATAATTGGCAAAATTTTCTTCTATAAATTGTGAGACTACTTCGCCAGTATCTGTAGGTTTGAGTGCGCGACCTTCTTTTTCTACATATGCTCGGCTTTCAAGAGTTGAGATGATACTGGCATAAGTTGATGGCCGACCGATGCCACGTTCTTCGAGCGCTTTGACCAGGCCTGCCTCACTGTACCGTGCTGGTGGTTGAGTGAATTTTTGTTCGCCGGAGATATCTAGGAGCTTTAGAGGTTCACCGCTAGCAACTTTCGGTAACTCTACGTCCTCACCACGAGCTTCAGGATCAGCCTTGAGCCAACCATCAAAGATGACTCGTGAGCCGGTCGCTGTGAAATCCGGAGTTCCGCCAGCTGGCGGACCACTCTGTCCGGTAATCTTGGTTCGCATTATTCTGGCGTCAGCCATCTGACTGGCTACAGTTCTTTGCCAGATGAGTTTATAAAGATTTTTTTGTTCCGGTGTGAATCCAGCCGTACTCTTATCAACATGGGTTGGCCTGATAGCTTCATGCGCTTCTTGGGCGTTCTTAACTTTAGTTTGATATGCTCGTGTTTGAAGATAATTTTTACCGAATTTATCATTGATGTAAGAACTTATAACACCGACTGCCTGTGTTGAAATAGATGTTGAGTCGGTACGCATGTATGTGATGTGGCCGGCTTCATAGAGCTTCTGGGCGGTGATCATCGTGCGGTTCGGTGAATAACCAAGCCGGGAGCTGGCTGCCTGTTGGAGCGTTGAAGTGGTGAAAGGTGGTCTTGGCGTGCGTTTGGCTTCAGACTCAACCACATCTTTGACTGTCCAGTCAGCCGTTTTTGCTGTTTCAATTATTTTATCAGCATCTTTTTTATTCTTCGGCTCTTCTACACAGATAAGAGTAAGTTTGTCCTTATTCTTAGTATTGAAGTCAGCAGCGATAATCCAATATTCTTGTGGTATGAAAGCTCGGATTTCTCGTTCTTTCTCGCAAATCAAACGGAGTGCAGGGGATTGGACTCTTCCCGCCGAGAGACCATAGCGTACCTTTTTCCAAATCAGTCCCGAGAGGTCGTAGCCAACGAGCCGATCCAAAACACGGCGAGCCTCTTGAGCTTTAACTAAGTTGGCATCTATCTTGCGCGGGTGATCGAGGGCTTCTTTCACAGCTTCTTTTGTAATTTCATGGAAGGTAGCACGTACAATCTTCACATTTTTTTTACCCAATTCTTTCTCAAGGAGTTCCTTGATATGCCAGCTAATGGCCTCACCTTCTCGGTCAGGGTCGGTAGCTAGAAAAATCTCATCAGCTTTTTCTGCCAGCATAGCCAGTTCATGAATGATTTTTTCTTTGCCTTTGGTGATTTCGTAATGAGGGATAAATCCACCAGGAATATCGATGGCCTTCTTGTTGGACTTTGGTAAATCTCGAACGTGACCCACGGAAGCACGCACAACAAAATCACCCTTCGGGCTGATGTCTTTTAAGTATTTCTCTATGGTCTTTGCCTTGGATGGCGATTCGACGATAACTAGGTTCATGTTTATACAGCTACAAATTTGCCATGGCCGATGTCTTTGATCTTTTTGTTCAGTTCCATAATCATTATTGTGGAGTTAACTGTTGACGGTTCAATACCGGTCATACGAACTAAATCATTAGCAGTAACCGGTTGGTCAGTCAAACACGATAGGATTTTTTCTTCGTATTCATTGTCAGCTTTGACGTTTAATTTCTTAACCTTTTTGGATTCCAGGCCGTAGTCTTCGAGAATATCATCAGCACAAGTGACTAGCTTAGCACCCTTCTTGATTATATTATTCGTGCCTTCGGAGGTTTTAGCAAATATACTGCCGGGGATAGCGAAGACATCGCGGTTCTGATCGAGAGCACTTTTAGCAGTAATCATGGCTCCGCTGATTATATCGGCTTCGACTATTAATACACCGCGCGAAAGACCGCTGATAATACGATTGCGTTGGGGAAAACTGAACTTGTTGCCATGTGTGCCAGGTGCGTACTCCGCGATGACCGCTCCGCCAGAGTTTACGATTTCCTTAGCCAATGTCAAATTCTGTACAGGAAATATAGTATCGTCATCGATACCACAACCCAGCACAGCTATTGTTGGCGTACCCGCCTGCAGGGCAGTCTTATGCGCCAGAGTATCGACACCAGCCGCTAGACCACTGACTATAGTGAAGCCGGCCCGAGCGATATCCATAGTGATATGAGGCGTAGCGCGTTTACCGTACTCTGATAACGCTCGAGTGCCAACGACACCAAAGCAAGGCTTCATAGCTGATTCTAGTGAGCCCTTGATATACAATATAAAAGGTGGGTCGGGAATATGACGCAGTTGAGTGGGGTATTCCTTGTCTAAGATTGTTACAATCGATATATTTTCCTTTCCCAACTCTTGCCATACTCGGTCTACATCAACTGTATCTTTATTTGGGGCATCGGATGGTAAAAATTTTCTTAAATCTGAGTTCCAAGCCCGTTGCCAATCTCCATCGAACTTATCATGTATTTTTTGCAACGCACCCGGCTTGGCGTAAGCCAAAATATTTATTGCATTGAGATATTTAATATTTTGCATAGTTAGCTAATACTAATCCAAATTATTTAGTTTGCCAAACCTTTATTCACTTGTTGCAATTTTAACGAATAAATTCTAGAGTAGGGTATCTTTGACAAAAAGATTGAGTATGTGCCTGCGGCGATGTGCTTAGCGGGTTGGCTCACGGTTTTAGCAAAGCTCAATGAAGTGTCTCCAAGTCTGACTTGGCGGACTGCCTTGGTGCTCATCCGGTAGGGATAGCATCATGTTAGTTACAATACAAAAACAAATTCCTATAGAAAAGGGTTTTGAAGCCATTAGAAATGCTGCGCTTGAAAATGCTGGCGATGAGAAGATTTACTTTTATAGAGAGGCAGATCTACGCTTAGTTGATTTTGTACCAGAAGAACTTAGTCCTGTATCCTTGTATCTCTTGGAAAAGAACCTGGAAGTACAGAGAGAACTCTACCATATTTTTCTAGAAGAATATGGAATAGACACGCTTCACCTCCAAGAAATATTACATTTGGCAACAGACAACGGTACGGTCGCCATGATTCCGCCGTATGTGGAAATTTCAGAAGAAGTAGTAAGATTGGTTGCCAAAGACGGTGATAGGGAGCCGGATGATTCTGCAAAAATTAAGGTGGCTATTCCAATTATTCCTGATGGTTTGCATCGAGCTTACTTAGCTCAACAGATGGGAACAACCTTAACATGCATAGTAGCCTCTGGCATAGACACCCTAGCTTATCCGTATGCCTCTTATCCGGTTTCGTGGTCGCGGGTCAAGGTCTATCAGGAAGTGCCAAAGGTTAAGAAATTTTATCGGCGGCAGGACCCATACACATTCATGAGACCACTCGACGCGTTGCGGTTACTTGAACCAGTAAAAGTAGAATACGGGCGGAAGTAATGGGAGTATACATTATTACTGGTCCGTCTGGAGTCGGCAAAACTGCAGTAATCAATCGATTACTGCAGTTAATTCCAAATTCAGCTCGCTTGGTTTCAACCACAACAAGAAAGTCTGATATAGATGAACTCAATAGTAGAGACTATTTCTTCGTAAGTCATGAAGAGTTCGAAGAATCGATTAACAAAGATGAGTTCCTAGAATATGAAGATAACTACGGCAACTATTATGGCACGTCACGAGTTAGACTCAATGAATTGTTGGCTAACCATGATGACGTTTTCATAGGTGGAATTGATACGCGTGGCGCCCGGTCCATTAAAAAAGTATTGCCGTCAGCAATCACGATTTTTCTCTTGCCTGATTCAATAGACAACTTAAGAAAACGTCTTGAGAATCGACAAAGGAAAGACAATATTGAAAAACGCTTAGCGCAGGCAGTCGAAAAAATCAACCAGGCAGGCGACTTTGATTATCGAGTGATAAACAAGGAAGGTCGACTTAATGAAGCTGTCGATGAGTGTTTATCGATTATCCAAAAGGGAGAAGTATCATGGAAAAAATAATTGGACTTGATCTCGACGGGGTTATTATTGATCATACCGCTAATAAAATAAAAGTCGGTAAGTCGCTGGGAGTTGATATTGATCTTGCAGATACTCCTACCGATATTCTTGGCGATATACTTGACCCCTCAGTGTGGCGAGCCATTAAAAGGATACTCTACGATGATCCGGTTATAGCTCTAACCCCGCCACTTATGGTGGGCGTCGAAAATGGTCTTAGATTTTTGAAGGAGAACCACTATAAATACTTCTTAATTTCCAGGAGAAAATCTACAGCAACAGCATTCCAATATCTCAAGACCTATAGTCTTTGGAATACTATTTTGACGCTACCAATACTTTTTTTGTTGAGAGTAAGGCAGATAAAAATCAAAAAGCTCAAGAGCTCGGAATTAATCTTTATCTCGATGATCAGCCCAGTGTACTTGCTGAAATCGATGTTCCGGACAGATTTCTTTTTGATCCACTGTGGGTATATCCTAAAGAGCCGTGGTATCAGAGAGTTAAAACTTGGTCTGAATTCACAGCAATATTTGGATATTAATCCAACCCCACCGCATAAGTAGGTGGGATTTTTAATACATCAGTCCTCTACATACAGTCAGTCGTACCACGGCCTGGTGGCCTTTGGCACTTCGCTCACCTTTGTTCGCTCGTTGACAAAGTGTGATTTTATTGTAAGATTCCAACATAGCTCATTAACAGAATAGAGGAATAACTTATGAATCGTCGTCGCAAGGTTTTATCTAGAATTGCCGATAGAGATTTTCCTGAGATTCGTGCTCAGTTCAAGGCAGTAGAAAACCCAGGGTTAATCAAAAATTTTCTGGCTGAAATATTAACTCGGCCCAATATCTCAAATCCAGTTGTGGAAGTTCCATTAAAAAATACCAGACTCCAACAGTTAGCTGACGCGGGGTTCAATTATGTCGACTTTCGGTTCTGGCCAAAAGGACAATTGAATCTTAGTGAACTAGAAAAATTCTTCGGTTTTTATGGGAAACTTTCGCTTCGCAACTTCACTGAAGAGAAATATGGCGACCCTTCACCGAGATTGCCGGTCATGTATAATGTCGGCCAGTTATCACTAGTAAGAAGTTTCTGTTTGGAGAACAATAAAAGTTATCACACTCTTGTTAATGAGGTATTGCCTCTCGAGGACTCTGTCTGTAGTGGCAATTTGGTTTTATGGGATGACCAAAGTTATTTAGTCTCCTGTATTCGAGGTTATGGCACCCCAAGAGACGTGGACGAAAAGGATGCCCCGCTCTTAGTATTTATGGGCAGTTTTGGCGAGAGAACTCCAGATTGGACGCCACCATTTATAACTGACATGGCTGATAGTTTACATAACTTCTTGCCAAAACTTAGACCAATAACAATTGAGTTCTCACTCTATCCCTACGAGGTTGGCCAATTGAAGCGCAAAGAAGTTTTTTGGGAATGGCGCGGCGGCTCACTGTACGACATTAATGTAATGGCCGCACATTGTTTGACTCAATCCAACTCCTACGAGATACGAATCAATATGCCGTTGAGAGCAAAAGTTAGATAAAATAATCCAGAGCAATCTGGATTTTAGTTTGAAATCAAAACCCCGCCATGACGGGGATTTTTTTTAGAGTGGACGAAGTGAATTAGTTTCTAACGAACGACATTGCGTCGGTGTGAAGCTGTAGATCTGATTACATTCTTCGATAACCTGCTTCATCTCCGGCAGGAATAAGTCGTCATCAGGATTCAGGGTTAGCCAAACATTGGCATCAAGCAGTGTATGGAGTCTTAGATCAAATAAACTTTTGATATGCTTCAAGGTCATATTAGACAATGGACACATTGAAATCCGAACTCCTTCATCAACGACATATTTTACTAACTCCGTATCTTGCGCCAAGGGTATTGCGTGACCAATGCCGTGGCATCGTAGAGAAAAGAGGGCAGTACGAACGTTGGCTAGCAATCTTTGACTGTAGTTTTCTCTCGGTTCTGCTTCAACCCACTCGCCGGCATGGCACTCGCGCCTAACCTTTGTACCGAAGGTTAGTTGGTAAGCTGGGAAGTGTTTTTCTGGCGGGTTACCCGGCTCACCACAAACGAGATCCAAAATCATCTCACCATCGTATTTAAGAGCAACCTTAGCAATTTCAATACCAATTTCTGGCCCCGCTTCACGGCCGATACATATTGTAGGTCTAACTTTGATATCGTATTGATATGCTGTCTTGCGGAGTTCATCGAAAACTATGTCAGCCACTTTTTCTATCGAGAGTCCACCAAGTGTATGGTATTGTGGGGCAAATTTAGGTTCCAGATAAATGTAGCCTTGATTAGCCCTGTGCTGAATATAAGTACTGGCAACTGCCCGCAGAGCTGTTTCACTTTGCATAACTCGAATAAGAATATCGAAACAGGATACCAAGTTGGTTGTTGTATTTTTCCGAAAGTAATCAGTCATCGCGCTGTGCGATATGAAGGGAAATTTCTCGCTGGCCGCTTGGTAGAGCCCCTCAATTAATAGGAGGTTCGACCTACAGCCATCCATATGGTCATGAGTTAATCCGTGGATTATCGGTTTCACTACTTATCTCCCATTTTTTAACGTTCTAAATTGTTAAAAATCTAACAGATAGGCCCGGGCCAGTCAAATACATGAAATCTACTGATTTCAACACTCCTTCACCTTCGTCCGGTCGTTACCCCGAACTGCTGTTCTTGGGTACTGCGCTGACCGTCGCCAGCTTGTTGCAAGATGACTTAAAAAGTGTATAATCTGGTCAAAGTAGCTCATTAAAAACGAGGTGAACGAACATGTTTGAAAACCTAGTAGAATCTGGTTCTCACAAAAAGGAGTTCAAGCGCAGGAGTGGTTTTATATTGGTCACTACGGGCGTAATGGCAATAGGTTTTTCCGTTGCTATGATATGGGGGATTATTTTTTATCCTGCACAAATTGATGTACAGAATTTGGAGATGATCGCCTTGATTGCTCCAGTTCCAGTGCCACAGGCAGAGAAACCGGTTGCGAAACAGGAACCACCCAAGGCCCAAAAAGTTGATATCAACAAGAATGTCGATACCCGTAAAGCGTTGGTTGCCGATGTAACTGAAACCAAGCTGGTTCCCAAGGATGTCGGCGTCAAAGCCAGTGATGTACCACCAGTTCGAAGGGGTGTTGAAACGATTCTAAGTTCCGAAAACAGGGACGCAGCTGCTCCCATGTCTCCCAATACAGGCATAAATATTGGACCTCCAGCAAAGGTAGAAATTAAAGAAGTACCACCTCCACCAATGCCTACACCGAAACCCACTCCACATGCTCCTATTTCCGGTGGTGTGTTGAATGGCAAAGCTGTGCGTCTAACCGTACCAACCTATCCACAAATTGCCAGAAGCGCCCATGCTTCCGGCTCAGTTGCGGTTGAAGTATTGATAGATGAGAATGGTAATGTAGCTAAAGCGCGTGCTACTTCCGGTCATCCATTACTTCAGGCATCTGCGGTGGCCGCTGCGTATTCTTCAAAGTTCAGTCCGACCAAGCTTTCCGGCCAGCCAGTGAAAGTCAACGGCATAATTATCTACAATTTCGTTGCTCAATAACAACAAAAAACACCCCAACGGGTGTTTTAATTTTACCTCTATCAGTCTAATTCAATGCATTTTCTAGTTTTTGGAGAGAATTTTTAAGAACCCTCTTAATTTCTGTTTGTTCGTTAGGAGTAAAACGAGAGAGGACAAAATTGCCAACTGCTTCTTTTTTGGCCTTGAGATTTTTTTGCTGGCGAGCTTTGGCCAGACTCCGGTTGGCTGTTCCGATTTTGAGCTGCCAGAATTTTTCTGTTTTCAACACTCCGAGAATTGACTCGATTCCGCGATGACCACCAGAACCTTTACCAAAGGAAAGTTTGGCCTGGCCAAACTCAATATCCAAGTCATCCCGAATGATAATGATGTCTTCCAGTTTAGTTTTGTAAAAAGTTTTGAGTTTTTTGACTGCTTCTCCAGATTTATTGACGAAGGTATGCGGTTTAGCGAGGATGATGGGTTTCTTGCCCTGAGTTGTATCGAAGGGACCCTTGGCAACTTCAGCGTTAAATTTCTTTTCAAAAGAAAAATTCGCGTCAGATTGCTTAGCGATAGCGTCAACCGCCATAAAGCCGATGTTGTGTCTGGTATTTTGGTATTCTTCTCCCGGATTACCTAGGCCTATAATTAATTTCATCCCGTTAGAAGTCGCAAGGCCAAACATACGTATTAACCTATGGTGGCTATGCTACTTAATTATATATAACTCCCGTGCGAGTTAACCCGTTAGGGCGACTTCTAACGGGATTCATTCTTTGAGTATAGCAAGGTAGAGAGATAGAATAAACTTGACACTTGGTGATAAGTTTGCTAATTATAAAGTGTTCTTTAAGACCTAAATTCACCAGTGAAGTGCATATTTTTCTGGAGCAGTTGTAAATAAGTTATTCTTCATCATAATCTCTTTCGGTGTTTTGTATCCCAGGCTCTTCCTGGGTTTGTTGTTTAATATCTCTATCACCATCCTAACATAGT
>OBEQ010458140.1_pt1 | contig 12600 bp, 11 predicted proteins | sample 1670901 | NCBI WGS metagenome assembly OBEQ01 (sample SAMEA104232315, study PRJEB22302) | groundwater metagenome | biome: forest; feature: aquifer; material: groundwater | place: USA | collected 2011-08-07 | depth 5.4 m
CCGCGCCCCCCGCCAGCCCCCCCCCCGCGCCCAGCAGGCCGCGCCGTGACAGCGTCATGTCAGGCTCCCGGCCGGCGCGCGCTCGCGGGCAGGTCGGGCCAGCGCGCCAGCACCTCGTCGGCGGCGGGGCTGCGCGCCGGATCGACGCCGCGCAGGAAGGCGTCCAGCTGCGGCAGCGAATCGGAGCCGAAGAACATCTCGCCGTCCACGAACATGGTCGGCACGCCGAAGCCGCCCGCGGCCAGGAGCGCGTCGGTGTGGCTGCGCACGGTGGTCTTGGCGACCACCTCGTTGGCCCGGTGCAGCAGCGTGGCCACGTCGAGGCCGGGGACGCTGGCGAGCGCGCGCTCCACCTGCTCCTCGTTCTCGACGCCGGCGCCGGTGCGCCAGACCGCGTCGAAGAGCGCGCTGATCACCCGCGCGCGCTCGTCCTCGTCCATCGGCTGCGCGGCCACACGCAGGGCCAGGAGCGGGTTGAATGGATGGGTCGGCGGCAAGGTGAAGGGCACATGGGCCGCGTGCGCGCGCCGGATCAGATCCTTCACCAGGTACGCGCGCCGCGCCGGCACCTCGGCCGGGCCGCGCGTACCCAGGGTGCTCAGGACCGCGCCCAGCAGCACCGGGAGCGGCCGCACGCGTCGGCCGTGACGCGCGGCCAGCGCCGGCAGCTGGCACCAGGCGAGGTACGAGTAGGGTGAAATGAAATCGAAATAGAGATCCACAGGCGTTGCGTCGGCGGGCGGCATTTCGCGCATTTTACCTTTCCAGGGCCAGGTATATGATGCGGAAGGCGTGCACTCTCGCGTCCGCAGCAGGGAGGTGGCCCTGGCCTGGCTGCCCACCGCCTGCGCCTTCTTTGCCGTCGTCGTGGGCGCGGCGGGAGTCGCGGGCTGGATCCTGGCCGTGCCCGCGCTGCGCGGGGTGGGCGGCGCGTACTCCAGCACCGCCTTCAACTCGGCGCTGTGCTGCGCACTGGCCGGCGTCTCCCTGTTCTGGCAGGCCAACCGTCGCCCCACCGGCACGCCGCTGGTGATCGCGCGCGTCGCGGCGCTGCTGGTGCTGGCCATCTCGCTGCTCACCCTGCTCGAGTACGTCCTCGACCGCAGCTTCATCGACGCGCTGCTCCTGTCGCGTCTGCGCGCGCCCGAAGCGTCCCTGCGCATGGCGCCCTTCACTGCCATCGCCCTGGCCTGCACCGGCGCGGCGCTGCTGGTGCTCGACGCGCCCGCGGTCGGGCGCATGAGCAACACGCTGCCAGCGCTGGGCGGCTTCTTCGGCCTGCTCGCGCTGGTCGGTTACGTCCTGGGCGCCGAGGCGCTGTACGGCATCGGCAACTTCACCCGCGTCGCGCCGCAGACCGCGCTGACCCTGCTCGTGCTCTCGGTCGGGCAGATGGCCACGCGGCGTGAGCGTGGCCTGCCGGCGGTCATGGTCTCCGAAACCGTGGCCGGCTTCATGATGCGCCGCCTGGTGCCGGCGGCGCTCATCGTGCCCACGGTGGTCGGCTGGCTCATCCTGCACGGCTACCGGCGGGGCATGTCGTCGACCGAGGCCGCGGTCGCCGCCGAGGTGCTGGTCACCATCGTCATGTTCCTCGTCGTGGTGCTTTGGAACGCGCGCTCGCTCTACGCCCTCGACGAGGAGAGCGCACGCATCGACACCGAGCTGCGCACCAGCGAGGCCAAGTTCCGCGCCGTCGCCGAGGGCGCGCGCGAGGCCATCGTGTCGGCCGACGCGCTCGGTCGCATCACCTACTTGAACCCGGGCGCGTGCACCATGTTCGGCTACCCCACCAACGAGGCGCTGGGCCGGCCGCTCTCGCTGCTCATGCCCACCCAGTTCCGCGACGGCGGCCGGGCCGGCTCGCAGGGCGTGGTCCACACCAACGAGCGCCAGGTCATGGGCAAGATCATGGAGTCGACCGGGCTGCGCCGCTCGGGCACCGAGTTCCCGCTCGAGATCTCGCTCACCACCTGGGGCGGCGAGGGCGCGCCTCGCTTCACCGCCATCATCCGCGACGTCAGCGAGCGCAAACGCGCCGAGCGCGAGCGCCACATGCTGGCGTCGATCGTCGCGTCCTCGGGTGACGCCATCTACTCCACCGCGCTCGACGGCACCATCACCAGCTGGAACCGCGCCGCCGAGCGCATCTTCGGCTACAGCGCCGCCGAGATCGTTGGCGAGCACGCGTCCATCCTGGTGCCGCGCGCGCGCGCCCACGAGGGCTCGGGCATCCACGAGCGCGTCGCCCACGGCGAGCGCGTCGACCTGCCCGAGACCACGCGCGTGAGCAAGGACGGCCGGGTCCTGCAGGTCTGGCTGACCGTGTCGCCGGTCGAGGACGCCGCGCGCACGGTGGTGGGCGCCTCGGCCATCGTGCGTGACCTGACCGAGCGCAACCAGGCGGCGCGCGAGCGCGATCGCTTCTTCACCGTCACCCACGACCTGTTGTGCGTCGCCGACCCCGACAGCCTGCTGCGCCGGGTCAACCCCGCCTTCCTGCGCACGCTCGGCTACGACCAGGACGACGTGATCGGCAAGCTGTTCGGCGCGTTCGTCCACCCCGACGACGCCGAGCGGGTCAGCGGCGAGCTGGTCTCGCTGCGCGCGGGCGCGCCCAACACCGGCTTCACCTGCCGCTTCCGCAGCCACGACGGCAGCTACCGCTGGCTGGCCTGGGTCTGCTCCGCCGATCCCGACACCGGCCTCTATGCCGCGGCGCGCGACGTCACCGAGCAGCGCGCCGGCGAGCAGCGCCTGCGCGACGCCGTGGTCGAGAAGGAAGTCCTGCTCAAGGAGATCCACCACCGGGTCAAGAACAACCTGCAGATCATCTCCAGCTTGCTCAGCTTCCAGAGCCGGCAGGTGACCGACAAGACCGCCCTGGCCGCCTTCCGCGAGAGCCAGGACCGCGTGCGCTCGATGGCGCTCTTCCACGAGAAGCTGTACCAGGCCAAGGATCTGGCCCACATCGAGCTGGCCGACTACCTGCGTCAGATGGCGCAGATGCTGCGCCACACCTACGGCCTGGGCGGCGTCGAGATCGCTCTCAACGTGCGCGCCGAGGGCGTGCACATCGGCGTCGACACCGCGGTGCCGTGCGGGCTCATCGCCAACGAGCTCATCACCAACTCGCTCAAGTACGCCTTCCCGGCCGGCCGGCCCGGCAGCATCGACGTCGAGCTGACCCGACGCGAGGACGGCGGCTTCACCTTCGTCATCGCCGACGACGGCGTGGGCATCCCGCCCGAGGTCGACATCCAGAAGAGCCCGTCCCTGGGTCTGCAGCTGGTGATGGCGCTGGTCGAGCAGATGGACGGCACCATCTCGGTCGAGCGCGGCCACGGCACCCGCTTCGAGGTCAGCGTACCCGCCGCCCAGGGAGGCGCGCGGTGAAGAGCATCCTGGTGGTCGAGGACGAGCGCATCGTCGCGCGCGACCTGCAGTTCACCCTCGAGGCCCAGGGTTACCTGGTCACCGGCGTGGCCGCGTCCTCCGACGAGGCCATCGCGTCGGCGTCGCAGCGCTGCCCCGATCTCGTGCTCATGGACGTGCACATCAAGGGCAACCTCGACGGCATCGAGACCGCGCGCCTGCTGCGCGATCGCTTTCGTGTGCCGGTGGTCTACCTGACCGCGTACGCCGACGCCGAGACCGTCGATCGGGCCAAGACCACGCACCCGTACGGCTACCTCATCAAGCCATTCAACGAGCGCGAGCTGCGCAGCGCCATCGAGATCGCCATCTACAAGCACGAGATGGACTCGCGCATGTTCGAGCAGGAGCGCTGGTTCGCGACCACGCTGCGCTCGATCGGCGACGCGGTCGTGGCCACCGACCCGGGCGGGCGCATCGTGTTCATGAACGCGGCCGCCGAGCTGATGACCGGCTCGAGCGAGGGTGGCTGCAAGGGTCGTCCGGCCACCGAGGTGCTGCGCCTGACCGAGGCCGCCACCGGCGCGGGCGTGGCCGATCCCATCCGCGCCGCCACCGAGCGGCGCGAGGTCGTGCACGTGCAGAACGACGTGCTCCTGCACGGCCTCGAGCGCACCTGGACGGTGGAGGCGAGCGCGTCGCCCATCGTGGGCGACCGGGGCGAGGCGCTGGGCGCGGTGCTGGTCTTCCGCGACGTGGGCGAGCGGCGCCGGCTGCAGCAGCAGATCGAGCTGACCGAGAAGCTGGCCTCGCTGGGCACCATCGCCGCGGGCATCGCGCACGAGATCAACAACCCGCTGGCGGCGGTGTTCGGCAACATCGACTTCGTCGGCACGCAGGTGAGCCGCCTGGTCAGCGAGGTCGAGGCCGGTCGCTTCGCCGTCGACGCCTGGCGCGACCGTCTCGACGACCTGGGCCAGACCATCGAGGACACGCGCATGGGCGCCGAGCGCATCCGCGGCATCGTCGAGGACATGCGCCTGTTCTCGCGCGCGCACGAGTCGCAGCGCCAGCGCGTCGAGGTCGAGCGCTGCGTCGAGTGGGCCATCCGCATGACCGCGGGGCAGGTGAGGCATCGCGCGCGCGTGGTCAAGGAGCTGACGCCGGTGGCCCAGGTGGAGGCCAGCGAGGCACGCCTGGGCCAGGTGCTGGTCAACCTGATCGTGAACGCGGCCCAGGCCATGCCCGACGGTGCGGCCGCGACCTCGGAGATCAAGATCTCCACCCACATGGACGAGCGCGGTCAGGTGGTCATCGACGTGGCCGACAATGGCAGCGGCATCCCCAGCGAGCAGCTGCGGCGCATCTTCGATCCATTCTTCACCACCCGGCCGGTGGGTCTGGGCACGGGCCTGGGGCTGTCCATCTGCCACGGCATCGTGAGCTCGCTGAATGGCACGCTCAGCGTCGAGAGCAAGCTGTCGGCGGGCAGCCGCTTCCGCGTCATCTTGCCGCCCGCGCCCGCGCCCGCGCTCGTGCCGCGCAGCGCGTCGGCGCCGGCCACGTCGGTGACGCGCGGCCGCATCCTGGTCATCGACGACGACGCCATGGTCGCGCGCACCATCGAGCGCACCTTGCGCGACCGCCACCAGATCACCTGCATCACCGAGCCCAGGCTGGCGATCGACGCCATCCGCGCCGGCGCCGAGTTCGACCTCATCATCTGCGACCTGATGATGCCCAAGACCAGCGGCGCCTGGGTCTACGAGCAGGTGCTGGCGCTCGACCCCGGGCTGGCGGACCGTCTGGTGTTCGTGAGCGGCGCGCTGTTCGTGCCCGAGATGCAGGCCTTCCTGGCGTCGATCCCGAACCGGCGCCTGGAGAAGCCATTCGCGCCGCGCGATCTGAGCGAGCTGGTGGACAGCTTCCTGGTCCAGCACGGCATGCGCTCGCCCGGCTGAGCCGGATGTCCTCGGCTATGGGCAGGCCACGGGCACGTGCGCGTTGTGCTCCACGCTCAGCCAGTGGCTGGTGGCGCGTGCGTTCTGCGTCGAGTCGCCGAAGTAGATGACGTCGGGAGTGCCCGCTGCCGCGGCGAAGGTCCTGCCGCTGATGAGCACCGCGCCGTCCTGCAGCACGCTGATGTTGTTCGTGCCCGCGGAGGCGTGCAGGTCGACCTCGATGCGGTAGTTGTGGAAGACCTCGGTGGTCATCGCCCGCTCGGCGCCGCGCGTCGACTCGGCCGCGAGCAGGAAGACGTTGCCGTTCTCGAAGAACAAGGTGTTGGCCTTGCCGCCCATCACGAAGCCGAGGTGCGCGCCGCTGCGCGCCGAGGAGCTGGCGCGCCCTTCGATGAAGCGCGCGCGCGCCTGCAGCACCAGCTTGCCGTCGGCCGGCGCCTCGAGGAGGTTCTGGGTCTGCTGGTAGAAGAGCGTCTCGGCGTCGGGATCCGAGGTCACGAGCAGGTAGCCCTCGGGCGCGATCACGCCGTCCTCGGGCTGCGCGGTGTCGACGGAGGTCCAGGGCGCGCACGCGTGATCGGGCAGGCCATTCGAGGCCAGCCAGCGGACGTCACGCTTGAGCGCTGCGTCGATGCCGCCGCCCGCGTCGACCATGCCATCCGGATGATCGCCGTTCGCGTCAGGGTCGCGGCCGCCATCGGGGTCGCTCCCGCCGTCGCCGTCGTCATCACCCGCGGCCTTCACCGGTTCGCATGCGGCCAGCATCAAGGGCAGGACGAGCACGAGCCACGATCGCTTGCGAAGCATCGCGCGCATGCTTGCGTTCGCGCTCGCTCGCTGTCAAGCGAGCCAGTGCAGCGTGGTTCAGGACTGCTTCACGAACGTACCGAGGTCACGATCCTTGACCACGCCGGGGAACTGCAGAACGACATTGTGCATGACGACATAGACCCCGGGCGCGAGGATCTGCACCGCCAGCAGCGCCTCGGTCAGGTTCTGCAGCGCATCGGTGGAGCGCAGCTCGTAGGGCCGCATGGCGCCGGTGAAGACCACCGGCACGCGCGGCGTGCCCATGACCTCGACGCAGCGGTCGCCCGAGAGAGCCAGGCGATCGGTGCCGTGCACGACCACGACACCGTCGTGGCTGCGGGTGCGATCGCGCACGCTGTTGGCGATGAGCGTGTGGTCCTCGGCGCTCATGTCGAGGCTGTCCTTGTTCATGAGCCGGACGCGATCGATGGCGACCCCGCGCAGCTCGAGCGAGGCCAGCATGACGTCGAGAACGGAGACCTCGTTCTTGAGCACTCCGGACAGCTCGTCGTAGGTCTTCTCGATGGTGCCGCCGGTGGACAGGAGGGCGATGCGACGCAGGGACATCGCGCGGAGCGTAACACTCACACCGGTGGCCGAGCCACATGGCCAGCGCGGGCAATGCCCCGGCGCCCCGGCGGTCGGCTCAGAGTGGCTGGATGATGGCCAGGATGTTGGCCTCGCTGTCCTTGAACCAGGCGGCCTTGGCGTCGCCGAAGGTGATCGCGCCGCTGGGGCTGCGCTCGCCCGGCATGTCGTAGGTCTCGAACACCACGCCGCGCGCCTTCAGCTCGGCGATCTCACGATCGATGTCCTTCACCGACCAGAACGCCTGGCTCGCCGCCGAGGTGCCGGCGTGGGGCGTGGGGTACATGAAGCACGCGGTTCCCTTGGCGAACTCGTAGACGACGCCGCCTGCCCGCTCGCTCTTCGGCTTGAGGCCGAGCGTCTGCTCGTAGAACTTGCGGGCCCGCGCCAGGTCCTTGGCGGGAATGTACGCGTACATGGCCGACTCTTGCAGCATGGTCATTCCTCCATGCCCTGGACGCTAGCGCCACCCGGCCGCGAGCGCCACGCGACTGGATTAGAAGAGCGGCAAGCCCAGCACGGCCTTGCCGAGGAAGTCCTTCAAGGCGTCGGACGTGGGCGCCATGACCGAGCCGGCGCGCGCGTCGCGGAAATGCCGCTCGACGCTGAGCTGCTTGGAGAAGGCGGCGCCGCCGCAGGTGCGCATGGCCAGGTCGGTGACCGTGAGCGCCATGTCGCCCGCCTGCAGCTTGGCCGAGAGCACGGCTGGCATGGTGTGCGGGCCGGGCTTTTCCATGGCGCCGGCGGTGAAGGCGAGCTGGGCGCGCGAGCGGTCGATCTCGGTGCGCATGGTGGCCACGCTGGCGCGCAGGTTGGGCAGCGCCTCGGCCAGGGTCACGCCCATGTGCTCGAGACGCGCCGCGCCCAGGTGCGCCGCGGTGGCCACGAAGGCGGCCTCGGCGGTGCCGACCGCGACCGCGGCCGCGCCCACCTGGAACCAGGGCAGGACCACGCCCATCATCACGTCGAAGCCCTTGCCCGGCTCGCTGACCAGGTCGGCGTCGGAGACCTCGACGCCCTCCAGCTTCATGGGCGCGCTGGCGTTGCCGCGCAGGCCCAGGCCGTCGAAGCGGCCGGTCACGCCCAGGCCGCGCGCGCCCGCGGCGACCAGGTAGAGCGTCGACTCGGTGGCCGTCTTGGCCTCGGCAGCCAGGGTCGAGACCACGTACGAGGTGGCCTCGCCCGCCGAGGTCACCCACGACTTCTCGGCGGCGAGACGCTTGCCCGTGCCCGCCCTGGTCTCCTTCGACACCGGGGCCCAGAAGTGGCTGCGCGAGCCCTTCTCGGAGAAGGCGAGCGTGGTGAGGTGCTTGCCCGCGGCGATGTCACGCAGGATCTTCTCGCCCGCGCCGCCGCCCGGCAGCCTGGCCGCGATGACCTGCGTGCCGCAGACGTGCATGAGGTACACCATCGCGGTCGAGCCGCACGCGCGCGCGATGGTCTCGATCACGGCGGCGAAGACGCGCGGGCCCTGGCCCAGGCCGCCGTACTTCGGGTCGACGGTGAGGCCGTAGAAACCGGCTGCGCCGAGCGCCTGCAGCTGTGCGCGCGGGAAGGCGGCCTCGCGGTCCACGCCCGCCGCGGCGGGCGCGATGGACTCACGCACGACGGTGTCGAGCTTGTCGAGCAGGGCGAGCGCAGTGTCGTCGAATCCATAGAATTCACGCATCTTCGAGGCTCCTTGGGGTCGCAGGTCACATGAAGTTGGGCGTATGCAGCGTCGACAGCTCCTCGGCGAGCTGGTGCGGGAAGCCGCACGCCGCCAGGCGTCGTACGCGGTTCTCGTGCATGGTCACGTGCAGGGCGCGCGCGGCCGCCACGCCGCGCCGCACCGCGGCCGGCGCGAGCGAGCCGGCGGCGATGAGCGCGAGCGCCTCGGAGACCAGCGGGTTCACCTGGGTCACGCCCGCGAGCACCTTGGCGCGATCGCGCGCGGCGCGTGCCAGGTTGACGGCCGCGTCGGGCCCGGCGGCCAGCACGTGGCGCACGTGGGCCACGCCGAAGCGCACGTGGCGCGACTCGTCGGCGCGCGCGCGCCGGGTCAGCTCGCGGGTCAGCGGATCGGGCGCGTGCTCCTCGATGTAGCGCAGCAGGTCCAGGAAGGTACCCTCGCCCAGCACTGACAGCAGGAACGATTCGGCGGCGAAGTCTTCCTGCTCGAGCAGCGTGCGCAGGGACGCCTGCGTCGACGCGGTCGAGATCTGCGGGCCGCAGCCGCCCACCTGGGCGCGGCGCAGGAAGGCGTCGATGTGGCGCGCCTCGTCGGCGAGCTGGCTGGCGATGAACAGCGCGACCTCGGCGAAGTGCGGGTGGATGCGCGGCAGGAAGCGCGCCGGCGCGTACAGCGCCGAGAACTCGTTCTCGGCCAGGAAGGTCATCAGCTGCGCGACCGCCTGCTCCAGCTCGGCGGCCGGGCGGGTGCGCTCGAACTCGGCCCAGGGCAGGTCGCGCGCGGCGCTCCACTGGTTGGCGGCGGCGTGCTGGTACAGCTCGCCCACCTCGTCGGCCCACACGCGATCGCGATCGAGCAGGGAGAACGGGTAGGCGGGCGCACCTTGCTCGACGCGCGCGCCGCGCGGCGCGAAGCCGGTGGTCGGGTCGGCGTGCACAGGAACGGCGTCGGAGGGAGCCTCGGCGCGCAGGAGGATGCGGCGCGCGCTGCCCCGGCGCAGGCGATGCGTGGTCACGCCCGGCGCGCTCTCCGTGCGCCCGAGGTACACGTGGCCGGCGAAGCGACACCAGGCGGGCAGGTCGTGCACGACGCTGGGCTCGCGGCTCTCGACCTCGAGCTGCGCGCCTTCGGGCAGCCCGTCGAGCGCACGTTCGAGCAGCAGCAACAGGCCCGAGGCCAGATCGAGGTCGTCTGCGGCGATCGTGGTCACAGGCCTTGCTGTCTCATCGCCGCCTCCAGGGAGGCGTAACCCGCGGTCGAGGGCGGCACCCAGGCCTTCAGGCCTTCCAGGTCCATGATGGCGCGCGCGCGCTGGTCGTCGTACTTCATGGCAAAGAGCGGGCCCAGGAAGGCCTGCTCGCGCTCGGCGGGGAAGTCGGGCAGCACGGAGAAGTTGCAGTGGTGGTAGCCGGGCGACGTCCACACCGACTTGACCCGCGTGCTGTCGATGCGACCCTCGGCGAGCAGGCGCGCCCAGGTGGCGTCGCCGACGAAGCCGGCGTCGGCGTGGCCGAGCACGATGGCGGCGAGCACGTCCAGCTCGCTGGCCCCGGTGTCGCCGTGCTTGCCCACGTCGCGATCGAAGCGGCGCGTCTTGTAGTCGCGGTTCTCGACCAGGCCGGCCTCGTGCAGCCAGTGCACGGGCAAGATGGCGGCCTGGCCCGAATCGGCGCTGCCCAGGGCCACGGTGCGGCCGCGCAGGTCGGCGGGCGCGGCGATGGGCAGGCCCGGCTTGGCCACCAGCACCGACAGGAAGGCGAGATCGGAGTCGCGCATGGCCAGCGCACGCGCGCGGCCCTCGCAGCGCTTCTGTACGCGCAGCCAGGCCACGTTGGTATTCCAGGCGATGTCGACGTGGTGCTGCAGCAGCGCCTCGACCTGCTGCTCGTAGCTGCCGTAGAGCACATAGTCGAGCGCCTGACCGCGCTCGCGGTACCAGTCGCGGATCATCTCCCAGATGGTCACGACCTTGGGATCATAGGCCACCGCTCCTACCGTCAGCACGTGCGAGGACATGCCCGAGATTAAGGCGCCGGTGCGGCCGCCGGTCCAATGAAAAGTATCGATGATCTAGATACGCAGCATCGATAAAAACGAACGAGCCACGGTCGGCAGGGGCGCCGCGCTCAGACGTGCGGCATGGAAACGCCGGCGCACCGGCGTGCCCGGCGCCGCCACCAGCACCAGACGGCCATCGGCGAGCTCGTCCTGGGCGGCCAGGCGTGACACGAAGGCCAGGCCCAGGCCGGCGATGGCGCAGCGCTTGAGCGCCTCGGTGGAGCCGACCTCGATGATCGGCGCCGCGTCGGTGCTGCGCTCGAAGGCGCGCGTGGCCAGACGGGTGCCCGAGCCTTCCTCGCGCAGCAACAGGGGCGCCCGGCGCAGCTCGGCGGCGCTCAGCTTGCGGCGCGCCGCCTCGGCCAGGTGCGGTGACGCGACCAGCACGATCTCGTCGTCGGCGAAGGCCTGGAACTGCAGCCGCCGGTCGGGCAGGCGGGCGCCCACCAGGGCCACGTCGCAATCGCCCGCGAGGAGCGCGGCCAGCGCCCGCCGCGTGTCGGAGATGTCGACGGTGAAGCTGACGCCCGGGTGCTCGGTGCGGAAGCGGGCCAGGATGGGCGGCAAGAGGTACTCGCCCGGCACCGTCGACGTCGCCAGGCGGATCCTGCCCACCTCGCCGTTCTCTTCCTGGCGCAGACGCGCGCGCGCCTCCGACGCCAGCGTGGCCATGCGCGTGGCGTAGGGCAGGAGCAGCTTGCCCGCGGCGGTGGCGCGCACCTGGCCCCGCTTGCGGTCGAGCAGGGTGACGCCCAGCTCGTCCTCGAGCGCGCGGATATGGAAGGAGACGGTCGACTGGGTGCAGCCGAGCGAGCTGGCGGCGCGCGAGAAGCTGCGCTTGTCGACCACGGCCTGGAAGGTGCGCAGGCGATCCAGATCCATGCCGGCAGGTTACTCGCAATGGCGCGCGGGCAATGGACGTTGGAGAATCCCAGGACGATGCGACGACGTGCGACGCTGGTGGGTGCGGTGACGCTGGTGCTGGCTTGCAGCGTTCCGCCGCCCAGGGGACCGGAGGCGGCGGGCGCCGGGAAGGACAACTACCTGGTCTTCGCGGCCGCGCAGGACGGCAAGACCCGGACCAGCTGGATCGTCGCCGACGACGGCCCGGCGGGCTACCGCGAGATCGCCGCGCGCGGCGAGCTGGTCGTCGCCGCGGGCGAGCATGTGTTCGGCTGGCGCACGCGCAAGGTCCTCGCCAACCAGTGCGACTGCCAGTGCCTCGAGAACGCCGGCGGCGACCAGCTGGCGCAGGGCTCGCCCCAGGTAGCGCTGTGCGAGCGTCCCGTCGACGTGCAGGTGGACGAGCTGGTCGATCTGACCGGCCAGACCTCGTCGTTCGCGCTGCCCGACGGCAAGCCGCTCGATCTCGACAGCAAGTGTGAAATGGGCGAGGACAGCGAGAACCAGAGTCAGGAAGAGTGTCGCGCGGCTCCGCTGGGCGCGGTCGGCCCGTTCCTCTTCGTCTTCGACAGCTGCTACGGCTACTACTGCGGCGCGGCGCACGGGCAGATGGGCGCCGGCTTCCGCGTCGTCGATCTGCGCGACCGCCGCATCGTCCCGGTGCTGAGCGCCGAAGAGGCGGCCAGCTTCGCCCGGCAGGCCCTGCCCGCCGCGCTCGCGGCCTTCCGCGCCGAGGGCACGAGCGACGACGGCGACTACGTCTACGCGCCCGACACCGCCGAGCTGACCCTGCAGGCGCCGCGCTTCGCCGCCGACGGCACGCTGGTGCTGGACCTGCAGTTCACCGCCGACGCCTCCTACGCAGAATCCGACGGTCGCTGGTCGAGCTACTCGCGCTCCGTCTCGGTGCCCGCGCCCACGCTGCCCGCGCGGCTCGCGCCGCTGACCACGCCGCCTCCGGTGGCCCGGTGGATGGCGGCGCATGTGGCGAAGGCGCCGTCGACCGTGCGCGGCTGGTCGCGCGTCGAGGCCGCCGCCCTCGCGGCGTTTCGCGCGCCGTAGGTGCCGCCGACGCGATGGCTGCTCACGAGCGGCTGGCGCAAGGCGGGCGTGATCTCGCTCCGCTGAGCGCGCACCGCCTGTGGCCCGGGCCGCTCGTCACGACTCAGTTGGGCGCGTTCGCCCCGGTCCGCGGCGGGCGCGCCTCCCTGCGCCGGCTCCGGGCCGCCCCGC
>OBEQ010119003.1_pt1 | contig 12598 bp, 11 predicted proteins | sample 1670901 | NCBI WGS metagenome assembly OBEQ01 (sample SAMEA104232315, study PRJEB22302) | groundwater metagenome | biome: forest; feature: aquifer; material: groundwater | place: USA | collected 2011-08-07 | depth 5.4 m
AGCCGGGCGAACTCGATCTGCTGGGGCAACGGTCTTTCCAGCAATCCACCCTCGGCGAGCCGCTCAAGCAGCCAATCATAAAATGGTCTCTGGTCTTCGAACTCGAGGGTGCAGATCGAGTGGGTGATGCGTTCGACCGCGTCCTCGATCGGATGGGCGTACGTATACATCGGGTAGATGCACCATTTGCTGCCTGTGCGATGGTGATCCGCATGCTTGATGCGATAAATCGCCGGATCCCGCATGTTGATGTTGGGTGAGGCCATGTCTATTTTTGAGCGTAGCACCATCGTGCCGTCGGGATGCCTGCCGTCGCGCATCTCCCGGAACAGACGCAGGTTCACCTCCACGGACCGTCCGCGAAAGGGAGAGTCCATCCCCGGTGACGTCAGCGTGCCCCGGTTCTCGCGCATCTCGTCAGCAGACTGGCTGTCCACATACGCATGGCCCGCAGTAATGAGGTATTCGGCAGCCCGGTACATGAAGTCGAAGTAGTCGCTGGCATAGAGCGGTTCAGGGCCGAAGTCAAAGCCGAGCCATCTGACCGAGTCTATGATGGAGTCAACATACTCCTGCTCTTCCTTCTCGGGGTTCGTGTCGTCAAAACGCAAATTGCATTTGCCGCCGAATTCGGAGGCGATACCGAAATTAAGGCAGATCGATTTGGCATGCCCGATATGGAGATAGCCGTTAGGTTCCGGTGGAAAACGCGTATGGACACGCTTGTCATACTTGCCCGTCTTTATGTCGTTCACCACGATCTCTCTTATGAAATCGCCCGGTCTTGAAGAGTCGGTCTCTGCCATGTCTAAGATTCCTTTCCTGGATTTTTTCCCTCTATCGCCTCTATCGCCCTATCAAGTCTCTTTATCGTCTTTTCCTTTCCGACGACCTCAAGGACCTCAAAAATACCCGGACTTTCGGCGCCGCCGGTCATCGCCACCCGCACGGGCTGGGCCAGGGCGCCAAGCTTAACCCCATGTTTTTCGATGATTGCCTTGAAAAGCATTTCAAGCTCCCGGTGTGAAAACTCAGGGAGAGACTCTAGGCCGGCCTTCAGGTCTTTAAAAAGCAGCAGGCTTTTCTCGTTCAGAAACTTGTTCTTGGCCTTTTCATCGTATTCGACGTATTCAACGATATAATAGCGCAGCGACTTGGCCAGTTCGACCAGGGTCTTGGCGCGCTCCTGCAATGTTTTGACCGCCATAGAAAGCCAGTTCATATCAAGCTGCCGGCCCTCGGCTATTATTTTCTCCTTCAAGAGAAAAGGGACAACCAGGTCAGCAAGTCTCTCCGGGTTCGATGCGATGATATATTGCTGGTTCAGCCACAGGAGCTTTTCCGGGTTGAAGACTGCCGCCGACGAACCGACGTTTTCGAAGGTGAAATATTTTATCAACTCCTCTCTGGTAAACATCTCCTGGTCGCCATAAGACCAGCCGAGTCGCACGAGGTAATTAATGAGCGCGTCAGGCAGATACCCCATCTCGTGATATGCCATTACGGAAGTTGCACCGTGTCTCTTCGAGAGCCTCGTTTTGTCGGCCCCGAGTATCATCGGCAGGTGCGCGAACTTGGGTATGGGGTATCCGAATGCGCTGTAGAGCTGCATCTGCTTAGGCGTGTTGTTTAAGTGGTCGTCACCCCTGATGACGTGGGTGATCCTCATATCAACGTCATCGACCACAACGGTAAAGTTATATGTAGGCGTACCGTCAGAGCGGAGGATGATCAGGTCATCGAGCTGCGAATTCTCGAACTCGACCTTCCCGCGGATCATATCGTCGACTACCGTATGCCCTTCCTGTGGCATCCTGAACCGGACCGCCGGGGTCCTGCCGAAAACAGGTTCCTTAAGGTTCCGGCACCTCCCGTCATACTTGGGGGTCCTTCCCTGTGCAAGCGCCTCCTTGCGTCTCGCCTCAAGTTCTTCGGGGGAACAGTAACAGTGATATGCCTTTCCTTCTTCCACCAGCCTCGATACATAGCTGCGGTACACATCGAATCTGTCGGTCTGCCTGAACGGCCCCTCGTCCCAGTCAAGACCCGCCCATTTCATGCCCTCTATTATCGCATCTATGTATTCTTCCGTCGACCGGGTCCTGTCCGTATCTTCGATCCTCAAAATAAATGTGCCGCTATGGTGCCTCGCATAAAGCCAGTTGAACAGGGCGGTCCTCGCCCCGCCTATGTGCAGAAATCCTGTCGGGCTCGGCGCAAAACGAACTCTCACTCCCTCAGCCAAGATGACCTCCTTTTAGCAATTGCCCTTTACGATATCGAGTCTCAGAAATTTTTCAGTGCCGCTTTGCACCCTGAACCTGTCGTCGGCCCGGTATCCTGCGACCCATACTATATCTTCTCCCGACACGACGAGCGGGACCATGTCCCTCTCGTCCCTCGGGACCTTTGCATCGACAAAAAAATCCTGCAGCTTTTTCCGCCTTCCGAAGCCCATCGGGAAGAAAAAATCGCCGGCCGTCCTCGGTCTTATCCTGAGGGGGAATTTCATGGCAGCCGCGTCAAAGAGTACTGAAGTCCTTCCGTCACCAAGGTCTCCGCTTACATCCTCGTGAAAAGCCCTGATCACTGTCCCCGTACCTTTGACCGCGACCTCAGAGGGAGGACAAAGCTCATATTCGCCGATCCTCCCCGCTTTCTCCGATGTAATGACCAGCAGTGCATATCCTCTAATAACCCTTATCCCGCGCGGGAGATACAGCCTTTTCCCCGACGTGCCGCTCCTGACGAGGCATATAATGTCTTCCACATGTTTAAAACTTATTCCTCTCAGGCTGTCGGTCTCCTCTATGGCCCTTCGGAGGACCCGACGCAATATCACGGTATCCATACTCTCCATGGGGGAAAGGAACAATTCGATCCTGTTATTCGTCTTTCTGCTGATCATCTTCATCAGCGCCTTGGTAACGACAATACTGAAATAACGTTCTTCTTCTTGTAGTATGGATGCGGTATGAGCCATCGTGCCGGCGAGCGACGGGTTAAGCTCTTTCATAACGGGGACGAGCACCCTTCTGATCCTGTTCCTGAAATATTCCATGCCCAGGTTCGACGAATCAACGACAAACGGTACGTTCCCGGCTGAGAGAAAACTCTCTATATCGGCCCTCTCGATCTCGATAAGGGGTCTGATGACCTTGCTGCGCTTCACGGGCATGCCGGAAAGCCCGGCCGGACCGGCCCCCCTGAGAAATCTCATGCAGATAGTCTCTATCTGGTCATCCGCATTGTGGGCCAATGCAATTTTCTCGGCGCCCACCTCGACGGCGGCCTCATCAAAGGCGCGGTATCTCAAGTCTCGCGCAGCCTCCTGTTTGTTTAGTCCCAGATTCTTTGCGTGGGACAGTACGTCGATGGATTTGACAAGAAAATTTACCCCTTTCTCTTTACAGAAATCTTCGCAGAATCGGATTTCCTTGGGCGTTTCTTCGGGTCTGAGGTTGTGGTTGACATATACTGCGTGAAGGGCCAATCCATATCTTTCCTTAAGGCCTGACAATATGCTCAGCAAACAAACGGAATCCGGCCCCCCCGACAGTCCCACAAGGACCGTCTCATCCCGGGCAAGCATGGCGTGTTTCTTAATCGTATCCGCCACCCTCTCCACAAGATCGCAGTTGCGGGCACCCGGCGCCGTCATGCCTCTCATCCCCTTATGATAATTTTCAGTCTCCATGGAACGTTTCATATAGAATAATAATTATATTATTATAGAGTAACTCCGCACAAGCTGTAGGACAAATATGAAAACAAAAAAAATGCTCGAAAAAAACAACCGCCCTGGAAGACTTGAATACAAGGTGCGGGAAAGCGCGTATGGAGACGAGGTCACGATATGCGCAAACAGCGGGTGCGTCCTCAGGAAAAAGGCAAAATGCTTCGGATTTGAGGGTTGCCCGGGTTTTAAAGGGAGGTGACCGAAGGTCCGGCCTTATTGCGAGGGAAGGGACAAGGAAATTACCTGCCCCTGGCTTCCGGGTACTCCCAAATCCTTTTTATCCAGCCTGACCTTTATCCCCCCCGCATTGCCTACCCTGAGGATCACTTTTCCCGAAAACCTAATGCCCCTGGCGTTGCCTGGTCTCAGAAGCATCTCCTCTGATCTGCCGTCGGCATATTTGACGGAAATCCAGGTGGTATCAGTCGCGGCAATCTCCAGATTGTGTTCACCACTGGGGATATCCTTGCTCACTGCAGGAGGAGGACCGGTGCGCGCCGGTAAAGTCTCTACACTCCTCACGTTGCCCGGAGATACTTTCGATGTATCATGTGGTTTGTTCCGGGTGCGAAGACCAAAAAAGAATACAGCCGACGCACAAACACCGATAAGAATGACATAATACAATTTGGGGATCTTCTTCTGTGAAAAGGCGACCGGGATGATGGTCGAATGTTTCGGCTGGGAAAGGTTCTTCGTGTAATGCCCGATTATGGACTCGGCGTCAACATCGAGATATTTCGCATAACACCTGATATAGCCCATGGTATAGACCGGTGCGGGGAGTTCCGAGAATGTGTCGTTCTCAATAGCCACAAGATAAGCGGCCTTGATCTTTAGAAGGTCTGCTATTTCGCGGATGTCCAGGCCTAAATCTTCACGCCTTTTTTTTAATATCTCTCCGGCCAAATCAGTCCTTTAGGAGTTTTAAATAAAGTAACACATATTTCCCGATATTTTCAAAGTAAAATCCGCGTCGGCTTCGTATGCCGATAAAGCCTGAGTGCGGCCTGCCGGCCGCGTTTTTTTAAGCGTGATTCCTCCATGCTATTATAGTTGACGATGAAACGTGTAGTCATAACAGGGATAGGTGCGGTCACACCGCTGGGAAACAGCTTCAGGGAATCCTGGGAGGCCGCAAAGGCCGGCATGAGCGGACTCGGGCCTATCACCAGGTTTGATGTGTCGCATCTCCCCTGGAAGGTGGCAGGGGAATTGAAAGACTTTGATGCCTCCCTCTCCCTAGGAAAAAAAGAGATCCGGCGGGTCGATTTGTTTGTACAATACGCAGTCTCCGCAGCGCTCATGGCGGTTGACGATGCGGGTTTTTCATTGCACAGTCCCTCAGCTGAGAATCATCACCAGCCTCTTTCTTCCGGCGGCGTAATTGTCGGCTCAAGCAGGGGGGGAATCGGCACCCTTGAACGTTCCATCCTCCGGAACCTTACGCACAAGATACGCTTCTCAGCGTATATGATGCCCTCGACTACTATCAGCATGGCGCCGTCATACATTGCCCAAAAGCTGGGGGCAGGAGGATACTGTCTCGGTATTTCAAATGCCTGCGCTTCAGGCGCAAATGCGATCGGAGAGGCATTCAGACTGATAAAGAACGGCTTCAAGGGGCCGGTGATTGCGGGGGGATCGGAAGCCCCCCTCTGCCGATTATGCCTCGAAGGGTACGGCGCCGCAGGTGCGTTGTCCCGGGTAGCCGATCACTCGGCGAGCAGGCCGTTCGACAAGGCAAGAGACGGTTTTGTGCTTTCCGAAGGCGCCTGCGTCGTGGTCCTGGAAGAAGAAAGGAGCGCTTTGGAGAGAGGGGCATCTATTCATGGAGAGGTCTTAGGTTACGGCAATACGGCCGACGCCTTTCATCAGACAAGGCCCAACAAGGACGGGGTGATACGGGCGATGAAGGGTGCGATAGAAGAGGCCGGGATCTCTCCTGCGGACATCGATTATATCAGTGCTCACGGCACCTCGACCCCGCTCGGGGACAGGATCGAAGCAGAAGCTATCGCCGCCTTGTTCGGGAAGAGATGCCCCGCGGTCGCAGTGAGTGCGGTAAAATCAATGACAGGTCATATGCTCGCGGCTTCAGGGGCGCTTGAGGCTGCATTTGCGGTCATGAGTCTGAAGGAGGGGACCATCCCGCCCACGATAAATCTTAGCGGAAGGGATGACGAATGCGCACTGAACGTGGCAGCCGAGAAAAGAGAGGCGACCGCCGGGATCGCACTTTCAAACTCGTTCGGTTTCGGAGGGGTGAATGCTGTTCTGGTCCTGGGTCGTTATCAATGAGTGTATCCGGCCGCTCCAAACAGTCTGCATAAATTACAACTGTTTCTCGTAGACCCTGTATTTCTTGTACAACTCTGCCCCGAACATTTCGATGGTCCGCTGGACCGGTATATTATCTTCCAGTATCCAGGAAAACTCCACTCTTTTATAATTTCCTTCTTTGATCGGACCAAACCCTTCCCTGAACAGAAGCGCTTCAATGCCTTTGTTCCGGAACTCCTTTTTAGTGCCCAGGAGCATCACTCTCAAGTCTTTGATCTTCTTGGAATAATACAGCGCCTTGGCGATGCTCACCGGGTTCATCTTTCCGCCCATATGCTTAAGGACATAGTTGAAATCCGGGACCAATCCCATGAATCCTACGGGTTTGCCTGCCTCCTCCGCAATAAGGGTCATCCTCGGGATAATAATCTGCTTAAGCCTCGCCGCTGAATAATCAAGCTCCTCATCCGTCATAGGAACAAAACCCCAGTTCTTTTCCCACGCCGAGTGATACACGTCTTTGAATATCATCATGTCCGATATAAAATTCTTCATGTTGATAGGCCTCACGTGTATCCCCCTCTTTTCCACGATAGCCGCAACCCTTAAGATCTTTTCAGGAAGTCTGTCCCGAAGCGTATAGAGATAGGCATAGAGGTCCTTGACCTTCCTGAAGCCGCAATCCTCGGTGAGGACATTATAATAAGGTGGATTATAGGGCATCATGATAAAGGGAGGTTCTGCAAATCCATCGATCAGAAAGCCGCATTCCTCATTCGTTGAAAAGTTCATAGGGCCCCTCACCACTTCCATCCCTTGCTCTTTCAGGTGGGCCGCCGCCTTGTCAAAGAGGGCACGGGAAACGGTGCTGTCGTTCACCGACTCAAAAAAACCGAAGAAGCCCGTTTTCTCGCGATGGAACTCATTGTGTCTCCTGTTCACAAAAGATATTATCCTGCCTGCCGGGCGGCCTTCTTTCAACGCGATAAAAAATTTAGCGCTGGCGTGATCGAAAAAAGGATTTTCCGGCGAGAAATGCACGCGCATCTCCCTTGTAAGCTGCGGTACAAACAGGGGATCACCCGAGTATAAGGACAGGGGGAATTTGATAAAGTCATCGAGAGACTCCCGGGCCTCAATGACCTCGATCATCAGATAATGCCCAGGGCCTTGCCTACTTTTTCGAAGGCGCTCAGCACCTTCTCAATATGTTCGTCAGTATGCGTGGCCATATAACTGGTCCTTATAAGCGCCTTGCCGCTGGCCACGGCCGGACTCACAGCCACGTTGGCGAAAACACCCTCCTGCTGGAGCATCATCGCCATGGTAAACGCCTTGAGGTCTTCGCCGACAAGAATGGGAATGATCGGTGTTTCAGTGGGCCCTATCTCGAAACCGAGCGACTTGAAGCCCTTGTGGACTTTCCATGTGTTTTCCCATAACTTTTCAATTCGCTGCGGCTCGCTTTCGATAATATCGACTGCAGCGCTGACCGCAGCTATCGATGCAGGGGGAGGGCTTGCGCTGAAGATCAGTGCCCTTGCGAAATGTTTGATGTAATGGACCACTCTTTCATCTCCCGAGATAAATCCCCCGATAGAGGCAAGAGATTTGCTGTACGTACCCATGATAAGATCGACGTCCTTTTCAAGCCCAAAGTGTTCGGCCGTGCCGCGGCCCGTCTTGCCCAGTACACCAATGCCATGGGCGTCGTCGACCATCACCCTCGCGCCATATTTTTTTGCAAGAGCGACGACCTCGGGCAGGTTGATAATATCGCCTTCCATACTAAAAACTCCGTCGACTACTATAAGCTTTCGCCGGTCCTTGTTCTCGACCAGGATCCTCTCGAGATCAGCCATGTCGTTATGCCTGAACTTCCTGACTTCAGCATAGGAGAGCCGGCATCCGTCTATAATGCTCGCGTGGTCCATCTTGTCGATAATAATGACATCGTCTTTCCCCGCGAGGGCCGATATGACACCGAGATTTACCTGAAAGCCAGTCGAAAACACCAGGGCCGCTTCTTTTCTGATAAAACTCGCGAGCTTCTCTTCAAGGCGTACATGGATATCGAGTGTGCCGTTCAGGAACCTCGATCCCGCACAACCAGAACCGTATTTTTTTACGGCATCCAGTGCAGCCTCTTTGACCTTGGGGTGATTTGTGAGACCCAGATAATTATTGGAGCCGACCATGATCATCGTTTTACCGTCAATCACAACCTCGGGGTCTTGTGCGCTCTGGATCACTCTGAAATAGGGATACATCCCGGCGTTGATCAACTCCTTCGCCTTGTTGAACTTGTAGCACTTGTCGAAAAGGTCTGCCGACCTCTCTATAGCCATCGGTGAATTTTGTACCAGTCTGCCGTCCATTTTATCCCTTCCCTTAACATTATTCTCGAACGAAAACCCAGCTCATTTCTTGCCTTGCTTGAATCACATGTCCAGTTGGAATAGCGGAAATCATTTATCCGGTCTCTGTTAATTATACCTTTTTTGTCAATTTTTTGACCCATAAAAGCTAATAAAGGCAAGAGCGGCCGCGGCAAACGGATTTTCATCGCTTTTACGCCGATTGCCTCCGATATCTCGGCCGCAATATCCTCGTTAGTATAAACCATATCGTCCGATAAAAAAAATATCTCACCCGCCGCCTCTTTCCTCTCCGCCGCAAGTATGATGCCCCGAACGAGATCTTCAACATAGAGCAAGGAATAAAGGCATGTCCCCCAGAACGGAAAGACGCCTTTTTTTATCATCTTGAACATAACAAAAAAATCGGTGTCCCTCGGCCCGTATACCGCCGGAGGTCTTATAATCGTCACCGGGCACCTGTTTCGATACTGGAGCACCGCCTTCTCCCCTTCGAGCTTGCTCCTGCCGTAAAAGGAGACAGGCAGCGGGGGCGAATCCTCTCTCACGGCCTCACTGCCGTCGCCCGGCCCTACGGCGGCAAGGCTGCTGAGGTAGATGAACCTTTTGAGACCGCCGCCTCTTTCGGCCGCTACACGAACTAATTTCTCCGTGCATTCCGCGTTGGTGTGAAAAAAGTCACGCTCGCATAATCCCTTGGTCACGCCGGCAAGATGAAATATGTAATCAAACCCGCTGATTTCGTCGGCACGTGATTCAACATCGGAAAGATCGCAAATAATATATTTAAGACCGAGATGTTCTATCCATTTGAGGCTGGAAGACCTTCTCACGAGACATGTCACCTCATAGCCTCGTTCTTTCAAGGTTTCCACAAGATAACTTCCGATAAAGCCTGCAGCTCCTGTCACCAGGGCTTTCATAGGGTTTCTTATTGTCATAGAAAGGACCGAGAATAGTCAAGGGAAATAAGGGTAGTGGTACAGTCACTGCACCACTACCCTTATAAGTCATTATTTGAGAGAATGAGACATCCGGGACAGGCGGTACGACATTGCCGGATACGTCAATCTTCCAGACAACTCCTCACGGTAGAATTCAATTCGTCGAGCTTGAAGGGTTTCTTGAGTACGCATATCCCCTTGTCCTTGAACTCTTCCTCAAGTTCCGATGTGACAAAAGCCGAACAGACAACAACCTTTATCTTTCTCGGTGAGTTGACCACTTTTTTTACCACTTCCAGCCCATTACCCTCAGGCATCCGGAGATCAATAAAAAGCAGGTCAATGTCCTGGGAGCCGAGCTTTTCATATGCATCTGCTATATTAGATGCAGTGATTACCTGGTGGCCGCCTTTACGGAGCGCCCTCTCCATAAACCATCGGACCAACTGTTCGTCATCAACGACTAAGATCTTCATTGCATGCAACCTTATTCTTACTGAGACCCATAGCTATGAAGGCCTGAGAGGAGGAGATTGACGCCAAGATAGGTAAAAATAACCGCGACAAACCCCATCACCGCGACCATGGCTACTTTCTTTCCCTTCCATCCCCTCATAAGACGGCTGTGAAGATAGAAGGCATAAAAAAACCAGGTTATAAGGGACCATGTCTCCTTGGGGTCCCAGGTCCAATATTTCCCCCACGCCTGATCAGCCCAGATCGCCCCGAATATTAGTCCTCCGAGGGTAAAGATCGGAAATCCCATAGCGATGCTCCTATAGGTAATTTCATCAAGGGTGTCGGCAGAGATGTTAAGCCCGGTGATGACTTTCTTGAGCGCGCCCCCAAACCTCCAGATGACGAACGTAAACGCCGCGGACACGGCAAAACTCAGGAGCGATATCGCGGACGAACTGCTCCTGAAAGTGGCTTTGAAAAGATAGCTCTTTATAAGCTCCTCCTGACTCCTTACTGAAACTTTAAACGTAAGGTAATCCAGGCCCATAGCGCAGAGAACTAAGATAAAAACACTGAGCATCACCGTCCAGAATATATATGCCGGCTCGTTCCTCTTTTCAGTCCTGACAATGAGATACATCAGGCCGGTACTGAAGGAGACTGCGAACATGGAATAGGAGATAAAGCTCATCATGACATGGGCCAGCAGCCAGTTGCTCTGAAGTGCGGGAACAAGAGGCTGGATATCCTTCGACATGCCGGATATGTCGATAAACGCAAGAACAAGTCCCGCAACCGGCGTGATAAAAGCACCGAAAGAGCGGTTTTTGTATCTGAACTCAATCACCAGATAGGCAAGTATCAGGCACCAGACGAAGAAGACAAGCGATTCGTAGAGATTGGTTAGTGGCACAGCCCTAAGCCATCCCATCTGGCCGATCTCATAAAACTCCTTCCATCTCAGCAGTATAGCCAACGTTTGGGATATAAAGCCGACAATGGTGACCGTGGTAGCAACAACCCCGACCTGACTTTTTCTGAATGCAAGATATCCTATGTACAAGACCATGGCAAGGATATATGCGATGGTGGATAACCCGAAAAATACCGAACTTGCTGAACCGCTCATCTATCTTCCCCCTTTGTGGCCTTCACCGAGAAGGCCCGCCAGCTTTTCTATGTCCCGTTCAAAGGCCGCCCTGTTTCTGTTAGCGGAGGCGCCGATCAAAATTTTCGCAGCGCCCTTTTCCTCTGCCACGTTCACCCAGAGCCTCTTATGGCTCATAAAGAACGTTATATAAAGACCTAACGCCATGATAATGCATCCAAGATACACAATCCAGACGCCGGGGTCCCTTCTCACCTGTAACCCGGTATATTCTACCCCCCAATAGTCAAGGAATTCCACGCTGCTTCCATCGGGCAGACGCCATGTCTGCGGGTATCTTTTTAATATCCATCCGGAATAGGGTTTTCCCCCAACGTCAGGCAATTCTATAAATATCGCCGGGTTTTTCAAACCCGCGTCATAGGTAAAGGCCCGGCCTGACTGATCAAAAGAGAGGGCAGGGCTAAAATTCGCTATACGCCCTTCTCCTGCGGAGCCCGGCATCGTAAATGTCTCCCCTATGCGTGTATTGACCTGACTGCTCTTTCCGTCACGGGAAACCACCCGGAGCACAAGTATGCCGTTGTTCATATTCTCTTGCAGAGAACCGTAGCTCGACTGGTAAAAGGTAATGCCCCCATAGGTAAGCGGATCGTTTACCGATATGACTTTTTTCAGAACCTCCCTGCCGTCCTTAAGCACTGTAAGCCAGCTCTTATATGATTTTGGCATGTCGCTGTCACCGTAATATTCCACCTCAAAGTTGTCGCAGCGAAGTTCGAACCCGAGCGGCACTTCGATTCCCCTGTCCTTGTATGCAACCGAAGAAGTCTGCCCCTCCGGGAGGTTGAGGGACGCGTTAAACCCGAATTTCAGGCCTATAATCGCCCCCGCGAGGATTATCAGGATGCTGAGATGAGTGAGATATACGCCCAGCCTAGTGAAATTTCCCTTTTCTGCACAGAACTGGAAACCATTTTCTGCAGGGGATTCGGACGGCTTGAATCCAATCTTAGCGATCGATGAGGCCACATCACCCTTGATAGCCGATGCTTTACCTTTCAGCTGAAAACTTCTTTTTATGGACATCTTTTCGAGATGCTCCTGGGAAAGCGGCCTGATATTTTCCCGGACCAGCTTAATTATCCTGGGGAGCCTGTCGAATGAACAGATGATCAGGTTTGCGGCAAAGAGGAGCAGAAATGTAATAAACCACCAGGAGTGGTACATATTCATGAACCCGAGGCTGTCGAGGACCCCGTATATGCTGCGTGCAGTCTCCTGCCCCACCCCGAATATCTTTATAAGTACCTTGATATTCTTCTCAGGCTCGGCGTTCTGTTCGAGGACCGTCCCTACCATCGATGTCAGCGCAATGAGAGAAAAAATGACAACGGCTAACTTGACCGACGCAAAAAAATCCCAGACGAGGTCTATTATCGACTTGTTTTTTTTCTTTTCCATTAAACGGCTCCCCTCAACATTAGTCCGATATAATAGAATATCTTTTTGAGATAAAACAAGGGAGTTGCGGGCATGTAAGGCCTAAGTGACAAGTGCCACGACATCGTTCACAGATTTTACTGCCACGACATCGTTCACAAACGGTTTTTAATAATCGAATAATCACAATCTGTTTTATCATAGACACCAATTGCATGCCAGGAGGTGTCCATGAAAAAAAAAG
>OBEQ010192893.1_pt1 | contig 12598 bp, 10 predicted proteins | sample 1670901 | NCBI WGS metagenome assembly OBEQ01 (sample SAMEA104232315, study PRJEB22302) | groundwater metagenome | biome: forest; feature: aquifer; material: groundwater | place: USA | collected 2011-08-07 | depth 5.4 m
ATGACCTCCTTAGGTCTAAAGTTTGAAATGTGCAACATGCACGTCCAGACAGGATCATAGAACAATAATCTCAAAAAGTCAATACACTTTCCCCCACCACTTATCCCCAGATTATTCACCACTTTATCCACCCCTGAATTCCCACCCCACCACCCATCATTTATCCACCCCATTCAACCAAAGACCGCCTTATGTACTACATAAGGCGGTCTTTGGTGGTAATGTTTATTCATGCTATGCTTCGTGAAATGGAAAGAAAAATCCCATTTGGAGTGGATGAGTACTATCACGTGTACAATCGTGGTGTTGAAAAACGCCTTATTTTTCTTGATAAAAGCGACCGAGATCGTTTTCTTCGCCTTCTTTACCTCGCAAATGGTACTAAACCGGTTATTTATCGGGATGTGCCCAGGCGTTCTTTATCCGATCTTGATATGGGTGAAAAATTGGTGGCAATCGGGGCATATTGTTTGATGCCGAATCACTTTCATCTTCTCCTCAAGGAGATAAGCGATGGTGGAATAAGCCTTTTTATGGCAAAACTCACAACGAGCTATGCAAAATATTTCAATAAAAAATATAAGCGCGTGGGACCCTTATTTCAAAGCAGGTTCAAAGCGGGGCACCTAATGCGCGACGAGCATCTTAAATATCTTTACGCGTATATTCATTTGAATCCGGTAAAATTACTGGAACCCGAGTGGCGTGAAAAAGGAATAATGGATAAAGAGCGGATGAGACGCTATCTTGAAGCGTATTGGTATTCAAGTTATCAGGACTACGCGGGCATGGGGCGGGAAGAATCCGCAATCCTTTCGCAAGAGCAATTTCCTGAATATTTTTCCTCCCCGCATGAATTTGAGGGTGTGATCAAGGACTGGCTTGAATATCATGAACACGAAGAAGAAATAGGCTTTTTGTAGGAGGTGTTTCCCTGTTTCTTGTGCCGTGTTCACCCACTGCTATAATAGAAGTAACGATTAGTTAATTTCATCATCATGCGCTCCAAATTCTTTATGCTTTGTGTGCTCGGATTATCCATCGCCGTCCCTGTGTCGGCCCAAGTTTCCGTGACCAAAAACTGCGTAAACCTTTCGCGCAATTTATATGTCGGAATAAGAGGAGAAGATGTGCGCACCTTGCAGCAGGTGTTGAATGCAAATGTGCAAACACGCGTTGCACTTTCAGGCGATGGGGCGCCGGGACTTGAGACGACCTATTTTGGATTGAAAACGAAAAATGCGGTTATGAGATTTCAGGAACTCTATCGCAACGAAGTGCTCACTCCCGCAGGGCTTGTGAGTGGTTCGGGTTTTGTGGGGATTTTTTCTCGAGCGAAATTGAGTGCACTCTGCATGGTCGCGGTTGCTCCCGTGTCCCTTCCCCTTGCAACAACAACCGCAACCACAACACTTGTTACAACTCCAACAAAAATTGTTGCCACGACAACCGCAACCTCGTCTCAATCGTTGAGCACGATGACGAATCTTGATTACGGTATCTTTTCCACCGACAAACTTGTTTTTATGTTCCCTTCTTTTTATTCGGCGATACCCGGAAAGACCATCGCCATATATGGTGGCGGATTTAAGGGGGAACAAAATGTTGTCCACCTTGACTCCTATGCAATTGCAAATACATTTTTTGATAAAATGGGAACACTGAGTTTTGTTGTTCCTTCCGACGTGCCTCGCGGAAAACACGCGATTTGGATTTCAAATAGCAAAGGAGAGACGAATAAATCATTTTTCATTGTGACCGATCCAAAGATTCCCGCTCCAAAAATAACCGATTTTACTCCGAAAGAAGGACCCTTGGGTACTATCGTAATAGTAACCGGAGAAGGATTTACCCCGCAGACAAATGAAGTGGCGGGTGGTGATGGATTGCAGCAAGGTATTGCCTCTTCGGACGGAAAAACCCTTAAGTTTCCGGTTACCGTGAATATACCCGGAGTGAGCTTTACTTCAGCCGATTTACCCGCGGATATGCGGGTTCCCGTTTGGTATTATGTAAGAAATGAAAATGGACTCACGAGCACTATTACCTTTACGGTAACACCCTAAAGGAGTGGGTGCGTGTTCGAGTGGCATGTTTTATTTATCCCTTGTATACTTTTATGTATGAGTACGCTTAAACGTTTTTTCAAAAATATTAAGAATTACGAAAAAGTTTCGCGGTATCTACCTCTCTTTTCGATAGTGATTTTTACTTCGGTCGTCCTCTTTTCAGTTTTTGCCGCACGATCAACCGAAGCGGAAACAGGAATTCCGTTCGGAGGACTTTCCACGTTCATCATGCGCTGCACCTGCAATGCGAATCCCGCTGATATTGCGGTAACGGTCACTGACCTGAGTACTACGCCCGGTAGTCCGCCCAACTATGTTTATTCTCCCGGAGTTACGATTCTCCACCCGTTTGGAATGGTTAATTCGACCGGCGTGTGGTTGCTCGGCAATCGTCAACCGGGAAGTATTTGCATGTATCGTGTCGGACGGTTCTGCTCAACATGGCCGACCGACGGAACAATGGTTCGTGTCGGAACATCCATGTAAATTTCATACGAAACAAAAACCGCTTCATTCCCGAAGTGGTTTTTTATATACCAAACTCGTTGTCGATCGACAACGAGTTTGGTATAGATTTATTTTAGGTGGAGTGCGAGGGTAGTTGCCAGGGTGAGCCATGTTTTTGCGTCGACGTCCTCCCCTCGTGCAGTGAGTGGAATTTTTTGTTCATGAAAAATTGTTTCGAGTATTTCCTTTTTGATGCCAAGTTCTCGGAGATTACCCAGAAGCATTTTGCGCCGCGCGGCGAGTCCCGCTTTCACGACACGAAAATATATTTCAGGAGTAAGCCCATCGAGACGGAGAAGAGAAATATTTTCTATCGCAATAATCGCCGAGTCAACTTTTGGTGGTGGGCTAAATGCTTCGCGCTTCACCTTTGCGACGTAGCGCGGGGTACCGAACACTTTGACCGCGAGTGAGAGAATACCTTCCTTTCCATCGCGTGCAACAATTTGTTCCGCAACTTCTTTTTGAATGAGAAACACAATCGTGCTCGGTTGACGGAGTGTTTCGAGAAACAAGCGAAACAGCATGCCGGTAATATAGTAGGGGATATTTGCAACTAACTTGTAAGAATCTTTTCCAAGGTAGGTCTTGGTAAATAATTTCTTTTGGATAGCACCATTGCGAATGTCCCCTTCAAGAAGAATAAATTTTTTTGTTTTTACAAATGCTGAAAATCGCTCATTCAAGACTTCGATGCAGCGTGCATCGGTTTCAACGGCAACGACCCGCGCACCGGTCGCGAGGAGTCCCTCGGTGAGCGCTCCTTCTCCCGGTCCGATCTCAAGCACGATATCATCAGCAGAAAGTTTTGCCGCATCGATAATTTGTGTGAGTGCGACCTTCGAACGAAGGAAGTGCTGTCCTAAAGATTTTTTTGCGCGGAGTGCCATAAATTAAATATATACAAAACGATCAAAGCCGTCGCCGAAATCGTCATCGTCACCCAAGAGGCTCGGTCTCTTCCCTCCCCCGTGAGTTTCGGTGCGGCCTTCCTGAAGTAAGAGTGCGTCATCAATATCGGAAAGAAATTCCGAAGGCACATTCACTTGGCGTTGCCCGAAGATCATGCGGAATGATGCGTAAGAGAGAAAAACTTTTTTTGCCGCGCGGGTGAGTGCAACATAGAAGAGTCGCCGCTCTTCTTCGCGTTCGGAAACATCCTTCCCCATTTCACTTGCGCGACGTGAAGGAAAAAGATCCTGTTCCATTCCCGTGATGAAGACATAATCAAACTCGAGTCCTTTTGCCGCGTGCACGGTCATGAGACGGACGTTGTCACGGTCGTGCTTCAAGTTGTCCTGATCAGACTCGAGTGCAACATCGGCAAGAAATTGTTCGACCCCCTCGCGTCCTTCGAGCACGTCATACCGAAGTGCAACGGTCACCAATTCGCGGACGTTCGCGAGTCGCTCGGTATCCTCATCGTCACCATCGGAGAGCATTGTTTCGATCCCGCTTGCTTTGATAATGAACGCGATGAGTTGCGAAGGTTTCATACGCTCCGCCGCACCACCGATCTCTGCGAGGAGGTCGTAAAATTTTTTTACTTTTTCTTGCATCGCCTTAGGAAGGTTTTCTTTTTCTCCGCGGAGAATTTTTTCGAGCGTGACTTTTCCGATGCCGCGTGCAGGGACATTGATCACGCGCTCAAGATCAAGCGAGCTTTTGGGATTTAATCCGAGACGAAGATACGCAATGACATCCTTCACTTCTTTGCGTTCATAGAAGCGCACACCAAGGACTTGATAAGGAATGCCGGCAAAGAGCAGTGACTCTTCAAGTACGCGTGATTGAAAATTCGTGCGATAGAGAATTGCGATCTGATTTGGTCGAACTCCTTGTGAGGCAAGCAATGCGATCTTTCCGGCAACATGGCGCGCTTCATCGGACTCATCGTAGGAGGCGATGACCGAAAGCTCCTCCCCTGCTTCATTCTTCGTGAAGAGATTTTTTTCTTTGCGCATGGTGTTCTTCGCGATCACTTGATTTGCTGCCGTCAAAATATTTTGTGTCGAGCGATAATTTTGTTCAAGGAGGATGACTTGTGCGCCGGGATAGTCTTCCTCAAAATTTAAAATATTTGCGATCGATGCTCCGCGCCAGCTGTAAATATTTTGATCACTGTCACCGACGACACAAATATTTTTTCGCTCACCAGTTAAGAGGCGCACGAGATGATACTGCACTTGATTGGTGTCCTGATATTCGTCGACGTGAATGTATTGCCACTTTGTTTGATAGTAGCGGCGGACATCCGGATGAGTTTCCAAGAGTCGCACGGTTTTCTCGAGGAGGTCGTCGAAGTCGAGCACATTTTCTTCTCTTAACGCTTTTTCATAAAGCACGAATACGCGTTCGAGTACCTGCACGAGATAACTATTGTTGCTGAGTGTTTTAATATTCTCCGCACTTCCCATGTTTCCCTTGTGCCGAGAGATGAGACTTGCAATGCGTCGCGGTTCAAATTGTTTCGGATCAACTCCCGCCTTTGTCATGGATCTTTTAATGAGCTTGAGTGCGTCATCGGAATCGAGAATGGTCGCCGAACGAGGAATACCCATGACCTCGCCTTTTTCGCGGAGCATATAAATTCCGAGTCCATGGAATGTGCCGATCCAGGGAATCCCCCGTCGCTCTCCCCATGAAGGAGCGTCGTCGGTGCGACCCAAAAGTCGATACGCACGTTCACGCATCTCTTTTGCCGATTTGTTGGTGAAGGTAATGGCAAGAATTGCTTCCGGATGCACACCCTTTTCGATCAAATGACCAATGCGATGGGTGAGGGTTTTGGTTTTTCCGGCTCCGGCACCTGCCACGATCAAGACCGGCCCTTCGGTGGCGAGCACGGCAGATTTCTGCTGAGGATTAAGTTCGTCGAGCAAGTTTCGCATTAGCCATCATATTAGCACTCCTTGGCAATATCGCCGAAAATGTTAAAAATATGGCTTTAAATAAAGATTTTTTGCTTTTTGAGCGCAGTAAAGCCCAACGCTCAAAAAACCCTTTTTTGTAGCCAGATTTTTTGCTTTCAAAAATTAAGAGTTTCAAAAAACCTTTATTTTTGAACGTATTTACTCACTTCGCTTCCGCAGTTCATTTAGGTTTCATGAGGAAAACATGATTGACGGAAGTGCTTTTGTGCGAGTATAATTTTTCAATCAGGTTGTCAATGGTTGAATGGACGAATGAAGAGTTTCCCGAACGGAAAGAATGACTAATTAAATATGAACTTAGGCTTATAGGGCTCAACAATTTTCATCCCGATTCTCCGCGATTGCGCGGTCTGAAACGGTTACAGAGTTTTTTTTCACGATCGCTTTCGCTGACAAAGCTCTCTTTTTTGATTGTGACATTTTTGTTTCTCCCATGGGTCGGCGCGCAAGCCGGCTTTCTTTCCTTTCTTGATGTCATTTTTACAAAGACAGTAATTCAGGAGAAACCGATTAATTCCCAAAATATCGCACTATTGGCTGCCGTGGGGGGTCCTGATTTGATGCCGATAAAAGAAAAAACCACTGAGACGAATACAGTTGCGGGAAGCGCACTTCTTCCTGATGCAGGACCTGCCGGTGCATCAGCGGATGTGGCTGACAATGACTATGATCACGGACAGATCAGTATTTATGTCGTACGCGACGGTGACTCCTTGGGTTCAATCGCGAAAATGTTTGATGTTTCAGTCAACACGCTCCTTTGGGCGAACAATATGCCTCGGGGGACGAAGCTCGTGGTCGGACAGACACTTGTCGTACTTCCCGTTTCCGGAGTACAGCATACGGTAAAGAAAGGCGACACGATCGAAAGTATTGCAAAGAAATATCATGCAGACCCTGATGAACTTCGAACATACAATGGTCTTGAAGCTGATGCTGTGCTCGATCTCGGCTCCATCGTCATTGTTCCCGATGGCGAAATGCCCTCGGTGGTGAAGCCTGTAACTCGTCCGGCAACCTCAAAACTTCGCGGCGTAAGTGGCCCGAGCTACGACGGCTATTATGCCGCTCCACTTGCAAATTATCGTAAGACACAAGGACTTCATGGATACAATGGTGTTGATCTCGCTGCATATCTTGGTGCCCCCATTATGGCGGCAGCGGAGGGTGACGTGATTGTTGCGCGCGAGGGGGGCTACAACGGCGGCTACGGAAATTATGTTGTTATCCAACATGCAAATGGTACGCAAACATTGTATGGACACATGTTGAGAACGGCAGTAACGACAGGGACTCATGTCACTCAGGGGCAAACAATCGGTTATCTCGGAAATACGGGACGAAGTACTGGCCCACACTTGCACTTTGAAGTTCGCGGCGCTCGCAATCCGTTTTAAATTGGCGTAATACTCGACATTCCCTCCATCGAAGCGGTCGTCGTAGAAGACCTACGCCTTCCACTTCGATGTCGGTCCATGTCATCGTATTTCATCCAATTTAAAACGGATTGCCGTTAAAAGGACCTCTTTTGGAATAGTAGTTCCTCAGTTCTTTTTTAAGACTTTGTTACAATAGATACACATGCGTGCAGTGAAAAAATTTGATAATGCAAAGGTTGGACTCACTAGGGCCGAGCTTGCAGTACTGAAGAAGCTCAATACCCCGCAGAAGATCCAAGATTTTGTTTCGGCAATTCCGCAAAACTTCGAAGAAAATGGCGACAGCTGTATGTCGGTGCGTGAAGTATTGCGCACACGTCGCGCGCATTGTATCGAGGGCGCACTTGTTGCGGCTCTTGCATTGTGGATCCATGGTAATCCGCCACTGCTTCTTGATCTTGGTGCGGTGAATGACGATGATCATGTTGTGGCACTCTTTCGGCGAAATGGCCATTGGGGAGCGATTTCTAAGGGTAATCATTTAGTGGTGCGCTATCGCGATCCTATTTATCGCACGCTTCGCGAGCTTGCGCTCTCATATATTCATGAGTATTACAATGCAAAGGGAGTGAAAACATTGCGCACCTATTCACGTTCGTTCAATCTTTCAACGTATAAACCGGAGGTGTGGATCACTGGGCGAGATTCATGGAAGATTGCCGAGGATCTTTGTGATATTCACCACTTTGATCTCCTCGAAAAAGGACAGGAAAAACTCCTCCGCCCGCTCGATAATTTTGAAAAGACACTGCTCAGCATCACCGAATACAAACGCAAAAAATAATTTCAAAAAATATCTTCAGATGGACACACACTCAGGTGAAGATATTTTAGTATCCGCTCTCTTGTTGGTATTAATAGAGAGTTACTCGGGAAAATTTTTTTTACGACGAGGCGAACAATTTTTTCGGGCGGTATTGGAGTGCCTCAAGGATATGATCTGCTTTGACGTAGCGTGATTCGTCGAGGTCGGCGATGGTGCGGGCGAGTTTGATGATACGATGATATGCTCGTGGAGAAAGATCAAGCTGTTTTGCGCTCTCATTAAGGAGGGTAATGACTTCTTCGTCGAGCTTTACGAAGCGATCAATATCGCGCACACTCATTCCCGAATTTAATTTGTTATGACTATTGTCACCGAAGCGTTTTGCTTGGTGGTCGCGTGCCGACGCGATTTTTGCAATAAATTCATCATATTGCTTCGCTGCATTACGGTCTCGTTTTCCCGGAGAAAGAGTGATGTGCTCGAGTCGAGGTACTTCGATCCACAAATCAATACGATCAACGATGGGTCCTGAAATTTTATGTTGGTAACGAGTAATGTGTGCGGGGTTGCAGACGCATGTTTTCTTGCTATCTCCCCAATATCCGCAGGGGCAAGGATTCATTGCGGCAACAAGAATAAATCGTGCGGGAAATTTTTCACTTCCTCGCGCACGCGCCACATGCACAAGGCCTTCTTCGAGTGGTTGGCGAAGTGACTCAAGTACGCGTTTGTCGAACTCGGGAAATTCGTCGAGAAAAAGTACGCCACGGTGCGCAAGCGTGACTTCGCCAGGCTTGGGAATGCTTCCTCCGCCGATGATCGAAACATATGATGCCGTGTGATGGGGTGCGCGAAAAGGAGGTTCCGCGATGATTGTTCCATTTAAGACACCCGCAACCGAGTGTATGCGTGTTACCTCAAGTGCTTCCGCCTCCGGAAGCATCGGGAGAAGTTCGGTAAATGCTTTGGAGAGCATCGACTTTCCCGTACCCGGCGGACCCCACATGGCGATGTTGTGTCCTCCCGCGGCGGCGATCATGAGTCCGCGTTTTGCTGTTTCTTGTCCGCGAATATCAAGAAACGAAAGTTCGGTTTTTTTCTTTTGTCTTGCCCCAAACTCGGTTGGTTCTTTTGGGGTAATTTTTTGAGCACTCAATGATTCGTTTTCTTCATCAAGTAAATTTTTTTTCGGTGAGAGGTGTAGGACAAGTTCACTCAATGTTTCAACAGGAAATATATTCACTCCTGATACGAGTGCGGCCTCCTCGGCATTTTCCTTTGGAACATAAAGCTCACTCACACCAATTTCTTTTGCGGCAGTCGCAATGGCAAGTGTTCCGCGAATTCCGCGCACACTTCCATCGAGCGCAAGTTCACCGACAAAAATTTTACCTTTCGTATCAAAATTAATATCTTCCGTCGCAAGGAGATAACACAGTGCAATGGGGAGATCAAAGGCGGGACCTTCCTTCTTAAGATTTGCCGGTGCGAGTGCAATGGTGATCTTTTGATTGCGCTGCTTTGGTGATTTCCATCCGGAATTTTTTATTGCTGCACTCACGCGGTCGCGGGCTTCTTCCACTGCTTTGTCCGGAAGTCCGACAATGGTAAATGCATGGAGGCCTTTTGCAAGGTCGGCTTCAATGGTAATCGGGTGCGCACCAAGAAGCGTTGCTTGTGCGCTGAATATCTTTGCAAAGCCCATAATTTATTTGAGTGCAAGACTTGCAAGCGGCGTTTCCCGATCTTTTTTGCAGGTACGGGCGGCAGGATTGGCATTAAGGCGGTCGTGTTCAATCGGTTGTGCACAGACGGCGCAGATTCCATAGGTGCCGTTATTGATGCGCAACAATGCCGAAAGAATTTCGTTGTATCGTTCTTCGAGTTCAATTCCAATTGCACTCCGATCTTCAAAATTGGTTATTTCCGATGCGCGTTCTTCGATTTCCGCAGTGTCTTTGTTTAATTCCCCTGCGGTCGCTTCCCAGTCGCCGGGTCGGTCGGGATTTTTTCGCCCCACGGTGATAAGTTCACTTTCAAGAAGTGCTTTTTCTTCCTCAAGTTTTTTTTGGAGCAATGAGTGATCGTGTGACATAGTGTAATGATACGAGAAAAATAATCTTGGTCAATGGAGCGATTTTAGCGAGTCAACATTGCGGATTGTGCGGTAAATACTTCAGGAGACCCTGAAATGATGAGATGTTGTTTGTCCGGCAATGCGTACATGAGAATAATATTTCCTTCCATATCGCTCAGTGTGCGCACATCGAGATTGCCGATACGCATATCTTTAAACGGTCGATCACGCAGTCCTTTGAGGTCGCTTCGTTTAATTTCCGGATGAATGATCGGTAACAGGTCTTGACTCATTGTCTTTTCCCAATCAAGTATCGCCGCAAACGTGTTGTCGTAGGAGCGAGAGGTAAAGACAAATCCACCGGTAAGTTTCGCTCCCGAAAAAATATTGAAGGTAAAAGATGTATCGAGTGATCGAAGAAGTTCGTCGGAAGGCGCACGCTCGGGAATGGTTGCCAGGAATTCTTGCGCAGTCGCCTCTCTCGCCTTTCCGGATGCATCGTTAATAAGGAAAATGACTTTGCGCGTATCTCCGCTTGCGAGGATGGTTTTCCCGAATAAGATCGAGACATCGGCAAGAATTTGTTCGCGTGGTGAATCGCTCAAGAGAATTTGAGCCTCTTTTGTTGTAACTTCGGGAGTCGTTGTCGCACTTTTGTTTGCCCCTGAAAGAAAAGGGATATTTATTTTTGTTCCCAAGATCGCATACGCACCGACACCGATCACGAAAGCAAGCATGAGTGTAAGGATAAAAATAATTTGCCCAAGATGCGATGATTCTCCACCTACCGTGCGTGACTCACCCCGTGCTTCCCTGCGCGCAGCTTCTGCCATCACAATTTGTGTTTTTGTTGTCGCTTCTTTTTTCATGAGCGCATCCACATCTGCACGAAATGTCCGTACTGCGGGAATTGCCGCAGAACCTTTACTCCGTTCCTTCTTTTTTAATTCCTGTTCAAGTGTAGGGCCTTGATAGTCGACTTCCTTCATGGATTATAGTATAGCATCTCTCTCCTGGTGCGCGCTCTGAGTTTTTAAATGAACTATGCTTTCGGTGCATGAGGAGCACTTGCTCCTTGAGGTTTTTGCTTAATGAAGTCGGGGTCTGCTCTTTTGATAGAAAGATTGATACGCCCCTTTTCGTCGACTTCTTTGACGACAACGGGTACTTCCATTCCCTCTTTGATATATTCCGAAACACGTTCAATCCGAAATGGTGCGATTTCAGAAACATGCACCAAGCCTTCCGCAGTTGCGCCGATTTTCACAAATGCACCAAAGTCCATAAGGCGCGTAACAGTGCCGGTGAATTTTTCTCCCGCAACATATTCGTGGGTCATTTCGGCGATGATGTCGCGCGCTTTTTCTGCTGCGCCATTCTTGCCGGTGATGAAGACCATGCCGTCATCTTCGATATCAATTTCCGCTCCTGTCTTCTCGCGAATTTCATTGACGGTCTTTCCCCCGCTGCCGATCACCATGCCGATCTGGTCGGGCTTGATTTGAATGGTGACGATCTTCGGTGCATAGGGAGAAATATCAGGCCGTGCAGTTGCGATCGCCGCCTTCATTGTTTCGAGAATGTGCAAGCGTGCCGCCTTTGCTTTTGCAAACGCTTCATTCAAGATGGGAAGTGGAATACCGCCGACCTTCACATCCATCTGAATTGCCGTAACACCATTTTTTGTTCCCGCCACTTTGAAGTCCATATCACCATGATGATCCTCCGGTCCTTGAATATCCGTGAGGACTTTATACTTCGTGGGTGACTCCATCATGAGTCCCGAGGCGATTCCTGCGACCGGTTCGGTAATCGGCACACCGGCATCCATGAGTGCAAGTGTCGAACCACACACTGATGCCATCGAGGTTGAGCCGTTGGATGCGAGTGACTCTGAAACGATGCGAATGGTGTAAGGAAATTTTTCTTTGGGAGGAAGCACGGGGACAAGTGCTTTCTCCGCGAGCGCGCCGTGCCCGATCATGCGACGATTGAGTCCGCCCATGCGGCCAGTCTCTCCGCTTGAATACGGAGGAAAGTTGTAGTGATGCATATAGCGTTTCTTTTCCTGCACCTCCATTCCTTCGATGAGCTGCGCTTCTTGCGGTCCGCCAAGTGTAAGCACCGAGAGCACATGCGTACCCCCACGGTAGAAAATTCCCGTACCATGGAGCACTGGAGAAACTCCACCAGCCTGCGCAAAGAGCGGACGTACTTCGTCGAAACTGCGGCCGTCGGGACGTTTATTTTCCTCGATCGCTTTTTTGTGGAGCACATCGTTCACCTGGTCATCAAAATATTCTGCAGCAAGCGCAGTGCTCATTTCCTCCTGTTCTTTTACGAGTTTCATCCATTCATCCATCAATGTATATTCGCGTGCGCGACCCGCTTCAAAAAATATAGTTGCTTCGAGTTTTGGTGCGATGTGTGTTGCGAAGAGTGCTTCAATGTCTTCACCGACTTCCGTAAGTTCAATGATGCGTTTTGTCTTTCCGCGTTTTACAATAATTTCTTTTTGAAATTTTTGGATGAGTTCAATTTGCTTACTTGCGAAGGTGAGACCTTCCATGACGGCATCTTCGCCGATTTGCTCACCGCTCATCTCGATCATGTTTACGTTGCCATCTTTTCCGCAGACGACAAGCTCGCAGTCGCCTTCGACACCTTCGTGACCTTCTTCAACTTTGTATTGAGGAAACACAACCCATGCGCCGTTTTGTCGAGCAACGCGTACTCCAGATACTGAACCATCCCAAGGAATGTCGGAAGTTGCAAGTGCGAGTGATGCGGCATTTACCGCAAGCACA
>OBEQ010805679.1_pt1 | contig 12596 bp, 13 predicted proteins | sample 1670901 | NCBI WGS metagenome assembly OBEQ01 (sample SAMEA104232315, study PRJEB22302) | groundwater metagenome | biome: forest; feature: aquifer; material: groundwater | place: USA | collected 2011-08-07 | depth 5.4 m
GTTGTATTGTTTGCGTTTGCCAAATAATTGGTCAGGTTTGGCGACGAGTGGTTGGGTTTCGAGCCAAGGGTGATGTTTTGGTAAGGTGTTGAGGTTGGTTTGAGGAGTGATAAGAATGGCTTTATAGTCTAGGTTGAGCTGTTTAGCAAGGAGAAGTTTGCCATCATATTCACTGATTTTGCGGTGGGCCATTTATAGAGTGTTAGGGAATATGCTTTTTAAATAGTTTTTGGATTTATGGTCTTTTTCGGAAAGTTAATATGTATTTTATTTTGGTGCTCACTTTTTGCCGTAGGGTTTAAAAAGTGTGGGTATTTTTTGTGGTATCAATGGCAGTTTGTGAGATGTGCGGTAAGTTTGGACAGTTAGTTACGGCAGATGTGGAAGGAGTTCCTTTACAAGTCTGCGGTGGTTGTTCTAAATATGGTCAAGTACGACACAAGGGGATGGCATTGGGGCAGCAGGTACGTCGTTTTTCTGCACCGGTACAAGAAGTGGCGGAGCATGCGGTGCGTGGAGATTTTGCGTTTTTATTACGTCGCGAGCGGGAGAAAAGAAAGTTGACGCAGGAGGAGTTTGCGAAACTGTTGCAAGAGAAGGAAAGTATGCTGGCAAGTTGGGAACATGGGACGATTAAGCCGCTGGTGGATGTGGCGCGTCGGCTTGAGAAGATTTTAGGCATTTCACTTGTGGTGAAAGAAGATTTTGAAGATGTGAAAATCGAGAAGTCCGGCAAGAAAGAGGAGTTGACGCTGGGGGATTTTGTTAAGGTAAGGAAAAGGTAAGCTATCTTTTAGATTTTTTTTATTAAATTGAGTTATACTTATTTTTCAGATAAATTTTATCGTTAACCAATACGTCAGCACACCTAACAATACTCCTGCACCGATATCAATCCAATCATGTTTCTGCAGACGGATGCGAGAATAACAGACAAGAAGGGTAATGATAGTTAGAATCAAAGAGATAAATCTATTTTGAAAGAAGGTGTGTAATGTTAGTGAGAGAAAGACAATTCTTGCGGCGTGCCAGCTGGGAAATGATGAAGCGTCAATACGTTCAATAAAGTTAGTGTATTCTGTGGGTTTTGGCCGCGGTTTGAAGTAGATGAGGCGGGCAAGGGTGATGACTACACCGCTGAAGAGAAAGCCGAGGAGGAGTTGGAAGAATACTGTGGTATACTCTAATGAGATCAGAAATGCAAGTACTATGAAAAAAAAGAATGTTCCTCCAAGAGCGGTGACATCTTTCCAGAGGCCTTTTTTAATGTTCATATTGAGATCGAAGGTGGTCATATTGTTTAAGAAGTTAAACAGGTTTATAAGAATTATGGGGGGAGAAGTTTTTTTTTCGAAATCTATAAAAACTGTCATAACTTTTCTAGTACAATGATTAAAAAGAGGTCACATTCAATTGTTAAAAAGAAGAATCCAATTTTGAATCGATTAGATGTAATTGAAGATAATTTACAAGTTCTTAAAAAAACAGAAAAGAGAATTTTACGAGAAGAAAAAAAGGTTGATACAAACGAGCAAACTATTCTGCTTGAACAACAAAAAATAGAAAAAACACTTTTTAAAATTGGTAACTTTGAATTCAAACGAAAGCATTTACTGGAATTCATCAAAGGTGTGGCAGGGGCTTTTTTAGGAGTTGGTCTTGGTCGAAGTCTTTTGAATATGGAGTCATTGGCAGATAAATTAGGATGGTGGAATATTATTGGCATTCTTCTTTTCATTTTGGTTATTTCTTCTTTGCTTATTTATAAAAATGAAAAACAATATGTCGAGAAAAAGGGTCATTATATTATCTGGAAAAAACTCACCTATCTTTATATTATTTCATTATTTATTGAATTCTTTTCCCTGTGGTTATTTGCCGCTTTACCACTGGATATAACTACATTAATTAAAATCCTCGTTATTGGCTCTTATGCTGCTATGGCGGGAGCAGTTAGTTTTTCGTTGATTTAGGAAAATGACGTAAAACGAATGTAAATTAGTATAAATGTTACTATTCCCCATAAAATTAATCCCACACAAAGAGGAAGGTCTTTGATAATTTGTTCGGGATGGCGAGCAATAATTGAGCCGCTTTGGACTAAATGATAATAGCGAAAGATGACAAACAAGGCAAATGGAAGAGTATATAATAATTTATTATATGGACTGAGAAAAGAGTATAATGCATAAGATGTTACTAATAAAGAAGTAGAGATGTTTATGAGCGAAAGAGTGAGAGTGGGTGTATATTCTTGTAAAACGTTACGGGTAGTAGAGGCTTTTTCTTTGAGTAAGAGTAAATCGCCATGGCGTTTGCCAATGGAGAGAAAGAGGGAGAGGAAGAAGGGGCACATGATTAACCAAGGGGAAATGGTGACACCAATTGTGAGAGCCCCAATGATGGCGCGCAGTACAAATAAAGTGGAAATGGTTAATATATCTGCAAGCATGATGTGTTTTAGGATAAGACTGTAGCATATGTTTACAATCCAAATGATGAGGATAAAAAGTAAAGTGATGGTGTTTAATTGCAAGGCAAGAAGTATTCCTAAAGAGGCTATTATTAGTGCAATAATGATCGCTTCGGAAATAGTAATTTTTTCTGCAGCGAGGGGACGGTATTTTTTTTCGGGGTGATGGCGATCTTTTCTGATGTCGACAATGTCGTTGATGATATAACCAACAGAGGAAATAAAACAAAGAGTGAAAAAGGCAATTATTATTTCTTGGACGTATTTAATATTAAACAAATTAGCGGAGAAAAACAAAGCAAGAAATACTACCAAATTTTTATACCATTGGCGGATACGAATAAGATCTAATATCGTACGACTAGATTGAATTAAGTGATGAATATATCTGGGCATATTACAAACTCCCTATTCACCTCTTGGAATACTTAATGAATAGGTGCAGTTTTTAAACGTTTTCTTAAAAATAGGGATGTTTTCGTTTTTGATTTTGGTGATGAATTTTTCTTTGAGAGCTAGACAGGTTTTGTTATGTGGTGAACAGGGGAGATCACAGTCGTTCATGAATAACAATTGGTATTGATTTTTTTGGCGCTGGTAGATGATAGGGGCGTATTTTATGCCGTCTAACGTTACAATACGATGGTCTAAAAAAGATACGAATGAAGGGTCAGAGGTGAGGATGGTTCCGGTAATATTATATTGATGGATTGCAGTTTTTATTTCTGTATCAAATCTAGGGGGTTGTTCAATATAGATCACATCTGGCAGAGAGAGGAAGATGAGAAGGCAGCAAAGGATTATGAATGCCAGGGGAGTGATGAGGGGTTTTGGTTGATTTTTTAATTTTTGATAGATGTGGATAATTGCGTAGGAGCACAAAATGGCAAGAAAAGGGAGAATGGTTACAAGATAGCGTGTTTCTTTACGAGGGACATAGAGAAAGTATAAAATGGTGAATATAGAGATGAGAATAAGCAATAATTTTTGGGGTTGGGTGTAGATTTTTTCTTTGTATCCTACATATATTGCGTATCCGGTGAAAAGATAAATCGGAACGTTCCAAAAAAATTGGGTAAAATAAAATGTGAATCCAGATCCATATAACCAGGTTGACGTTTCGACTATTTTACTGCCTTCAATAAATGCTTTAAAAGGGTTGCCATAGAGATGGTAATTTAATAAGAGATAGGGGATAACTATTAATAAAAAGCCGCAGGAATGGGTGAGGAGGTTGTTTCGTTTCTGTTTTCCAAGTTCTTGTTGAACTACAATAATTAAAAATGTGCAGCCAAACCAAATACCTTGAGGAAATTTAGTGAGGAAGGAAAGACCGAGAAATACGCCGCTGAAAAATAAGTTGAATGAATCAGTGGAGGAGTGATTGGTTGTGTTATTTTCTGGGTTGAGGGGTTGGATGAACAAATAAATTCCGATTAAGCCAAAAACCATGGCAAGGGGTTCGGTTAAGATTAATCCTGTGAAAAAAATGAATAAAGGAGTGAGGCTACAGATCGCTGCGCTCCAGAGAGCAATAGTTTCAGAAAATAAACTGTGAGCGATACGGTAGGTTAGATAAATAACGATTAGTGAAAAGATAAGATCTAATAATTTCCCAATAATAAATGGATTAAAGTGTAGTTTCCAGAATAAGCCGAGAATGAAAGGCCAGATAAGCGGGCGAAAGGATTCCCAGATGCCGAGTTGGCCATGAGAAAAGATATATTTGCCAATGCCAATGTAGACATGGGAATCCCACCATAAAGGGTAGTTGAGTAGAAGATAGCTGATGCGAATTACGGCGGAGAAGAACAATATAAACCCTAAAGGATGTTGTAATAAAAAAGATTTAGTTTTATCAAATTTCTTTATATTTTGAGTATTCTTTTCCATTCGAGATGATTTGTGTTTTTATTTGTCTTTATTTTCTGCAAGCGGTTTATCATTTGGACAAAATTCGGAGTTTTTCAATGATTTACAGATAATAGGTTGTAATTCTTCTTTTTTGACAACGCCCTCATATTTTTTGCCATCAATGACAATGGTTGGATATTTTGTGATGTTAAATTGGGCCATGGCAATTTCAATCATGGGTTCTTTTGAACGGAAGTCAAGATTAATTGGGAAAATAAGGACTTTTTCACCAAATTCTTTTTTAAAAAAGGTTAAAATTGTACCTTGATTTGGGCAGGAGGGGCAGGTGGAGGAGTAAAAGTATAAAATGGTAACTAAATCTAATTTACATGTTTTTTTTCCTTCTTGGGCAAGAAGCCAGTAGCGGAGGTTATCTAATGCATAACGACGCATGATGATTTCTTTACGTTTATCAGTCACTTTTTGGTCTTCTTCATAGGATATTACTTCGCTGAGGGTATCAGAGAGATCTTGCACGGTTTCTTTTAAAGTTGCGGAAAGTATAGGGCAGCTGTTGTTATAGGAGCGAAAGGAGTCAAGATACAGATATTGGACTTGCAAACTTAAGTATTTTGCTTCCTGCTCCATATTGACTTCTTCGATTAAACCATAGCGTTTTTCATCAATGATGAAGCCGAGCGTTAAGCCTAAAGCGAAAATGAGAAAGGTAATGACGGCGGCGAGCAGATATTTGTCTTTACTGAAGGTTCGGGGATGTGAGGACGTGTCTACCATATTTTTTATGTTGTTCTATTTTAGGGCTTTATTTATATATTTGATTCTTGTAGAATAAAAATTATACTTTTTTTGTCTTCAAAAAGTGATATTTTTGGGATGTTTTCTTTTTAAATAAACCGCATTGGCTACCACTTTGCTTTTCTGGTCCAGGCGAATTTAACTACTGTTGCAAGTAAAATATAGGCTTTTAAACTATAATAAAACATAAAATAGGGAATTAAATGAATCCAACCAAATTTGGTTATTTTTTCATGGGCATTTTTATGAGCGATATAAAAGAGGTAGACTCCAATCATCAGCAAAAAGAGAATAATGAATGCTTTGCGAAAATCAGTTAAAAGAAAAGTGATAAAATTAAAGCGAAGTTTAAAATCGAGAATATAGGGGAGGATATTAAAATCAACTAAAAAGAATTCGCGCAGATGTGAAAACCAGGGTTGGATGAAAAAAGTTATGGCGATACTAATACCTGTAATGGCGAGGAAATAACCTGAGGCGTTTTTGACCATTTGCATCATACCAAAATCACCGTATTTGCGGTTAGCGATAAGTTCGCGGTATTGATGAACACATAACATACTTCCAAGATACCAGCGTTTACGTTGATAATAGAATGGTTTTAGTGTGGCAGGAGCGGTGGGGTAGACGTAGCCGGCGGGACATTGTTTTATTTTATAATGATGTTTTTGTACGCGATAGGCAATTTCTTGGTCTTCAGTGATATTTTTTTCGTCGAAGCCGCCAAGTTGAGTTATGATGCTTGTGCGATAGAGAGAAAAAGGACCGGGAGCGACGTATAATGAATCTAATTTACTGGCGATTTTACCAAGAAGGATGAGAATGATATATTCCAACCATTGGACCCGTTGAAGGATGGTTTTGGGGTCGTGTACTTTCATAGCAGGGGTGATGATGGCTAATTTTGGATCGTTTTGAGTTGCATACAGATTGAGCATTTTACGTAACGTTGTAGAATGGACAAAAGAATCGGCATCAAGGCAGGCAAAGAATTCACCTTTGGCTTGTTTGAGGGCGATGTTTAATGAAGCGGCTTTGCCTTTATTTGTGTGGGAGAGGAGATGGAAGTAGGGTTTGTGTTGGATATAGCGTTTGATTTCTTGTTCGGTATTATCTTTGGAACCATCATTGATGACTATTACTTGTAATTTTTCTTTAGGATATTCTAGATTGTTAATTGATTCAAGGGTTTTTGTAATGGTTTTTTCTTCGTTATATGCAGGAACGAGAATTGAGATGAATGGTTCGAAGGTTTGATGATTGGATTCTTGAGATGGGTTGTTTTCTTCTGTGGGTTCGTCGTATTCAGAGCGTTTTTCTAAGTAGACAATTAAAAGAAAGACGGAAAAGTATAATGAAACAAGATACATAATCCACAGTAATAGTTCTATGATTATATTCATATGACACTCAAATTTTATTATCTTTTTTTACTTTTGGAATTTGTTCTTTTCTTATTCCTTTGTGTTTGTTCTATTCGTAAACAACCACATTTCTGTATCTTTAGTAGAATAGGCTAATTTAAACCTTTCGTTTTTTAAGAGGAAAAGTAAGTTTTGGTCACGAGGAAGGGTTTGTCGCATTTCGGGGGTAATATATAATAATGAGATGTCATATCCTTCAAGTAAAGGAAATAATTCAGTTACATATGCTGCGGCATATATCTTTTGGCTGATGTTACCTTTGATTTGAGCAGCATTTTGAAGGGTGGATGTGACGGGGTGCTGGGAATAGTAGGAAACGTAATTGCCAATAGAGGGGGAGGTGAAAATAATTTTTTCTGGAGCAATATTATTCTTTGTCCAATCAAGTACTTCAACATCTGCGGCGGAGGGGGGACGTGAAGAGAGTCTTACGCTATAGGTCATCGTTGTGAATAAGAGTCCTAGAATGATGACTAAAAGAGTAAAATGTTTTAATTTTTGTAGTGTCCAAGTTCGTTCGATTAAATAATTTAAAGCAACATAGCTTAGAAAGATAAACCAAATTTCGATGCTAAACGCGGAAGTTGGATTATATGAATATACCATAAAAGTGGTAAGCAGAAATAATAATGTACTATAAAACAGAAAGTGTTGTTTTCGCAAGAGGATGAAGCCGATTAGGCCTAACACAAACATGAAAATGCTCATTCCTTGAAATCCGCCAAAATCGGCAATTAAATCGTTCCAGATGTTTGGTTCCACAAAAGGATTTGTAAATAATGGCTGCGCAAGGAGATATTGGTGGATAGAGAAGGATACAAGCAGACAACAGATAATAATAATAAATGGATGAGAGGGGAGGGGATTTTCTTTGCGCAATGAGAAGTAGATTACAATTAAGAGAAAGAAAAGAAAGATGGTGCTCCAGCCAGCAATACTTGAGGCGAGGAGAAAAGGGATAACACTGAGGTAGGAAAGAGTTTTGGTTGAGGTGGTTGATGTTGTTGTGCTGGTTGATGTTTGGGGAAATAAGAGATAGAATCCCATCGAAATTAAAGTGAGGAAGAGGCCAATAGAAGAGATTGTGCGAAACGCATACAGGAATAAAGGACTGATCATACAGACTGTAAGAAAAATAAGAGTATGATTTTGATTTAGTTGTATTTTTTCAAGGGTGAGATAAATCATACTCAGGGTTAAGATCCCAAAGAGTAAAGGGATTAGGGCTAGTGCGTTTAACGGAAGATATTTTTGGGCAAGAAATAAAGGGCTATATTGCCAATTATGTATACTAATTTTTTGTGCTTGGTTTAGATGGTAATAACTTTCTTCACCGTTGAGCAGAACATTTCCGGAGATGGCGTTATAGCCGAAGGGGAGGACAATTAATATTAAATAGAGTATACCTAAAGCTAGTTTGGGGTATGCACTTACTTTTCTAATATTTTTTTCGAGCGTAGAGACTAGGGGGATTTCTTCTTGGTTGTTTTTTGACTTCATTTTTTTGTGTGTAATCATGAGGTTTTTGATTTATAGTAACTGTGAATTATTTTCGAACATTTGTTCACAGTTACAGATAACTGCACATTCATATCTAATTAGGTGCAATTATCTTATATTAAACATTCGAGTTTAATATACTAATAAGCAAATGTGTATAATAATATTGGAATATTTCACACATTAGCTATAATTGAGCTATTTTATTCGGTTTCTTTTAATGCGCAGGTGACATAATAAATCTTTGTTTGGTTGTCATATACTTTGTTAAAACAGTTGCTGTTGAGATAAGGAGGAGGTATAGAGGTATTCATCACTGTATCTGTTGTTTTTAGGGGTGAAATAACTATATAACGTATGTGATATATGTCTAAAATATCTAATGCTTGAGTTTCAAAAGGGGTAGTTAGAAGCAGTTTGCTATATTCTACTCGTTTTTCAATATCGGGAATAAGGGTGAATTGGTCATCAAAGAAATTTTGGCGTTTTGAATAATAGGTTATCAAATGGCCTTGTTTGAGCGGGCTGAATATTTTAGAGGTGAGGGCAGAATTTTCACGCAACCATTGAAATGCTTGCACTTCTGATTTGGTTGGGATGTCTTGTGATTGAATTTGGGTGAAAGCGGGGTAGAGCATGGTTATGGTTAAGAGAAGGAGTAGACCTAGCGAAAAAAAGTGGGAGGTAGAAGAAATCTTTGTTTTTTGCAGATAGGCCATTAGTTCTTCATAGAATAATGAGAAAAGGATAGCGAGTAGTACACCGAAAAAAGAGAGCGCAGTTTTAAATTGAATCAGACGGAACCAGGTGAGCAGAGCGGTTGAGATCGCGAAACTAATCAAGAGAAAAGAGCGGGTGCTTTTCAAGCGAAAAACAGATTGGTATACTACATAGATTCCAATTGCGAAAGGAATAATGCTTACGAGAACAATACTTGTTGCTAACGAAAAAGTGGGGAAATATTGCTGCATGATATCAGTTGGGATGTTATGCCAAATAAAACTGGGGCCGTCATTGAGGAAATTTTTTTTAAAGAAAATGAATTGGGTCCAGAGAAAGAAGAAGAGGGAAAATAGGATTAGTTCTAATTCGCCGCGGTCAATTCTCTTTCCTTCCGTAAAAGAGAGGAGGATATAGATGCCCAAACCTGTGAGAAGCAATAACGTTGCGGAGCTGGTTATACAAAGTAAAAATAATAATAAGATGTAGCTATACAAAAAGTGTTCTTGTTGTGATTGCATAAATGTGTAAATTGCTAAAAAGAGAAGGGGATAAAATAAGGTTTCTACGGCGACATCGTTGGTGTAAAATAAAATGGGAAGAAACCCGGTAATGAAGGCGGTATATAGTGGCGCGTTTTTGTTTGTGGTGATGCGTGTGGCAATAAGATATGAGATAATAGTCAGTGAGGCAATAAATAAATTAGGGAGTGCTTTTGCTACGAGTTCGAGGGGGAAGATAAACGCGAAGAGAGCAAGGGTATAATGAAACAGAGGGAGGAAAATTACTTCTCGTCCACCATAAGAGAGGGGGTCATTGTATGCAGGTAATCCGGTTTGGGTGATGTGTTCAATTTGACGAAGATGATAATATGATTCGTAGGTAAAATTAGGGGTGGAAAAAGCGAAAATGAGGCGAATACTCAGAACTAGGAGGAATATTCCTATAAGTAACATCTGTTCTCTTTTTAGATTCATTGTTAGGTTAAAGATATGTTGAATATTTATAAATGTGTTTAGAGGAGTTTGCATAATTATCTTTTTTTTTAAAACTGAATACAAAAATTTATATCTTTGAAATGTTAAATATAGGTTATGGTAAAAATATTAACGGGAAGTCAATGGTTTGATGCGTTTTTAGATGGCGGGTATGATGAAGATATTATTACGACGATTTATGGGCCTTCGGGTGTAGGCAAAACGAATATGTGTTTGTTATGTGCGATTTCGGTTGTGAGTTGCGGGAAGAAAGTTATTTTTATCGATACGGAAGGGGGGATTGCAGTTGAGCGAATTAAGCAGCTTGCAGTGGATTATGAACGAGTGTTGGGAAATATTTTATTTTGTAATCCGACGACATTTGAAGAGCAAAAAGAGATGTTTGAGCGAGTGAAGGAGATGGTGAATGAAGCGGGGGGGGAGGAGAAGTTTGGGTTGATTATTGTGGATTCGATTTCAATGCTTTATAGATTAGAGCTTGGTAAGAGTGAAGAAGTGTATGATGTGAATACGGCTCTGGGCAGACAGATTGCCTATCTTGTGGAGATTGCGCGCAAGAAAAAAATTCCGGTGCTGATTACGAATCAAGTATATGCGGATTTTGATAATCGTGATAAAGTGAAGATGGTGGGTGGTGATTTGTTAAAGTATGGTTCGAAGTGTTTAATTGAATTGATGAAGTTTGCGAATTGCAGAGGAGCGGTATTGCGCAAGCATAGATCGCTGCCGGAAGGGCGGGAGTTAAAGTTTAAGATTGTGGAGAAGGGAATTGAGTTGATTGAATAAATAAATTTATGATTTTGAACTATAAACATTTATAAATAAAGCTTAAAATATGTATTTCATAGCCGAAGTTGATCGTTGATAGGTCAATGGAGCTGCCTGAGGCAAAAGAAAAGGCAGACGAGATTAATTGTAATATAGTAATTATTCTTGTGCTGTTAAAGTAATATTGGATTTAAAATTGAACTATAGGTGAAAAAAATATGGGTGAACAACCAGAAAATTTATTGATTGACCAAAATGAGTATCTTAAATCAGGGATTCATATTGGGACGAAGTTTAAGACGAAGTACATGAGTAATTTCATTTACAAAACACGACCGGATGGATTAAGTGTATTGAATTTGAAGAAGATTGATGAACGAGTTGGGGCAGCGATTCACATGCTGTGTCAATATGAGCCTGCGGAAATTTTAATTATCAGCCGACGGGAAAATGGCTGGAAAGCGTTGAAGCAGCTGACCAAATGGACGGGCATTACTGTTATTAATGGACGGTATCCTCCTGGGATTATGACAAATAGTAATTTAGAGACGTTTACCGAACCTAAAATTTTGATGGTGTGTGATCCATGGCCGGACAAAAATGCAGTAGATGATGCGTATAAGATGGGTATTCCAATTATTGCGTTATGTGATACGAACAACCAATCGAACAAAATTGATTTAGTTGTGCCGTGTAACAACAAAGGGAAACGATCAGTTGGGTTAGTCTTTTACTTAGTTGCGATTGGTTATATGCGCAAGAAAGGGTTATTAGCTGGCAATGAAGAACCGCAGTTTAAGATTGATGATTTTGTTGAGGAATAGTTTTTTTTCAATTAGTTTCTATTCTTTATTTTTTTCATCTTTTGGTTGGTTTTAGTTAGGAAGTTTTTTATAGTTATTGTTCTTTACTTTTCAGATGGAATTAGCAGAAGTTATTCGTTTGTTACAGAAGAATAAAAATGTTGAGACTATTGTGCAATTTGGGTCTTCGATTTCAATGAAGAAGTACAATGATATTGATTTATGTATTTTTACGGTTATGCCACTCTCGTTACAGGAAAAATTGATTTTGATAAGGGAGTTACCTGAATTGTTTGATGTTTGTTTTTTTGAGGATTTGCCGCTGCATATCAAAAAGAGGGTATGTAGTGGAGGGAAAGTACTATTTACGCGAGATTATTATCATTTTCTGACACAAATGAGGATAGTAGAATTAGAGTATCCCTATTATGGACGTTTTCTACAAGACTATGCACAGAAGAGGTTTGCAGAGGTATGATTAAAAAATCACGATTTGTGGATGTAGAACGACTTGAAGATAAATTAAGTGATCTTGTACGGTATGCAGGGGAGTTGGAAGAGGATTTACCTAATTTAACTGTTTTTAAGAAGGAGAGAATTCAACGCCGGGGTGTTGAAAAAACAATTGAATTAATTGCAGATATAGATAATTGCGTTGATTTTGTTACATTACACGCAATTATCTAATAAGTAAATTGCAATTTTATTTGTAACAATATTAGTGCAATTTACTATACTATCGTAGATGTTGCTTTATTAGTTATCTCTGAGAAAGGATGGGAAAAACCAGCAGATTCGCGAGAAGCAATCACGTTATTAGAAAGAGAGAAGATTTTACCTTTGGATTTATCTGAGCGGGTTAAAGATCTTGTTTCTTTTCGTAATTTGTTAGTTCATCGTTATGGAAAGATTGATGAAAATCGTGAATTTAAAAGTATAGTTGAGGGTACGCCGGATATTTCTCTTTTTGTTAGTTGTGTTATCAAATTTTTGAAAAAATAGAATTGAGTTTTACTTATAGAAGTCCAACTAGATTATTAGGGATTACAGTTGGACTTCTAATGATGACTCTAGTCATCATATACGTAAATTGCAACTTCGCAATTTCCGATAATGATAACTGTGGTTATCATATACGTAAATTGCAAACTGCGCAATTTCCGATAATGATAACTGTGGTTATCATATACGTAAATTGCAAACTGCGCAATTTCCGATAATGATAACTGTGGTTATCATA
>OBEQ011511730.1_pt1 | contig 12595 bp, 11 predicted proteins | sample 1670901 | NCBI WGS metagenome assembly OBEQ01 (sample SAMEA104232315, study PRJEB22302) | groundwater metagenome | biome: forest; feature: aquifer; material: groundwater | place: USA | collected 2011-08-07 | depth 5.4 m
CCTCGACGAGCACGACGAGGCGGGCGGCAGCCTGGTGGTCGACCCGCGCTTCGGCCCGGCAGAGGCAGCCCGGCGCACCGCCGCGGCGCGCGCGGCCGGCGTCGATCTGCGCCTGCGCGCCCCCACGGTGGCCTGGTTCCCCGAGGACGAAGGCGGCCTGCTCGCGGTCGCCACGCCCGAGCGCCTGCTGCGCGTGCGCGCGCGCCGCTACGTCTACGCCACCGGCGCGTACGACGTGAACGCACCCTTCGAGGACAACGATCGTCCGGGCGTGTTCGCCGCGCGCGCCGTGGGGCGCCTGGCCGTGCGCCACGGCGTGAAGCCCGGGCAACACGTGGTCGTCATCGGCGGCGGGCCGTACGCCCACGCGCTCACCGCCGAGCTGACTGCGCTCGGCATCGACACCCGTCAGGTCGACGGCACGCGCGAGAAGCCGGTGCGCGCGCGCGGCCGCACCTGGGTCGAGGCGCTCGAGATCATCGACGAGAAGGGCAAGAAGAAGAAGCTGGTCTGCGACGCCATCGCGGTGGCCGCCCTGCCCGCCCCCGCCTCCGAGGCGCCGCGCCAGCACGGCGCGCGCGTCGAGCTCTGCGAGCCCAAGGGTGGCTTCGCCGTGCTCGTCGACGACGACGGACGCACCACCAGCGAAGGTGTTTTCGCGTGCGGCGACGTCGCCGGCTTCGTGGGCCCCGACAAGGCCACGGCGCAGGGTGAACGGGTGGGCGCGGTGGCGGCGAAAGAGGCACGTTCGTGAGCGGGAAGATCATCGTCTGTCGCTGCGAGGACTGCACGCTGGAGGACATCCAGCAGGCCGTCGCCAAGGGCTACACCGACATCGAGGAAGTGAAGCGCTACACCGGCTTCGGCACCGGACCGTGCCAGGGCAAGGAGTGCCTGCGCGTGATCGCGCTCGCGCTCGCCCAGGCCACGGGCAAGCCGCCCGCGGCCATCCCGCCCTTCACCGCGCGTCCGCCGCTCACGCCCACGCCGCTCAAGCTGTTCGCGCGCGACCCGGCCGGACGCGCGCCGGGCGAAGGCCACGGGCCGGACGGGGAGCACGACTAGTGGGCTTCGGCAGCGCCAAGAAGCCGCAGCTGGCCGAACGTGACGCGAAGCTGCCCGACAAGACCGACCTGGTCATCGTCGGCGGCGGCGTCATCGGCCTGTCGATCGCCTACAACCTGGCCAAGCGCGGCATGACCGACGTGGTCATCCTCGAGCGCGGCTACCTGGCCTCGGGCGCGTCGGGCCGCAACGGCGGCGGCATCCGCCAGCAGTGGTCGACCGAGGTCAACATCCGGCTCATGCAGGAGTCGGTCGCCCTGTGCAAGGAGTTCGCCCACGAGCTGGGCGTGAACGTGTGGTTCCGCCAGGGTGGCTACCTGTTCCTGTCACGTCGCCCGGAAGAGACCGCGCGCCTCGAGCGCAACGTCAAGCTGCAGAACAAGTGCGGCGTGCCCACGCGGCTGCTCACGCCCGCAGAAGCCAAGGACATCGTTCCCGAGCTGGAGATCGGCGGCTTCCACGCCGCCTGCTACAACCCCACCGACGGCATCCTGTTCCCCTGGCCGTTCCTGTGGGGCTACGCGCAGGGCGCGACCAGGCTGGGCGCCAAGCTCTACACCTTCACCGACGTGAAGGCGATCGAGCAGCAGGCGCGCGGCGGCTTCGTGGTCAAGACCGACCGCGGCGACATCCGCTGCAGGCGCGTGCTCAACGCCGCGGGCGCCTGGTCGCCCGAGATCGCGCGCATGGTCGGCATCGACCTGCCCGACTACCCGGTGCGCCACGAGATCTGCTCGTCGGAGCCGCTCAAGCCGTTCCTCAAGCCCATGGTCAGCATCCTGGCCACCGGGCTCTACTTCAGCCAGTCGATGCGCGGCGAGCTGGTCGGCGGCGTGACCCTGCACGGCGACAAGCCGACCCTGGCCATGGGCTCGCGGCTCAAGTTCCTGGCCACCTACGCGCGCGAGCTGTGCAAGCTCATGCCGTCGATGTCGGAGCTCAAGATCCTGCGCCAGTGGGCCGGACCGTATGACATCACCTCCGACGGCAACCCCATCCTGGGCGAGTCGGCGGCGGCGCCCGGCTTCTATTTCTGCTGCGGCTTCATGGGCCACGGCTTCATGATGGCGCCGGTGATCGGGCGCTATTATGCCGAGTGGCTCGCGGGCGGCGAGCGCCACGAGATCTTCGATCGTTGCCAGCTGGATCGCTTCAGCGGCGGCGACATCGAAAAGGAAGACTTCATCATCGGCTAGTGCGGCGCACGCGCCGGGAGAGAGCGGAAGCGATGTCGACCAAGATCGGGCTGAACGGCAACATCGGCTTCCTGGGCGCCGGCAACATGGCCGAGGCCATCATCCGCGGCCTCCTGCGCGGCGGCGACCTCGACGCGCAGCGCATCGGCGCCTCGGCCCCGCGCGACGAGCGCCGCGACGAGCTGAAGAGCAAGTACGGCCTGTGGACCACGGCCGACAACCTGGCCCTGACTGAGCGCTCCGACGTGCTCGTGCTCTCGGTCAAGCCGCAGATCATGCGCAAGGTGCTCGACCAGGTGGGCGGCAAGGTCAAGAAGGAGACCCTGGTCATCTCGGTCGCGGCCGGCGTGCCCATCTCGGCCATGGAGGCGCGTCTGCCCGCGGGCACGCGGGTCATCCGCACCATGCCCAACACGCCCGCGCTGGTCGACGCGGGCGCGACCGCGATCTCGCGCGGCACGCACGCGACCGACGCGGATCTGGCGCTGGCCAAGCAGATCTTCGACGCCGTGGGCGTCTCGGTCGTGCTCGACGAGACCCAGCTCGACGCGGTCACCGGCCTGTCCGGCTCGGGCCCGGCCTACGTGTTCCTCATCCTCGAGGCGCTCGCCGACGGCGGCGTCAAGGTGGGCCTGTCGCGGCGCATCGCGCAGCAGCTGGCCGCGCAGACCGTGCTCGGCTCGGCCAAGCTGCTCATCGAGACCAACGAGCATCCCGGCCGGCTCAAGGACATGGTCACCTCGCCGGGCGGCACCGCCATCGCCGGGCTGCACACGCTGGAGGCGGGCGGCATGCGCACCACGCTCATGGACGCGGTCGAGGCCGCGACCAAGCGCTCGCGCGAGCTGGGTGCGGCGTTCGTCGACAAGCCGGAGAACGGCAAGGGCTAGCCGACCGCGCCGGTATGGCCGACTTCTTCCAGGTGGTCGACGGATGGCTGGACTCGCCGGAGTTGCGCAAGGGCGGCCTGTGCATGGAGTGTCGCTTCGTCGTCGCTGACGACAAGCGCTGCGAGCTGTGCGGCGCCGGCCAGGTGGCGTCGTGGAGCGTGCTGCGCCGGCCCAGTCACTTCCTGCGCCAGCTGTGCGGTGCGCAGGTGGGCTGGAAGGGCGCCAACGACGTGTTCATGACCGTGGGCGGCATCGCGACCGCGGGCGCGGCGCTGCTCACCCTGACCAAGATCACCCATCCGCCGATCCTCTTTGTGGTCATGCTCGTGAACAGCGCCGACACGTTTCGCAGGGCGCGCGTGCGCCGGCGGCTCAAGGGCCAGCCGCTGGCCGTGCCCGTCGAGGTCGAGCTCGACGACGACTACGCGCCCCACCCGGGCGTCATCGTCGACGGCGCGTGTGGCGTCGACGAGTCGCTGGTCAGCGCGTGGCGGGTGGTCGGCTCCGACGTCGCGGGCGTGGTCGCGCGCCACGGCAGCGTGCGCGAGCTGATCGTGCAGCTCGACGACGGCCGGCGCGTGCGCGTGCCCGCCGGGCCGGCGCACGTCTTCGCCGCCGACGAGGCGTGGACGCTGCTCGACGAGCGCCGCCTGAACGAGTACATGGACACCCAGCTGCGCCTGAGCCTCGCGCGCGCCTCGGTGGGTGCGCGCGTGCTGCTGCAGGCCGACCTCGAGGCGCTGCCCGAGGCGCCCATGGGCTACCGCGACGCGCCCGGGCCCAGCCACCGCGTCGTGGGCGTGCCGACGCTGCGCCTGCTGTCGGGCGAGGCAGTACCATGATCGACGCGTGGCTGGCCGCGTGGCGCGACGCTCAACGACGGGCGCGTGGTCGCCATCCCGGCCGGACGCCTGCGCCTGGTCGACGTCGGCGGCCACACCAGCACGCTGGCCACGCGCGGCGCGACCCGGCTCGAGCACATCGTCGCCCACGTGGGCGATCGTGTGGGCCTGCAGGCGCGCCTCGTTGCCGACGCGGGCAGCGCGGGCGGCTACCGCGACGCGCCGCGCGCACGCTCACGGCCGCCGGCACGCCGGTGGTGCGGCTCCCGCCGCGCGCGGAGTAAGATGCGCGCGCATGGCCCTACCCGTCCGCGCCGACGCCGGCGGCATCACCTTCGACGCCCTGGTCACGCCGCGCGCGTCGCGCGCCCGGCTCGGTCCGCTCGTCGGTGACCGCATCAAGGTCGCGGTGACCGCGCCGCCCGTGGACGGCGAGGCCAACGCCGCGGTGGTGGAGTGCGTGGCGCGCGCGCTGGGCGTGCCCAGGCGGCAGGTCAGCATCGTCGCGGGCGACGCGTCGCGGCGCAAGACCATCCGCGTCGAGGGCGCCACCGCCGCGCAGCTCGAGGCCGCGCTTGCTTAGCCCGCCGCGCACGCTGGTCTACCAGGTGTTCGTGGATCGCTTCGCCGGCGACGACGGCCGCGCGCTCTCCGCGCCGCCCGCGGGCGTCGACCCGTGGCAGCACCACGCCGGCGGCACGCTCGACGGCGTGCGCGCGCGCCTGGATCACATCGTGTCGCTGGGCGCCGATTGCCTGTACCTGACGCCCATCTTCCGCGCGCCCTCCAACCACAAGTATGACACCGCCAGCTTCGACGAGGTCGACCCGTGCTTCGGCGGCGACGCCGCGTTCGCGCGCCTCGCCGACGCCTGCCGCGCGCGCGGCCTGGGCCTGGTGCTCGACGGCGTGTTCAACCACGTGGGCGAGGCGCACGACTGGTTCCGCGCCGCACGCACGAGCGTCGACCACGAGCACGCCGCGTTCTTCCGCTTCGAGCGCCATCCCGACGTGTACGCGGCCTGGCGCGGCATGGGCTGGCTGCCCGAGCTGGCACTCGAGCATCCCGGCGTGCAGGCGCGACTGTTCGACGGCCCCGAGGCCGTCCTGCCCGCCTGGATCGCGCGCGGCGCGACCGGCTTCCGCCTCGACTGCGCCAACGACCTGGGCCTGGCGGTGTGCGCACGCGCCGCTGCCGCCGGACGCAGCGCCGGCGCCGTCGACGGCGTGCTGGGCGAGGTCATGGCCTGGGCCGAGGACTACGTCGCCGAGGGCCGCCTCGACGGCGTGATGAACTACTGGTTCCGTTCCATCGTGCTCGGCCTGGCCGGCGGCGAGGTCTCGGCCGGCGCGGCGCTCGAGCACCTCGGCCGCATGGCCGCGCACTGGCGCGAAGACGCGCTCTTGCGCTCGTGGAACCTGCTCGCCAGCCACGACACCGCGCGCCTGGCCTCCGCGCTGCCCGACCCGGCGGCACGCCGGCTCGCCCGCGCGCTCGCCTTCACCCTGCCGGGCGTGCCGCACGTCTACTACGGCGACGAGATCGGCCTCACCGCCGACGGTGATCCTGCCAACCGCGCGCCCATGCCCTGGGACGAGCGCCACTGGGACCAGGCCACGCTCGCCGACGTGCGCGCGCTGGCGCGCCTGCGCGCGACCCACCCGGCGCTGCGCACGGGCGGCTTCCTGGCCATGCCGCAGCCGGACGCACCGTCGCTGCTGGTGTTCGCGCGCCGCTCGGCGCGGCCAGAGGAGACCGTGGTGGTGGTCGCCAACGCGAGCGCGCGGCCGGCGAGCGCACGGCTCTTCCTGCCCAGCTCGGCGCTGCTCGACGCCTTGCCGCTCGTCGACGCGCGCGGCGAGTCGCCGCCCACGCGCATGGCCGCAGGCACGGCGCGCGTCGAGCTGGCCGCGTGGGCGGTCGCCTGCTTCGTGCCCGACGACGCGTCGATCGCCGGATACCGCTTCTTCGGCCGCGGCTGACGCGGAGCTACGCCGCGCTGCCCGCCTCGGCCTCGTCCTCGGCGAGCGCGTCGTCCTCGGGACGCTGCGGCTCCTTGCCGGGAGGATGGTCGGTCTTGGGGAAGATGGCCGGCGCGCGCAGGCCGCGCACGTCCTTCGACAGCACGCCCCAGGGCAGCGCGACCACGATGTAGATGGTCGAGATGCTCGCCAGGTACTCGGGCAGGATGCGCATGAAGCCGATGATGTAGCCGGCGAACACGTTGGCGAAGATGAAGGCGGTGATGGCCTTGCTCTTCGACTTGCCCAGCTTGGGGAAGCGCACCGTCGAGGCCATGAGGATGGCGCCCACGATGACCAGCGCCGGGAACCACAGCCACACGCCGCGGCTCAGCTCGAGCCCGCCGAACATGCGCGGCTCGTGGAAGGCCGCCTGGGCCAGATCGCGGTAGCGGATCTCGCCGTACTTGAGGAAGGTCAGGAAGATCGACACCAGCCAGCCGCCCGCCATGGTCGTGGGCACACCGAAGAAGATGTGCTTCGAGCGCGGGTCGTCACCGACGATGTTGTAGCGCGCCAGCCGGAAGGTGACCGCCAGCATCCACAGCGCGCAGCAGGCGAGCAGGATGAGTCGGCCCGAGCCCGCGGCCCAGGGCAGGTCCTCCGCCTTGCTGAAGAAGGAGTACCACAGCGTCGCGGGCGCGATGCCGAAGTTGAGGAAGTCGGCGAAGGAGTCCATCTGCACGCCGAACTCGCTGGTGCCGCGCACCAGGCGCGCCACGAAGCCGTCCAGCTTGTCGGTCAGCACCGACAGCAGGATGAACCAGGAGGCGGCCTCGAACTGGCCCTCGACCGAGCACTTGATCGACAGCATGCCGAAGATCAAGCTGCACAGCGTGACCATGTTGGGCGCCAGGTAGCGGAAGAAGCGCTTGGTGTCCATGCGGTAGCCTTCGTTCGTCGTCGTCGCCGTCGCCATCGAAGTCGCCGACGCTCGCGGTTGGCGTTTGTGCTGCGTTGAGCCAGCGCGCTAGCGCGGGCCGCGATCTTTGCCGATCAGCTTCGAGTACAGCAACTGGCCCAGACTGTCGATCATCAGCTTCTCGACGGTCGCCTCGATGGCGGAGCGCTCGTCGGAGCTGGCGTAGATGAAGCGGATGCCCATGCCCGGCTCGTGATCCGGATCGATGCCAGGCGGGGGCGGCTCGCCCTCCTTCATGACCCACTTGACCTGGCCCTGCAGCGCGATGGGCTCGGCCAGGCGCGGCACGACCAGCTTGAACACGAACTCGGTCCCGACGTCGAGCGGCTTCTTGGTCTTGATGAAGGTGCCGCCCTTGGAGATGTTCTTGGTGTAGTCGGCAAAGAAGCTGTTCAGCTTCTTGTATTCGACCTTGAGCTCGATGGGCACTCTGGGTCCGTCGCGGCGCTCTGAGGGTTCACCGTCGGTCACGTGCTTCATGAGGTCGCCTTCGGTGCTCATGCCTTGATGGCGAAGTATGCCAGAATCCCGGCGATGCGGAGCGCAATCCGGGCCCAGCTTGCCACCCGACGTACGTGGATCTGGGCGGCTGTCCTGCTTCTGATCTCGCTCGGGCTGGCCTTCATGCCGCTCTTCGACAGCCTGGGCTTCGAGTTCAGCTTCTTCCTGTGTGTGCCGGTTTCACTGGCTGGCGCCGACCTGGCCGCCACATTCGTCAGGCGGCAGCGGGCGGCCCACGGGCTGGACGTCTGGCGCAGCTTCGCCGCGGCCACGCTTGCCGCGCTTTGCCTGCTCGGGCCGCCCCTCGTGGTCATCTCGCTCAACGCCCTGCGTGTCCGCCAGTGCGACTGGACGTTCGGGCTGCTCTGCTACGTGGCACTCCCGGCCGTCTCGGCGGTCTTCGGCAGCGCCGCCGGCGTGGTCGCGCAGCTGGCCCTGCCGCGCCACCCGCTCCTGGGCGCCACGGCCGCCTGGTTGATCGTCGTTGGCTCGATCATCCTGGGGGTGTGGCGCTTTTATGCCGCGCCGCCCATCTTCGCCTACGACCCGTTCGCCGGCTACTTCCCGGGCACGCTCTACGACGAGCAGCTGCGCCTGGGCAGCGCATTCTGGTGGTCACGGGTGTACCAGGCCTGCATCGCGGCCCTGGCCCTGGCGCTGATGGCCTACCTGCGCGACTCGCCCCGGCGGCGCGTCCACCTGGGCGTGGCGCTGGCCGCGGCGGTGGCTGCGTGTGGGCTCTATGCCGCCTCGGGCCGGCTCGGCTTCATCGTGTCGTCGAGCGACATCGCCGAGGCCCTGGGCGGACGGCGCGAGACCGAGCACTTCGTCATCCACTACCCGCGCGGCAAGGTGCTCGATCCGCTCATCGACGCCATCGCCGCCGAGCACGAGTTCCGCCTGGCCCAGGTGACCCGCCGCCTGGGCGCGGCGCCGAAGCAGAAGATCCACTCGTTCTACTTCCTCTCTGCCGACGACAAGGCGCGCTGGATGGGCGCGCGCAACACCTACATCGCCAAGCCGTGGCGGCACGAGATCTACATCCAGCACGAGGACTTCCCGCACGCGACGCTGCGCCACGAGATCGCGCACGTGGTCGCGGGCGAGTTCGGCGACCCGCTCTTCCATGTCAGCGTGGCCTGGCTGGGCTGGCCGCCCGCCCGCTTCAACGTCGGCCTCATCGAGGGTGTGGCCGTGGCCGCCGACTGGCCAGCCGGCTCGGGCGGCCGGCTGACGCCGCACCAGTCGGTGCGCGCGATGAAGGAGCTCGACCTCCTGCCGCCGGTGCGCGCGCTGCTCGCGCCCGGCTTCTTCGGCTTCTCGCCCGCGCAGAGCTACACCACCGCCGGATCCTTCGTGTATTTCCTGCTCAGCCACTATGGCGCCGAGCGGGTCCAGCGCCTCTACCGCTCGGGCGGACAGCCCGACGAGTTCGCCGCCGTCTTCGGCAAACCCCTGGCCCAGCTCGAGGCCGAGTGGCACGCCGAGGTCATGCAGTCACCGCTCGCGCCCGAGGACCTGGAGATCGCGCGCGAGCGCTACCGCCACCGCGCCATCTTCGCCCGGCCCTGCCCGCACGCGGTGGCCGAGCGGCTCGAGCAGGCGGAACGGCAGCTCGCGCAGGGGCAAGCGCGCACCGCCGTGCTCACGCTGCAGCGGGTGTGCAAGGACGACCCGGGCGAGCCCAACTATCGCCTGCTGCTGGCCGGCATGCTGGCGCGCGCCGCCGACGAGGAGGCCGCGTTCGTGGCCTACAAGGCGCTCTACGACGACGACGGCACGCGCTACTCGGCGCCGCTGCGGGCCCGCGCGCTGTGGCGCGCCGCCGACCTGCACGCACGCCGCGGCGAGCTGGCCGAGGCGACCCTGCTGGTCTCGCGCGCGCTCGCCCTCGCCATCGACGAGGACACGCGCCGGAACTTGATGATCCGCCGGCGCGCCTTCTCCGCGCCCGCCAGTGACCCGGCCGCGCGCGCCCTGCGCGAGTACCTGGTGCCGCCCGATCCTCCGCCCGAGGCCAAGGAGGGCAAACCCGAGCCGCCGCCCGCGCAGGACCCCATGGTGGCGCGCGCCGCCGGGCTGCCGGCCTTGCTCGGCCCGCTCGGCCACTACCTCTACGGTCGCCTGCTCACCCAGCGTGGCCGCTGGGCCGACGCGGCCGCCGAGCTGTCAGCCGCGGCCGCCGGCGACCTCGACGACCCGCTGGTCCGGCGCGAGAACGACCGTCTGCTGGCCAAGGCCGCCTTCCTGGCCGGCGACCACGCGACCGCGCGCGCCGCTGCGACCCGCCTCGCGTCACCCGAGCAGCCGCTGCAGGTGCGCTTCGAGGCCGAGGACTGGCTCGAGCGCATCACCTTCGCGGCCGGTGCGAAGCGGGACTGACGGGGCAGATATTTGAAACGCCAGGGTGGCGACCCATGCGCCAACAAACGAAGGCGACTACACGGAGCCTGACCCGGAGACTGGGTTGATCAGAGCTGGCGCCCCTGGCTCCCTGGCGTTTCAGCCACTCTGCCGCGGGGCCGCGTTCGCTCGCCTTCCCCGCCTACATGCCCGAAACGAACATCCAGTGCTCGCCGTCCCACTCGAGCACGAGCTCGTTCTGGTCGCGCTGGTCCATGCGCTGCTCGCCCTGCGGCGTGGTGATGGTGAAGCTGGCGTCGATGACCACCTGGACGTACGCGCGCTGGCCCTGGCGGCGCACCTTGACGTACTTCATCGAGTAGCGGATGTCGTCGGCGCGCTGGAAGCGTCCGACCAGGACCTCGCGCAGGCCGTCGTAGCCGTAGTCGTCGGCACCCGTGGGTGTGCCGCCGTCTTCCCAGTAGCTCTTTGCGGCCATCTTCATCAGCGCCGGGGCGTCCTTGCGCTCGACCGCGAGGCGGTAGCGCTCGACGACCCCGATGATGGTGCGGTTATCCGACGTGTCCTCGACGTGGGTGCCGCGAATGTAGGAGCCGCTGCTCGAGCAGCCCGTCGACGAGACAGCGCCGACCGCCGCCACGAGCACAAACATCAAGACTCGAATCTTCATAAGTGAGGGTCCTCTACGCCTTGCAACGCGCGATCCGCGACGGCCATTCCATCCGCCGCAAAAGCGGCGCGCAGCATAGCAGAGCGAAGCGATTCCGCTGCAAGTTACTGCGCCGACTTGTGTTTCCCCGCATGGTTGCTATGCTCCCTACGATTTTTACCAGAGTTTTTCTCGGAGGGAGCCTTCCGTATGGCCGACAAGCCGCGCGCGCATCCTCGGTATGAAATCGACGCTCACGTCGATGTGGCAGCCGACGAGTTGATCCTCAACAACAACCGCATCCAGAACATTTCACTCGGCGGCATCTGCATCACGACTCCCACCGGAGCCGAGGTCGGCTCACCCGTCGACGTCGTGCTCAACTTCCCCGACCTGGGCGCACAGATGCAGCTGCGTGGTCTGGTCGCCTGGGCCAACCGAACCCCCCCGCAGGAAGTCGGCATCCGCTGGATCGACCTCGACGAGGAGCGCCGCGAGATGCTCAAGAAGTACATCTCGCTGGTGAAGACGCGCGAGATCACCAACCCCGGCGTCACCCAGATGGCGTAGTCGCTCGCGACGGCGCGCATGACCTGGCGCAGGCGCGACGCGCTCGCGGTCTACCTGGGCCTGGCGCTCTGCGGGCTGCTGCTCTTCTTCCAGCCGCTCGTCCTGGGTGAGACCTGGTTCCAGCGCGACGCGCTGGAGATGCACCAGTCGTACCGCAGCCACGTCTTCTCGGCCATCGCGTCGGGCGCGCTGCCCGAGTGGTGGGACGCGATCGGCCTGGGCGTGCCGGTGGCGGGCAACCCGCTCTACGGCGTGACCTACCCGGTCACCTGGCTGCTCGCGCCCCTGCCCGCGGCCTTCGCGGTCGACCTGCTGTTCGCCCTGCACGTGCTGCTCGCCGGCGCGGGCGTGGCGCGTCTGGCGCGGCGCTTCGGCGCGGCGCCGCTGGGCGCGTTCGTGGGCGGGGCCAGCTTCATGGCCAGCGGCTACGTCATGTCGATGATCGTCATGGGCATCCCGCTTCTGACCCTGGCGTGGACGCCGCACGTGGTCGTCGCCGCCGACGCGGTCGCGCAGGCGCCGCGCGGACACGCGCGCGTGCACGCCGGCCTGGGCCTGGCCGGGGTGTTCGCGCTGCAGCTCATGTCGGGCGATCCTGCGGGCGTGATCACCGCGGCGCTGCTGGTCGCACTGGTGGTGCTGGCGCGCGCGCCCGGGCGCCGCCTGGTCGCGCTCGCGCACGTGGGCGCGTGGCTGGCGACGGCGCTGCCGATGGCCGCGCTGCTCATCCTGCCCGCGCTCGGCTTCCTCGCCGACAGCCCGCGCCAGAGCGGCATCGGCACCGCGGGCGCGTCGATCTGGTCGATGCATCCCGGGCGCGTGCTGGAGATGATCTGGCCGCACGTCTTCGGCGACACCACCGACCAGCGCTACCACCTGGGCCGTCTGCTCGCCGACACCGGCTTCCGCGGCCACCTGCAGGCGGCGTTCGCGCCCGCGATCTACGTCGGCCTGCCCGTGCTGCTGCTGGCGGTGTGGGCGGTCGGCTGGCGCGCGCAGCGCTCGCTGGCCTGGATCCTCGCCGGCGCGAGCGTGCTCTTCGTGCTGCTCGCGCTCGGGCAGTACACGCCGTTCTACGCCATCTACCGGGCGCTGTTCGTGCCCGAGCGCATCGTGCGCTACCCCGAGCGGCACATCGTCGGGGCGCTGATCGTGTGGAGCGCGCTCGCGGGCGTGGGCTTCACGCGCGCGTTCGCCGGCGCGGCGACGCGGCGCGTGCTGGCCAGCTTCGTCCTGGCGACCACGGCGCTGGCCGCGCTCGTGACCAGCGCGGCGCTGGCGCGCGCGCCCATGATCGAGCTGCTCGGCGACCTGCCCACGCACATGCCCCCGCCGGTCAACGTGCCCGCCGCGTACGGCCTGGCCGTGGCCACCGGGTGGAGCGCGCTGCTGGTGCTGGCGGTGCTGACCGCGGCGCTGGCGCTGCGCGCGCACCCGCGGCTGGCCCGCGTGGCCGTGCTGGCGCCCGGCATCTTCGCCGTCGCCCTGGTCGGCCACCTGGTGGGCGAGAACACCGGCGCCGCGCCCACGCTGGCGCGTGCCGGCCTGCTCGGCCTGCCCGACTGGATGGGGGGC
>OBEQ012050557.1_pt1 | contig 12595 bp, 2 predicted proteins | sample 1670901 | NCBI WGS metagenome assembly OBEQ01 (sample SAMEA104232315, study PRJEB22302) | groundwater metagenome | biome: forest; feature: aquifer; material: groundwater | place: USA | collected 2011-08-07 | depth 5.4 m
GATGCTGAAAAACCCTGTTGGCTCAGGGTTCAGGGCTCGGGGCCGTGCGCGCCATCAGCGTCGAGGACGCGTGTTCTTGCCCCCAGCCCAGAGAGCCCGCAGCCCCGAGCCCAGAGCCTCGGAGGTTTTGGGACAAGTTCTAGCCTGCGTCGCGTCTTCAAGAAGGTATCTGGTCCCTTTCGATCGCCAGGGACCTGTCACCTTTCGGGTCAGAAGTGACAGATACCTTTTCATCGCACGCCTCAGTTCTCCTTAACGCCGCGTAATCCCGCGTTGTTTCCGCTGGTTTCCTGTCTCTTCGGATTCATGCGCTCCGTCGTGTAGACTCGGCACAGGGACCAATCCCGACAAGGGCAAACCTGCGGCGACGCAGGGGCGCAAAGCTACGGATCCCGCCGCGTCGTCGACGGCGCGGGTGGGACTGCCGGGCTACCGAAGGATGATTCGGTAGCCCGGCCGTTTTTTGTGCGGTCACGTGCGGGCCTTGAAGCCTCGCATGATCCTAAGGCTGGGCATGATCATCCGGCGCGGCAGGACGAGGAAAAGCGCTCTCATCCTCGATTCTGATCCTTCCAGTGAGCGATCGAGACCGTTTGCGCTTTCTCTCCGTCTTGGGTATCTCGTCGGATTGACGACGTGCCTGCTGATGGCGGCCGCGGCGCGCGCGCTCGAAGAGCCGGTCCCCCGCGCCCAAGGTCCTGCGCGGATGGTGCCCGGCGAGTGTCTGGTCAAATTCAAGAGCGCCGGACCGCATGCGCTCACCGTTGACGCCGGAGAGTTGCTGAACGCCGATCGGCCGTTCGCCTCGGCGATGGTCGTCGGACAATCCGCCTCGATCAGCCGCGTCGACGTCCTCAACGCCGCCTATCACGCGATCTCGGCCGAAGGCCTCTTTATCGATCGGCGCGGCCTCAGCACCATGCAGGCCCAGCTGCTCCAGCAGACCCGCGATCAGCAGATCCGTCAACGCTACCCGGCGCGCGCTCGGCGCGCCCCGCCCAACGCGGTTCTGCCCGATCTCACCAATTGGTACGTCCTGCACTTTGATGTGCCACCGGGAACCGACATGGGACTGGTCTGCCAGGCGTATGCCGATGCATCCGATGAGATCGAGGCGGCCGCACCGAACTATCTCGCCGAGTTGCACGCGATTCCCAACGACACCTACGCCGACCCCGATCAGAACGGGACGTGGTCCGTTGGCGCCTGGGGCCAACCGTATGAAGATCTCTGGAACCTGAAGCAGGCCGGCATCGAGGGCGCATGGAAGACGACCAAAGGCGGTGGCATCGTCGTCGGGGTCGTGGACACGGGGGTCTATATCGAGCATCCCGACATCGCGGCCAACATCTGGACGAATCCAGGGGAAATCGCCGGCAACCATGTCGACGACGACCATAACGGTTACGTCGATGACATCCACGGCTGGAACTTCGACAACAACACGAACAACACTGACGACACCCGCGGCCATGGCACGCATGTGGCAGGGACGATCGCCGCCATCGGCAACAACGCGATGGGGATCGTTGGCGCCTCCCCGGATGTGAAGATCATGGTCCTCAAGGGGCTGGGCGCTGGCGGCGGACGCAGCGACGCCCTGGCCAAAGCGATCGTCTACGGCGCGGACAACGGAGTCGAAGCATTGAACAACAGTTGGGGATGCACCGGCTGCTCGAGTCCCGCCGAAGAGGACGCAATCAAGCGGGCGATCGGCTTGGGCGTGCCAGTCATCTTTTCCGCCGGCAATTCGAGTCTGGATGCGTCGCATGACAGTCCACAGAACATGCACGATCCGAAGGTCATCGACGTTTCAGCGTTGGATCCGTCGGGCCGGCCGACGTTCTTCACGAACTGCGGCTCAGTCGTCGACGTGGGCGCGCCAGGCGGAGGGCAAAACGCCGCGATGAATCCGAACGATCCCAGCAAGCCACCGATCTTCGAGCCATACCGCAATATCCTATCGTTGAAGTCCTTGGTGACGGATCCTGAGATAGACGGCGGCGGCAAGCTCGTCGTCGGCGGTAGTTATTTGCGGCAGGGGGGCACCTCCATGGCGGCGCCGCTGGTGACCAGCATCGTCGCGATGCTGCTGGCGCATAACCCGACGATGACGCCGGAGGAAGTGCGCCAGGCATTGCGCGCATCGACGGGGCCGGGCGACTGCGGCGGGCCGGTGAACGCGGAGGCGGCGCTGGCGGTTCGATCCGTACTGCGCGTCAAGATCGTCAGTCCGCCCTCAGCCTCAAAGCTATCAATCAAGACTGGGACCGTCACGATTCTCGGCACTGCCGCGGGGCCGAGTTTCAAACAGTATGAGCTAGCCTATGCGCAGGGCGACCAGACGCATGCGGGCACGTGGATGCGGCTGGGACCGCCGGTGACGAAGGCGATCGAGCAGGGCGTCTTGTCGATGTGGACGCTGCAGAGCGTCAAGGCTGGTCCCTATGAGTTGCGGCTGATGGCGACGACGACCGACGGACGGCTGTTCGAAGACCGGGTCGACGGCGTGTTTGAGGATGACACGACTGACACCGGCGCGTTCACCTTGACGGCCGATCCCTTCTCGGTGAGCCTCGGAGCATCAAGTACGCTGACGTGGGGTAACTCGATCACGCACGTTCTTCCGAACAGCTGCCTCGCCTCGGGCGCGACGGACTGGACAGGAGCCAAGCCCACCAGCGGAACCGCCAAGGTCAAGCCGGACAAGACGACGACCTATTTCATGAAGTGCTTCACGCCGCAGGGATCGATCGTGCGCGAGGCGACGGTTGAGGTGACGCCCGGCACGCGCTATGCGATTGCCGCATCGCCCGACTCCGTCAAGCCTCGGGCGACGATTACCGGGTCGTGGACGGCTACGGGCAAGCCGGATCGATTGGATCTCATCAGCCTCTTCGCCGTCAGCGCGCCGAACTCCGCGATGCTGACCGGATGGCGCTCTACGGCGGGCAAGACCTCAGACACGACGCGGGTCGCCGCGCCCGAGCCTGCCGGACAGTATGAATTCCGAGTGCTGCGCGGCAGCGGGCCGGCGGCGATCGTCCTGGGCAAGAGCAATGCGATCACGGTCGACGGCACGCTGACGAATGAGCCGCCTCGTGTCAAGGCCTGGACGGATTTCCAAGGATTCGGGACGCCGCCTGTTGACATCAATTTGTACAGTTCAGTGGAGGACGACGGCCAGCCGCCCGGGTCATCGCTCAGCACAACCTGGTCGCAGATCGACGGTCCCGGCCAGGTCACATTCAAAGATCCCCGCAGCACCAAGACGACCGCGACGTTGCCGGCTCTGGGCATCTATGTGGTGCGCGTGACAGCCAGCGATACGAAGCGCTCCACTCCAGGGGACGTGACGATCACGCTACGGCAGAAACCTGTGGATGACGCATCGCAACACGCCGTGTCGGGCGCGGTCGCCAAGCCGGACGGCACCGGCGTGAAAGGCCTTACCATGCGCTTGGAGGACGCAAGAACAAACCCCAGCGCCAAGATCGCTGAAACACAAACAGATGACGCGGGCCACTACCGCCTTGTGGCCGACTCCAATGCCATCTGCAATTTGATTCCAGTCACCTCGGATTATCTGATGGATCCGCCTCAAGTCTTCGTCTCGTTTGGCTACGATTCCGAGTGGAACTTCACGGCGTTTCCCAAGACGCAGCGGCCGAAGGTGGCCATCATCAGCCCGACCAATGGAGCGCAACTCCCAGCTGGCTCGGATATCCCGATTGTGGTCAACGCATCGGATCCGGACGGCACGATTGCAAAAGTGCGCTTCCTCGAAGTACAAGGGTTTGCTGAGGTGCCAATCGGGGAGCTCTCGCAGGCGAGTCCCTCGGATCCGACCAGGTTTTCGATCATCTGGCACTCGCCGAAGGAAGGGGGCAAGCATACTCTGGTCGCCGAGGCGACAGACACTCTTGGAGTCCCGAACCAGTCCGATCGAGTGAGGATCACGCTGATTCCCAGCGGTTTTTTGGTTGAAGGGAAGGTGATCCTGACGGCGGGCAATGGCCGCGGTCTAGCTGGGGCGACCCTGCGACTGGGCACGTCAGGCATCAGTGCGATGAAAGAACCGAACACGACCAAGACCGGCGCCGACGGGTCGTATCAATTTGCGTCGGTGCCCGCAGGCGACTATGTCATCAGCGCGCAAGCCCCGGGCTATGCGATGCAGCCGGCATCGCAGACGGTGACGGTGGCCGACGCCGCGCTGACCGTCGCGCCGTTTTATGCAACCCCGCCGACGTTGAAGGCGTCGCCGGAGATGCTGGCTCCTGGCGATACCATCACGGTCGACTGGACAGCGCCTGGCCCGACCAACTCATCCGACTGGCTGGCGCTGTACGCGGTGAAGTCGGCGGATCAGTTTCCCGTCGACGGATCGCGCCGGCCGACCGGCGGCGCGGCGAGCGGACGCGTCACCATCACGGCTCCCACCGCGGCGGGAACGTATGAAGCGAGATTTCTGCCGGCCGGCGGCACGGTCAGCGTCGCGCGCAGCAACTTCGTCACCATCGGCGCGAAGCCGCAGCACAAAGTGCGCGGGCGCATCGTGACGATCAACGGGGTGGCGATGGTCAAGGTGCCGGTGCGGCTGAGCACCAACGGCATCAGCGTCGCGTCGCTCAATAAGATCGCGATGACCGACGACTCAGGACAGGTGGTCTTCGACGTGCCGGACGGCGACTACACGCTGACCCCTCGCGCAGCCGGTCATGCGATGGAGCCCCAAGCGCAAACCGCGCACGTTGAGGGCGCCGATGTGCAGCTCAAGTTCGTTGGCAGGCCGCCGACGGTGACGGTGAGCCCGTCGACGGCAGCGCCCAACGCGCCGGTCACGGTGACGTGGCAGTTACCGACAGGCATGGTGATGTCGGCAAACGATGTGCTGGTGATCGTCAAAGCCGGCTCCGAGAGCCGGGATGTTTTGAACCGCAGGAACATCGGCGGCGCCCTCTTGGGCACCTGGCCGGTTGCCGCGCCGCCCGGGCCCGGCAACTATGAGGCAGTTTATCTGTTCAACGGCTTTACCCGGGTGGCGTCGGCAAGCTTCCAAGTTTCGATGCCTGATCCGAGCGCGGTGCCACTGACGGTCATCGTCACGGACGCCAAGAGCGGACAGCCGGTTGTAGACGCTTCCGTGATCGTTCGTATTCCCGGGACCACTGGTCAAGTTGAAAGGACGGGAAATGACGGCTTTGGAGCGTTTGCTTTGCCGGCCAACTGGATCGATCAACGGATTCGGTTGAAGGTATCGATGCCGGGCTATCAGATCTACGATTCCAATGACGTCCCCAATGAGGTAATCGTGGTAACGCGGGACATGCCCCCGATACGGGTTTCGTTGCAGCCGCTGGACTCGACCGAACCGCAACCGCCTTCGCAACCTCAGCCCTGTGGGCCTGGCGGGACGCCGTGTCCTCCGGCGAAGGATGGTGGCGAAACTCCTCTTCACCTGCTCGCCCAGGACGCACTCGGACGTCAGATTCCCCAAGCCCTGTGTAATCCCTATGGGCCGTCGTCCGGCCCGAATGATCCTGGGCCTCCACAGCGCACGTGCAAGGTGGGCTGCGACTGTGAAGTGAGGATCCCGAATGAGGTGTTTGGCGACAACGATGCCGGGCAGTTCGTCCTGCGCGCGTGGGCCAAGGGATTTGCCGACGGCCGTGGCGAGGGCAGTATCGCAAAGAATGGCGCCGACAACACGTTGGTCGCCGTGCTCACGAGTCTGCCTGCGAAACTGCGGGTCTGGGTGGAGGCTCCATGGAATCCGGTGGGTGCTACCGTGACGGTGTTCAATGCCCAGCACGAAGTGGTTACCACAGGGACGATCACGAAAAAAAATGGCAACGAAGAAGTGAACTTGCTCATCACGATTCCCCAGGAAGCATTTCCGGTGGACAAGCAATGGCTTGATCTGTTCGTCAGCGCGCGCAAGGGGCCGGCAGAGGTGACGAATGTGCAGGAGACCGCGGCCGAGCGGGGCAAGATCGTCACCGTGCTCCTCAAGGGGACGGTCGGAGGCGGGAAGCTGAATCCGCCGACCTTCAATCCGGCCAGCCGCGATTTCGTCGGCGTCGTGCCGGTCACGATGAAGTCCGATCATCCTCGCGCGACCGTGTGCTACACGTTCACGACTTCCAAAGATAACCACCCGCCTGCGGAGCCCCCTAATCCGGTTGATTGCACAACGGTCAGCGATCCAGCCACGCATCGCGGCAGCATTTTGCTTGTCCTGCAGACCACGACGATCAAAGCGATCGCGGCGCACCAGGGCTTCACTCCCAGCGACATCGCCACCGCGACGTATGTGGAGACCTCCGAGTCGCCGCCGGCGGCTCCACCCACGCCGACCCCGACGCCCTCGCCAGTCGCCCCGGGCCCGTCGATCTCCTACCAACTCAGCGTCGATCAGAATCCGGTCCAACAGGGCACGCTAGTGAAGCTCACGTGGGCGGCCTCAGCGCCGGTGAGGCAGACCAATAAGATGGGGATCTACCAGCCGCCGTCGAGCCTGCCGGTGCGTTCGCAATTGGCCTCCAGCCTAGGGCAGGCCAGCGGCACCGTGACGTTCCTCGTGGATTTTGCGCCTGGAACTTACGAAGCGCGTCTGATGAACCTGAAGGAACAGCTCCTGGCCTCAACGCCGGTCACCGTCAGCAGCAAGCCGAGCGCTCCAGCGTTCGAATTCGAACCGAGACGCACCAACGAATATGTCGTCACGGAAGGAGGGTGGATTGGCGTAAACCTGGCACTACAGCATCATGCGACCGGGACATTCACTCTCAAGCCTCAGCTTCCTAATCCTGCACTGCCCGGCGCTGACTTCACGACGACTAGCTCCAGTGCACAGCTGCTGTGGTCGACGAAGCGTGGCCAGGCGCGGTCCGAGCCGTATTCTTTTACCGTCACAGCCATCAACGGGAGCGATAAAGCCGTGACGTCGTTCAAGATCAGGATCGATCCGGCGCCGACTCCGCCCACCAATCCGAACCCTTGTCTCAATGCCGTTGGCGCCTCTTCGCCCTGTCCGCCCACGCCGACCCCAGCGCCGATCAACCATTCGCCCCAAGCCGAGGACGTCACGGTCAGCACATCGCAAGACCAAGCCGTCGCAATCACCTTGCGCGGCAGTGATCCCGATCCCAGCGATCGGCTGACCTACGCCGTGGGCGCCGCGTCGCACGGCAGTCTCTCCGGCACCGCGCCGAACCTGACGTACACGCCCGCGTTCCAGTTCAGCGGGACCGATCAGTTCGCCTATTCGGTGAACGACGGCCAGGCGACCAGCCGGATCGCGACGGTGCGGATTACCGTCAGCGTCGGACCGCGGCCCACGCCGACCCCGACGCCAACTCCAACGCCGAGCCCGACGCCGACCCCGACGCCCGCGAATCAGCGCCCCGTCGCCGCCTTTACGGCCACGCCCTCGTCGGGTCCGGCTCGATTGACGGTCGCCTTCAACAGCATGGATTCGTGGGACCCCGACGGCCGGATTGTAGGCTATGCGTGGGCGTTCGGCGATGGAGGGACCAGCAGCCAGGCCAATCCTTCGCATGCGTATGCTGCCGGCCGATTCACAGCGACGCTGACCGTGACCGATGATGGAGGCAGCGCAAGCCTTCAGCCGGCCTCTCACGACATCACCGTCGATCCGGCCTCGAGCACTCCACCGACGCCCACGCCGACCCCCTCGCCGACCCCGACGCCCACGCCGACGCCGATCAACCATGCTCCGCAAGCCGAGGACGTCACGGTCAGCACATCGCAAGACCAAGCCGTCGCAATCACCTTGCGCGGCAGTGATCCGGATCCTAGTGATCAACTGACCTACAACGTAGGCGCCGCCTCCCACGGCAGTCTCTCAGGCGCCGCGCCGAATCTGACGTACACGCCGGCGTTCCAATTCAGCGGGACCGATCAGTTCACCTACTCGGTCAGCGACGGCCACGCGACGAGCCGAATCGCGACCGTGCGGATTGCCGTCAGCGCCGTGTCGCAGCCGACGCCCACGCCGACCCCGACGCCAACCCCGGCGCCCACGAATCAACGTCCTGTCGCCGCCTTCACGGCTACGCCCTCGTCGGGCACGGCCCAATTGCGCGTCGAGTTCGACGGCTCGGGTTCATCCGATCCCGACGGGCGGATTATGGACTGGGTCTGGGACTTCGGCGTCGCGGGTTCAAGCCGAGGGAGTCCAACTCAGACACAAACGTTCCCGGCAGGCGATCACACAGTGACTCTGACCGTGACTGACGATCAAGGGGCCGTGAGCCAACCTGTCAAGCGCTCAATCCATGTCGATCCTGCTCCGGTCCATCATCCGCCGACAGCGAGTTTCACCTACACGCCGAATCCCGCGTCGATGGAGGCGTCGGTTCGAGTGGACTTCCAAGGCAGCAGCCAGGCCGACCCCGGCAGCCAGATCACGGGCCACGCCTGGGACTTTGGCGATGGCAGTTCGAGCAGCGGCCGGTCGGACCCGACGAAGACCTACACAACCGGAGGGACCTTCACGATCGCCTACACGGTGACCGACAATCAGGGCGCCTCAAGCCAACCCGCAAAGCAGCAAATTACGATCAAGGACCACGCCGCGCCGACGGCGAGTTTCACTACCTCCCCCACATCGGGACAAGCGCCGTTGGCCGTCGCGTTTCAGGATCAAAGCCAGGCTGCATCGGGCAGGATCACGAAGTGGGCGTGGGCCTTTGGTGACGGGGGCACGAGCACGCAGGCCAGTCCGAGTCATCCCTATGGCTCAGGCTCCTGGACGCCGACGTTGATCGTCACAGACGATCATGGCACGGAGAGTCGGATGTTCATAGGCCAAACGATCGAGGTCAAACAAGCCAACCAGCGGCCGACCCCGTCACCGACTCCATCTCCGACCCCGACGCCGACGCCCACCAGATGAAACAGACAACCGTCTGTGTAGGCGAGATTCTAGAGACGCTCGAAGGCTCGGGAGTTCGGTAAGTGTTGGAGCTATCGACAAACGCTTCATCGACGACAAATCGCTCTTGTTGGTCTTGAAAACGGTCAGGTATACTCGCGGTGACTGCAAGACTGCAGTTGCATTCCGAGAAAGGCAAACTTCAGCCTCATAGGCACGACGCAAGGCTGACGCGCCAACGAAATCTGGCGCGCGCGGTAACGCGAGGACGCAAAGCCACGGATCCAGAGCGGATCGCCGGGCTGCCGGAATCAAAGGGCAGAACGGGCGACGGATGGCCGGGCTACCGAAGAGGTAGCTCGGCGTTTTTGTTTTCAGGGTCGATGTCCTCTCGCAGGACATTTTTTTGATGGGACAAGATAAAAATTTTCATAAACATTTGGAAATGACGAGAAGTAACGCGCAGATCTCACGTCTTCACACCGAGTTGCTTGGGCGGGCGCTGCAAGTTCGTGCGCGCTCCGGCGAACTGCTCCTGCGCGTCGAAGCGCTCTTCATGCAATATCGCGTCCGTCCGATCGTTCGTGCCGTCGCGCTGGCGTACGCGCTGGTGGTTGGCGCGCTGCCCGGCACCATTCACGCCAACGAGACGATCTCGGCGATGCCGATGGCCCGGGCCGGCGAAGCGACGTCGGCCGGCTCGATGCAGGCGATCGACTCGGTGGCCCTTGAGGCCTTGCAACGCGCCGTGGGCGTCTCGACCGCGTCGCTGCAGGCGATGGATCGCCGCTATCTCGACGCGCGGGAGGCGTCGATGCGCGCCAAACTCGTCAAGGACATGCAAGCGATGGCCGCTAACCGACAAACGCAGTGGGAATCGCTGGCCCAGGCCCATCCCGACCGGGCGCTGACACTGGCCACGCTCGTGCCTGAGCGCAAGGCGTTTCCCGAAACGGTTCGGCCGTACCTCGAAGACGTCGTCGATCTGGAAGGCACGCTCGAAATCGCGGTGGAGGATGATCTGGTCGGCGGCCGGTCGCGGATGCACTACACGCTGGTCATCGGCAACGCGCGGTACACGCTGCATCCGATCCATGACGTCGCGTCATTCGGCGGGACCGAGGAGGGCTGGGAGTCCGGCGCGCGCATCCGCGTGCAGGGCACGAAGCTCGGCCACCACATCGTCGTGAGGCGCTAATCGAATGAGCCGGACACGAACAGTGCTCTTCAGCGTCGGCGTGCTGAGCCTCCTCTTCAGCCTGCTGTCTGTCCGAACCTTCGCTGCCGACCGCGATCCCCGCATCACCGCCGCCACCGCGCAAGTCGCCTCGGCGACGCAGTCGCTCAAGCAACAACTCGCGCAACACGTCGACGTCAAGGCATTGATCCTCGACGCGGGCAAGCGTCGCGAGGCGATGAAGCGGTTGATGGAGATCGATCCTCACGCGGCGCTGGCGCAGGCGATGTCTGCCGCCGACCGGGCCGCGTTCCCGCTCGTCGTGCAGCCGCTGCTTGAGCGGACCGCGACGCTGGAAGGCATGCTCCGGATCGAAGCGCAGTGTGACTTCGTCGGCGCCAACACGAAATACAACTATTACCTCGTGCAGGGCGAGTTTCGGATCAACGACGAGCGCAACCAATATCATCTGTATCCCGTCGGCGATGTCCACGCCGCCTCCGGAGCCCAGATCAAAGCCAGCGTGCTCTTACTGGATCATGACGCGATCACTCAATCCATCCAGGTTGTGCAGGAGGCCAAAGCCCAGGCCGCGGGGGATCTTGAGGGCGCCCAGCGGGTCATCATGATCATGGTGAACTTCCAAGATAATCCGGCCACGCCGTACTCTGCGGCGCTCGGGCAGAAGATTCTGTCGATGGTCAACACCTATTACAAGGAGACGTCGTACGGCAAGCTGTGGCTGGACCCGATGGTGGTGCAGCCGAAGGTGTACACCTTGCCGTTCGCGCAAAGCGGCGGCTGTCCGTACATACAAGCGATCTCGGGCGCGGTGCAGGCTGCTGATGCCGACGTCAACTTCACGCAATTCGATCGGCTCGTGGTCGTGCTGCCGTCGGTCGACAGCTGCGGATTCCAAGGCATCGTGCCGATGATCGGCGGCAAGAGCACCTTCAGCACCAACGATGGCGCGGCGCGCATGTCGGCGCTGGTCGTCGCCAACATGCTCGACACCTGGGGCAACCACATCGTGGCGCATGAGATGGGCCACAACCTCGGGCTCTACCACGCCAACCGCCTCGACTGCGGATCGCAGACGCTTCTCTCCGACCTGAACAGCTGCGACAGCTTGGAATACAAGAATGGCTTCGATGTGATGGGCAACATCCGCGTCGGCCAGTTCAACGCGGCATACAAGGAACTGGTCCTTGGATGGATCCCGAATCACAAGACGGTCACGCGATCGGGCACTTATCTGATCCGGCCGCTTCCGCAGTCGCCGCTGGCCAGCGGCGACGTCTATGCCATCAGCATTCCGCGCAACGACTCCTTCAAGAGCAGCTTCTGGATCGAATACCGTGCCGGCGAGAAGGCGCTGGCCGACGACCCGGCTGATGCCGGTGGCGCGATTATCCAGATCGCCCTGGATCGCCACCCGCTGGCCAACACCTACCTGTTGGACATGTCACCACAAACCAAGCCGACGGATAAGATCGGCTCGAAAGACTACGCGTTGATGCCGCAACAGTCGTTTACCGATCCACTCACGGGGATCGTGATCCGCCACGAAGGCGCTAACGCCGACGGGCTGCGCGTGTCGGTGCAGATTCCCGGCAGCACACCCGAGCCGACGAATCAGCCGCCCGTCGCCGTGATCGTCGCCACGCCGTCGGCGGGGAGCGCGCCGCTGGCGGTGCAGCTCGACGGTTCGCGCTCGATCGATCCGGAAAGCAAGCCGCTGACCTACGCTTGGGATCTCGGCGACGGCGGATCGTCGACGCAGGCCACGCTGAGCCACACCTATGCCACCGCCGGCACGTACAAGGTGCAACTGACGGTGACCGACGACCAGGGCGCCAGCCACTCCGCCGCGCAATCGATCGTCGTCACGCAAACGACGCCCGTGCCGGTCCCCACTCCAACGCCGACCCCAGTTCCGACGCCCAACCCGGTTCCCGTGCCCGCGCCGATTCCTGCGCCGGCCCCGAAGCCGACGCCGACGCAGCCGACGGTCTCACTCGTCGGCAGCCCGACCTCGGTCGGCGTCCAGGATCCGATGACGGTGACCTGGACGGTGCAGGGCGACGTCACCCCGAAGGACTGGATCGGCCTGTTCCTCGCGAATGAGACCCTCAACGCGCGCATGAAGTGGGATTCGGGCCCGCTGGGCGGGCGCAAGTCCGGCACGATCACGTTCACGCCGAAGTTCCGGCTGCAGCCCGGCGTGTACGCCTTCCGGTATTTGCCGAACAACCGCTTCACGCACATCGCGCAGAGCAACCCGATCACCGTCGGCAACGCGCCGACCGCGAGCGTCACCCTGACCGCCGATCCGACGAGCGTTCGGCCGGGCGGCGCGACGACCTTGACCTGGAGCAGCCGCAACGTGAAGAGCTGCGCCGCCGACGGCGGATGGAAAGGCGCCAAGGCCACCAGCGGCTCCGAGCGGATGACGCTGACGAAGAGCACCGAGTTCATCCTCACCTGTGACGCGACGCGAGCCGCCGTGCTGGTGA
>OBEQ012131840.1_pt1 | contig 12594 bp, 9 predicted proteins | sample 1670901 | NCBI WGS metagenome assembly OBEQ01 (sample SAMEA104232315, study PRJEB22302) | groundwater metagenome | biome: forest; feature: aquifer; material: groundwater | place: USA | collected 2011-08-07 | depth 5.4 m
GGGGAGAGAGAAAAAAAACAAAAAAAAAAAAAAAAAAAGAAGGGGGAAAAGGGGGGGGGGGGGGGGAGATCCCGGAATCGACCCCGGACTTCAGCCCAACCATCGATAGCCGGTTTTCCATTTCTGAACTTTTCATTTTTCATTTTTCATTTTGACTTCTATCTTGCGCGCCTTTAAATCTCCAGCAGAATGCGCGCGGGATCTTCCAAAGCGTCTTTGATCCGCTTGAGGAACGTCACCGCCTCCCGCCCGTCCACGATGCGATGATCGTATGTCAGCGCCACATACATCATGGGCCGGATGACCACCTGGCCGTCGCGGGCCACGGGGCGGTCCTGGATGGCATGCATGCCCAGCACGCCGCTCTGGGGCGGGTTGACGATGGGCGTGGAAAGCAGGGAGCCGTAGACGCCGCCGTTGCTGATGGTGAAGGTGCCTCCCTGCAGCTCTTCCAGCTTGAGGGTGTTGGCCTGGGCGCGCTTGGCCAGATCGGCGATGGCCAATTCCACCTGGGCGAAGCCGAGGGATTCCACGTTGCGGAGCACGGGAACGACCAGGCCTTTGCCGCCGCCCACCGCCACGCCGATATCGTAGTAGTGCTTGTAGATGATCTCGTTGCCGCGGATCTCGGCGTTGATCTGCGGGATCTGTTTGAGGGCTTCCACGGTCGCTTTGACGAAGAAGGACATGAAGCCGAGCTTGATGCCGTATTTCTTGACGAAGGCGTCTTGATGCCGCTTGCGCAGTTCCATCATCTCCGTCATATCGATTTCGTTGAAGGTGGTCAGCAAGGCCGCGGTCTGTTGCGCCTGCACCAGGCGCTCGGCGACCTTGCGGCGCAACATGCTCATGGGCACGGCTTCCTCCGACCGGTCGCCTCTGGCCACGGCCGAACCGGATCCGGCGGCGGGCGCGGAGGCCGCAGGGGCAGCGGCCATGGGGGCATTGGCCTTGGCGTCGACGGCCTTGAGTACGTCCTCCTTAAGCAGGCGGTTGCCTGGGCCGGTGGCCTGCACGTCGGAAGCCTTCAATCCGCTTTCGGCCAGGGCGCGCGCGGCGGCGGGCATCACGGTGGCGGCGGAAGCTGCGGAAGCGGCAGGCGCAGCAGGTGTTGCCATTGCGGCTTTCGGCGCGGCGGCCGGTTCCTCTTTTTTGATGACGGAAATCTTCCCGGTTTCGGGGCCGAAGCTCATCGCCGATCCGGATTTTCCGGAGTCGGTTTTTGTAGCGGCAGCGGAAGCAGCCGGGGCGGCGGCCCCTGCCGGGCCTTCCTCAAGATACCCAATCACTTCACCCACCTTGGCCACGGAACCTTTGGCTTTGAGGATCTTGGTGAGGATTCCGGCTACGGGCGCAGGAAGCTCTACGGTCGCCTTGTCGGTTTCAATAACGGCGAGATTTCCGTCACGCTCGACGCGATCTCCTTCTTTTTTCAGCCATTCCACGATTTGGACTTCCGTGATGGATTCGCCCACCTTGGGCACGATAAGTTCGATGGCCATTAAAAAAGCTCCTGTCCTCCCGGACCGCGCCGGAGTGCGTCAAAAGTAAGATTTTAGCGTCCGGACGACATCCCTTTCCTCCCTGGTCCGGGGAATCGTTTCCAACAGGGAAAAGCCAACCGTCTATGACGGTCGTCCAATCCGTGCGAGGCGATTCCAACAAACCAACGGGTAAACGAGCGTCAAACGGCCCGTTCCATTATAAGACTTGCCCCAGTATACCGTTCCCATCCGGCCTTTTCCATTCCGGTTGCGGATGTATACAGTATTTGCGCACGGGTCTTCAGGAACGTAATTGATTAGTGTCTGACCCTTTTATGAGGTCTTGCACGGTTCACAAGGAGTAGGCTATGCGAAATCAACAATCTAATTCGGTTTACTGTTGGCTGGCGGTCGCGGGACTTCTGGCCGGGCAATTGCCGGCAGGGGCGGGTCCCACCGCCAACGTGGATCCTCCGGCCCTGGAGAAGATCGACGCCAGCACCGATATCAAGGTGGTGCCGCCTACCATGACCATGCAGGGAACGCGAGGCCTGAGCCAAACCGCTTCCGCGGAAGCGTTGGGCGAAGGGCGACTGGTTTTCGGCGTACACGGCCCATGGTATCGCCAGCAGGAGAGTTTCCAAGGGGTGCCGAATCAAAAGGCCGACATCTTCACGGGAGTGGGGACCGTCGCCTACGGCATCAGCCCGCAATTCGACATCTTCGCGTCCTTGACCGGTTACGGTTCGCAGAACTACAGCTCCGATAATGCTTCCGGACTCGGGACCATCGGAGGCGGTATCCAGGGGACCTTGCCGTTTTCGCCTTCGGCCCCTTTGCGCATGGGCGCCGAGTTGGCCGTGTTCAACGGCATTTCCAAGAATCCCATCAACAGCAATTATTCCGATGGGTATAACTACTTCGAAACCCGCACCGGCCTCGACTTCCGCGGCAACCTGATCCAGACCCTTGTGACGGGCAGCGAGGATGCCTCCATAAAGGTGCACTTCAACGAAGGCATGGTCACGTCCGCCCAATCGGGAGTGGATCCGCTTCTACTGTTGGCCACGGGTGTCCAGTTCAACCTGCCCGTGGCGGCCCTGGGATTGGAATTGCATTCCCGCACCAACATGATGGACGTGGCTCTGACGACGGACCCGCTCTGGATTACGCCGTCGGTCCAATTCCGCACCGCGTACAATCTCAACCTGTCCCTGGGCGGGGATATCTCACTGTCCCAGGATCGCCCGGATATCACGCAGGGGCGGGCTCTCGAGCCTTTCCGCCTCTTCGCCGGCTTGGCCTTCACCTTCGATACCCAGGCCGACAAGCGTCGCCAGGAGAAGATGGAAGCCTGGCGGGTCGGCCAGGAAAAGGCCCGCCTGAAGGCCAAGAACGAGGACCTCGCGCGGCAGGCCAAGGATGATTCCCTGAATGCGGCCAATGCCAATGCCGAGAGCATGGCCACGGCGAACAAGGCCCGGCAGGACTCCATCGATCAGGCCGCCCGCGCCCAGCAGGACGCTGCGGCCCTGGCTGACGCTCGCAAGAAGTTGCAGGACGAGATGAACAAGCGCAGCGATCTGGAGAAGCAGCTTCTGTCCACGGGTCTGTTGGTGATGGACGCGGTGTATTTCGAGACCGGTAAGGCGGAAATCTCCATCAACTCCAAACCTTATCTGAACATGCTGGGCAAAATGCTGGTCAAGTATCCCAAGTTGCAGATCGAAGTGGCCGGGCACACGGATAACGTGGGCAGCGACGCCTACAACATGAGCCTGAGCCAGGCGCGCGCCTCTTCCGTGATGGCCTATATGCAGTCCCAGCAGTCCGAACTGTCCGGCCGCCTGACCGCGCGGGGCTATGGCGAATCCATGCCCAAGTCGGACAACACTACGGCCGAAGGCCGCAAGATGAACCGGCGCACCGAGCTGCAAGTGCTCAACAAGGACGCCTTGAAGGAGTACAACGAACCCAACGTGCAGGCTGCTGCGCCCGCGGGGGAATAGCGGAAACCAATCGTGTTGCGCCCCGGGTGGAATCCCGGCGGCGCCCTATCAATTGATAAAGGCCCGGGAGACCGGGCCTTTGCTTTGGAGTCAATGGGAGAGAGTTCAAAGGTCAAAGTGCAAAGTTTAAAGTGCAAAATGTAGGAGGATGCCGACTGGTTTCGGGAAGGCTGGTTCCTATGCCGGTCTTGTCTTCAATTCTTTCTTTTCTTCAACTTTGCACTTTGCACTTTGACTTCTATCCGTCGAACGAACTCTATCCGTCCTCCCTACCCGCTCGACCGCAGCGTTTCCGTCTTTGCCGTAACCTCACCGGTACGCTCGCCGAAGGCCTTGGCTATCAGCTGCTTCTGTTCCAGCTTGTGGCTGCTCGCCGAACCGGTGGCCGGGGTCGATGATGCGGGGCGGTGCACGCCCTGGAAGGGATGGCGGCCCAGCAGGCGCTCGCCGTAGCGGACGCGCAGGTAGCGCCAGGCGCCCATGTTCTCCGGCTCTTCCTGCACCCAGATGACCGGCGTGCCTTCCGGATAGGGGGCCAGTGCCTGCGAGAGGGTCTGGGGATACAGGGGGTACAGTTGTTCGATGCGCAGGATGGCGACGTCGTCGCGTTTCTGCTTTTCGCGCTCTTCGATAAGCTCATAATACAGTTTGCCGCTGCACATCAGCACGGACTTGACCTTATCGGCGCGCAGGCCGTCGTCCGGCATTATACGCTGGAACCCCTTGGAGGTCAGGTCTTCCAGGGGCGAAACCGCGGCGGGCAGGCGCAGCAGGCTCTTGGGCGTCATGATGATCAGGGGCTTGCGCCAGGGGCGCAGCATCTGGCGGCGGATGGCGTGGAAGTACTGCGCGGGCGTGGACAGGTTCATCACCTGGAAATTGTCTTCCGCGGCCATGGCCAGGAAGCGTTCGAGCCGCGCGCTGGAATGCTCCGGTCCCATGCCTTCGAAACCGTGGGGCAGCAGCATGATGAGGCCGGACAGGCGGCGCCATTTCTCTTCGGCGCTGGCGATGAACTGATCGATGATGGGCTGCGCGACGTTGCCGAAGTCGCCGAACTGGGCCTCCCAGATCACCAGCCCCTTGGGCGTGTCCAGGCTGTAGCCGTATTCAAACCCCAATACCCCGTTCTCCGTGAGCGGGCTGTTGTAGATCTCCAGATGGCCCTGGGTCTCGGAGAGATGGCGCAGGGGCATGTAGGTGGTGCCGTCCAGGATGTCGTGCAATACGGCATGGCGCTGGCTGAAGGTGCCGCGCTGGGCGTCCTGGCCGGAAAACCGGATGCGGTAGCCGTCCATGGAAAGGCTGGCGAAGGCGAGCGCTTCGGCGCTGGCCCAATCGAGCCCGCGTTCTCCGCGGCCCGCCAAGCGGCGCTGCTCCAGGATCTTCTCGATCTTGGGATGGGGATGGAATCCTGACGGCAGCTTGGTCAGCTTTTCCATCAGCTCGGTCAGGCGCGCGGCGGGCAGTCCCGTATCCACATCCTTGACGCCGCTTTCCGGACCGCCGACATAGCCCTTCCAGACGCGGCTGGCGCCTTCCGGGGTGCGGATGTATTCCTTGCGGCGGGCTTCCGAGAGTTCGCCTTCCAATTGCTCCGTCCGTTTGGCCGCGATGCGATCGGCCTCTTCGCGGGTGACGCCGCCCAACTTGAGCAGGTGTTCCAGGTAGCCTTCGCGCACGCTCTTGCGGCGCTCGATGGTGCGGTACAGCAGCGGCTGGGTGAAGGCGGGTTCGTCGCCCTCGTTGTGGCCGCGGCGGCGGTAGCCGTACATGTCGATGACGACGTCGCGCTTGAACAACTTGCGGAAGTCCATGGCCAGGTTGACCACGGCGGCCACGGCCTCGGGATCCTCGCCGTTCACGTGGAAGATCGGGATCTGCAGCATCTTGGCGACATCGGTCGCGTAGGTGGTGGAACGCCCTTCGTGCGGCGAGGTGGTGAAGCCGATCTGGTTGTTCAGCACCACGTGCAGGGTGCCGCCCGTGCTGTACCCCTTCAGCTCGCTCATGTTCAGGATTTCCTGGATGATGCCTTCGCCCGCGAAGGCGGCATCGCCGTGGATCAGCAGCACCAGGCCCTTTTCGCGGGCGTCGTCCTTGGCCCGGTCCTGTTTGGCGCGCAGGCGGCCCTGGGCCACCGGGTTCACGAACTCCAGGTGGCTGGGGTTGAAGCAGAGGGAGAGATGCAGCTTGTGCCCGTTGGCCGCGGTCCAATCCGAGGAGTAACCCAGATGGTACTTCACGTCCCCGCGGCCCAGTTGCAGCTGCGGATCGGAATCCTCGAATTCGTGGAAGATGTCCCGCGGGTTCTTGCCCATGATGTTGGCGAGCACGTTGAGGCGGCCGCGATGGGCCATGCCGAACACGATCTCGTCGATCTTCTGCTCTCCGGCTTTTTCAATCGCGAGATCCAGCAGCGGGATCAGGCTTTCCGAACCTTCCAGGGAGAAGCTCTTGGCGCCCAGGTATTTCTTCTGGATGAACTCCTCGAAGATGACGGCGTCGGTGAGGCGCGTGAGGATGTCGAGCTGTTGTTCGCGCGAGAGGGCGATGCGGTTCTCGCTGCCTTCCATGCGCGCGGCCAGCCAGCTGCGCACTTCCGGGCTGTCGATATGCATGTACTGTACGCCTACGGAGCGGCAGTAGGTGTTGTTCATCCGCTCCAGCACCTGGCGCAACGTGAGCGCGTCCGGGCCTTGGATGGTGATGCCGGAAACGGTGCGATCGAGATCGGCGTCGTTGAGGCCGAAGTAGCTGGGCTCCAGATCGGCCACGTTGCCCTTGGGTGGAAGGCCGAGCGGATCGATGCGGGCGAAGAGATGGCCGCGCACGCGGTAGGCGCGCACCATCTGATCGGCGCGATCCTGGAGGGCGGCGATCCCGTGATGATCCCCGTTGGCTCCGTTCGCTTGGGCTCCATTCTTGGAAGTCGCGGCGGCTGCGGAGGAGGAAGCGAAAAGTCCCGGGCTGGCTTGCGAGGGTCCAAGCTGCGGGCGGGATCGGAATCCGGCGCCACCGGCGTCGTTGTCCAAGGTTTGGAAATAGCTCCGCCAATCCGCGGCCACGGAGGAAGGGTCTTTCAGGTAATCGGCATACAGGGCTTCGACGAAGCCCAGGCTCAGTTGATTCGGTTCGATGCTTCCCATTTTACCACAGAATCCCTTAAAAGGACCGAAAACCCGGAGGATCCCGTCCGTGAATGATCAAAATACGTGTTTACAGGGGGGCTATTTCCACCTGAATCCAGCGACGTCCCATGCAGACGACGGGAGCAGCCCGTCCTAGGCCCGCTTACCGGCCCCAAAAATAACTCCGAGGACCGGTAACTTGCATGGCATTCGAGCAAAATAGGGAGCCGTCCGGGTCAAAAGTTGGAAAACGGGCCTGGTAAAGCTCTCTTTAGTCCATGGATCCTGTCGCGCCCCTGTCTCCGCTACCTCCCGAAAAACCCTTCGTCCGGATCCGGCTCCCGGAATCCGACGAGGACCTCCTCGACGAATGCGATGTCGAGACCTTCCGCTCGAGCGGAAAGGGGGGGCAGCACGTAAACAAGACCGAGAGCGCGGTGCGCCTGCGCCATGAGCCGACCGGCCTGGTGGTGACGTGCCAGGAAGAGCGCAGCCAGTTCATGAACAAGCAGATCGCCCTGGGAAAATTGCGGGAAAGGGTGGCGAAGCTGAACGAACGCCCGGCCTTGCGCAAAACCACCAAGGTTCCCCGTTCCGCCAAACGGAGCAATAAAAAGGCGAAGTCCCTGCATTCCAAGAAAAAGCAGCAGCGCAATAAAGGATGGAGTACCGGGGACGAATAAGGCCTTTTTCCCCGCGAATTCGTGGGTTTCAACATTCTACCCACAGATTTCGGGGCGAAACCAGATCCAGGGCTGTTGATAGATTAGGGATAACTTCCCCCGTGGAATTTCGTCTCATTGGGCCACGCACCCCGGCTTTTCTACCCTTCTCTACATGCCTCAAGAGACCCCCCCGCCATCCGGTCAAGCGCCTGCTCAGACATCCGCCCAACCGCCCTCCCTTCCGTCCTCCCAAGCCGAATCTCTGCCCTTCAAAACCCTGCTGAAGGACTTTTCCGACCTGCGCGCCTTCAACCTGAAATTCCTGGGGAATATCGGGGCCGAGGAGGCGATGCGGATGCCGGAGGGGTTCCGGAACAACCTGCATTGGCAGTTGGGCCATCTGCTCTATACCCAGGGCGTGACCCTGTACGAGTGGTGCGGCCAGCCTTCGCCCATTCCCCGCGGCTTCGCGGCCTATTTCGGTTTGGGGACGAGCCCGGAGGATTGGGATTCCCTGGTTCCCGATTGGGAAATCCTGCAGGTGATGGCCTTGAAGCAATTGCGCGCGCTGCCCCAGCACGTAACGGGCCGGTTACACCTGCCCTTGCGCAAGCCGTTCAAGCTGATGAACATCTCCATGGCCACGGCCGGGGACACTTTGCCGTTCCTGCTGGCGCATGAGGGCGAGCATCTCGGGCATATCAAGCGCCTCCGCAAGGCGGTCAAGGACGCCTGATCTACGCCCGTAACTTAGGCGTTACGGAGTCGGAGGCGGCCGGATCTCAGAAGGAGAAGCGGAGACGGCCTTCCATCAGATCCGCCGTGAAGTGGGTGCCGGGCACGTCGTTGAAGTAATGGAAGTATTCCACCGCCACGGAGCTGTTGGTCAGGAAGTCCCAGTCCGGATGGCTGCGGCCGAAGGTCCGAAGGAAGCATGTCAGGCTCGCGCCCGCCCCGTTGGAACCGAAGGTCTGGAGCTTGTAGTCCGCGGCGTCGAAGACTGTCGTACCTCCGCGCGTGTATTCGGTGAAGGTCGCGCCCGACTGGTCGTAATACCGGTAGTTGGGGCTGAGGATCCAATTCTTGGTGATGTATTTGTTGAACGTGAAGGTCGCCGTGTTGGTGGCCAATCCCCAATCGTCCCGGTAATAGCGGTAGTTGACGATGAAGGCCCCGTCGATATCGCCCACGTACTTGCTGATTTCCGCCCAGGCGGCCCCGCGGTAGCGCATGTCCGGATGCCGCTCCGTGACGGTGTCGTCGTGCAGGGGATCGGCGGTCGGGATGGGGACCTTGCGGTAGGGATCGCTCTGGAAGCCGTGGACGCGCATGGCGTCCAGGCCTAAGCGCAGCACGGAAGTGGGCGATAGCAGTTGCGTGAGCCCTAAGGAAGCCTGGTGCGTTTCCTTGAACTGGTTGACGATGGATCCGTTCGCCTGGATTTCCCCGACGGAATCCATGGTGTACTGGCCCAGCAGGGAGACGGTGAAATTCTTCTCGGCGAAATCCTGGGTTACGCCTCCGATGAAAGCCTGGGACTGGTAGTCCACTTCCTGGCTGAAGTAGTAACTGCCGACCAGGCGGGTGTTGTCGCCCAGGCTCTGCTCCACGCCGCCGATGATCTGCCCGCGGTTCTTGCGGAAGGCGGATTTGCTCTGGCGCGCCGGGCGCGACGCGCCGGTCACGCCGTCCAGGGGGGGCACGGTGGTCTGATCCAGCTCCACGTCCAGCAGGACCATGGTCCGCTGCCACAAGGTCTTGGCCAGGGAGAAGGAGGAGGTGGCCACGGTATTCTTGCCGTTGTCGCCGAAGTAGTAGATGGAATATTCGATTTGATCAGCCCGCGCCAAGGCGCAAGAGGCCGCAAGTCCCAGGAGGAGGCGCCGGAAGAAACGCCCGCTTCCATTGCCGAGATCGCGCCTGCCGCTAACCATCGGAATGGCGGGGAGAATGGGGGCCGAAGGGATCACTTGGAGCAACCGCACCCGCCTCCCAGGCCCGTGCCGCCGCCGATGCTGCCTTCACGGGTGGAAAAGAATTTCTGCCGTAAGGTGAGCTTGGAGAAGCCCGTGTTGGGATCCATGATCGGATCGGCCAGCATCTCGCGCTCATAGGGTTTGACCACGGCGCATCCTCCCATGGATAGCGAGGCCAGGGCCAGCGCGAGGATGGCGAGCGCGGCCACCGCATTGATTCCGCGGCGTTCCAGGTTCATGGTTCCTCCATGAGTTTCTTGATTTCGGCTTCGATGGCGCTCTCGTCGCGTTCGGTGTAGCCGTCGTGGCGGTAGCGGAGCACGCCTTTGCGATCGATGAGCACCATGGACGGCATGCCGCCCAGATCGTAGCGCGAGGCCACGGCGCGCTTGGCGTCGTGCAGGAAGACCATATTGGTGTCCCGGGGCTTGGCGAGGAACTCCAGCGCATTGCCGCGCTGTTCGTCGATGCTCACGGCGAGCAACACCAGGGCGGGATGGCGACCGCGCATGCGGCCCAGTTGCGGCAGGGTCTTGCGGCAGGGGGGGCACCAGCTGGCCCAGAAGTCCATCACCACCACTTTACCGCGCAGGGACTTGAGGCTGACGTCGCCGTGATCGCGGATGAGATCGGGAAGGGTGAAGTCGGGCGCGGGGCTGCCGGGTTTGGGCGCCGTGGCACCCGCGTCCGTTCCGGCCAGCGCCGCGAAGGCAAGGCCAAGCAACCAGGCGGTGAAAGGGAATTTCCGGGTCATGGCTCTATTATATACCCTATGTCAAACGCAAAATCCGGCCAACTTCCCAAAACTCCATCCCGCACTTGAAACCCGTCGGGCAAAACCGCCGCAAAACATTTGCAAGACCGCCGAAATAGAATCGCAAGACCGCCGCGAAAGTGCGGCGGATGCCTTCATTTTTTCGGGATCGTGTTCATGAATTGCACGCCCATGTCCATCCACTCCACCAAGGTGAGCAGATCGGCGTTCTCCTTGGCGAAGACGTTCAGCTTGCCGCTCGTCGAGTCCTTCTGCCAGATGGCGGAATGGTCGTAGGACGGCGTTTTGAACAGGCCCTTGTTGCCGGACAGCTGCTTGTTGAACAGGACCCAGGCGAGGGGGCTGCGGCGCGCGCCGTTGTCGGTGGCGTAGTTGAGCTTCTGGCCGTCCACACCCGAGACGTAGTGGTTGCCGCTGGTCAGCGCCTCGTAGACATTGGTGGTGCCGTGGTTGGAGAAGGTGGTGTCCTGGACGTTCTCCAGCACCAGGCCTCCGCCCTGCGCCGCCGCCGCCGCCGCGCCGTGGCAGGCGTTGCAACGGTTGTCCATGATGGTCTGGATGTTGCCGGTGTTGGCGGAATCCGGGTTGGTGCGCAGGGAGTAGAAATTGAGGAACCCGCCCTTGGCGGAGGGGTGGGTGGTCACGTTCTGGGCGTTGTTGAACCCGGAGAGAAAGTGTTTTGTGACACCCAGGTTGAAGGATACCTTATTCAACGAATCGATCACCAGATGGCGGATATCACCGTCCTTGTCGCGCGTGCCATGACAGCCCGTGCACATGCGCTGCTCGCCCGGCATCACATTGATCCACTGCAGCTGGTTCACCAACATCATCCCGTTCTCGTCCAGGGTCTGCACATGCATGGGGGTGTTGGCCGGCACTTCGATGGAGAAGGAGCTGTCCGCGCGCACATCCGCATAGCCGATCACGCGCTGGCGTTCGAATTCGGTGTTGCCCATGGTCTGGCTGCAGAAGTCGCAGCCGTTGGGGGTGCCGATTGCCGCCAGTACGCGCACGAAGCGGATGGCGCCCTTCAATTCCTCCGTGCTGGGCTGCCCATCGCTCTGGCGGCTATAGACGTTGGCGTCGAAGAACATGCCGGTCTTCTGATTGTTGGCCAAGGCCTTTTCGACCAGGGAGTCCATCTTGTAGGGCTGGACCTTGTATCCGCGCGGCGCCATCACCACGGGGTCGTAATCGTTGTAGTCGGGATCGGAGTGGATCAGGCGCCGGTTTTCCCCGGTCTTGTCCATGATGAAGAGGTCGTAGTTGACCTTGCCGTTCTTGATGTCCCCGCCGGTCTCATGGGCGGATTCCGCCACCAGGATCTTCTCCTCGCCGTTGTCCATGATGGGGTAGGGGGTCTTGAAGATCGCCTCCGACGCATTCTCGGTGTTGTTATAAGGACTTGTGCTCGGCGTGATGATCTTTGGGGGCGAGGTGAACTTGGACAGATCCACGATGCAGATGGCGCCGCCCTCGAAGGTGGAGGTGCGTTCCATAAGCGAGGCCACGATGCCGCCGTCATGCAGCTCGCGGGCTTCCATGAAGGTGCGCTGGCCGCTGGTCATGCCCGGGGTGGAGAAGTTCTCGTCGGCGCCGTAGAGGACGAACTGGCCGGTGCCGTCCGGGTTCACGGAGAAGAGGGGCATCTTGTTGGGGCCGCCCAGATGGTCCCAACGCGTGTAGTAGATCTTCCCGCTGGAGTGCACGAACGGGTTCTGATCATGGCTCTGGTTGAAGGTGATCTGGCGCGGTTCGCCGAAGGAGCCGTCGGCCTTGCGCTCGGCCACAAAGAGCTGCGGCACGATGCGGCGTTCGTACTCGTCCATGATCTGGTTCTTGGTCGATCCGAACACGATGTGATTGTCGTCGATGTAGGCCGGGTCCATATCGTCGTAGCCGTTGGGGAACGTCAGCTGGACCAGGTTGGTCCCGTCCACGTTCATCTCGTAGATGGTGAAGCGGGGATGATCGCTGTTGTAGCGCTGGCCGGCCTTGCGCATGGAGAAGAGCACCTTGGTGCCGTCGAAGGAGGCTTCCGGATCCAACGCCGCGCCCCACTCGTCATGATTGTCCCGGGACTGGGTCCATTCCTTGGTCAGGTTGGTCAGGGTGCCGGTGGGGGAGATGGGCGAAAGCGAATACAGATTGGTGCCGGGATGGAATTCGTCCGGATTGGCGGCCATGGCGATGTCGCCGTCCATGTTGCGGGTGCCGACGCTCGGTTCCTTCACGAACACGATGCGGCCTTCGCCGTAGCGCTCCATGATCTGATCCGCGGGTTCCAGGCAGGAGACCAGGAGCACTCCTCCCAGCAGGGATCCCAACGCACGCGAAGCCGTTATCAGGTTGAACGTTTTCATAATCATTCCCCTTGTTGCGGATTCGGATGCGCGCCTGGGAGCGCGATTGCCCGGATCCGGTTCACCGCACGCCTAGTGTCTCGACTCAAAAATTTCGAAGCGCTTTCGCCGGGCCTGGGGGCCCAGGGCTGCGTTGCGCCTCCTTGGAATAGTCCCGCTATTCCGGCGTCGGCGCGCCTTGCTCTGAA
>OBEQ010999144.1_pt1 | contig 12593 bp, 14 predicted proteins | sample 1670901 | NCBI WGS metagenome assembly OBEQ01 (sample SAMEA104232315, study PRJEB22302) | groundwater metagenome | biome: forest; feature: aquifer; material: groundwater | place: USA | collected 2011-08-07 | depth 5.4 m
CGGGGTTGGACTTGGTGCGGGAGGCGGGGGTGTGGGAGAGGGTGCAGGAGAGGGACTTCCCGCTCCAGTTTTCAGAAACCACATATTACCTGTATACGAAGGAGCATACACAACTCCGCCAAGCTGGGGTGCATAGAGGAAACGGCGCAGCACTCCGTTTCTCGCATTCGGCACAGCACTTCCCCCGGTCGTTCCGAGGGCGGTGACCGCAAAAGTTTGCGGGTTGATTGCGTATACCGTACCGCCATCTGCAAGTTGTTTATAGAGGTAAACATCAGCGACGGGGTCATAAATCATGCCTGCATACGTGCCAGAAATTCCTCCCGTATTTCCTGTAAAAGTGACGAGCTGCAAAGCATTGGTTGCGATATCATAAATCGAATGCTCGTTATTGCCACCGGCAGCAATCAAGATGCGGTTGCGCTTCGAGTCGTACGCAGATGCAGCATACTGACCGTATACATTGGTATTGGTAAGCGGGCGTGACCAAACATTCGTAGCATTATTCCAACGAAGCACGGTCCAATTTACAAATGCATAAATGTCACCAGTACTATCTTGTTTAACCATTGCAGGACCGGGCATCGAGGTGATCTCAGAAAGCGCTCCAGGGTATGTATTTGCCGCATCCCAGTCGTTGGTCGCAGGATTAAACCCATCCATTGCATTAGTGAGCACGCCAATTCCCCACATATACCCAGAGACAAGGAGAACACGATTGCGCTGCTCGTTGAACATTGCACCATAATTGGAGTGACGAGACGTTGGTCGACCGTCTGCATAATGCGCAACATCCAAACTAATCTGTGACACCGGTGTCGAGCTCCTGATCTCACTCCATGCGGGGGCATTGTCTGAGATGCGAATACGATCGACCTCATTGCCCGCATAGTCTGCGTGCCCACCACCCGCTGCGGAGTATACCGAGGAGTCGCGTGTATCGATCGCAAAACTTGTCCAAGCATCAACCTTAGAGTTAGGACCAGATCCTCCGAGAGGCGGGTAGGTCACGACCCCAATCGGCACACTCGAAAGTGCGGAGTTTGGGATCTGTCGCCACTCATTGATCGCCTGACCCTGCATCCACGTCGGAGTTGCACTTGGTGTTGGACTTGGTGTCGGAGTGGGGGTCGGAGTGGGCGTGGGTGTAGGTGTTGGAGACGGAGTTGGGGTAGGACTTGGAGCTGGTGGTGTTGGTGTCGGGGTGGGTGTAGGCGCAGGGGGTGGTGGAGGCGGAGGTGTTGGTGTGGGCGAAGGAGACACGCTCGCTCCAATTGCCGTGTTCATATCTGTCTGGATTTCTGACTGAGAAAGAACTTGATTGTAGATGCGAACATCGTCGATCAATCCTGCAAAATTCTCTCCGGCAGTGGGCAAGCCTCCGATCGTGAGTAGCCCTGCAACTGAGCTGGGAACATTTGGCTCTGTTCCGGTTTCTTTTTCTATGCCATTTACATAGATATGTATTGCGTGAGTGCTCGCATCGTATGTCGCTGCCACATGTTGCCATGCCCCAGTTGCAAGGACACCGCTTGGAGTATCTTGAGGTCCATTTCCTCCTGAGTATGACCAGCGAACCGCCGAGCTATTTTCACCGAGGCGATAGTTGTATCCCCACTCAAAACCACTCACCCACCCCTTTCTTATGATCACCGCATTTGATGCAAGCGAAGAGGGATTCACCCACGCTTCCAAGGTCATAGAGGTGAGGTTCAAAGACGATGCAGCGGGAATACTGACGTAATCATTCGTCCCATCGAAAGAGATTGCTCCTCCATACTTCCCCGTCGTCCAACTTGGTCCATTAGTGAGTGTGCCGGAATTGTTATTGCCCGAAGCATCGAGTGCGCTCCCTCCGACGCCTTCGTCAAAATTATATGCAGCGACAAGCCCCGCTCCCGCCGCGTGTGCAACAGAGACAAAAGAGAGCATCGCGACAAAAGTTGCGAGCGGGAGAGACAGCGGGGTTATTTTGTTTTTCACGGCGTGATAATTTTAGATAATAATCTGAGGGTATATATCAATAAGTATAACAAAAAAGCCTCTTCAAACTTAAGGTTTATTAACATTTAAAAATAGCTTGATTCTTAGCCGAAAGTAAACGTGTACACTTGAAGTCCCGGCGATGAGATGACAAATTCGAGCAGATGCTCTCCTGACTCGGTATCTTCAATGATCTTATATAATCTGTTCTCGCTCACGGTCACATAGCTTTTTCCATCTTTTACGAAAACATCCGCACCCATAAATGATGCACCAAGCGGCTTGCCGTCGCGCAAGACCTCAATGGTGAGAGGTTGATCTTTTGCTCCAGCAACCAAGTAAACGCCTTTCGCATGATAAAGGTAATCGATACGATCAGACCCTACACTCCCCGACCCCACCGATGCACTCGTCTGTGCATATTCGGGAGTGATATTCCATTGCCCGATAAGATAAAGCATATTTTTCTGAATACTCATTGGCTCAAGGAAATTTTGTTCTCCAGCCTTTCCTTCCTTGCCATTCCCGAGGTATTCATTACGCGAGGCGCCAAAATATGTTTCAGGGCTTCCAATATCTCCCATGGTTATCGTGTTCGTTGGCGTCGTGACATCGGTTGGGACTTCAACCTTAGTCGCGAGGCGATCGTTGCGTTCCTTGAGTGCAGCCTGGATGACATGTTCTGTCTCTTCATAGTTCCCTTCGCCTGCGTGGTCATAAACAATGTATCCGTCGATGTCGACCAAATATTTTCTCGGCCAGAATTGATTGCCAAATGCGTTCCATGTCCCATACTCGTTATCGAGCACAACAGGATAGTGTATATTGAAACGCTTCGTCGCATCTTCAACATTCGCCTCTACATGTTCAAACGCAAACTCCGGCGTATGGACCCCGATCACGACGAGTCCCTGGTCTTTGTATTTCTCATACCACGCCGTTACATACGGAAGCGTGCGCTGGCAGTTGATACAGCTGTATGTCCAAAAATCGACGAGTACAACTGACTTACCTTTGAATTCACCGATCGTGATGGGCTTTCCACTCGTGTTGATATATCCATCAATCCCCGCAAGTTCCGGAGCAAGTTGATAACCCCCGCTTTTGGGCAACTGGCTGCCCAGATTTTCACGCAAAAGCTTCTGCTCAAGTTTCGTCACATCAAAAAAACCCGAATTGAGGATACCCGTCTCAAGCTTCTTGTCGTATCCACCGATGATTGCAATGCCAATGAGCAAAAAAAGTATGCCGAGCCCACGCTTGAACCAACCATGCGGGTCAGCAGCAACTCCCAGATGTGTCACGAGACGATTCCCAACAAAAGCAATCGCAAGCAGCGCGACAGAAAGTCCGAGCGTATACGAGACAAGGTAGGTAAGTCCGAGCGCAAAGCTCACCGGAAGCACGCTCGCAAGTATGACAAAGTAGGTCGGTGAGCATGTCGAGAACACCGGGCCAAGCGCCCCGCCCACCAGCACATCCCCCCAGAAGCTCTTTTTTTGATAGCCGCTGCCAAGCACTACGTTCGATCGCTGATTCAAGCGCGCAAGCAGTGGAAACCTCTCCCATACGGACGGAAAGAGCAGGATCAATCCAAAAAAAATGATGATGACGCCTGAGATCCATTGCCACACCGATTCAGGGACTGCAACAAAAAGTGTGCTCGCCTTCAAGAGCAGTGTGAATGCAATGACCGAGAGTGCGAGCGAGAGGGTCACCGTGAGTGCACGCTTAATACTCGTACTACCGTCGACAGAGCCGCCGACAATAACCGGAAGAAGCGGAAGAATGCATGGCGCAAGCACGGTAAGTAATCCTGCAATAAATGAGATAAGTAGAAGTGTCATGGCTACATTATAACACCCATAAAAAAACCGGCCTCATTCGCCGGCGACACACTGATGTCATTATTAAAAAGGGATGACTACCCCGAACTCGCTTTTCCATGGGATCAACATCATGAGTTGCTCTCTTTCGATCAGACTATTGAGGTAACGCGCTCTTTCGGAATTTTTCCCGAGTTCCTCGATCGGTTCGCGCCGATGCGAATGGCTTTGGAAAGCGCAGACCGCAGCGCCATGCGGCATCGTAAAGACCGCAATAAGCGGGAGCGAACTGTTTTGTCGCTCGATCAAAATATTCACTTGCTCTCCTCGAAGGAGTGCGGCTTTGATCTCTCGTGTCAGCGAAAATTCTTTGGTAAAGTCCAAAACATGCGTGTATGCAAACATCTGCATCCTCCAAAAAAGAATTTACTGCCCTAAACGTATCACGGCGAAATATGCTGTCAATTGCTGATGGTGTCAGCTCGTTGGCTTGCTTTTTTTACCCCGCAATTGCTTTTTCTTCCATGCTTCTATTATTTTTCTGTCGGTCGAAGACTCCCTTTACTGGCGCTACGCGCGCTCCCGATATTTTCTTGAGTTGGTTTCACCTTTTTACGAGCAAGTTGTTTGGCTTTCCAAATTTCGATTTCCTTATGATTCCCACCAAGGAGTACTTTTGGTACTTTGTATTTCTTCAGTTTCCACAACAAGATTTCGGGCCGGGTATAAACGTCAGGGCTTGCCGTGCGCTCTTCTTCGATCGAATCAAATGAGCCAAGCACTCCTTCAATCTGGCGTGCGACCGCATCGATGGCGATCATCGCCGGCAATTCGCCACCCGTGAGCACGAATGGTCCGACGGTAATTTTTTCCGCCTTAGTAATCTTTTGCACCCGCACATCGATCCCTTCGTAACGTCCGCACAAGAAAATGATATCGTCGTAATCCTTCGCCCATTTGCGCGCGAGCGTATTGGTGAACTGCTTTCCATCGGTCGCAAAGAATACTGTTTTTACGCGTTTTGTTTTTTTACCTTTTGCCTTCGCAGTCGCCTTAAGAAACGGCTCGGCTTCGAGCACCATGCCGGGCCCTCCTGCATATGGCCTGCGGTCGATCCGTCGCCATTTGTCTTTAGTAAAGTCGCGCGGGTTGTAATACTTCACGTCGATCTTCTTGTCCTCACGCGCCCGCCCTAAAATAGAGCTCGAAAGATACGTTTCGACGGCTTCGGGAAAGAGGGATATGACATGAAACCTCATGGATAAAGACTATCCCACTTTGCGCAAAAAGAAAAACCCTTGGGTGAGAAGAGTTTCATAATGCGACCATGCGGCTCCTAGTGATGTTTCTTTTTGTATTCGAAAAAATACTTTTTCAGTTCCGGGGCATGCCGACTCTGGTAGACATGCTGCACAAACTTTTCAAACTCATGTCGCTTTTGGTTCACCAGATCCACAACAATACTGTTCCCGCGCACTGCTTTCGTCTCCTCATCGAGACGTTCGAATATTTCTTTTGCCTTATCGCGAAGCACGCGGTCATCTTCGCCTCCGACATAATCGTTCTTAAAAACTTCGATGAGTCTCCGCGTCTCCGCAGCTTCACGTGCAATATCCATGGCCATTGCAGTTCTCCTTTGGAGATTAGTCTCTTTCCATGTTACCAACCTACCCCACGCTGTCAAAAGGTTGCGTGTTATCACATAAAAAAATAATTACCGCGAGGGGTCGCAGTAATTAAATACAAGTTACACTCGGCGAAGTCCGATCCCCTTGAGGTAATCGGCATATTTCTCAAGCGCATTTGCGTGCCTTCGCTTAAGGATCTTTCTGAGCACATGCTCCAGGTCATCAGCTTGCTCTCGCAGTCCCCTTTTAGCGGCTCGCCTCTGCGTGGGACTACGCAAGAGACGTACCCCCGCAGCTTCGTTGAGTAAACGCCTCGTGATAACGATTGCTTGATCGCTGAGCTCTTCGAAGGAGCCGGCATTATCGAGTAAGTTCTCAAGATCAACAATATCTGCTGCACGCTGTGTCGGTGTCATGACAACTCCTTTCGTGCGTTCCATAAGACAACTACCTCTTCTGATAGTAGCAACTAAGCGTCTGTTCGAAAACTCTTCCCAAATCCAAATTCATATTGTCAGCTACAAGAAAAAACACGTCCCGAGAGACGCGTTTTGCAATAGTGATTGCTCACCACCCGCCATTTTTTGTCCAATGTATCGGGATGTTGGTAAGCGGTGAATGAAAAAACGCAATGAGACCCACCGCGAGGTAAACGCCAAAACCAGCAAGGGAGGCAAGAATCAGTGGGAGACCATACGCCTCGACAGCAAGAAAGGCGAGCGGCGGCGAGACAAGCGCAACGGAGCCAAATGTGCACCATAGGCAGCCCATCATCGCTGCTCCTTCAGCCATTTCTGGTAAATCTTTTGCCACCAGATACAGCCAGCGCATCCAGCGGCCAAACCAGTTGCGAACCAACTTTCGGCTGAGACGTTGCTCTGCTTCGACAATGGCAAGAGCAGCATCATGTTCACCCTGCCATCGCCGAGCGCCTTCTTGTGCCAGCATCCCGACATCCACCCCGTCGTACCTTTCAACCGTTTGCCGGATCCCTTCGACCGCTTTTTCGAACTCACTGTCGCTCATGCGGCCTTCCTTGTCACCATCGTGTTCAGACATATACACCTCCTTGTTGCGAACTCTGAGAAAATACTACGCGAAAATGCATGTGTGTAAAGACTCGCCGCACGAGTTGACATCTCACACGCTACGGCATACAACTGACACAGAAAGTCGTACCGAGCAAAGGAGATTCCATGGCACTCTATATCGCACCCTTGCACAACAAAGCAGAGATCGAAGTATTCTTGAGCAAAAACTACCCCGGCAGGGCTCTCAGTGAACGCGGCCTCGCATTTCACGAGGCACACAAACTCGTCATGCAAACATGCGAAGATGCGACGCTCGCGCAACCTGCAGTGAAGTTGCTCAGCCCGCATGACTCACTGAAATACACCGCAATGTTCGGCACTATCCTTCTGTGTAACGGGGATTTCGTGGAAATGATCAGCGCAGACCATTCTCACAGTAAATTTCTCTTTAACGGTGACGGCGTCGACCGGCGCACCGTACCCTGGGTGCTCATCGAACTCATTCCCCTCCCACAGACATGACCAACACCCCGCTCTTTGACGAGCGGTTTTTTTCTTTTTAACTTTCTCCCAACAAAAAACCACCCGCAGATGCGAATGGTTTTTTGTTCAGTGACAAATTTTTTGAAACTACGCCTTGAGATCGGCTATCACGTCGTCGACGTCGGACGATGCGGCAGCCACCTGCCCGGCGCGCTTGCCTCCTTCTGGTTCATTGATCTTCAAGTTTACGCGGGCGTTATTCTTCATGCCGACAACGCGCAGAAGCGTACGAACTGCTTTTGCAGTATTGCCCATGCGACCAATAACTTTCCCCATGTCCTGAGGATCAATATCGAGCGTCAACAAAACGCCCATCTGATCTACTATGCGGTTTACCTTTACGGCATCCGGATTGTCGACAAGGGACTTCACGACATACTCGAGAAATTCCTGATCTGGAAATGATTCAGCCATATCTTTACAAGCTATCCATTAATACTGACAATCACAGTCTCAGAGTTTTCAGGCTCGGGCTGCTTGTTCCCAATTATGGGTGAAAATTATATTTTGTAAAGGACCTCGCGGCATTCAACCTTTGCTACGTCGTCACCCTACGGGTGCTGTACACTTTTGGGAGACTTCAGAAAATCTCTCAAAAAGTCTTGCGCTTTGGCTCCCATCAGAATGGGTTCCCAATATGCCAAAGCTCACTCGGTCGAGGAGCAAATGAGGACATTTGCTCCCCTCCCTCGTTAGACGTAGTAAAGAGCGTCAGCCCGCTACGATCCCCGCCCCAAAGGGGCGGGGCATTAGGGAAACACAAAAAAGCCGCCAAGGTGGGCGGCGTTCAAGAATCCTCAGGAATTGTCCGAAAGTATATACACAAGCGTGAAAAGATCGGCGTGGGTGCTGTCGTTCGTCTCGGCGACAAGATGAAACGAGAAACCCGCTTCGAGTGTGCCCATCATTGCCCTAGTCACAGGAGTATCAGAGCCGAGCTGTGCAATGAGCTCGTGTTCCATAAATGCAACGTTCGGATAACAATCTCTCGCTGCTTCCTCGCGCTCATGCAAATAGGGTGCAAGAGAGAATGTGACTGCACACATCGGACCCGCGCAACAATCGGTGTCGTAAACTTCGTCAACAACAGCTGCGCGCACACTATACCCTAGACGAAGCGCATCTTTGATCTTCGGTAATTCTGATGATTCTCTGTCAAAACGAAACTTCGGCGGCAAAGACAAGAGCGGCAGGCGTTCGAGTTGTTTGTCCATCACAGTCTCCTTTATCGAAATACCTTTCTTTAGGGTACAGGGACAAAACAAAAGGTCAACTATTTGTCACGCTTACCCTGATACCTCAAATCAAATGCTTTTGGCGGCAATGAACTCTCTACTTCCTTGCCGCGATAATACGTTTTTGCTTGCCCTGCTGCATACTTAATATTAAAGGAAAATTTTCCATCAGCTCCCTTGACCAACGCAAGCTCTTCAATGCTCGTGGGGATGTCGGGCCCTGTTACCCTGCGAGGAGAAGGCGTAATTTCTGATAGGTCTTGAGCAATACCATCCTCGGCTCCGGTGGAACATGACTCAAAATAAATTGGCGCACCATCGAGAAGCAAGAGCGATGAGCGATCGGGGTTTTCAGGATCAGATGGAACCCCCAAGAAATCTGCATCAATGAGACCGTCGGGGCCGGCAGCCATTGTTGTACCCTTCGGAGATCCGTGCCCACGAATGCCGAGAAAGCTCATCTTTCCTCCATTTTGAAGGACCATTTCGTCAAGACGCTTTGCAACTTCAAGGCGACTCCCCGCCTCTGCGACACGAAGTTCAAGACCTTGCGCCCTTGCTTGTTCATAAAGATCTTCTATCCTCTTTGGTCCGACAAAAGCGCCATTACCGTCATCAAGCCCACTAATAGTTCCACCGTATTTCAGATTTGCGCCTTTCTTGGTCTTCAGTTGTTTTTCGAGAAGTTCGATAGGATAGCGTCCAGGATGTCGGATGCCGGCACTTTCCGTAAGTCGTTTCATGCCTCCCGGCATTCTTTCCTCAAGATGCACCAGAGCTTTTGTGTTAAATTCCGCAGGATTAAAATACTTGGGTGCATCCGGACTTTTCCAATACTTCAGATATTCTTCCGGAGCAAGACCATATGCACTAAGGAGAGAAGAAGCGAGTGCTTCTCCTCCTTTTCCGATCCTTGCATGGCGTGGATCACTCACGTCAACAATATTGAGACTACTGACACCGACCTGCCCCATTTCAATATCGTTAAAAACACTTCCAAGTTCCTCCACGCTGATCTCTCCGCTCTTTATTTTTTGCGTCAATAATTCAACTCCTTTAGGTTCTCCGGCACGTGCAAGGAATTCAAGTAACCGCGTTTTCCCTCTCGTCAGCGAAGGATCTTTTCCGCGTGAATCTTCTTCCAATAGATGCGAAAACTTACTGAGTGTTTCATCGGCAATGCCCACTACAGAACGCGCATATCCGGGATCGTCATTCCCCTCCGAAAGCATTGCCGTATTCTCTATGTGCTCATCATAAAGATCCGCCATCTGGGCTAATCCATGCGCATCGCCGCCACGAAGTTTCTCCTCTGCGCTATGAATCATATCGCTATGCATTCTTTCTATTGCACGGTGAGAAATTTCTATTGCCTTTCCAATGTTTTTTGCAATCTCCCCTCCTTGACCAGGCTTGTCGGCATTTATGTTAATACCGCGCAGTGAATTGAGCCCCGTCAACGCGTCGGTAAATTGATCATCATCAAGAATATCTTTGCGCAATTCTTCCGGATAAGACTCGATCATCGCGTCAATATTATTGAGAGCTTTTTCTGCTTCTTCCGATGAGGTATGGGCTTTTTTGCCAAAAGAATGTTCAGCATGATAACTCCTGAGCGTATTGAGTGACTTTTGTACTCCGTGCGCTTCATGCCACGCGTCACGCTTTTCTTGTCGTTCGAGATTTTCTCTGTTTTTTCTTTCAGTTTCGCTTTCGGGTCCTCTGGCTTGTGCGGTAACTTCCGGCACAAGCGGTGCTTCCAATTTTTCCACATTTGGCGTGGATGCTCCCAGACCAATTATTGCCCCGGTTGCGAGCGCCCCGACTGCATCACCCATCTTCCCGCTTATGTGCGACACCAACTCACCGATCTTCACTCTTGCGTCACTGGCAACACCTGCGACCTGCTCACCGATACCGCGAAGTTTCGCCATAAGCCCGGTCTCAGACTCTACTTGTCCAACTTCTTCTTCTGTTGAACCAAGCGACGCGGGGATCTCGGCAAGTGCGCTTTCTGCCTCGGCGGTAACAGCATCAGCCTCTGCGCTAATTTCCGCGATCGCGGTAGCACCGGCCGATTGTGGATCGTGTTCAAAAGTTTCTATCGTGGGGGCTACATCGTGCGAAAAAGCTGCCTCGCTTTCTGTGCCCGTATTCTCCACCTCTTGTGGTAGGACTGACTCTAGTGGGTTGTCATTGTTTGGGGGCATTGAGTTGTTTGGTTATACGTTCAACACGTAACGCAGTTAAGCGTTTGCGATACTCCTCGAACACCTTGTCTTGTTCGGCGTGAAGTATGCTGATACGCTCGCGTGCTTCTTTAAGTATGGCATTGATCTGTCGGATTGCCTCTTCGGGAGAAAGCGGTTCGGAAGCTTGCGACATGAGGCTAATGGTACAAAAATAGCTATTGCTGCGCAATTCACGTCGATGCAGTTTCATGTGAACATTTCGTGTTCTTCGGTTTTGTTATACCATTGGTGGATCAAGGAAGATCATATGCCGCCCAAACAAAGAGAAAATCCCACCACCCCAAGCAACGAGGAAAGCCTTGCGGATACGCTCCAGCAAGAGTTTGCGCTGTTTGTAACAGCGAACGGATTTACCGCAGCAGAGATCGAAGCCGCATACTATCGCGTGCTCGACAACTCGGAGACAAGCGAGGTTGACCCCGCCATTCTACAGATCTCGGCAAAAATAGAGAGCCTTCTAAAAAATGATTTCCCTCTCAACCGTATTGCGAGTACGATCACTGAAACTGCCAACCACGAACGGGCGCTTACGAGACTTGAGGCACAGCTCGGCGCACTCAAAATTTCCGACAACGAGCGACGCATGCTCTTGTCGATAGTGCATGAAGGGAGAAAAGGAATGCTGAGCTGTCTGGTGAACGGATCGACGATAGCGGAGCAGCAAGTCGATACGGTAGGCGCTGACCCAAGGTCATCAGCCGAAACCATAATGAAACTCATTGCAAATATGACCGAACAGGCCGGGGTGAATTATGAATTCACTTTTTCAGAAGAATAGTCACGGATGAAAAAACCCGCCGAGATTCTCGACGGGTCTTTTCTGTGATTGTCTGTGTTATGCGGCGGGGGTTTCTACGGGAGCTGCTTCTGCGACAGGAGCTTCTTCTACCTTTGCCTCCGGAGTTGCTTCGGGAGCAGCTTCTTCAGCTTTGGGCTCCTCTTTTCCGCCCGAGGCGGACCCGCCTTGGGCGGGCTTCACCGATTCAACTGGTTTCTCCTTAACAACCGGGGTTTTCTTATTCATGGCATTCACCTTTTTGCCGGTGATGACTTTTGTGTCGACGAGAATGTTGTGCACCGTGTCGGATGGCTGTGCGCCCATGGAGATCCAGTACTTGATGCGGTCGGCGTTGACCTGGGGAGTCCCCTTGCGTGCATCATAAAAACCGACGAACTCGACGACACCGCGAGTCTTCTTTGGAGAACGGCGATGATCCTGCACAATAATGCGGAATGATGGGTCGTTCGTGCGTCCAACGCGCTTTAATCTGATTGCTAACATGTAGGACGGATACTAGCAGAGGACTTTCTTTTGGTCAATGAAATAGGTCAAAAAGGGATATTGACAATTATACCAAAATATGATACAATTGTCATAGGCAAAGTCGCCGTTTCAGGAGAAGAGAAAATGGCTTCAACGATCTGCTTCCTCATCAATGTGCGGAATGTTCGCATTGGGCAGAGCTTCCAAACAATGGTGACTCCCGCTGCTGTCCCAATTGATACCGATTCAGCGCGCAATGACGTGCTCGTACTGGCGATCAAGATTGCCAAGGAACGCGCATTGGACGCTGTACCACACTGGATCCCCAACGACATCGAAGCGGAGGCAGTCTCGTTCCAGATACTCCCCCGACTCGCCAAGTTCATCAACAACTAGGGAAAAGCATGGAAACCTTGAACTTTCTCGCAGCCATCGCCGGCATCGTCCTTCTGTGTGTGGCGGGCACCGCACTCACACTCTCGAAGATGCCCGACTCCGCCTTCCGCTTCCGCAAGAAGTAGTCGGCCCAACACTCGGCAGCCCCCGGCTGCCGTTTCTTTTTCCCAAATTTGGAAAATCTGCCGTCGGATTTTGCTCTGGTTAGAGCAAAATACCGACATCCTCGAGTTTTTCAACTACGCACTTTGTGCTCAGGGTCAGTTTTTGCCCTGGTAAGGACAAAAAACCGACATCCCAACCAAACACTTCGTGTTTGGGCAAATTTGGGAAAATCGGGAAAATCCGACGGTCGTTCCTTTTTACCTCAATTCCGCTATAATTTACATAACCATGATCATGTCGCTTTTAAGTACTGCGAACTTCCAGATCCCC